>Ga0190352_1000113_pt1 | contig 20180 bp, 33 predicted proteins | sample 4872131011_MG_FD_161682 | JGI IMG/M metagenome (GOLD analysis project Ga0190352, IMG submission 161682) | Hydrothermal vent microbial mat bacterial communities from Southern Trench, Guaymas Basin, Mexico - 4872-13-10-11_MG | ecosystem: Environmental > Aquatic > Marine > Hydrothermal vents >...
GTCTACTGAAGATTAATCCAACAGGCTGGTGAACCTAACATCGTCCTCAGATTGCCCTCTGTCGACGCATGAAAGTCTCTGGAAATATTCGTTGTACGAACATGTTGCATCCTTGAACTTCAACTTCATCGACCTTGGTTCAACGAATATGTACCCAACTTTTGGCTTCTCCTTTATGATGGTGCCATCCTCTGCCACGAATTCACACGTGTCCCTCGAAAACGATACCTTGGCAACATTTGCATCTATATCTTCCTCTGTCTCTATGTCATATTTACTTGTAAGGTCAACAATAGGGAATCCCTCGTAACGGTCATAAGCGTTACGCTCAATACAAACCAAAACGCCGATGTCTAAGACTGTGCAATAAGCATTTTTGAAGTCTACTTCTCCGCTTTCCGGTATCGTGCCCCTAACTTTTTTTACTTCTACCGTCTCGGTGTTACCGTCTTCATCTGTTAGTTTACATACGGAGTGCTTATGATATTTTCCGGATTTAACTGTTTCACAAACAACCGATCTGATGCCCCTAAAAGTTTCTTCTTTCTCGGTGTATTTAAGCCACTCCTCAACGCTCATCCCCTTGAGCATACTACCCCCCTTATATCATCAACTTACTCATTTAAATACTTTTTCTTCTTTCTCGGTGTATTTAAGCCACTCCTCAACGCTCATCCCCTTGAGCATACTACCCCCCTTATATCATCAACTTACTCATTTAAATACTTTTACTCCACCATTTTTCAGTAATCTCTCTTCAGGCATTCCTCTACGTTAATCTCCTTGAGACAGCCAAAAATATTTGAGAAATGCTTACACTTCAAGCACTTCCTGTAGTCCTTATCGCAGTCCACCTCACTCACAGCTACTCACACTCCGTAACCTCAATTTCTGGCTTAACGTCATCCATCGTCATTCTCATGAGCTTTACAATTGCCTCCTCCTCTGAATGTGCGTCAACCATAATGCTACCGTAGAACCTTATCCTGTATCTGCGTCTTACATGACCTCCAAGCTTGACCTTGACGTGAAAGAGTGTATCTTGCAATGCTTTCACATCTATCGCATCCAACTCTTCCTTCTTCTCTATCAAGTCCTCTGCAACTGTAACAGCAAGCTCTATTGCGTCAACGGGCATTTCTGCCTTATTCAGCACATCATTTATAATATTTGGTAACTCTTTCGTATCCAAATCGTAAACGGGCTTGTCAAGTACGATCTTCCATACCGTATCCATCAGCTTATCTATCCTTTCAACCAACTCTTTTCTTTCCTTGTCTTCAACCTTTGGACTGCTGCTGTCTCTGGGCTTATACATCCTGCATACCCTATCCTCCACATTTATACAACTGTTCTCACATTTCCCTCCTTTGTTGAACTTACAGTCAATGGTGAGACACCTTACCTCCATACCACCACCCCCATTAACTTATACTACATCTGTACCTTTTCACGTACTTGCTTTTTCATTTCTCACCAACCTTCCTCAAGACTCTTTCAATCAAACTAACAACCTCATGGTCGTCTATATGTATCTCCCACTTTTTTAGTGGGTGTTTCCAGTCTTTTTCCCTATCGTAGTGGTATATTTTTACTATCATTCCTTATCCACCTCCACATCTTCAAAATCCGTAAGCTTCGTTACCTTAACTTCTTTCATCTTCTCTTCGAGATACTTATCCACAGCCTTCTTTACCAAGTGTTCTACGATGTACATAATAGAGTGGACTGGATACTGGTAGTGTGAGGGTATAACCATTTTGGCAAAGCCGTCATCCCAAACGACCCATCCTATGCCGAACTCTGCCATCAGTATGTGCTCAAGATGATTTAAAACCCCATTTCTGGTTGCTATATACATGTATTCCACGTAATCTCGCCTTTTAATAGCTTGTTGTATGACCTTGCTTATGTCAGACTCTTTAAACTCCACACCGATTGTGCGTGTGTATGTCCTTTTGTAGTGGAAATCGTCCCTTACCCACGAAATTACTATAACGAGGTCAAACTCAAGCCTGTCCTTATTGTGTGTGATTACCTTCCTTGGAAATAGTTCGACTTTCGGTGGCTCATCCATTCCCCAAAAAGAATTGTGATAGTTGATTATCTCCTTGGCTACCTCGTAGGCACTTGCCTCTTCCTTGTTTGCATTCTGTTTAAGCCATTCTCTATATTCTTCGAGGTTCATATATATATTAGCCCCCTCAGTTCCGGCTTTCATCACCACTCAGTAGCGGTCAATTTCATCATCGGGAGTTTCGCTTAGTGCTTTACTTTTAGTCCTCTCTCTCTGAGCCATCTCTCTACCCTAAGCCATTGCTTCAGCGACCTGCGGTAGTGCCCACATTTGTCTCTATTACATTGTTTGCAGTCTATTTTGCCGTGTATCTCACAGACAAGTGTGCAATACGGTTTTCCATCAACAAGCTTGCGTATGCATCCCTTGTAGTGGATGCAATCGTCTTCAATATTAAACAAACTGCTCCTCTCCAACATACAGGCATCACCTCCCCTTTTTTATCTAACAATTTCAATTCTAAACCCTCTCTCGGTGATTGCATACAATCGTTTCTCGTATTTCTCAAATTCCTCTTCAGTCATTATGATAGTATGCTGCGGTTCTTTCTCCTTAGAGTGCATCAACCTACCAAAACGCTGACTTTCTTGCATCCTGCTGCCATATAGAAAATCTACCTCGATTACTCTCTCAACTTCTGGAATGCTTATCCCCTCATCTCCAACCCTGCTAACTACTACATGCGTTGATGTCCTTATCACATCGAGTCTATCCTTCTTCACTCCTCCGTGAACGAATGGAATCTGCAATTTCTTTGACAGTTCTTCACCAAAGCTGATTGAGTCACAGAAGATGATGGTTTTTACAGGAATTCTAAGCAACTCTTCGAGTTTCTTGATTTTGGCAGTCTTGTTCTTAACAAGATACAGAGTAAATTTCGGTTTTGCGATAATCCCCCTCGATATGAACTTTCTCCAGTCAACACCAATTGGGAATCCCGTCAAAGCGAAAATGTAGTTTTCATTACCGTCCTCTCTGAATGGAGAGCCAGACAAGCCTATCCGATACTTCGTTTTCACAGTAGCAAGCCGTATATATGTTGGTGCTGGAAGATGGTGCACTTCATCAAACACGGTAAGGACATAATCTTTATCCTTGATTTTGTGAAATGACTGATAAGTGTAAACGTCTATTTCATCCTCAAACTCAGGCATATATTCCTCAATCCTCTCTTTCCACTGCTCTACTGTTGTAAGGTAAGGGACAACAACGAGCTTCCTGCCCTTTATCCTTCCGAGAGCGTAGAGTCCAAAGAATGACTTACCTGCTCCAAACGGGTAGAACAATCCTACTGCCCCGGTTTCGAGAAATCTCTCCCACGCCTCTTGCTGATAGTCTCTAAGCTTTATTTTGTCCCAAGCTCTTAGGTCGGATTCTTCCACAGGTCTGGGAACAAAAGGAAGTATGCCGTCCTCTATTAGTTTAGCTATCAGCTTAAATTCAAATCCTCGCTTGATTTGTATTCTATCGTCACCAACTCTTCTATTGAGAAAGTCTCTATATCTCCTCCATGCCTCATCCTGATGCTCCTTACCCGTTAGCAAAACTCCATCGAAGACCTTGAAGGGTGGTCTCTCCTCAAACTTCAGCCTATCCTTAATCTCTCTTGGTAGTTCAGTTATCCACTGGGTGTAGCGGTTTATCGTAAAGATGTTGTAGCTCCGTGTCTCGTGCTCCAACCACCCCACATAGAAGTCCACGAATTTTGGCACTATCACCCAGAACTGGTCTTTCTTCTTTGGAAGTATGCAGTACGGCTCTTTCAAAAATTCTGTCAGCTCATCAACGTCAATGTTTATGTTAAGCCTTCTAATCTCCTCTATCTTGCTTTCAAGCTCACTTTTGAGTTCACTGATTACCTCATCCAGCTTCTCAAAATTCTCCTTAATCGCTGAAACTACGTGCTCGACATCCATACTCACACAGCCTCCTATTTCTCTTCCACTTTTTCTCCATTACAAGTATTGCTACGAACAGCAGTATCTCCACTGCAAGTGTTACTGGGTTGTAAACAGTACAGGCACAGCTACCGATGTAAACTTTTTCTTCTCTTCCATTACACCGCCCCCAATGACGATTAGCCTCATCATGGCAAATCCACTTCCTCAACAATCTCTCTTATCTTCTCAAACGCCTTAGCCTTTATCTTTAAGTCCCCTGTTATTGTCCTTCCCTCTGCCTGCTTCTCCAGCTCGCTTTGAGGCATGAGATAAGCGTGAACTGGAAACTCAAAGTATTGAGCGATTTGTCTGAGCTTTGTGAACTCAATTGGCACGATAACTTCACCCTCATTCTGTTCAAGCTCTTCATGAAGCCTCCTTAGAATCTCGTCCTTTTTCTTCTCATCACTTGCCAGCAAAGATAGCTCACCGATTGCCCACTGATACAGTTTGAGCAATTTGACCATGCGTCTCGCAGCCTTGACAATATCTCCATCCACAGCCCCAAGAATTGAGGCAACCTCTTTTACAGCATCCTCACTACCCATTCCTACCACCTAAAACGTATCTTTTTTCTATAAACTTCAACCACTCCTCCACCAGACTTCCAAACCTTCTGCGAGACATCCAACTCTTCAAAACGTCAGACACGTTCCCACCTCCTTTAGGATTTACCAATCTTAGTAATTCTGCCAAATATTCGTACATTTTGTTGCTGTAAAATCCATATACGCCCCAATGTAGTACCCCTATTTCAGCATCAGTGATTTCCATTTCATGAGCTATGGTGAGTAAGTTAAGCAGGTCGCTCTCTCTCTGTACTCTCCGAAAACATCCAGAATCGCCAACACAGCCTTACTCAAGCTCATATCTCCACCGCAGCTCTCTTACCATCTTCCGTCAATCTATATCCTTTGCTTGTTGATTCTATTAGTCCTGCCTCTTTACACTGTTTAATGAATTTGCCAGTATGTATGTGGAACACCTTGTCAATATCCTTTCTCCTCGCAATTCCTTTCTCAGCTATGTATTTGAGGAAATCTCCGTATTTCTTCTTGATGTAGTTTTCATCAAGCAATATAGAGGTCGCCGTCAGATAGTAAAACCTAAGAATAATCTCTCCATCTTTACCTCTCGACAACTCAAGAAACTTATCACCAAGCTCTTTTACCTCTCTGTTTTTTCCAGACTTAACGAACTCCTTCACAGCTTTCTCCAACTCTTCATTGAGTTCCCAAACACGTCCCAAATTCGATGAATACGTCCAATAACTTTCTACAACCGCTTTCATACCACCACCTCCTTAATCCTAATCACTTATCCTCTTTCTCTCTTCTAATACGTTCACTCAGTTTACTATGCTGTCGGCCTCTGACTTTCTTCCATATTCTGTCAAGCTCCACATGGTATTCGTCGCATACCCCAAATCGGCAACCGACATTGGTGTGTCTGTCGGTCTTGTGCCTTATTCTATAGGCTCCTTTCCCAGCCCTCGTGAGGTTTCCCTTCCTTCCACACTTGGGACACTTTTCAATGACAATCTGATACGTATTATTGACTGGATGTTTTTCGAGGTGCCAAGGTATCTCTGTCATTTATCCTTCCCCATTACATTCAGAAGCTTTACAACCGTCTCGCACTTCTTGTCGCACTCCAAGCAAATCTTCTTTACTAATTTACCATAGTCTGGTATCATTACATTCATTAGAAAATCCACTTCCACTTCTGTGCCCTCCTCTTTAGATACGTATTCAGCCCAATCCTCGAAAAGTGGGTAAAAAGCGTCCCTAAACTTTATTCTACGATCAAGTTCATCAGATACCGATTCTAATTCTATCTCTGACACAATAGAGCCATAATGTCTCATTGGAATTTCCTCCATTGTCCTCATGAAAAATCCAACAACATCCTTGATGTAGCACTTGTTGCAGATATAATGTCCTTCTGAGCAAACTATGCTCAATTCATCAAACTCTTCACCGCAAATCAGACACTTCTTTTTGCCCTCCTCAGCCTCAAGTTTTGCCCCGCAGTATGCACACCTATTATCCGAGTACACAACCACCTTCGGAAGGTAATCTCCCTTCTTTGGTGGAATGATTACTGTCAAAAAATATCTGCTGTTTTCACTTGCGATGCACTTTACTCTGACCAACACAAGTGTTAAGCCCAAGGATGTCGGTACTAACGATCCAATTTCACTACTATACTTCGCAAGATACTCTTCAATCCTACTTCCCAAGGCAGACCACCCCCTTCTTGATCTTAGTAAGCTTCCACAGAGACCATGTGTAACCGCAATTAGGACATGTAACGTAGAGCCACTGCTTCTCCGAGAATCCCTCAACTTCCCATCCATCTGAGTGTGGGTAGTGCTCTATTTTGCAATCCTTCAAAGGCGTCCCACACCACGCACAGTATTTGTCTTCTAACATCTTCTGATAGTCCTCAAGCTTTTTTCCCGACATCAAGCATCACCTCCCTCACGGAATGGGTCTTGCAAGCAACGGAAAGATAAACCTATTTCACTTCCCCACTCTCATACGTATGATAACATAACCATGTTCTGGACATAAGACGACTTTATCCCAAGGTGGCATTCCCGGAAAAGCAATTGCAATTGGTTTAACCAGCATTGCGTCTCTTCCGCACACAGGACATTTTTCACTATTTTTGTCTCTTACCTCATCGGTGTCTGATTTAGACGTAAGCACCGCACTCCACCTCCTCCAACAGTTTATTTTTATATCAGCCTTCTGAGCAAGGAGCTTTTAGTTTGGCTACATTATAACAAATATTACTTGTAACTATTTGAATGTTTCATGCCACAACAAGTAGCCTTCATGAAGATACGCCAATCCAGTAAAGATTGTTGATGACTATCAAAGTATAAAGGATTACTGCACCAAGTATTAACATGCTGGCGACCCTCCAAATCAATCGAACTCTGAAATTTCCCAAAACTGCTCTGCTTACTACGTCACGTACAATGAAGGCAGCAACCGCAAGAATACATAAGAATGCACTAAAGCCGATTTTAACTACCTCAAACATTCCTGCTTTTATTAGTGCTGCCGGGACAGGATTTAATTCAATCCCCCCAGCTTCTATCAGGCGTAATGTTACAACTGTGTCAAAATAATTCAACACTGCAAGAGTTAACAGTATGGCAGCTATCGTCCACATTGTCGTACCTCCTACTCAAAAAATAATGTGGATGTTCGGCACTGGGTATTCTCTCAGATCACTGACGTTACCTTAACAAAGCTGTAATCACCAACTCCGCTGGCTATTAGTTTTGTGGAACCAGTCTGGTCGAATATCGTAAATGCTCTGTCAAACTGTGTTGTCAACTCTTTAACCTGCCCACCATACTCAATTCTAACCTTATCAAGGTTTGTCTTTACAGTAACCGCTACCTTCCCATTGTATGCCGTCGTATATACTTCGAGCTGAGGTTTGACTACATCGAAAGCGACCTTTATAGACTCTGTTTTCCCATCCATTGTTTTCCTTTCGATTGTGACCTGTTTCATCCCTTCTGGAGTATCCTCATCTATCTTCAGCTTGATTTCAAAGACGTTCTTATCCCACTTGATTCTGAAATCGCCAAAGTTTACTTCACCATTAACGAAATTTCTGCCCAGACTTCTGTACTTCCTCTCCTCTCCTAATGCAGGGTCATAATATGTAACTACTATCCCTCTCGAAGTGCCAAACGTGCCGTAGCTACTAATGCCTTTAATTGTAATCCACCCTCCCTGTAAGACCTTACTTTGTCCGAACTCCGAGTAGCAATCTGTCACTCTAAATACATTTTCGGTGAGATACATGTCATCAACTTCCTTGAAGTAATGGAAATCACCGTAGATGTCGTGGTAACCTCCGTAGCTGAATTCCCCTCTCTCGTTTATCGTTTGCTGGTAACGCATCAGTATGTTAATCAAGATGCTGTCTGCGTCGCTCTGGACGTTCATGATTTCTGTGTTGTGTCTGGCAATCTCATTGAGTATCAACTCTTTCTGCTCATTTGTCAGATTGCCGTTCATTGCTATCTCTTTCTGCAATGCATTAACTGCATACTGGTGCATTCGTATTAGCCGTGTTTTCATTTCGTTGAGTAGTATGTAGTCATATACGTTTGAGTCAACCTGCTTCAGATGGTTGCTGACTACGTGATATTGGTTCTGTAAATCACTTATTTTGTCGTTCAGCGGAACTCCGTTAACATAGACAAGCACATGCGTCTGATTTGCCCGTATCTTTACTTGCACATCCATTAGCGGTTCGCTTGACTCGGCAACTACACTGCTCGCTCCTACCAGTACCAGTAGCACCACAATTATTGCCAATGCTACGCCAAATCTCTTCATTTTAACCACCCCTTCCATTTCTTCTCAAACTTCCAAAAAATTAAAAAATAGAGATTAGCTCAAGGCTATCTCAGGGTTACGTCTGGGTGAGCGGAGAATGCACCGTCGTAGTGTGCTGTGAACTCAAATTCTCCTCCGTTAGGCATTTCGTATCCATTCCAGTTGACGTAATGACTGCCAAATCCATACTCAGTCACTTCACCGTAACCAACTGCAGATACATGGTTTGTTGGTGTGTAGTACCCCGGTCTATCTGGTATGTTTATGCTATCTGGGTTACCCCATCCATAGCCGAACACAACTGTTGGATGCCACTGATTTGTGTTTATTTCTGCAACACCATCAATACCTGTAACTTCAATAGAGTACATGGCTGATGCTGTGTTGCCGTCAGATAAAACTGCACCAAGTCCTATGGAGTAATGATCTCCAGAACCATGAAGAAGAGGTCTGTGGTTGTTGGTTCTCTCCAGTTCCACACGATACATTGACTGGTCAAACCTGAGGTTCATTTGTGCATAGTCACCCTCTGACCAAGCAATCACACCAGCACTATTTCTTGTATACCCTGCAAGCTTCTGCATTCCCGTAAAGTCGTAGTGTGCACCTAAACCGAACGCATAGACACTGGTGTCTATATATGACCCATCATCTCTTGCCAAGAAGTCTCCACTAATGTAGGCTCCATACCCACTGAATTCAGCGTAGTTTCCATTGTTCTCTGCATTCACGTAGATGTCCCCTGAACCACTCCAAGACACGTCAACAGATGTCGCTCCTACTACCCCTACTGCCAAGAGGCAGACTGCCAACAAAACTACTACTGTCCCCAACTTCCTCAAATTTTCACCCCCAAAACTTTTTTACCTCCCCGGAATCGAGGAGCTTTAGTTTTGAATTCCATTATATATTCTACCACGGCGGTATTTGAATTTTTCATGACATTTGTTTCTCTTACGGTATGTAATAACCCAACTTCTCTCTAACGGCTTTCCAGATTTTTGCCTGTCCGTTGAGATAAGCACCAAGATCATTCCAGTATTGCTCGTATAAGCCCATTGACTCCATCGCTTTCCACACCTGCTCTATTAGCTGTGTCCTGTAATAGATAAACCTCTTTACGAGGTCTTTGTAAGTATCACCTGTAGGCTCTGCACCAAAATCTCCATTGTTGCGGAAGTATAGCGTGTATGCATTCCAACTCTTGAAGAGGTCTCCCTGCTTGTTTTCCACTATTACACCTGTCAGTGTCCAATATTCGCCAATGTTCCATCCTGTGAGAGAAATTCCATGCAAAGGCACATACAAGTGGTACTTCTGGATGATGTCAATCCCTCGACCACTCACCAAGTCAGTAAGCAGATAAGGTGGTATGTAACCAATGTCTTTTCCTGCTATAAGGTGGATGTTATACTCTATCTGAGTACCGTTCATTGTGAACTGCCAGCTCTCCCCTACTTCAGGAATTATTACGGTTGTGTTACATGTTAAATCAGAAACTCCCTTAATTCTCTCAGTTTTTGTGCAGTTCAGTAGTGCGGTAGCGTCATAGAACTTATCCCATCCAAAAGTCCACGCTTTTCCGTTCATTGTTACGACCATGCCTTGAGCAGTGGAAATGATAAGGAGCATTGAAACAGCTATGATACTCCAAACTCTCATATCAACCCCTCCTCAATCTGCTCTTTACTTTACCAAGCATTTTCCTGATAAATCCAAAGAGTCCTTTGATGCGTCTCCATAACCATCTAAGTATTGCTGCAATCCAGTATCTACTCACAACTATAAATCCAAATATAAATAATGGCATGATCATCATCTGCATCATTGTCCACTCTATTATCTGCTCAAACGACAAGAATATTGGAAGAATGAATATTACGAACCAGAAGTAAATAGCAAGTCCAATTAGATACAATATTGAGTTCGCTATGCTGTCTTTAACCTTATCATCCATCACCTTTCACCTCCCATAAGATAGTCTAAAACTTAAGAATGACGACATAAAAATAAAAGAATAAGAGAGAACTTCGGGTTAGCCCACTACACTGTTGCCATCTTGTAAACAACCTCACTGAGTATGTGTACCACACCAGTCAGCTCGGTATATATGTCGTTGACAAACTCATCAAAGACAGTATCTGAGGTAAGCACCGTAATAACATCAGCCTTAATGCTATGCGTATTTGCCATAGTATGGGCAACGTAGTTTGCATAGTCAGCAATACCGTCACCGTCTTCGTCAGCAGTAGCAAGGAACGTAGTTACAACAGACTCAAGCTTTGCCATATCGAACATCTCTGAAGCAATGCTCATTGCAAATGTCAGTCCATACAGTATATCGTCCGAAATCAGGTCAGCGACCTGAGCACGGACATTCTGGAAATAGACAATTGCTTTCGCCGTATACTGCGGGAAGGTCGCAGCGTCAGCCTCATTAAGGAACGGGCTGGCTGCTACTGGTGCTACTACGCCAGTCAAAGCCATAAGAGTTGCCATCAACACTGCAAAACCCTTTTTCATCCTATCACCTCCCTTCAATTTTATAATTATTAAACTTTATACTTAATAAAGATTTCGTTCATGTTCGATGTTTTCATTCATGTATGCATAATGTTATCATATAAAACTTTTGTTAAAGAGTCACGGCAAGTTTATGAGTTTTTCGTGTAACCATACTTCCGACAGCAATTTAACCTCGTGTTGCTGCTAAGTCCCCTTGCGTGAGCAAGGGGACACAGCAGAGGATGTGGGTGGAGAGGGTTAAGCCGACTACCTCAACATACTGGATGTGGGGCTGGGACTGTCCCGAATGCCCGTGGAGGGAGAACCTCTACCCCTCGTGATTCCCTACAGGAAGGTGATCGAGGGACAAGTTCTCTCGGTGAAGCGGGAAGTCCCCTCCATTAGGGGGTAGTTCACCTCCGTTCCAAGGGTTCGTCACGATCATCCTTATCTCCCCCTTCGAGTCTCCTTATTTCCATCCCCAGTCTCGTACCACGCCGGTCTAATTTCGTCCTTTAGCCTTACTTCTGTGAATTTTTTCAACTCTTCAATCAAAGCCATAGTTTTGCTCAAGGGTGGCTCTGGTAGCCTACAGCCATGAGTCTCGTAGCCTATGTAAACGAACTCAGGATTTAACTCCGCTATATCCTCTGCGAAATTGGAGTCGAACTCCAGAATCGGTTCGATTGTTATGTAGTCTATTAGACCCGGTGCTATCGCCATCCTCTCAACCGGTGATGGTGCTTTCGAGATGTTTCTGTATACTTTATACTTGCTCGGAGTATCAAACTGCGTAAGATTTGTTTCAAGCGTTATTCCAAACTTAACATTGCTCGGCTTTCCATACATGTTGTATATTTCATCCAGAGCTTCTGGATTCTTTGTCTGGAGATAGAAGGTCTTTTCAGGGTGCATTTCCATCACTACAAGAATTTTGTCAATCCACTCCGGCTTTGCAAAGGTAATATCTCCATATGCACATGCAAAGATAACTTTCGAGTTCGGTAGCTTTGTTAACCTCTCTGGGTGGAAATGTGGCTCGTATCTGTAACACAGCTCACACCACTTCTTTCTCCTCTTTGCCTGTCTCTGAAAGCTCATTTCGCAATACGCACAACCAAACCTACAGCCTACGTATGGATTCCACGACTTTACATTCCTATACATTCTGGTTTTAGCCTCTACCACTTTCATTCTCTCACCCCGCATATTCGTCCTAACACATTCCCTACTACGGCTACTGGCAAAAACAACAAAATCAAGAACACGAATAAGATTAGAGATGCTGCTGCGTGAATTGCATTAAGAACTTTGTCAGTAGTAGAGAATATTTTATCGCAGTTGTTTGGGCACCTGTATTGTTGAAGTCCATCCACTGAGTATCCAACTTCCAGTAAATCAGCACCACAGGTTGCACACTTCAAAATATCACCCCGTCAACTCTCTTTCTAACATAATTGTAGATAGAACTATTGAAATAACAAGAAACACAACAGAGAGTCCCAGCAAATCTTTTGCTAACATGTATGCCCCAACCATCACGCTATACACTGCAAGGATTACGCTAAACAGTACGATACACAAAAAGATGACCAGACCAAAGGGAACAAAGACTGCTCTAATTCGTATGAAGAAATTTGGCTCTTCTACCATTTCTTTACTGCTCCTACTCAAAATATCACCTCAGAAACCCAACCTTATTATATCTACGAAGACGTGTGATAGAATACCAACTGAGAACGAGAGCAACAACCAGTAGTAGACCGTGGAGCGGTCTTCCAAACGGCTCGTTTGGGATTGTAATGCCAAACAAATCGTTAAGCTCTTTGAGGACTGGAATCGTGTACCTGTAGCCAAGGAGAGCCGGAATATGATCAAGATCGGGAAATACACCGCCAATGCCACCAGCGAGCCAAACAAGAAATGGCAAACTTCGCAGTAGATTATATACTCCACCGACCACATTCCATCACCTTCCTATATTTGACATTGTTCTTCCACGACAAACAAAACACAGGTAGCGAAAGTGATATAATAACCGCACCTGCTCTCCAGTTGACCGTGAACGCTCCTATTCCGACAAGTATTATGGCACAACCAACAGCCCCAAAGATTGTTGCTTTCCAAAAAAAAGTAGATTCATAGTTCATGCCTTATCCTCCATTCAAATCAATGTACTCAGCCAACTTCTTTTTAATCTCAAGAGACTTCTTGTTCAGTTTCTCTTCAGGAAACGCTGAAAGCCCTATAATCAGAGACTCCAAACTGCTTTCGAGGTCATCCAACACTTCCGAGTGAGTCGAGCCGTACCCATAAATGGCAAGCTCCTCATTTTCGAAGCCAAGCAAATCTTCGTCGCTATCGTAGGTGACTTTGAACTGCACGGGTTTCTTGAGCCGATATTTGCCAATCTCCCAGAGTGAAATTATATCCTTCTTGGGTGTCCATCTCTTGCAGTAACCTTTTCTTACCGGTGGGTTAGCCATCATTAAGCTTCCCACTTCCGGCTCTGTACACTCCCAAGGGTCACCCGGATAAAGGTCATAAGACGAGAGAGCGAAACCCGGAGGTACAAAATACTTGCAGGTGTAACACGATTTTACGATTTTACCATCAGTTATCTGATCCCACATTGTCAGCACCTCCAGAGTAATAGTCACAGTTCTCTGCGAGATACTTACCAAACTCTACTACAAAACGTTGCTGGAGGTCAATAACATCCGAGCTAAGCACTTTAGATATTGCTGACAACAAACTCTCGAACTCTTTCATTAGCTTTGAGTTCCCCCACACCTTGCAAATCTTGCTATACCTACAATTAAAACATGCTTTGGCTGAAGCATCAGCTCTACTGTATCCCTTCAGATAAAAGCTAAAAGACTGATCTGACATCATAAACAACACCTCTCATCTATTCTTCGTCCGGCTTCTTTATCCTCCATTCAGCATTGATTAGTTTTCTGAGTGCTTTCAGTTTTTCCTCTTTCTCCATATTCTTTATTTGCTCTTTCAACTCCTCAAGGGTAGTTTCTCTCTCCTCTGACATTTGACATCCCCTCGTGTTTCACAGAAATCCACAATGCTCCCACTTCTTTTAGAGAGCCAAGTCTGCTATACTCAATTTCTTTCACTTTCACTGTACCACCTCATATAATATTTCTCCAGAAAATATATATACCTTGCGTTATTTCAAATTGACTTGTCGAAGTGTAAATCATGTAAGCGGTGTACGATAATATACTAACAACAAAAACATTTTAATTTTTCAGATTATAATTGTTGACATGGAGGCACAGGTCGTTGAGAAAAAATTACAACCTTTGAGACGGTGCCTTACCTGCATACACTGGAAACCAACAACTGAGACCCTCGGCGTATGTCTCAAAAGCGAGAAAAAAGTGACTAAAAGGGCAGATCAAGTATGCAAACATTATAAAGCAGTCAGATAGATCAATATGTAACAAAAATGGATAAATTTAATATACAAAATGTAACAACATTGTACCATGTTGATTGATAGAGGTATGAGAGTGGGGGATATATGCTGGAAGTGCAAGAAGAATCCTGCAACCACTGAAGTGAATGGAAAACCAGTATGCGATAAATGTGCAAAAGAGAATGAAAAAGTGTTCATAAGAGTGTTGCTCCCACAAAAACAAAAAGACTACTTGGAGAAGCTCGTGGAGAATAAAATATTTGTGAGTCAGTCAGAGGCGGTGAGGGCTGCAATACACATGCTCGAAAAAGAGTATCCAATAAAGGAGAAAGTTGAGGAGGAGGATCAATCCTCACAATCGCATAACATATCATAAAAGTAATACCACTGATCTATTGCGTGACCTCCAACAAAGTCCACTATATTTTTCAAATCTTTTTCTGTAATTTTTGAGCACTTGAAATGAACTTCTGCAGCGTCGGTATAATCGTCAACCTCTGCACTACAGCCTAACTCCTCAAGACCTGCAACAACATCTTTTACTTCTTCCTTCTCTCTGAGGGTTATGTATCCTGCAACGTCACAGTCAACTCTACTGTCGCACATTCCTACAAGGTACAGGCTATACCCCTCGTCCTCAAAGAATTGGGGTAACTTTGCTGCAAACCTTATCTTTTGCCCCCACAAATCTTCCACCATTGCATTTTCGAAGTAGAATTGGTCTGCGTTGATTTCACCATCACAGCAAGCAACGGCTTCGTTCACTATTTCATCTGCAATATTCTTCATCTTACCATGCAACCACATCATCTCTTGCAGCTCAAGCATATTAAAAATTTGGAACAGATATTTTTAAACTTAACCCTTCACGAGCTTGTAGTGGTCGGTTTTTGGACAGTAAACATCCCCATGCTGTCTCATCTTTGCAAGAACTTCAACAACCTTTTCCCTGCTATAACCTCGTGCAGATGCTTCATCCAAAATATCGTTCACATGGACGCCTTTTCCTGTGTCAAGATCGTTAACTATCTCTCTAATCGCAGCAATCATGTCCCTCTTTGATTTTGATACGCCACCAAGCACAAGGTCAATATCAACCTCACTTGTCTCTTTGTCGAGGGCTACATCCTTAAGAGCATCATACATCAGTTCTATTGCAAGCTTTGCATCTTCTGACGTGACTACGTTACTAAGCCTCATTCGTGCCGATGCTTCAGATAACCTTACCAGAGCTTCGAGTTGCCTGACGGTTATGGAAACGGGGCTGTCGGTCTTTGAGCGTCCCCTCATGCTGAGATAGAAATTACCTATTGCATCGCTCGCCTCAGCACTTAGCTTTGGTTTCACGTTTCTTCTTGCATACGCTATATACTTCCTGAGCAAGTCTGTAGGGATGTCTGGAGCAATGTCAATAGGATTCTGATGGACGCCTAAAACATATTTTGCAAGCTCGGCATCTCTTTGAGCGTCAGGGATGTCTCTAACGATAAATATCAGGTCAAACCTTGAAAGTATCGCTGGGTCGAGGTCTATCTGATCAGCAATCGGTGAGTAGGGGTCAAACCTTGTGTATTTCGGATTTGCTGCTGCTATCAACGTGCACCTTGACATTAGTGTTGCATTTATCCCAGCCTTCGAGATTGTAACAATCTGCTGTTCAAGAGCGGTGTGGATGCTCTTTCTATCTTCTTTTGACATCTTATCAAATTCATCAACAAGAGCGATACCCTTATCTGCCAATACTAAAGCACCGGCTTCGAGAGTCCACTTGCCAAAATCATCCTTTGCTACAGCAGCCGTCAGTCCTGCTTCACTCACACCCTTACCGCTCACGTATATCGCCCTTGGTGAAATTAGATAAGCCCCCCTAAGAAGTTCAGATTTGGCAACCGACGGATCACCCAAAATCAGAATGTGGATGTCACCCCTCTTTCTTTCTCCAGTATTCAATTCCTTTGGCACTCCACCAAACAGAGCAAGAGTGATTGCAAGCTTCTCCCTTTCCATACCGTGTATACTCGGAGCGATGGACTTTATCAAGACCTCCTTTAAATCCGGTCTTTGCGACAATTCTTTTATCTTCTTTAGGTCTTCTGGTGTGAACTCTTCAGCCTCATACTCTTTTTGTAGCAATTCAAGGCTGTTTGCATTTACCCGGTAATCGAGGAAAGCAGAGTCGTATGCTCCCCTCTTCGATTTAATTTCCTCGATGATTCCAACAAGCCTGACTCTATCTCCCGGAACAACTTTTCCTGTCAGGTCTGATTCAAGATATGCTCTAATTGTGCGTGGTATCTCACCGCCCTTCAGATTTTCAGGGAAGTCCTGAATCGTCAGAATTTGCGTGCTGATCTTTTCCGTCTCCACCATGTCGAACTTCCTGCCATCACACTTGCACCTGAAAGGTGGTTTTATTATCTCACCTTCAATGACACCTTCGATTCTCGACCCACATCTTGTGCACTCATAGACTGCACGACAGATTCTCGGATAAACAAACGTTGCCTTTGTGATAATGCCCTCAATCGTGACCATTTTGCCGATGTTACTCGGTCTGATCTCCTTGATGAGCGTGTAAGTCGCTTGGGGCATGTTGTAAAATCTCACAGCAACTTTGTCTATTGCACCGTCAACGCCAATCCACTTCGCAAGCCCCTTTGTAGCGTGCTCTATAACCCTTACGGGTCTTCTGACAAGCTCCTCGTAGAGTTTTCCTTCCATAAAATAGACGAGGCTGTTTAGAACATCCACGCTGAATGGTACCTTCTCAACGTCTTCAGACTCAATTGCAGTCTCAACCTCATTTCTGTATGACACATTCAGGTTTGAATAATATCTGTCGAAGAACTCTGCCCACAACGAGACCGAACTAATCGTGGTAACCACCTCCATACTTTTCTACTACTATTACCAGAAAATAAATACTTTTCACCTTAAGCTTTCAATACTTTCAGAGAGAAAACATTAATATTTGCCTCGGATAGAATATACACTATGAAAATTGATTTCAGAGCCGTGCTACTTACGTCTGTGATGGCAATTATCTTACTTTCGGTTTGCCACGCTTATCAGCCACAAGCTACTGTAATAGATTTCAGGCTCGAAGAGGGTGACCCTCACTTCATCAAATACGAAGGTAAAATCGTGGATGAGGGTGAATACTGGTACATGAATGTTAACACAGAAACTACCGCTCAGATTTTGTTTGGAATTCCAGAAAAGAAGGGGATTGACGCTGTTCTTGTGTTCACGTTTTCCAAAGATGATCCGGACTCTGTAGGTCGAGATATTTTCACGTTATTGGCTTCATCCGGAGGAGAATACGATGCTATCTGGTCTGCACCAGAATGGGGCCATGTAAATAAAACAGCTTACATTTACATCCCCCCAGAATATATCTACTTCAGGTTTTTACTCTCCGATGGTCGAAACAGTTATGAATACCTCAAACTAAATAAAGACATGCAAGTTATGCTCTTTACGAATCAAACACCAACAACGACGACTGTTGCTCCGTCACCTACTCCACCTACCCCACCACCACTCATTGATATAACTCAATTCCTGAACCAAGACTTTTTCATGATTCTAACTTTCGTGGCAACAGTAGTCTCAGCGTTCCTCGCCTATAAAATAATAAAGAGAGGTCAGAAGAAGGTGAGAGGCAAAGGAATTAAATTTGAAAAGTATGGGTGATTGTTATGGGTGAAGAGCCGAACAGGATTGAAAAATTTGGAGGATTTACACTTGATGAGGTAAAAACGATTGTAAAAACAGCAGATAGTTTCAATATGCATAGAGGAGGGCTGTTTGACAGTGTAATGGAACTCATAGGAATGAAAAGATATGAGGGAGAGGATATAGACTACCCTGTTGAACTTGAACTTCACGAGGAAAATGAAATGATAGAAACTTTCGTTGCGATTTGCAGAAGAAGAGGTGACGGGCAACTATACACAAAATCGCCAGAGGATTACATTAGAGAGCAATATCGAAAGGAGGAAGGTGAGGAACCAGATGATGACGTGGTCGTCGAGGCTGCCTACAACATGTGTCAGGCAGGAGAGTGTTACGTGCCAAAGGATATTTGTGGTGATGATGAATACATCGGGCTTGTGCATACTCATCCAGAATATCCAGTATCGCCGTCCTGCAACGATGTTGAGGGGGAGGAGGAAAGGAAAGGAAAGGTAATGTGTATCTCTTCTGGGGACTCTTTTGCGTGTCTCTTCCTCAAGAAGGGGTCAGAAATTCCGTGCAGGAGGGGGGACTTTGACGAGGACTTTTGCATACCAGTCGTGGTTGAAAAAGAGGATGTCATGGGTAACTACTACGAAGAGGAATTTCGGTTGTGTCCAGAGGGCTTTCTTGTCGGGCATGAGAGGGCTTGGATTAACGATGTCAGAAACCTTGTTAGAAAAGGAAATCTTGCTGGCGTATGCTGGAGAGGCATTGGTTTGAAGGCTTTTGAGAAGGATGAGATACTGTGTGACTTCGGGATGGGGCTAATTAGAATAAAAAGAGATTGGTGATTGATCTTTAGAATCTGAGTCCATGTATGAACTCGTTTGGTCTTGTGAGCATTACTATTCCGAGCATTGTGAAAATTATGCTGACAATCTGAATCGGACCTATAGGAAGGTTCAATGGTAGCTCTCCGCCCGGAATGTTATTGACTGCTCTATATGCACTAACGATTCCAGCCCCGTAAGAGTAATCAAATCCTTCTAATCCACCATCTTCAGCAGTTCCCATTAAGGCATCAAGAGCTTCTCTGTTCGTTAAAGATGGGTTTTTGCTCAGCATCAAAGCTATGATACCTGCAACATGAGGTGTAGCCATTGAAGTTCCACTCATTACCCCTATTAAATTGTTTGGAAGTGTTGAAACTATACCAACACCCGGTGCAACCACATCTGGTTCGTTGTGCTCGTTACCCCCTTCATCTGGTCCTCGCCCTGACCACGAGGGGACAAATCCTTCTCTGTTAATCGCCCCTACTGTTATAACTTCGTTACCACCTCTATCAGCATCAGCCGGAACCCTGATACCACCTTCTGCACCCTCATTTCCAGCAGCGAATACGGTGGGGCAGGTATCTGCAAGGGTCATTGCAGCGTTTCTCAAATCGTAAAGTGTTTCATTATCCAAATCTTCTCTAACTTCTTTCGGAATTCCCCATGAATTTGATGAAACTACACCATATCCGATACTCTTATACTTGACTGCCACCTCATAAGCTTTATCCAAGGCAGCAATCAGGTAGCTTATATATGTCCCGTCGTTTGATATTGCTATTATATCCACGTATCCCTTAATTCCCGGAGCCACACCCTTAAACGTGTCATCCTGAGAAGCTATTATCCCAGCACAATGTGTACCGTGCTCTCCCACATACCCAGATACACCAGAGAAGAACGAATACTCCTCAAGCTCTAATGGTGCTCCATCTCTTTGCAGATACTTGTGTGTCTCGTCCACACCTGTATCTATTATAATTACTACAACACCCTGTCCTGTGTAACCATCTGCCCAAACCTTTGGTGCATCTATCAAAGGAACTGACTGACTGATCAGCTTCAAATACATCTCGTTACCAAGTTCAATTTTCTTGCTCTCATCAAGAACATACACATAATTGTCAAAAGTAATGCTTTTAACATTCGGGTCTTTGGCTATTTCCTCAACATACTTTGCTGGGACTGTTCCAGCGAGCATGTTAGCAACGTAGTGGGTTGCAACCTGTAACCTGAAGTCATAAGCCTGCAGACTGGGAAGGATTTCAGCCTGCTGAGCCATTGCCATAGCTCCAGTAACCTTTCCAGTAACGGTTTTTGTAGGTGCTGTTA
>Ga0190352_1000115_pt1 | contig 20018 bp, 18 predicted proteins | sample 4872131011_MG_FD_161682 | JGI IMG/M metagenome (GOLD analysis project Ga0190352, IMG submission 161682) | Hydrothermal vent microbial mat bacterial communities from Southern Trench, Guaymas Basin, Mexico - 4872-13-10-11_MG | ecosystem: Environmental > Aquatic > Marine > Hydrothermal vents >...
TTATTTTCTTTTAAAATTATTTTTTACTAGTCAAAAAGGAGTTTAAGTAAATGGGAGAGAAACCCCGTACCCTTGATCAATCTTCAAATCCCCCCCAAGCCGAAGTCGGGATTATTGGCGGCACCGGGTTATACAATATTGAAGGCTTAAGCGAGTTAAAAGAAGTTTCCCTGGAGACGCCTTTTGGCTCTCCAAGTGATGCCTATCTTTTGGGCGAATTGGGTGGGAAAAGAGTGGCCTTTCTGAGCCGTCACGGTCGTGGCCACTTCTTTTTACCTAGTGAAGTCAATTATCGAGCCAATATTTTTGGTTTTAAACTCCTGGGGGTAAAGAGAATTATCTCGGTTAATTCCGTGGGCTCTCTTCAAGAAAACATTCATCCCCGCCATATAGTTTTACCCGACCAGTTTTTTGACCGCTCCCGTCGGCCAAATACTTTCTTTGGTCAGGGAATAGTGGCTCATATTAGCTTTGCTCAACCCACTTGCCCTGATTTGAATAACCATCTTTACACCATTACTCATTCAATGGGTCTTCCTGTTCATCGGGGAGGGACTTATTTATGTATTGAGGGACCAGCCTTTTCCACGAAAGCGGAGTCTCATGTTTATCGGCAGTGGGGGTGCCACATTATCGGCATGACTAGCGCCACCGAAGCTCGCTTGGCCCGGGAAGCCGAAATCTGTTATGCTTCCCTTAGCTTTGTCACTGATTATGATGTCTGGCACGAAGAAGAGGAAGCCGTGTCAGTGGAGTTAATTCTTGATAATCTGCATCATAATATTTCTCAAGCTAAATATTTAATCAAAAAAGCTATCAAAAATATCCCTTCTCAACCTGAGCGCGGCAAATGTCCTTGTCCAAGGGCGTTAGAAAACACCATCGTTACCCAGCCTTCCCTCATTCCCGAGGAAACCAAGGATAATCTTTGGCCACTCATCGGAAAATATTTAGGATAGGAGAAGAAAAGGTTTAGTTCATAAATGAAAGATCAAGGAAAAAAGAAAAAAGAAAAGTTAAATTTCCCTTGCCAAGGAAAAGGCTTTCCGCAATCATTTCTCTGTGATCCCCAGTTAAAAAATCAAGAGAGAGAATTTCCGAGAAGAGGAGAGAATTGAAAAAAGAAATGAGTTTTTATTTTCTTGTCTTGAAAAAGTTAGAATAAGATTACCAAGCTCGTCACAAATTAGGTTGAGACAAATAAAAATGAGTTTAGTCATCATTGGCTCGTTGGCTTTTGATACCATTGAAACTCCTTTGGGGCGAAGAGAAGGAGTTGTTGGTGGTTCAGCTACTTATTGTGCTCTGGCGGCTAGTTATTTCACCCGACCACGCCTAGTTGGAGTGGTTGGTGAAGATTTTCCTGCCTCGGTCATCGATCTTTTTCAACAGAGAAAGATCGATTTAACTGGCCTAGAAAGGAAAAAAGGGCGGACTTTTCATTGGGAAGGCCGTTATGGACGTGATCCAAATCAGCGGCTGACGATAAAATTAGAACTCAATGTTTTTCAGGATTTTCGTCCTGTTTTACCCAGGAAATACCGACTAGCAAAAAATATTTTTCTGGCCAACATTGACCCAGACCTTCAAGAGGAAATCCTTCGCCAAGTAACCCAACCCCGTCTGGTGGCCATGGATACCATCGACCACTGGATTAAGACTAAACGTGAAGCTTTACTTCGAGTTCTTAAAAAGGTCAATATCTTTTTCGCCAATGATGAAGAAGCAAAACTCTTGACTGAAGAGATAAATTTAATCCGGGCAGGGCGCCAGATTCAGAAGTTCGGCCCTGAGTTAGTGATTATCAAAAAGGGGGAGCATGGGGCTTTGGTTTTTGGCTCTGACTGGATATTTGGTGTTTTAGCTCATCCTTGTGAGGAAGTGATTGACCCCACGGGGGCGGGAGATTGTTTTGCTGGTGGATTCCTCGGCTATCTTGACCGCTCCCGCCAGTTGAATTCCCGCGTGGTCAAGCGCGCCGCTGTTTACGGGAGCGTTATGGCTTCCTTGGCCATCGAAGATTTTGGAATTGAAAGGCTCAAAGCTTTAGATTCGGAAACCATAAAGAAACGTTTTCTCGAATTTAAAAGATTAGTGACCTTTTCTTAATGATAAGATAAACGATAAAGAAAGAGAGGGAGATATGTCATTCAAAAAATTTCCTGTCGAACCTTTTAAAATTAAGGCCGTAGAAAAAATAAAATTGACGACTCCAGAGGAGCGAGAGGAACTCCTTCGCCAGGTTGGATACAATGTTTTTGCTCTTCCGGCTGAAAAAGTATTTATTGACCTTCTAACTGATTCGGGAACAGCCGCCATGAGCGATCGTCAGTGGAGTCGAATGATTATCGGCGATGAGGCTTATTCTGGTTCGCAAAGTTTTTTTCATTTTGAGAAAGTTATCCGCCAGATTTTTGGTTATAAACATGTCATCCCGGCTCACCAAGGAAGGGCAGCCGAAAGATTACTTTTTGAAGCTTTGGTTAAAGAAGGAACTTATATAGCAAATAATATTCATTTTGATACCACTAGAGCTAATGTTGAAATTAGAAGAGGCGTAGCGGTTGATTTGTCCTGGGATGAGGCGTATGACCCGGATAGCCCTGAGTTGTTTAAGGGCAATATGGATGTTAATCGCCTGGATAATTTTCTTCGGGAAAAGGGAAGAGAGCGTGTTCCTTGTGTCATGATTACGGTGACCAATAATTCGGCGGGAGGTCAGCCAGTTTCGATGGCCAATATTAAAGCAGTTAGTCAAGTGTGCCGAAAATATAAAGTGCCTCTTTATTTTGATGCCTGTCGGTTTGCTGAGAATGCTTATTTTATTCGTCAGTGGGAACCAGGTTATCAATCAAAATCAGTTTTGGAGATTGCCCAAGAAATGTTTAGTTACGGAGATGGGGCGACGATGAGTGCCAAAAAAGATGCCCTGGTCAATATCGGTGGCTTTGTCACTCTCAATGATGATAGTCTAGCTGAAGAGCTGAAAAATCTCCTAATTATTTCGGAAGGCTTTCCCACCTATGGAGGATTAGCTGGGCGTGATTTAGAAGCTATTGCCCAGGGGTTGATGGAAGGCGTAGATGAAGATTATCTAGAATACCGGGTTGGTCAAGTTAATTATTTAGCCCAACTCTTGACGGACGCGGGAATTCCTGTTTACCAACCGCCAGGAGGTCATGCAGTTTATGTTTTAGCCGACCGTTTTCTGGCCCATCTCCCCCGAGAGCAATATCCTGCTTGGGCCCTTTCGGTAGCCTTGTACCGGGAAGCGGGAATTAGGGCCTGTGAAATTGGGGGAGTCATGTTTGGTTATCGAGATCAACAGACAGGCAAAATGGTCTTCCCTCGCCTCGAACTCTTGCGCCTTGCTATTCCGCGGCGGGTTTATACTCTTTCTCACTTGCATTACATTGCGGAGGCTTTTGCTTGCTTGGCTCAAAAAAGAGAAACGATTAAAGGATTCCGGATTGTGTATCAAGCGCCCTACCTTCGTCATTTCACGGCCAAGATGGAAGAAATTTCCTGAATTAGTTCTAAACCTCAATTAATCTTTAAGGAAAGATGGTTAGAGAAAGTTAATTAAACTGGGGGAAAACTGGGGGAAACTGGGGCCACAATACATATTTACCCTATTTTTTAAACTAACTAAATAGGCAATACAATAAATAATTGCTTTTTTCCCCAAGTGACGGGAATTAGTTACTACGTTAAGGCGAAGGAAAAAGTCTCTGCTTTGGTCGAGATTTTTAAGGCCATTCCTTCACCGCCCTTCCCGGCGCCGGCGTAACTGCGCCCGATCAATTCGAACCTTTGGACTTTATTCACTGCTAAGATGAGTTTCAAAACTCTAAAAGAGCCGGGCTCAATAGGCGCTCGGCGCCCGCACTCGATGAGGCCGGGTTCCCTTGAGGGACGGTTCCGGAAGGCTAAATCTTCAATGTCGCTCCGACATTTTTCCTTCGCCTTTCTCTCGATTTTGTTTCCCGTCACTTGGGGACAAAGCCAAATAATAAAAGAAATAATATAACCACAGAAAAATAGAGCGAATGACGGCTAGTGTACAATTTTGTTTGCAATTTAAATTTAGGAAGGAGCCATCGTCAACTCTTTTCGAATAAAAAACAAAAAACAATCGAAAGGAGGAATTACTTACGATGGCCCCAAGAAAAAATTAGAAAGAAGTTTTAAAGAAGATACTAGTGGAATTTAATAATCATGAGGATCCACTTTTAGCCATGCTGGATTGATTAGCCCGCCAACTCATGCAGATTGGAGCTGAGGGTAAAGTTGGAGCAAGCAAAGGCAAACATTCTCGAGAGATACGGACCTATTTTTCTGGTAAAAAAGTGAAGGGGTTCTTTCTTATTAATTCCTTGATTCTGTTTTTCATTGATCTGGTTACGGCAAGGCCGGGAAGGGCAGAAAATTATTTAATACGATAGAACCACATTAGAAGAAGCCAAAGTTGGTGGCCATAGGGGATCTTTTTGTGATTGACTAAAATTTCAGTGTCTTCCCATTCGTGGACTAAATTAAAAAGTTGAAAGAGCTCTTCTACTTCCTCAGGAGTGTAAGTAGCCTCGTGTTTTTTCCATTCGCCTTCACCTTCTTCGGTATAAGTAGGGTTCCGCTGGGCTAACTCAACTGCTTTTTTATAACTCACTGATAGATGGTGACCAAAGCGGACGGTGATCTTGAATGACTTAGCTTTAGTTCGGGGAAAAAGAATTGAATCGAGTTTAGCTTTTATGGCCTCTTGATCCTTCTTTGCATCCATGAATATTGATTCCTTTTTGAAGTGATAAAAGTTTACTCTATAAGGTTGATGAAAGTCAATCTTGCGAATTAAATCATTTAAATTCTAACCGAAAAGTAATCCAAATCAAATCACCAGCGAGGATTTTTTTTTGGTTTTGTCCCCAAGTGACGGGAATAAGTTACTACGTTAAGGCGAAGGAAAAAGTCTCTGCTTTGGTCGAGATTTTTAAGGCTATTCCTTCACCGCCCTTCTCGGCGCCGGCGTAACTGCGCCCGATCAATTCAAACCTTTGGACTTTATTCACTGTTAATATGAGTTTCAAAACTCTAAACGGGCCGTGCTCAATAGGCGCTCGGCGCCCGAGGTGGCCGGGTTCCCTTGAGGGACGGTTCCGGAAGGCTAAATCTTCAATGTCGCTCCGACATTTTCCTTCGCCTTTCTCTCGATTTTGTTTCCCGTCACTTGGGGGACAAAGCCCATTTTTTGATAACTTGGCAGGACTTGGTGTTAATTAAAAGTAAGACCGATAGCTGAGGAGCAAGGTTAAGAAAGTCCGCAATTAACCATGGAGAAAGAAAGAAGAGCTGGCATAGTAGATAAAAAAGTTAATAAGGCAGGCGAATAATGAGGCTTTTATATAAGAGTCTATGAAGGAAGAAATAAAGAAAGGAATTTGCTGTTTTTTTTGCTCTTTAGATTGTTAAAGTCCGAAAAATGCATTTACACCTGAAATGATTACCTATTCTTTGCGAGCTTAATGCCTAATGTCAGATCCTCCTTTGGACAAGACTAGAGGTGATTATTTCCATTTTTTTGTTCAACTTCATTCATAAATTTGGCTGCTAAGCTATTTTGTTTTTTCTTGCTATAATTATTTGTTAAATTTAATCTGTTTGATTTTTCTCATTTGCATTTTTGAATGAAGATTGAATAGCTCTCAAGCTTCAAAAGCAATGAATTAGATTGCGAAACGGACTGCCAAAGATGAAAATAATTGATTTTGATTATCATCTGCCACCAGAATTAATCGCCCAGCAACCTCTTCGGCGGCGTGATTCGTCGCGAATGATGATTGTCAACCGCCAAACTAAAGTGATTGGTCATCATCATTTCCGGGAGTTGCCCTCATTTCTAAATCCTGGAGATGTGTTGGTTCTCAATGTTTCTCGGGTTTTGCCTGTTCGAACATGGGGAACGGTGGAGGAGAGAAAAGTTGAATTTCTAGTAGTGAAGTTATTTACATCTAACGAAGCCGAGGTTTTATGCCGACCGGCCCGCGTGGTTAAGGTAGGTCGGAAAGTTATTTTTTCGCCCTCTTTAGAAGCAGAAGTTATCTCTGCTGGTCTAAGGGGTTGTCGAAGACTTAGGTTTAATAGGCCTGACGTTTTAAGAGAGATAAAAAGAATTGGTTTTGCCCCTCTTCCCCCTTACATCAAGAGGCTTCCTGAGGACTGGCAGCAGCGACCCTTTGATTTGCGTCGTTATCAAACTGTCTATGCTCAGGAAGAGGGTTCTATTGCTGCCCCAACAGCGGGACTTCATTTTACTCCTCGGATTATTAAGAAAATTGAGCAGCAAGGAATAACGTTAGTCAAGGTTATTCTCCATGTTGGCCTGGCTACCTTCCAGCCTCTTGAAGGAGAGGAAGTTGAGAGTCAACGGCTGGGGGAGGAAGAGTTTATGATTTCCGAAGAAGCGGCCGAGGAAATTAACCGGGCCAAAAAAGATGGTCGATCTGTAGTGGCTATAGGAACAACTACGGTTCGTGCTCTGGAAAGTGCCTATAACGGACAAAAAATTGTTCCGGGTAAAGCCACGACTAGCCTTTTTATTTATCCGGGCTATCAATTTCAGGTAGTAGATTGCCTCTTGACTAATTTTCATCTTCCCCGCTCAACATTGTTAATGTTGGTTAGTGCTTTGGCAGGAAGGGAGTTGATTCTTAAAGCCTACCAAGAGGCAGTAAAGAAGCACTATCGCTTTTTTAGTTATGGAGACTGTATGCTTATTCTGTGAGTAAAAAAAAGTTTATAAGAGTCATTTGCCTGGTTTCCTTAAGGTAAAGGTAATATTCATCCTATCTTTCATCTAATTTTGTTTTTCTTTCCAACCAGTACTTTTAGGGAAAGATAAAGAATAGGTGGCTTGAGTAGAAAATTTTTCTTGTTCTCTTTCATTTTGGGTGGGTGAAAGAGACTTCTTATTAATGTTAAACATGAAAATAACCAATCAAGCACTACCGGTTAGGAATTATCTTTGTAAATGAAATAAGACTACTTAGTGACTTTTTAGATCTTAGATACTCCCTGGAAACTCATTGAAACCATCATATTCAAAATATCTAATTTTCCAAATGTTACTATTAATTTTCTTTCCTAATATAAGTTTATTTTCTCTATCCACTCAAAATAAAAGAGAACCAGTTTTCTTTAATAGGCAATGCTTTCCAAATGATTTGGTTAGAAAAAAAGGATTCGTTTCATTCATCTGATGGTTTAAATAATTTTTTCTGGGGGGAGGGGAGAAAGGAATAGCCCAAATGTTTATAAGCTTTAGGGGTGGCTTTTCTTCCTCGTAAGGTCCTTTCTAGAAAACCAATCCGCATCAAAAATGGTTCATAGATTGATTCAATGGTATCTTTTTCCTCATCGATGGCCGCGGCAATAGTGTTTATGCCGACGGGTCCCCCGTTGAAATTTTCGATGATTGTCTGGAGGATTTTTCGGTCCACTTCATCTAAGCCTAGGGAGTCTACTTCCATCATGTCCAAAGCTTCCCGAGCTCCTTGACCGGTAATCCTACCGTCCCCTTTTACTTCGGCAAAGTCCCTAACCCGCCGCAGGAGACGATTAGCAACCCGGGGGGTACCCCGGGAACGACGAGCAATTTGGTGGGCTCCCTCCTTGTTTACATCGACGCTTAAAATCCTAGCCGAACGTTTGATGATTTTTACCAGTTCATCTTTCTGGTAGTAATCGAGGCGATGAATGATGCCAAATCGGCCGCGTAAAGGAGCGGTGATCCGGCCAGCTCGAGTGGTAGCTCCAATTAAGGTGAATTTTTTAAGACGAAGCTTGTGGCTCCTGGCGGCTGGTCCCTGGCCAATAATAATATCCAGGCTAAAATCTTCCATGGCGGAATAGAGAATTTCTTCCACAGAAGGATGAAGGCGGTGAATTTCATCGATGAAAAGGATCTCTTTTTCCTGAAGGTTGGTGAGAATGGCCGATAGATCGCCAGCTCTTTCGATAACAGGTCCAGAGGTTGGTTTCAGCCCTACTCCCATTTCTTTAGCAATGAGATAAGCTAGGCTAGTTTTTCCAAGGCCCGGCGGCCCGTAGAGAAGAACATGGTCAAGGGCTTCATTACGTCGGCAAGCTGCTTCGATGAAAATTTTGAGGTTAGTTTTGACGGTTTCTTGGCCGATGAATTCGTCAAAGTTTTGAGGCCGCAGGCTGTCTTCGAACAAAAGATCTTCCCGGGAACGGACCGGGTTGAGGATATCCTCCTGGTGGCGCCAGTCTTTATTTTTCATCGATTTCTTGATTTTTCCTCGAGGAGTGAACTTAAAAATCTAATTTTTTTCTTCTCGTTAAGTAGCATTTTCTCTTTTTGTATTATACTTTAGCCAAACGTTTCAAGCTTTCTTTGAGTAGATTTTCTAATCCAGCTTCGGTTCCTAGCTTTTTAATCGTTTCCTCAACAATCTTTTCTACTTCTCTTCTTTTGAACCCTAAATTCAAGAGAGCTGAGAGTACATCTTCTTTTTCTTTTAATGAGTGGGAGGCAATTATTTTTTCTTTATTCTCGAGTTTTTCCTGGAGTTCAAGAGCAATTCTCAGGGCTGTTTTTTTCCCGATGCCAGGAATCATGGCCAGACGGGCCACGTCCGAGTTGCGGATGGCTTCTTCCAAATCGGCGGTTTCGATGCCAGAGAGAATATTAAGGGCAATTTTTGGCCCTATCCCGGAGATGCTTATAAGTTTTAAAAAAAGTTCTTTTTCCTCAACAGAAGAAAAACCATAAAGGGCTAAAGTGTTATCGGTGACGTGGGTGTAAATATGAAGAGCAGCTTCCTCGCTAACTTCGCCTAGCTTAAAATAAGTCGAAAGAGGAATCGAGCAGCAATAGCCAACTCCTCCGATATTTAGAATAACTTGGTTAGAATCTTTCCGAATTATGGTTCCTTTGAGGTAAGCAATCATGGTTGAGGTACATCCTTGTCCTGTTGGGTTTTGATTGAGGCCTCTTTTAAGCGAAGGGAGAAGAGGCGAGTATTAAGATGACAGTAAGCAGTGGCCAAAGCATCAGAAGCATCATGGGTAAGAGGTGAGTCATCGAGTTGCAAAAGGATTTTGATCATTTTTTGAACTTGGGCTTTATCCGCCTGGCCATAACCGGTCACGGCCTTTTTAATCTCGCGCGGTGAATACTCGAAGAGAGGTGTTTTTTGGGCAGCGATGGCCACCAGAATAGCTCCTCGGACTTGACCAAGAGTGATGGCGGTGCGGATATTTAGGGCATAAAAAGGATTTTCAATGGCCACTTCGTCAGGGTGATAATGAATAATAATTTTTTCGACTTCAAGGCGGATGTGATTGATTTTATCTTGAAGAGGCTGACGGGAGGAAGTCTTTATTACTCCACAGTCAACTACCGAGATCTGCTGGTCTCTTTGTTCAACCAGACCATAACCTGTGGCTTTTAGGCTAGGATCAAGACCAAGAATACGCATTTTAAATGTTAAATTTAATCGCTTGTTGTTGCTTGTTTCAACTCTTTCGGTCTAAATCTCAAGAATTACCGCGGGGAAGGTCAAGCGGAATACTGGGCAATTTCTTCTTCATCAATATCAAAATTAGCCCAAACATTCTGGACGTCGTCGTGGTCTTCTAGTTCATCCATTAACCGGAGAAGCTGCTGGGCTTGTTTTCCTTGGAGTTTGACATAATTTTGGGGAATGTAGCCAATCTTGGCGGTTGAATACTCGATATTGTTTTCCTGGAGCGCCTGGACAACTGTATCGAAGTTTTCAACAGGGATGAGAATTTCAAAATTACTGCCATCATCCCGGAGATCTTCAGCTCCGGCCTCAAGGATAATTTCCAATAAGTCATCCTCAGATGCTTTTTCTTTTTCTACCACCACATAACCTTTGCGTTTGAACATCCAGGCAACACAGCCAGATTCACCGAGGTTGCCTCCATTTTTGGAAAAGATGTGGCGAAGTTCGGAAACCGTCCGGTTTTTGTTGTCCGTTACTGTTTCGACAAAAATTGCGACTCCGCCGGGCCCGTAGCCTTCATAAATGATTTCCTCGAATTTTTCACCTTCGAGTTGACCGGTTCCTTTCTGGATAGCTCGTTTGATGTTGTCAGAAGGCATATTGACTGCTTTAGCGTCGGCAATTGCTTTACGAAGGCGGGGATTGGCTTCAGGGTCACCCCCGCCTAAGCGGGCGGCAACTTGCAATTCCCGGATAATTTTGGTGAATATCTTTCCTCTCTTGGCATCTTGAGCTGCTTTCTTATGTTTGATTGAATGCCATTTTGAATGTCCTGACATATTATCTCCTTTATCGCCTTCTTTTTTAAAATTTTATCATAATTAGAAAGGCAAAAAAAGAAATAAGAAAAAGAAGGAAAAGATAATGGCCAAGAAAAAGAAAAGGTGATTTACTGATGAAAATCAAGATATGGACTAAGTTTTGATTTTTGGTTCAAGCAATAAGAAAAATCTTAAATTATCTTTTTCTCTCGTAACCACTCATCATTAAAAATAGTACTTAAATAGCGGTTGGCACTGTCGGGGAAGATGGTCACCAGGCGAAGAAATCGCTTAGAATTTTTTAATTTTTGGGCTAGTTTTAAGCAGACCCAAAGAGCGGCTCCACTTGAACCACCAGCTAAAATCGATTCAACAGCGGCTAATTTTCTAGTCATCAAGAAGGCGTCTCGATCTGTAACTTGATAAATATCGTCGATTGTATCAAACTCAACACAACCAATGATGAATTCATCTCCTAAGCCCTCGATGAGATAGGGCTGAGGAGTTATTCTTTGGCCGGAATAAAAATAATCATGAAAAACAGAGCCGACTGGGTCGACACCGATAACTTTAATCGCCGGGTTTTTTTCTTTCAGGTACCGGCCGACACCCGAAATAGTTCCCCCTGTTCCTATTCCGGCTACGAAATAATCAATTTCTCCCCCCATTTGTTCCCATATTTCCGGGCCAGTTGTTCGGTAGTGGGTTTCATTATTATCTCGATTATTATGTTGGTCAAGATAATAACAATTGGGGATTTCGCGGGCCAACCGGGGAGTGATATTATTGTAGCTATCGGGAGATTCGGGGGGAAGAGTATGATCTACTTTAATTGTTTCTACCCCTAGTGCTTGTAAAAAATATAATTTTTCCGGGGAGATAGAGTCTCTCACTACTATTTTTAAATGATAGCCCTTGAGCTTACAGACCAAGGCTAACCCTAGAGCCGCGTTTCCTGATGAATTATCAATAATAGTTGCTCCTGGTTTCAATCGTCCTTCCCTTTCTGCTTTTTCTACCATGTATTTGGCGATGCGGTCTTTAATGCTTCCCATGGGGTTATAGAACTCTAGTTTGGCCCAAATTTCCACCGGCAGCTCCTCAGTTAACTTGTTGAGTCGAACTAAGGGGGTCTGCCCAATTGCTTCGAGAAGGCTGGGATAAGTTTTTTTATTCACCATGATTTTTATGTTCCTTTTTTATTAGTTGAAATGCTTGCTTTTATCATAAGTTCTCTGGATTTGTCAAACTTATTAATTTTAGTTTTTAGTTGAAACCGGCAAATGTTAAAACATCCTTATCTGGATAAAATAAGGTATAATAATAAAAAAATGAACGGCTTGGTGAATATTCAATAAGTTTGAAACACTTGAGTTTACAATTCTAGGTTGAAATGAAAAAGAAAAAAGTTGTGGTGGCCATGAGTGGGGGAGTAGACTCTTCGGTGGCGGCTGTTCTCCTTCTTCAGCAAGGATATGAAGTTATAGGGTTGACCATGGAATTCTTTGCTTTACCCCCCGACATTTGCGATCAGCCTAATTGGCGAAGTTATTATAGTCGAGGAGCCGGGGAAAGGGCCAAAGAAGTGGCGGCTAAACTAGGAATCCCTCATTATTTTGTGGATTTTAAAGCTGCTTTTGAAGACTATGTAGTTAAAGATTTTTGCCAGGAGTATTTCCAAGGCCGCACGCCAAATCCTTGTATTCGCTGTAATAAATTTCTCAAGTTTGACCTTTTCTGGACAAAAGCTCAGCAATTAGGAGCCGATTTTATCGCCACTGGTCATTATGCCCGGATTGAATATAACTGGCGAAAGTCATTGTATTATTTAAAAAAGGCCAAGGATAAAAATAAAGATCAATCCTATTTCCTTTATTCCCTTACTCAGGCTCAATTAGCACGAATCTTGTTTCCGGTTGGAAATTACACCAAGAAAGAAATTAGGCAAATAGATCGCCAGTTCGGATTAGCTTCAGCGGATAGAGAAGAGAGCCAAGAAGTATGCTTTATTCCCGACCAAGATTATGTGCGATTTCTAAGAGAAAGAAATCCGCAGGCTTTCCAGCCTGGTTTGATTGTGGATGAAAACAACCAACAGTTGGGAAATCATCAAGGAATTGCTGGCTACACTATCGGTCAACGTCGCGGTTTGGGAATTGCCTTTTCTCATCCTTTGTATGTTATTGCCTTGAGGCCGGCCAAAAACGAGGTAGTAGTTGGACCCGAGAAATCACTATATCGTCGGTGCTTAATAGCTTCCCAGGTTAATTTTATTGTCCCCCCTCCCCCGAAGAGATTCAAGGCTAAAGCTCGTCTGCGCTATCGCCATCAGGAAGCAGAAGCATTTATCCAGTGCTTAAACACTACCAAAATAAGGGTAGAATTTCTAAATCCTCAGCGGGCTATTACTCCCGGCCAATCAGTTGTTCTTTATAAGGGAAATATAGTTTTAGGGGGAGGTGTCATCGACGAGGTTTTCTAAAAATTATTTAATGATTCATCAGTTGTTCTTTTTTTCATTCTTTAGTGGGATTGGTAATAATTTAAGGGGAGAAGTTTTGGATAAAAAGTAATTAAGACCCAAGTTTTTCCCTCGGCTACATTTTAAGGACAATTAAAGTTAATCATAAAGCGACTAAAAGGGGAGGTTTTGGCAGTCAAAAATTTCACCGCTTTGGGAACCCATTGGGGACAAAAAGTTCGGCCAGCAAGAACAAAATTTAGACAATGAATGGGCTTAATGAGCTCAAAAAAGAGAAAAAAAAGATCAGCTCCGTAAGAAAAATCTTTTTAAGACCCATTAGTTCTTTTTAAAGGGCCAACAATGGTAAAAGAAGTGCCTCTATTTTTTTCGATTTTAATGGTTCCTTGATATTGTTTAACCAGTGAATTAACTAGGCGGAGACCCACAGAAGTTGCTTTTTCTAAATCGAAACTTGAGGGAAGGCCGATTCCATTATCTATTACTTTAAGCTGGAAGCGCTCGTCTTTAATTGTTTTAAATTTTATTTTTATTTCCCCTGGTTGTCCCAATTTCTCTAGGTGCTCTTCGGGATAGGCATACTTAAAACAATTAGACAAAAGTTCGTTGATGGTAAGGCCACAAAAAATAGCCAAGTTAGTATCAACAGTGATTTCTTCAATATCGATTTTTATCTGGATTTTTTCTTGGTTGAGGATATAAGCTTGGGATAGGTAAGACACTAAGTTTGAAATGTAAGCGGCAATGTTTATTCCGGAAAGATCTTGCGACGAATAGAGGCTTTCGTGAACAAGAGACATTGATTTTATTCGGGACTGGCTTTCAGTTAAAATTTGTCGAAGTTTTTTGCTTTTTGTCTTTCGCAAGTGGAGGTTGAGGAGGCTGGCCATAAACTGCAGGTTGTTTTTGATCCGATGGTGAAGCTCGCGGAGTAAGGACTCTTTTTCTTGAAGCGATAAGGCTAACTGTTGTTCCAGGACCTTTTGTTCGAGAGTGTTAGCAATTGATTCTGCGACTAATCGAAGAAGCGAGATTATTTCCGGATCACCTACTTGCCAGCTGGAGCTTTTTTCTAGTCCCAGAAATCCGAGTACTTTTTGGCGGGAGATAAGGGGAATGGCCAAGAAAGCCTGGGTATCTCTCCAAGTTAATGATTTAAGGAAAGGACTTTGATTTAGGAGGGGTGAATTAGGGGTTATGGCTGAGAGAGTGTGTGTTTCTTTTTGAGAAATCTTTTCTAGCCAAGAATTCGATTCGTTGACGGCAATCTCATTAGGGAGTGATTCTCTTAGCCCGGGAGGTAAATGCCAGACAGATTTTAAAACAAGTTTTCTCTGGTCAGAAGAAAAGAGATAAAGATAGCAATAATCAACCCCTAGGGATGAGCCTAAGAGTTCTAAGGCTTTATTAATTTCGGAGGCAACTTTATCAGGAGTTAAATTGATGAAAGAAACAGCCAGGTTGGTGGCTAATTGTTCAAGGTGATCCTTAAGATTTCTAACCTGGGCCTCATCTTGAGTGGCTGTTATATCCTGAATAAAAGCAAGAATAGCCACCTTTTGATGCTCTTCGTTTTTTATTGGGCTTGCTGAGACTAAGGCTAAAAATCGGGAGCCGTCTTTTCTCAAGGCCTTAATTCTTACGGCTTGCAATCCTTTTTCCCATACTTCATTGATAAAATCATTGACTTCGTCTTCTTTTTCCCAGAGTTTTATAAAGCTTTTGCTTTCTAGCTCTTGGCAAGGAATTTTCCAGAGTTGGGCTGAAGCAGGATTGGCTGATATTATCTTTCCCCGGCGGTTGATAATAACTAAACTATGAGGGAATGTGTTTAGGGCCCATTCTTTAAGAATCAACTTCTTTTCTTTTTCTATTTGAGCGGTTAAGTCATGAATTAAAACCACAGCTAGCCAACTTTGGTTAATCCGTGCCCACGACATGATTGCTTCACAGGGAAATTCCGAGTTATCTTTACGGCGTCCTACAAGGATTAGGCTTGTTCTTCCTTTAAAACCTGGGGTGGACTTTTTTAGCTTAATTAATTCCTCGTCGAACAAATCATAAGATTGAGGACCTAGAAAATGCTTGAATTCTTTTCCGAGAGCTTCTTTCTGAAGGTAACGAAAGAGAAATTCAGCCCCATCATTCCAGTACTTGACTTCTCCTTTAGCGTCGAGAATTACAAGGGCCTCACCAGCTATTTTAAACATTCGCCGGATCTCTGTCTCTTGATCTTGGAGAGATTTTACCAGGGCCTTTTTGGATTCTATGGCTAGAGACATGAGGAATCCAAACAAAAGAATGAGGCCACTTAAGGTCGTTCGTGAGATCCACTCGTCTCCAGATCTGCCTTTTATGATCTGAAGAAAAGAATCTAATGAGCCATGGTGAGCATAATCAATGATTATATCGGTTATCCAGAGGGAAAAAATAACCAGTAAAGTAAGGGAGATAATTTTAAGGTTGACTTTCATCTATAAGTCACTGCCCCCAATTAAATTAGAACTTAATATCTCCGGGTAGTTATTCTTCCTGGCCTTTCCCTTTTTTAAATCCTTATTTGAATTTAAGTCCTGTCTTTTTCTTCACTTTCTTATGAGTAATTTCCTAATTGATTGAATAATAAATAATGACCTGGGTAAAGTCAATAAATTTGGCTCTAAAGGAGACTAGTAATTAAAATAATACTGATTGAGGCTACGATCACTGACCCGAATAAGCCCACTAGTAAAGGTTTTATTCCTACTTGATTAAAAGAGCGGAAATTAGTATTTAACCCAATTCCGGCTAACCCCAAGAGAATTAAGAAGCGTCCGCTGGTATTAAAGGCGGCTGTCCCAGTGGGGGAAAAGTACCCCAGAGTGTTCATCCCAGCCAGCAAAAAATAGCCAAAGAGAAACCAGGGAAATGCTTTGGCTACATTGAGAGCAATTCCCTGCCGATTAGTTGAGGATTTGGTTAAATGTTTTCCGGTGAACCACAAGGCAATGAGAAACGCCAAGGGAACCATGAAACAGTTCCGAATTAATTTTACGGCAGTGGCTGTTTTGCCGGCTAATTCCGAAAAAATAAACCCCGCTCCTACCACTTGAGGCGTGGAATGAATAGCAGTGCCAGCGAAAACCCCAAAATGAAGGTCCGAGACGTGCATGAGCTGGGCAATTTTAGGATAGAAAAGAATGGCCACTAGTCCCCAGAGAGCAATCGTTCCAATGGCATAACTCGTCTCTTCTTCTTTTGCTTTGATGAGGGGAGCGGTGACGGCGATGGCTGAACCGCCGCAGATGGTAGTTCCTACCGCTAAGAGAATGGCTAAAGGAATGGGGAGCTTAAAGAGACGACCGAGGAAAAAAATCAACACAAAACTGGCAGCCATGGTGATGATGATAATAGCTAACATTGTTGGCCCTTGGGAACCAATGGTCTTAAAATTTAGTGAGGCCCCGATAAGAACAATCCCTAAGATAAGAATTTTTTCAAAGGCCTTTACCCCTGGTAGAAATATTGGGGGCAAAGAAACTGTATTCCGAATTAGGATGCCAAGAATAATAGCGATGACCACAGCTTCAATGGGATGTTTACCCCCGATAACAATCAATCGAGAAGAAAAAGTAGCCACTACTCCTACTCCCAGCATTAACAACCAACCGGGAATTAATTCTTTCTTTACCATTTTTTCTCTGTCTCCTTGGTGTTTTTCTGCGAGATAGAAACGCTATTTTAATGGTCACTTTCCCTAGTGTCAATTTTCCCCGGTTTTATTTTTTTAAGCCCAATGAGGCTAGCTTAGAGTGAATGCTAGCCTCCTTGTCTAAGCGGTGGTCAATCCGGAGGTCGACGTGGATTCTTTTAGCCTTCATTTCTACCAGTTTTCGGTCAGCTTCTTCAATAATCCGGAAGATGGAAGCCAAATCGGGAGACTCGATGGTAGTTGACATCCCACCTGTTTCATGATTCAGACCTGATTGCTTGATAATTTTAATTACTTCCCGCACATAACGACTAACAGAGGCACCTTCGCTGGTAGGGAAAATAGCTAGCTCGGCAATGATCATTGCTTCCTCCTCGTATAAAATTTTTGATTAATAATGGCAATTTTACACGATTTTGGCAAAAAATTTTTAATCTCGGCCATTCTTTTTTGGTTTTATTGACTAGGTGAGGCAAAGTCTCCTTCAAGGAATCAGTTGTCCTTGGGCGATACCTTTTTCTAATTTATAATTATAAAAATTGTGGACATCTTTGGTGAGAAAAGGAATATAAAACTTTATTTATATGCCTCAACGGGGGACAATTGGAAAATTCAAAAATTAAAAGTAGACAATAATAAAATTAATAGAGATATTGCCTAGTGATTAGTTTTTTTAGCCCTGGACCTTTTCTTTTGTTCTAGCTCTACCACATCTTGAAGAGAAAGACTTTCAAAATAATTTTTGAGGAGGCGGCTAGCTTCTTTCCATACATCGTGGGCAGCACAAATGTTGGCCCTTTCACAGTAGCTTTCATCTTCAACGCACTCAACTAAGCAACATGATCCTTCTAGAGCATAAAGTATCTCGCTTAGAAATATCTTTTCTGGAGGGCGGGCAAGGGAATAGCCTCCTCCTGCTCCTCTTATACTCCGCACTAACCGATTGATCTTTAAGGGAATTATTATTTGCTCAAGATAGCGGATAGAGATGTTCTCTTCTTCAGAAACAACTTTAAGGATAACAGCTTCTTCCCCATTTATAAAATGTTTAGCTAAGCTGAGCATAAGGCGTGTTCCATAACGACCTTTCGTGGAAAGCCTGATCATAAGTATCTCCTTTTATAAAGACTAAAAAAATGGATTTTAAAGTCCCATAAAAATATAAATATTATCTCTTTACGAGACTTTTAATATATAGTTATTTGATTTAAATTACAAACAAAATTTGGGTTTTTTATCTTAAATAATCCGTGATTTGGTCAGTTTTATGATTAAAAAATGGTTTGGCATCCGCTGGTCTTTTGATAGGCTTGGCGAAGGATAAGGAGGCCCTAATGAGTTGGGAAGGCAAGTTTATTCTCGATGCTCGGGAAGAGAGATTTATCGCCGTGCTTAATCTTTTAAATAAGGCTTCCTTCTAACCATCCAAGTTTTATTAATTCAATCCGGGAGGGGTCAGCTACGCCAAGATGATGTCTCTTTTCTGCCAGGAAGATATGTTTGGCTGGCGGTTGAAGAGGCCTCTTTTCTCCAAAATATTCCTTTCTTTTGGCTTCGATGATGCGGAGTCCAGTGGAATCAACAGCCACGGGGTCAGTACCCATGATTAATCCGCAATAGGGCCAAGTATATTTTTCGCTGTAGTGATGAGGGCCAATTCCATGAAAGAGGGGAGTTAACATAACTAGAATGTTTAATCTTGTCTTGTCCTTGAGGTTATACTCAAACCAAATGCGGGCTAGGTCAGCACAAGAATCCCCATGGTAGGCGGAAGGACGAGGGGTAAACATGATGTAATTTTTTATACAACTACCCATTCCTGCCCAGTGATGGGTTCGGGCAGGACGAGCATTTATCAAAGCCGTTGCTTTTTGGAAAACTGGATTTCTTCTTACTCCCCGGTCATCGATACTGATATTACTCTGGGGAACACCCACCTCACGGATTCGCTGCCAAATTGCTTGTTCAACAGCGGAAGTTGTTGGGATATAACTCCAAACATTGGTTTTTATTCCAACGATATCGTCGGGCTTAATTATTTTTTGCCAGGCTTCCCTTGGATCTTTTTCATCTAAAAGCTTCATAATCGCTTCGTCCATCATCTTTTGAATTACGGCATCTCGCGGCTTTTTTTGTTGATCTAGGGCTTCTGGATCCCTGATGAGGACAACTTTAGTTGAAGGGAGGTTTTTGCTTGTTTGGTAAGGAGAAACTTTATTTCCAAAAGCTCTAGAGACAAGATGGGTCAAAGGAACGGAGGCGGTAATTTTTAGAAAATCTCGTCGAGTGAAAGATTTTTTCATTATCCCCTCCTTTTTTCTTTAGGGTGAAAAAATTTATTTATTAAGACAAAGGCCTTTTCCTTAGAGGGGGCGTCAAAGACAATGACCAGTAAATTTTTTTTCTGGCTAGTAGCGGTCCAGAGATTGTTCTCGGTCTGAATAGCTATCTCCTTTTCTCTCTGGTCCGAAACTTCGGGGAGATATTGAGCCCTAAACCTTTGCTGAGCGAGGAGGGCTTTCTTTTCATGGGGATAACGAATACCCAAGAGGACAGTTTTTTCCTTATTGAACTGGTAGAAGGCGAGCACAGCTTCGGTTTGATTGTTTAACTCCAAGATGTTCTCGTCAGCCACAAAATAATGATAATTTAAAATTAGGTGATGGCTAAAATAATGAATTTTATCTTCGATTAGGGATGATGGCGGTAAGCGATGGATTAGTTCGGGGAGGGGAGAGGTTTCTTTGATTTGGGCAGCAATCATTTGACCAAGATTGAGAATGGCGTTCTTGGTTAGTTGATTTTCAACTTCAGCAAAAATAGAAACGAAAAATCGTCCCTTCCAAAAGGACAGCAGTCCTCCTTTATAGACAGCTCCTTGTCCGATGGCTAATTTTTCTCCCTCACGGTCATGAGTAAAAACTCCAAAGGCGTTCGCTCCCGAACCCATGTCAAAAAGGTCGACGAAAATCTTTAAATTGGAGGGGCCATGAAAGGCACGAGAGAGGAGGAGTTGAAAATTATAGGCTCGATAAACTTCTCCCGCTCCATCAATGTAATCAAAGATAGTTTGGGGATCATAGAATTTTTCTTCAGTTACTTGCCAATTTTCAAATGATGATGGAACTAGGTGACGCATAAAATTTTTTTGCTCTACCTTGTCATTAATCATTTTTCCCTTAACTCCAATTGAGAAAACTAAGATTAAAATAATTGCGCCGTAAGTAATGCGTTTCATCTTTTTATCCTCAGGTTTATAATCCTTGTCAGCTTTGATAAAAAACAGGTTATTGTTGAAGAAAAAGATAATAGAGAAACAATCATTTAAAGCTCAATTCAAATTTTGGAATAACTTTTGTTAATTTCTAAACCTTTTTTTGTTAAATACACTACCATTTAGTATCCTAACTAAGCAATTAATTAACTTGGATCTTTGTTGCCCATCCAACCATCCAATTATCCATCTAATTAACCAGCCAGCTTGTTTCCTTCCTTCCTTCCTTCCTTCCTTCCTTCCTTCCTTCCTTCCTGTTTGC
>Ga0190352_1000117_pt1 | contig 19959 bp, 18 predicted proteins | sample 4872131011_MG_FD_161682 | JGI IMG/M metagenome (GOLD analysis project Ga0190352, IMG submission 161682) | Hydrothermal vent microbial mat bacterial communities from Southern Trench, Guaymas Basin, Mexico - 4872-13-10-11_MG | ecosystem: Environmental > Aquatic > Marine > Hydrothermal vents >...
ACCTTATACATCGTTAACCCTCCTTTTACTTACTTCAGAGAGGGCGCCTCCCACTCAATATTAATTTATTTTAAAAGATACACCATCCATCAAAATCCATGCATTGACACTCTTCATTACAGCTACAATTTTCATTAGAAGGTTGCGTGTTTCTTACATATTGGTCATTTCCTTCTATACTTATATTTACAGGTTTGAATACATCAATCATTTTGCCCTCCTTGTTTTATTTTTTCACTTTTTATAACTAGTTTTATCGCTTCATTGAAAGCTCTCGTATCAGACAAACATCCCCTACCGCCTATAATTCTGCTGTGGGGGCACCCTCCCATGCAAAGTGGCAAAAATTTACAGTTTCTACAAACTTCATCTTCAAAAGGATCAATAGATAGCCATTTAGATAACTCCATTATATTCGTGGATAAAGAACCATTCAGATTTATCTTCCCTGCAGGCGGTCTATTACCCATAGCCACATTACATTTATATACATTCAAATGCGGATCAATCTCAAAATGATATAATGTACTACTTGGACAGTAATAACCAACCCCAAAACGTGAAAACCTTTTTACCTTATACCCCTTCTCCAGCGCAAGTTTACTCAAATATACCTCTGATTTAGATATCTCATCATAGCTTTGGCAGGTACTATGACGCCTATCTGCTTTCCATTCGCTGGACTTGGGGAAAATATGTTTAAAGTATACTGAAATGTCGCCACGGAACATTTCTGGTACATCCCCCAAAAGTGTTGCAACTTTATCTCTGTCCTCAAGATAGAAATTAACTCTTAACGTTATTCCAATATTATGTGAATTCTCCTTTCTCCATTTTATGAAAGACAAAAAATTACTAAATACTGTATCAAAAGAACCATTTCCATTTTTATATGGCCGATTTTTGTTATGAATTTCGGCGGGCCCATCAATTGTAATCTGAACATTTTTTATATTCCACGCCAGCAGCTTGGGAAATATTTCCGGTGTCAATAAACTGCCATTGGTGACTAACCCTGCAGAATAAGTTATTCCATCTGATATTTCTGAATCAATTTTAAAATCTTCAACAATTTTTTTAAATGCATTTGAAAGTCTATCTATAACCGGTACACTCAAAAGCGGTTCCCCGCCAAACCAGGAGACCTTGAGTCCGTGGAAAATTTCCTGTTGAAACATTCTTTCTACAAATTTTATAAGAGCTTCCTCTTCTTTATTTGACATGCTGTGAGGTAAAGGTTCTTCTTCAAAACAATATACACATTTAAAATTACACGCGAGAGTGGGTTCAATAACTAAAGAAAAAGTTTTTTCTGCAAAACTCTTTCTATACCTTATTTTTAACAAATCGATTTCATTAAGTTCTTCAGAGACTAAAAATCCTCTTTCAAGTAGTGGACCAACCATTGCCTGAGTATCAGGGGAAAGATTCCGAGGTTCTATTTGATTTTTCCTATCTGTACACAGTTTCTTAACAATCTCCTCATACTCTGGAAGTATCTGAATTATATTGCCCGTAAGAGCATTATATAAATACTTTATACCTTCATCTTCTATAAAGAAATTAAACCGAGAAGCTTGCACCTTCATTATAACCTCCTAAAGAAATTTTATAAGAATACTCTTTGAGTTGTGTTGGATATTAAAAAAAATTTCTGTCGAAGTCAAGGAAAAATATAAAAAACATAAATGAGAAGAATTCTTCGCACTTTATTGCAGACCCGGATTCAGCAAAAACCTTATTCGATAAGTAAACAAAAAAACAACATATATTTTATTCAGCCTAAATGAATTATGAGGACTTCTTTGTTATCCAACTAAACTATGGAAATTTTCCGTTTCCCTCCTTTTCCTTTATAATTTTTAACCAAGATGGAAAAACAAATAAAACACAAAGATTTGTTGGGTTTGGAGTACCTGGATAAGGATGAAATAAACCTTATCCTTGATACCGCAGATTCCATGAAGGAGATTCTGGAACGCCCTATCAAGAAGGTCCCCACACTTCGTGGTAAAACAATAGTGAACCTTTTTTTTGAACCGTCAACCAGAACCCAATCATCGTTTGACTTGGCTGCCAAAAGACTCTCAGCAGATACAGTAAGCGTCTCTACTAAAGCTTCTGCGGTTCAGAAGGGAGAAACTCTTCTTGACACTCTCAAAAACCTTGACGCAATGAAGGCCGACGCGTTTATTGTCAGACACTGGGCGTCTGGTGCCCCACACTTTCTTGCCGCCCATACTGATGCAGCAGTAATAAATGCAGGAGATGGTATGCACGAACACCCCACCCAAGCACTTCTGGATATGCTGACCATGAGGCAGAGATTTGGCCGTATTGAGGGTCTCAATGTGCTGATTGTAGGTGATATCCTTCACTCAAGGGTTGCTCGTTCAAATATTTTTGGTCTCACAAAACTGGGGGCGAAGGTAACCCTTTGTGGTCCACCCACAATAGTTCCAGAAGAATTCAGGGAACTTGGAGTGGAAATATCCTATAACATTGATGAAGCCATCGAGGGCAAGGATGTAATCATGGGGCTGCGAATACAGCGAGAGCGACTGGAAGAAGCATACTTCCCTTCCATAAGGGAATATCGTCAATTCTTTGGAATAACCAGAAGTCGATTGAAAAAAGCAAAGGAAAATGCGGTTATCATGCACCCAGGGCCGGTGAACTGGGGAGTAGAACTCGATTATGAATTACAGGAAGAAAGAGACTCTCTGATCCTTGACCAGGTTACCAATGGAGTTGCCATCAGAATGGCTGTTCTTTATCTTTTCATAAGAGGAGAAAAGATCCATGAATAGAATACTCATCAAAAATGGCCATATTGTGGATCCCGGTTCTGGGAAAGACGGAGTTTTGGATATCCTCGTGGAGGATGGAAAAATCAGGGAAGTGAACAGAAATTTAAAAGTAGAGAATGCTAAAGTTATAGATTGTACAGGTAAATATGTATTTCCAGGGTTCATAGACATGCATACCCATCTCAGAGAACCTGGAGAAGAATACAAAGAAGATATCTCCACAGGCTCAAATGCTGCACTCCATGGGGGTTTCACAACTGTACTGGCCATGCCAAACACAAAACCTCCTATCGATTCAAGAGGTCTTGTTGAATTTGTAATCAGAAGGTCCAGGGAAGAGAAAAAATCCGAGGTTTTTCCTGTGGGGGCTATAACCAAGGGTAGAGAGGGGAGGGAACTGGCAGAAATAGGAGATATGAAAGAAGGAGGAGCCATTGCTTTTTCTGATGATGGAGACTGGGTTAAGAATTCCAGCATCATGAGAAGGGCTCTGGAGTATTCAAAAATATTCCATACGATCATTATTTCCCACGCTGAGGAGCCGGACCTTTCCAGACTCGGGGTTGCTAATGAAAGCGCTCTGAGCTACAAACTTGGACTAAGAGGCAAGCCAAAAGAATCTGAATATATTGCCATTTTCAGGGATATAGCCCTCTCAAGGCTTACTGGTGGCAGACTTCATATAGCTCATGTGTCCACCAAAGAATCTGCTCAATTAATCAAAATGGCCAAAGAAGAGGGGCTTCCTGTAACTTCTGAGGTAACACCTCATCATCTCATATTTACAGAAGAAAATCTTGAAGCCTTTGACCCGGTGTATAAGGTGAATCCTCCACTTCGAAAGAATAAAGATAGAGAATTCCTTATAGAAGCTCTGAAGGAGGGAGTCATAGATGTCATAGCTACTGACCACGCACCACATGCAAGTTTTGAGAAAGAAGATGAATTTCTCGCTGCTCCATTCGGTATGATTTGGCTTGACTTCGCCTTCAGTGCGCTGTACACATTCCTTATCCAAAAAAACAAACTGGATCTCAAAATGGTAATTCAGTCTCTAACCACGGGACCCAGTAAGATACTGGGGCTTAATGATAGAGGCAGTCTGGAAAAGGGCAAAAGAGCAGATATTGTGATATTTGACCCAGGAAAAGATATAGAAATCACAAGGAATTTTTTAAAATCCAAGGCTAAAAACACACCTTTATTCGGTAAAAAATTGAAGGGGAAGGTGATTATAACTATCAAGGAGGGTGAGATCTTTGAATGGTAAAGAACTAAAAGAGCTGGCAGATGAAGTAATAAGGGCCTCCCAGGGTAGTGATACAGAGGTAATTATAATCTCTGAAAAAACTGATCACGCCAGATTTTCCAGGTCACAGATACACCAATATACAAATCTAGAAAAGACAGAGCTTTTTGTTAGGATAAGATTTGGTAAAAAGACAGCGGTGGGAAGAACCACCAATATTACAAAAGAGGGTATCCTCGAGGCCGTAAGGAATACTGAAAAGATCGCCCTTTCCATTAAAGAAGATCCCTATCTCCCAGACCCTGAAGAGCCATGGAATAACCCGCTGGAGGAAAAGATAGATAAAAATATAATCATCTTTTCACAGGAAGAAAAGGCTCATATAATCAATGACCTCAAAAAGGCTTTCCCTGAACAGGAACTTTTTGGTTCCCTTATAACAGGTCTGACTAGTATAGTAGTGGCTAACTCCAGAGGATTATCCATAAGCTATAGCTTCACAGACCTTCATCTTACCATAAACATTGTGGATGGAGACGAATCTTACTGGGAACAGATATCAACAAATACCCTTGATGACTTCAATCTGGATGAGATGATATCTTCCTTGGAAGCTAAACTCCTTCTTGATGTCAAATATATGGATATCTCCCCTGGTAGGTATACGGTGATTCTGTCTCCACTTGCTCTTGAGGAAATTGTGTCCTTTCTCGGTTATGCGGGCTTTTCGGCACGGGCCGAGGAAGAAGGTATATCCTTTCTCAAGGGAAAAGTTGACGAAAAAGTGTTCTCTGAAAAACTTACAGTAGTAGACAATCCTTTAAGAGAAGAAGGACTTCCAATGCCCTTTGATCTTGAAGGCGTGAAAAAGGAAAAGATCACGCTGGTGGAGAAGGGGATATTCCGGACCTTTGTATATGATAAAAAGACAGCTCTCAAGAAGAATACTAAATCCACGGGGCACTGTGTTGGCATATTCCAGAGTTTTCCTTACACTGCCCACCTGGAGATCCTGCCAGGCCCATCCCGATTAAAGGATATTATTAAAGGAACAGAAAAAGGCATCTATGTTTGCAGATTTCATTATGTGAATCTGCTGGATCCCCATGCATTTACTCTTACAGGGGTGACAAGAGACGGAACATATCTGATAGAACATGGAAAAATTGTGGGAATGCTGCCGAATCTTAGGTTCACACAGAATTTTGTGGAAGCATTAAATAATATAGAGGACATATCAAGAGAAACAAGAAAATTGGGAGCTGTGCATTCTTATGAATCCAGGTTACCTATGGAAGCTATTCTTCCCTATATTAAAATAAAAGATTTTAATTTTACTGGAATATCCAGAGAATAATGGGGAAATTACTGCTTCTCTTACTCATTATGCAGGAAAGGGCAACTTCCTCGGGGCTTTCATTTCTGGAAGCCGATTTTTCTTTTTATGAGCTTATGGGCATTCAGAGCGGCTATACTTATCCTAACTTAAACTCCAAAAGGGAAGCTCAGGCTGGCATCACCCTCTACCCCTCATCAATAAAATATGGCTATCTTGGCTGGTCGTACTCAGAGAGACTCAGTGTAGCAGTGAGATATTTAAATTCCGGAGAGATGGAAATGAGAGACGATGGTGGAAGCCTACTGGGCAGCTTTACTTATCAGCTGCTTAACCCTATCCTCTCTTACACCCACCCTCTATGCGAAAAACTCTTCCTTTACACTCTCCTTGGTGTTATGTATGAAGGTGCTGAAGAATACAAAAATTATGTCTTTCATATGGATGCGGGAGGGAAATATTTCCTATCCGGAAAATCCTCCCTTATTTTTATTCTGAGAAATATGGGCTGGAACAGGGAAAAAATCAGTCTGCCTGTTTTTGCAGAGCTTTCAATATCATATAATTTGGATATTATCAATACCGTCTTTTCCTTAGAATACTGGAAAGGATACGGACCCTTCTTTACCCTCTCCATGCACAGAGAACTTACACCTTCTCTTGGATTATACTACTCATTTAACTCCAAAAGGGGATTATATGAAAATGAGGGGCTGGAGTTAGTGGAAGCCTCCTCTCTCGGTCTTAAAATTATGAAAGGAAAGATAACTCTTCTTTTTGCATATACTCCTCAAGAAGTGGGAGATATTTACAGCACAAATCTGTCCATTGGGTTCTGAGATGAAGGTAATAGTGGAAAATAGAAAGGCATATCATGATTATGAAATTCTGGATACCTACGAGGCGGGAATTGTTTTAAAGGGCAGTGAGGTAAAATCCATAAAACAGGGGAGAGTATCCATTAAGGAGGCCTATGCAGAAATAAGAAATGGAGAAATTTATATAGTGGGAATGCACGTAACACCCTATGAGAAGGACAAGATCTCCCACCTTGATCCTGTAAGACCGAGAAAACTTCTTCTACACAAATATGAAATTAAAAGACTCATTGGTAAAACTCAGGAGAAGGGGTTGACTCTCATTCCACTAAAAATTTATCTAAAAAACAATCTGATAAAAGTCCTACTTGGTCTGGCCAGAGGAAAGAAGAAGTACGAAAAAAGAGAAGAGATAAAGAAAAGAATTCACGAGAGGGAAATCAGAAGGGCTCTGAAGAAAGAAATAACATGAAAAAAATCAAATTTAAAAGAGGCATACTTGAAAATGGGCTTAAGGTCCTTGTACATGAAGATCATACTAACCCGATTGTTGCTTTCACCATATTTTATGAAGTAGGCTCAAGATATGAGCATATAGGCATAACAGGGGTATCACACATTCTTGAACACATGATGTACAGAGGCACCAAAAGAATTGAGCCTGAAGCCTTTTCAAGAATCATTGGAAAACTTGGAGGCGAGGATAATGCGTTTACAACAAAGGATTTCACCGCCTTCTATAGTATTGTTCCAAGGGATAAAATAGAAATCCCAATAGAACTGGAATCTGACAGGATGTACAATCTCATATTCCAGGGTTTTGAAGAGGAGCTCAAAGTGATAAAAGAGGAAAGGCTGTGGAGAACAGAGAATAATCCTTTTGGACTCCTGTGGGAAAAATTCTGGGCTACTGCCTTTGAAGTCCATCCTTACAGAAACCCTGTCATAGGATGGATGACAGACTTGGAAAATATCACCTTAAAAGCTGTCAAAGAATTCTACCAGAGTTTCTATACCCCACGACATGCTATGGCAATATTTGCCGGAGATATAACTTTTGAGGAAGCTCTTAAACTCACTGAAAAATATTTCACCAAAGGAAACAAAAAAAGCTTAGAAGAACCCGTGATTCCAGAGGAGCCAGAGCAGATGGGTGAGAAAAGAGTTTATCTTGAGAAGGAAAATGGTAATCCTGTTATAGCAGTTGGCTATAAGATTCCCCAATTCAGTCATCCTGACAATCCAGTCCTTACCCTTCTTTCTGATGTGCTTGGAGACGGGAAAAGTTCAATTCTAATGAGAAAACTTGTATATGAGAGAGAAGTATTTTCAGGCATTACCGCTGAAAACTATGCCTTGAAGGATCCAGGCCTTTTTGTCATTTACGGTTCACCTGTAAATGGCATGGATGTTGAAAAGGCGGAGCAGGAATTGGACAGAGTTCTTAACAAATTAAAAGATTTAATAACCGAAGAGGATGTACAAGTAGCAAAAAATAAGGCCCTCACAGATTTCATCTTCGAGCAGGAGTCCGTGAAAAATGTGGGGTTTTCACTGGGAGAATTTGAAATACTTGACCGGGCGAAGTGTATCAACCTTCTCCCTGAAAAAATTATGAAGGTCCAGTTAGAGGATATAAAAAGGGCCATAGATCAATACCTGGTGCGAAAAACCAGGAATGTGGCCATTTTGAAGGTGAAAAAATGAAAAAGAAAATCTTTATTATGGAAAATGGACTTAAACTCATTACCATTCAGAGGAAGAAACTTCCTATAACCTATATTAAACTAATTGTTCGAAGTGGGGCTATTAATGAACCTCTATCGAGAAAAGGGACATCTTATCTAACTGCAAAACTGCTCAATGAAGGAACAAAGGAAAAGGATTCAACGGCCTTTGCGAGGGAAGTGGAAAAATTGGGTGGAGACCTTACATCAAAATCAGGTTACAGCATAAGCACCATAGAAGGAGATTCTTTAAGTGATAAGTTCGAAGCTTTAACCGGTCTGATTAAGGAACTCCTCACAGGAGCAGCATTCAGAGAGAAGGATCTATCGAGATTGAAAAAGCAGATAAAAACAGGTTTTTTATTGAGGATGCAGGATCCAAATTATGTCTCCCTGTATTACTTCACCAAATTTATGTATAAAGATTATCCGCTCCTATCAACTCTTCCAGAAGGAACGCCGGAATCAGTTGAAAAAATAAAAAGAAATGAAATCATAAAATTTTTCAAAGATCATTATACCCCTACAAATTCTTTCATAGTGGTTGTATCTGACATTAGAGGAGATAGAATAGCAGAAATCATACAGCGCGCACTCTCTGGATGGATAAAAGAGGCAATAGAGAAACCCAAACTCGCGCAGATTCCCGATGTCACAGGTCCTACCCTTTACATTGTGGATATGGATGTAACACAGTCACATATAAAGATAGGAAGACACTCTATATCCAGAGCAAACCCTGATTATAACAGTCTCAGGGTGGCCAATTATATACTGGGAGGTTCAGATTTTTCTTCTAGATTGATGAGGAAAATAAGAATTGAGAAAGGGCTTGCCTATTCTGTATATTCTAGCATAACCCCCGGATATCCTACCGAACCGCAGCCTTTGAGGGGAAGCTTTTACATAAGCATGGAAACTTCTACTGAAAATACAAGGAAGGCCTTTGATCTTCTGCTGAAAGAGGTGAAGAAATTTACCATGGAGGGGCCCTCAAAAGATGAACTGGAAGATGCAAAGAGCTATTACCATGGCAATATACCACTAAGAAGTGAAACCTACGAACAGCTTGCAGTACTAGCTATGGATGAGGAACTATTTGGTCTACCCTGGAAACACTGGATAAAGGACGTTAAAGAGATTGAAAGACTGGATAGGACAAAGGTGCAGGAGACTGCATCTAAATACCTTAACCTTGAACACTATGTTGCGTTGATTGTTGGAAATGCCCAGAAATTATTGGCACAATTCAAAGACCTTAATCCTGAAGTTATAAAACCCCGATTAATATAGTTATTTTTTCAGTTTTCTGAGCAATTCCTCAGCTTCTTTCAATAAAACATAGTCTTCCTTATACTGGGGCTTTAAATTAAGAGTTATTTCAAGTTCTCTAATAGCCTCCTCCTTCTTTCCCATTTTCTTGTAAAGCTTTGCCAGTTCCAGTCTGTACTGAATCCTATCAGGTTTGAGACTCACAGCTTTCTTTATATATTTCTCCGCATCCTCCAGGGTGCCTTCAGGCACTTCTCCGAACAACATCTTTGCGAATTTTCTGAGAGCCCAATTCAGTGTGGCAGCTTCAAAGTTATAGGACCCCCATATGTAATTGGCCAGGTGATTATTAGGGTTTAATTCAAGAGCCTTGAGAACCGCTTCTTTTATTTTCATTGCAAGCTTTATTTTACCCTTACCTCCCCTGAATAAAGCAAGATTTCCATAAGATGCTGCAAGCCATGTCCAGCCCCAATCACCCTGAGGATTTGCTTTAACTGCTTTTTCTGCATATTGAACTGCTTTTTCATATATTAGTTCCCTCTTATCCTCTGGTGTAAGATCACCTATATTTGAAAGACACCTTGATATTCTCCACAAAAGCTCATAATTGAGTGAATCAACTGAAAGACCCCCCTCATATATCTCAAGAGCCTCCTCATACTTCATCGCAAAAAACAAACTATCTCCCCTTGAAATACACTCTTTCGGGAATACTCCAAGAGAAATAAAAACAGATATAAGATATGCCATCTTAACCATTCTACCCTCCTTGTTGAGAATATTATAAATGAGTAAATTCCTACATTCTAATTTTCGCCAGCAGAAGCAACAGGATATCTTAAGAGTCTGAGCCGATGAACTTAAAACTGAAACAAGCACTTTAAAAGTTTAGATTAAATCCTGCCACCCATAGTCGCCTCATCGAGTAAATTTTCACCTCTCTTTTATTATCTGTATAGAAAATATTTGAAATATTAACAGTATCAAAAAGATTCTCAAGCTCCACAAAAACGTAGGCTTTATAACAACCAATATTTACAAGCCTGCCGGCCTGAAGATCAACCCTTTTATAGACCGGCAATCTTTTCCAAATCCCCTCGGGAGTTTTATAAGGTTTCCCTCCTAAAAAACACACTTTTACTGCATTATTTAAACTCATAAAATGAATTTGTTTTGTCCAGATTACTCCCCATGGTCTTGCCTCTCCCAGTGGATTACCCTCTTCTTCACCTTTCATAATTTGAAAATTAATCCTCCCAATTTTACCGTAAAAACTTACCTCTCCACCATAGATCAATCTCTTATCAGTATATCTTTTATAATAAATGCCTAAATAAGCATTGAGAGTTTTAAACAAAAATTTCAATTCTCCTATTTTAACCTTTACCCAACGATTCTTATGTTCATCCCATTGTTCATTAATCCCAATTCCAGCTTTTAAAGAAAGAAATCTATCTAAAATGTCATATTCAAAAAGACAACGCGGAGAAAAAATGAAGTTTCCCCATCGATTATCTTTCGTACTCAGTCGAAATCCCAGGGTACCACGAAAATATTTTGCAGAAGGATTAAAGGATAAGAAGAAAGCTTCTGTATCATACCGGAGCGTATCCTTGAAAGGCTCTTCCTCATACTCTCCTCGTATATTCTTTTTCACAGGATTTTCTTCAAAACCAAGAATAACATATGACAAATGGCTAAGAAAATATCTTATAATAAATCTCATAGTATATCGAAGCGCAGACTCTCGCATAGAAAATTCAGGTGCGAGGAAAACATTTTTGTAAACATTTAGTCCAAGATCAAATCTTAAAATCCAGGGTATTGGGGTATATTTTAAACTTATCCCAAGAACACCTTGTTTTTCTGTTTCATCTACTTCTCCATCCATATAAGGAATGTTTGCTGCATATTTTGCATAAGACACATGGAAGAAGGGCGAAGCTTTAAATATATCTTTCCCAAAATTCTTAGCCCAGGTGAAACTCCCGGATTTTGGATATACAGTGTAGTCAAGATTTTTCTTATTAAGTTCTGCAAGCAACCTGTAGGATTGCACCTTTACCCATATATTCCCAAGAAAAGATGAATATTGTAAGGTCCCCCCACCTGTTGAAAGTGAAAGAGAAGATGGTATATACCCCTCTCTTCCTTCTAAGTCAACCAAAACACACCCTGAGAGTCTTCCACCTGTTTCAACAGGAAGAACTCCAGCAAATGCTTCGAGTTTTTTAACTGCACCTGTAGGAATGGTAGAAAATAATCCACCTACTGAAGTATTGTAAATATAAGGTTTAGGGTATGATATTCCATTAAGCAATACCAGAGTTTCATCCCTTTTACCTCCTCTTATACTTAAGGAGGCTACATCTGGATCTCCCATAAAAGAAGGGTAAGTTTTGAGACTAATAAGGGGATCAGCAGATGCTCCAGGTGTTGTATATATATCTAAGGGCCTCATACCCACTTTAACAGGAGAAGCCTCTGTCATTGATAGAGAGACTTCTCCCTCTACCTTTACCTCTTCCATTCTTACAGGATTCTCAGGGAGTTCAATTCTTACTTTAACTTTTGGACGCTTTTTAATTCTGATGCTTACATTCTTGTAACCAAGATAAGAAACATTCAAAATAACTTCTTTCATTTTTTCGGGAATAGAGAGGAAAAACCTTCCCTTTTCATCACACGATGTTCCTATTTTAGTATTTACCACCTTAACATTGGCAAAGGGAAGTTTTTCCCCTTTATGTTTATCTACAACTTCACCCTGTATAAACCATGCCAATATGATAAAATTTAAAACAAAGCTCATAATTAATATTCTCTATTTTTTTTAAGCTTCAAGAACCATAAATAAGAATCTTCAGGATGCTTTTTTAATCCATTTTCTAACACTCTCTCTGCCTTTTGGTATTCTTTTTCTTTAATCAATGCTAAATACAAAAATGCATATGCGTCTGATTCTCCCCAGTGAGGCCACGAGTTTCTGTTAATGAATAACTCTATGGCTTTTTCAAAGCGATTTATGGAGCTTTTAGGGTCTCCCCCAAATATTTTAGGAGTAAAAAGTTCTGAAGTCCCAATTACAACAAAGGCCCTTGGATTTTGAGAGTAGAGGAGTTTCTCCTTTAATGTATTCATTAACTTACCGTATTTAAAAGCCTGTAAAGGTGCCAATCCACTCATATATCCCAGTATAGCAAAACGGAGAATGTCTCCCTCAATTGTTGAATCGCCTTCTAAAAATTCCAGCCCCATTTTTAATATATTTAGTCTATTCTCTTCAATTAACGGGACTGTTCTATAAACCCCATATGCAGCAATATAGTTTAACTTTGTGCCCTTTATATTGTTTAACTTTATGTAATTATTCAAAAATTTTACTATATTTAACAGTTCTGAAGTATCTCCTATCATTCTGGCGACTTCTATGTGACGGAATATTGCATCAGCAAATTTTTCTCTAAACTCCTTCCCTTCAATTAGTTCAACCTTTCCCAAGCAGAGTGTATTATTTATCGCTGGAGCAACCAGTGAAAAATCAATTCCTATAACTCCATAAGAATAAGGAGGTGAAAGTTCAAGTATACATTTCCTACTGGAAGGCATAATTACTTTTTGTGGACCATCATTTGAATAAGACGAAATTAGCATAACTTTTACTCTTTCTTTGGTAGACACTGGCTCTATCTTAATAGCATCATACATCGAAAGATCATATCCGGTATAAGAATTTGATACTCTGAGAACCTGGCCTGAAGCCCATAAGTTGTTATAGGTTATTGCAGAATCATAAATACATGAACCTTCAAATTTTCCTGTTTTCCACATGGAGAAGGGACCACCTTTCCAGCTATCACCCCATAAAGTTAAAGTATCATCAAAATTTTCTATGATAATGGATGGTTTCCCAAGGGGCAGGTCTCCATATGGAAGCGAATCACTAAAATACCTTAAAACTGAGGGTAAATATTCTTTACCTTCAAACAGGACTGCCACTGGGTTTTTCATCACTTCAACGGAGCTTAAGGGGTCCTGTTCATAAAGAGCAAAACCCTGTACAGGAATATTTAAAATTCTATAGCCTTTGAGCGCGGCTTTGAGTGCATTCCATACACCATACTTTTTGGTCCATTTTTCCCAGATATAAAGTGCAGCATGTCCAAACCAGCGTCCAGGAAAACCAGCAAAACTACCGAACAGTGATTTATTTGATAAGGGCCAGTCTTCCTCTGGCACAGCAAGTCCCCGCAATGTATTAGATTCGAATTTTCTTTTTAAGAAGCTATAATCTGCACGAAGTGATACTCGAATAAAAGGAGATAAATTATCATCAGGCAGTTTCAAAGGAGTGAGATCAAAAGGTATAATATAAAACTCATCTATCTTTAAACCCTTGCTTTTTCCAACTAAAATATCTATTTGCCACTCTTTTAACAAAGAAGTATCAAAATCCCATAATGCCCAACCTACAATCACCTTATTTTCTCTATGCATTTTTTCAATAAACTTCCTGACTTCACAAACAACCTCTGGTTGAGGCATTTTTTTACTCAAGGGGATTATGATAAAGGGAGTATTCACTTTCCCATGACCTTTCAACTCTACTTTTTCAAAAACATAGGGATTCCATTTTTCAAGTTCATAAGGAGTAATAAACTGTGTAGAGTCATAAATCAGAAACCCCCATCTCTTAACTGCAGTAACAGGCCAAAATCCATATCTTAAATGAGAGAAAAGTGACTGCCTCTGGCGTTTTTGTGTAAACTCCAGTACCCATACATTCCCTCCAGGACTTCCTTCCAACCAAGCTGTAAAATCAGGAATCAGAGGGAGAACATATAAGGTATCTTCCTTCACCTTCTTTGCTCTCTTAATCTCAAATTTGCCTTTCTCATCATATTTTAAATTTACTGCTACCCATTTTTTCAAGCTAGTATCAGGATAAAGTACACCTTTTAAAGTCAAGGAAAATAGGACTAAGATAATTGGCAAATTCATTTTATACCTCCTTTTGCTTCTTTGTGTCTTAAAAAATTCTTGACAAAGTGATAAAAGAAATGATACAAAAAGAAAATCAGAAAGATAAGCAGGAATATTTTAAGAGTCTGCAGAAAAACAACAAAACTATAAAGTGCTAATGCAACAAATAATCCTCCCCAGTAAACCAAAGGCGTACATACTGCAAAAAATCGTCTTATATTACTTTTTACTCCCAGTATTTCTAGGATCATTCCACCATCTGTAGTTTTTGCTGGAAGAATATTATAAAGTGTCACAAAGAATTGAGCTATAAAAGCGCACATAAAATATGGTTCTTTAAATTTTATCACCAGCAACATAACAATGAGTAATGCAACAAGATCCCCAAAAGGACCAACAATAACACATAATATAGCTGCTTTTCTATCAAGAAGATAACTATTTTTTAAATCCACCATAAATCGTGGAATAAGTGAAGCTTTTTTAAATCCAAATCTTAGAAAAGGTTTAATACCTGTAAAGGTGTAAGAAATAATCCAGTGGAAAAATTCGTGAAATATGCCAGATATAAAAATTATTAGAATCGCTAAAAAAATATCCACTCGCGTCCAATATCTCTTTACAGAAAGGTATTGAAAGTGTGAAAATAGGAAGTAGAGAATCCATATTGACAATCCTGAAATCAATACAAAAAGAAAATTTATCAGCTTAGATGAAATTTTTCTTTCAGCTTCTTTAATTTCAAACTTTATATTCCTGTCATTATCAGAATAAGTTAAGATATCGGCTTTTAAAAGTAATTGTAAGGTATTCTGAATAACCTCTTCACTTAAGCCTTTCTTAGACCCCCAGGAAAAAACTTCATTTATTGGTTTTGGAGATACGAGAAAATGTAATAGGTCAAAAGTGGCATGGTTCACTTCAATCGCGGCACCCTTCTTCGCCTGTGGGACTATTACAATATTATCTACATTGCTTTTTAATTTATAAATCAAGTTGCAACTTAAACCTATTTTAACATTCATGAATTTTCCTCTTCAAATCTCTGTTTTTGAATAACAAAATTATAATGTAGCTGCAAAAGCTATAAAATGCCTGCTTAAATCAATTTTACCTTCATAAATAGAGTGAAAATTATAGCTTAGGTGATATCCTAATTCAATTTTGAAACTACTTAACAAAATTATCTCTTATCATTACAGACTACCACTAATGCAGAAAAATGTTAAAACGGTGTCTTACCGCCTTATTTTTCCCTTTGAAAAAACAATTCAAACTACTTATAATTAGATATGTATCTCTTAATATTTTTAATTTCGCTCTATTCTTTTTTTGTTAGTATTGAGCTTCTCTCCGGTGCATTTAAGCTTTTTGGCTCCGGTTTCGCTCAGGCTCTAATTACCAATACCTCCAATCCGCTTGTTGGTCTCTCTATTGGCATTCTTGCAACTTCTCTGGTTCAGTCTTCCTCATCCACCACCTCCATAGTAGTAGGTATGGTAGCATCCGGGAGCATGACCATTCGCAATGCAGTGCCTATTATAATGGGAGCAAATATCGGGACCACTGTAACCAACACTCTTGTATCAATAGGCCACATAACAAAAAGAAAGGAATTTGAGAAGGCACTGGGAGCTGCCACAGTTCATGATTTCTTCAACATACTGGCGGTAATAATCCTCCTGCCCCTGGAAGTTTTATTCCACCCCATAGAAAAGTGCGCACATCTTTTCGGAATCTTGTTTCAGAAGGTAGGCGGTTTTAAAGCAATATCGCCACTAAAAGTAATTGTCAAACCAGCGGTTAATTTCATCATAACACTCCTGGGCCATCATCCTGTCCCTGTTCTCATAGTAGCCTTAGTCCTGCTTTTTGTTTCTCTAAAATATATTGTGGTAAGCATGAAAAAGCTCACAGTTTCAAGGGCAGAAAGATACTTAGATAAATTACTCTTTAAAAATCCCGCAAATGCATTCCTCTTTGGTCTTATTCTTACTTCCCTGGTTCAATCAAGTTCTGTGACAACTTCTCTTGCAGTTCCTATGGTAGCAGCAGGGCTTCTCACTGTGTATCAGATATTCCCCTATACACTTGGAGCTAATGTGGGAACCACAGTTACAGCCATTCTCGCGGCGCTGGTCACAAAAGACCTATCGGCAATTGTGGTGGCCTTCTCACATCTATTATTTAATATCTTTGGCATAGTTGTTATATATTTCTTTTTGAAGAAAATCCCCATTACTCTTTCAGGATGGCTGGCAAGAACCGCAACCAGAAAGAAATACATAATTATTGCCTACATTGTGTTATGCTTTTATATTATACCATTGACAATAATAATTTTAGGGAGGTGAGGTATGCCTTTTAGAAAAATTTTAAACTTTTTAAAGGGGAAAACACTTCTCGAAGAGGCAAGAGAGGATGCCCTTGAGATGCTAATAGAAACCAAGTACATGTTTTTGGAAGTTAACAAAATGCTATTTGAAAAAGCTGATATAGATTTTGATGTTTACACCCTTGATAAAAAGGTTAATAAATCCGAAATTGAGATAAGAGAGAAGATCTTAAGACACCTTTCCTTTGGTGTAAACAAATATGACATTGTCCCTGCCCTTGTTTTAACTAGCATTGTAATTGATATTGAAAGGATCGGGGATTATTGTAAAAATGTCTTTGAACTGGTGGAAATGTATCCGGAAAAGCTGGACGAAAACAGTTACATACAAAAACTTAAAAAGCTCTCTCAAGAAATAGAATATGAATTTGATGTCACCTATGTAGCATTCAAAGAAGGAGACTCCGAAAAAGCCAGAATAGTCCTTGAAAAACATGAAGAATTAAATAGATTACTCAAACAGATCCTTGAAGAAATAGTAAAGAAAGACTCTGGATTCTCTGTTAAAATGGGTATTATAGTTGCTCTTCTTTCAAGATACCTCAAAAGAGTGAGTGCACACCTCAAGAATATAGCTTCAAGTATTGTAAACCCCTTCCCCCAAATAGGTTACCAACCAGAGAGTGAGTTTTGAATCGGTAGGAGATGGAAACAGTCGGTAAACGGTAGTAGACGAATGTATATTTTATATAGTCCGTTTCCCGTCTTTCGTCTATCGTTTACCGATTTTCACTGTACCATCACTTCCTCATCCACCTCGCAAGACTGACGAACCTACCATTACCTACAACAATGTGATCCAGAAGTTCAATATCCATTATCCGGGATGCCTCCTTAATTCTTTTGGTGAATTCGATATCTTCCGGAGAGGGAGTGGGATCACCCGAGGGGTGATTATGGACAAGTATTATGGAGGCTGCACTGTACAACACCGCGGGGAAAAATATTTCTCTTGGATGTGAGATGCTCCTGTCAAGTGTTCCGATGGATATAATTTCATCCTTTATCAGCTTATTTCTTGTATCCAGATAAAGCCCTCTCAGACATTCCTTTTTTAAAAGGGACATCTCCTTAACATACTCAAATACCTCTTCAGGAGAACGGAGGAATATTTCTCTTTCCTTGGAAAATAACCTCCTTCCCAGCTCAAAACAGGCTACCACCTGACATGCTTGAACAAAGGATATATTGAAAAGGCGCATGAGATTATCAACATCGCCCTCATGGAATGCAGCCTGCTTTCCGTATTGTTTCATCAGTCTTCGGGAGAGTTCAAGAACTCCTTCCTTTTTTGTGCCTCTCCCAAGGATCACAGCAAGGAGTTCAAAATTTTTAAGTGCCTGTGGACCAAATTTTCTGAGCTTTTCCCTTGGTTTTTCATCATGGGGCAGGTCTTTAATCCTAAGAACGGCCTTCTCCATATCTTTATTTTATTTAATACCCCATGGATAAGAAAATACACCTAAATAGTACCGTTTTCGTGAAGAATTCTTCACATGGATTTTTGAATGAACACACGTAGACTCATATGATTATATTATATGTAAAAGGAGGAATGATATGCTTAAGCTTATAATTCTTGGATTAATCTTTATAAACTCGGGGCAATTGAATATTAAAAGGATAATTACTCCCAAAACAAAGCCCGAGGAAAGAATTGCAATAGCGAAGGAGTATAAAAATATAACTGTTGAATTGAAAGGCAATGAGATAGCACTAATAAAAACAAATAAGGGAGAATTCAAGGTGGAACTTTACGTGAAAGATGCGCCAAAGACAGTGGAAAATTTTGTCAAACTATCCCTTCTCGGATTTTACGATGGTCTTATCTTTCATAGATACGTAGAAAATTTTGTTATCCAGGGAGGTGATCCCACAGGAACAGGATTTTACGGTTGCGGCTACAATATTCTGCTAGAAATTTCTGATAAAAAACATGTAAAAGGGGCTCTGGGTGTAGCCCGCACAAAGGACCCCAATTCTGGAAGTTCTCAATTCTACATCACCTTAAGTCCTACCCCGCATCTTGATGGAAAATATACTGTGTTTGGAAGAGTGATAGAAGGGATGGATGTGGTAATGAAATTGAGGAAGGGGGATAGGATTGAGAAAATAGAAATCATCCATAAATCCGATAAACAAAATTAGTTGTGGCTTTTATGTGAGCGCATTATAGCATTTTTCTTAAAATAAATTTTCATAGCTTCTTCCAACCCCTCCAGAAATTTCCTCTTCCTTCCATTTGCAGGATGTCTAACCGGAAAGGCATCTATTCCTGCCTCCCTCAAGGCATTTTCAGCTATCTTTCCGCAGGCTATAATGAATTCTGGCTTTATTATTTTGAGAAATTCAAGAAGAAACTCGAGTCCCAGTATCCTTTCTTGCTTTCTTAAGGGCCTGTTGGAGAGATAATCGTGAGGCTTGTGGGGATGCAGAGGAAACAGATTCCATATTATAACCTTCACGGGGTACTCTCTCAGGGCTTTCCTGACTATGGTAGCAGTAGGTTCGCTAAAGGGACGAGCTCTTGTACTTGTCCTTTTTAATGGCAGGTGACTCAATTCTGGTATTTCCTTCTCTACAATCTGCCTTTCTGAAAACATAGGAACTCCGGAAAATCTTGCTCCTTTATAACCCGCAGCTTCGCCAAGAAGAAGAATCGGGCTGTCTTTCATAGCATTTAAATATAATTCAAGGTTTTTTGATCTTATGGATGCACCTTGGGGAATATCAAGACCCGGGATGTTGTCCCTGTATTGATTAAAGACATCCACACTTCCGGGAATATTCTTCAATTTTTCGATAAACCTTTTAATTTCATTCATTTGTTAAATCTTAAGGTATTTTGATTGAACTTTCAGGGTTCAGTATATTTAAAAAATGGGGTTCAAAAAAACACCCGGTACTATTCTCTTAAATTTCTTAATTTCAGCCGTTGTTTTCCTCTTTTCCATTTACACCCTTCTTTACTCCTTATTAAAGGTTGATGTAGTAATGTTTATAGTCTCCCTGGTTATTCTCCTAGTATTTCTCAATTTTCTCATGGTGAATTTCATTTACCTCCTGTACGGCGTCAGGATTAAAGAGGAAAATAACAATGTTATCATAGATCTGGGAAATGTGACTTTCGTTATAGTACCAGAAAATATTATAGAGGCGAAAAAGGTTAAAATCGGTAAATTCAATTTTTTTATAATAAGTCTTGAAGATATTCATTTTGATCTGAAAAGAAATCTTGCTTATGTGTTTGCACATCTTGCGCTTTTCCCGCCTGTGTTCGCTTCCTCCTTCCTGAGCTTTGGCATGATGGCCCCCTTCTTCAGAGATGCTGTCGATGTTGAGGCATATCTTGATTTTAATAAAAAA
>Ga0190352_1000124_pt1 | contig 19518 bp, 21 predicted proteins | sample 4872131011_MG_FD_161682 | JGI IMG/M metagenome (GOLD analysis project Ga0190352, IMG submission 161682) | Hydrothermal vent microbial mat bacterial communities from Southern Trench, Guaymas Basin, Mexico - 4872-13-10-11_MG | ecosystem: Environmental > Aquatic > Marine > Hydrothermal vents >...
TTTACCGCCTTTGTCATTCTGAGCGAAGCGAAGAATCTCAAGATATCTTTTATATTCTCGCTCTACGCTTTACGCTTCCCGCTTTACATCTCTTAGAGATTCTTCGTCGTCCGCCTGAGGCAGACTCCTCAGAATGACAAAAAGTACTCCATTCTCCAATCGTCTGCCGTTTCCCGTCTACCGTCTACCGAATTTTTCATGCCCGCTTTACGCTGTCCGCTTCATGTCCCCTTATGTTCTTTCCCGTCTACCGAATATATACAGTTCCACACCAGGATTCTCCACCCTTGCAATCCTTATCCAATGAGATGTCTGGTTGAAGGGGGAATTAAGTGGAATAAAAAATGCCGGGGCCCAGAATCGAACTGGGGACACCGGGATTTTCAGTCCCGTGCTCTACCAACTGAGCTACCCCGGCATGAATAATAATATTTTAAGGAATGAACAAAAATTAGTCAACAGGTGGACAATATATCATTAGCACACAGAAATCCTGTGGGTATAAAACACCTTCCCCTCCTCATACTTCAATACCAGTGGATATATCTCTATACCTCTCTCAATCCCCTTGGAAAAAGCCCTGCAAAATTCAGGGTCAGTTTCACAATTTGGAGCAAAACAATTCACATCGCACCTGAAAACAAGTACAATTATTGCTGCCCGTTCTCCTCTTTCTCTCAATTGAATCAGCTCTTCTATGTGCCTCCTTCCTCTGGTGGTCGGCGCATCGGGGAATAAGGCAACACCATTTTTTGCAAGGGTACATCCCTTAACTTCAATCCATATTCTCTCTTTATTTGACGTGGTTATGAGAAAATCCAGTCTACTTTTGTTATATGAAACTTCAGCCCTTAATTCTGTCACATCCTTGAAGGGTGAGATTTCCGGAATAGAGAATATTTTTTCCGCAAATTTACGATGAAAACCTGAATGAACAAAAACCCATTGAGACTCGACCTTTCCCGCTAAGAGGTCCCAACTGGTTTTGCGATTTTTAGATGGTGCGTAACGCAAGAGCACTCGATTCCCTGAATATAGTATCTCCTTCAATCTTCCCGGATCATGGATATGTACTTTCATTCTTTCACCACCTATATCAACTACTCCAAGAAATCTATTTGGTCGGTCAATGAATACCCCTTCTTTATCCCAGGGAATGTCCATAAGCTTTATATTCATGAGAATATCCTGATTCTCTGCATTTCTAAGCTATTTTAAATTCAGGAGTTAAGGTATTCAAGAAATCACAAAAACGGCTCTTTGAACACCCTGTAATTTTAAATTATAATTGTGCCGTGAAGCCGAAACTTGCCCTTATTATCATTACATATAATGAAGAAAAAAACATTGAGAGAGCCATTAAAAGTGCCCAAGAACTGGTGGATGAGGTCATTGTTGTAGACTCATACAGTGAGGATAGAACCAGAGAGATTGCAGAATCTCTTGGTGCAAAGGTTCACCTTCATGAATGGCAGGGATACAGTGAGCAGAGAAATTATGCCCTCTCTCTCACAAATGCAGAATGGGTTTTATTTCTTGATGCGGACGAGGCCCTTTCACCGGAATTAAAAGAAGAAATAAAAGAGGTGATGATTCAGAAAACACCGGACTATGATGGCTTTTTAATACCCAGGAAGAATTGGTATCTTGGAGGATGGCTCAAATGCTGGTCTCCTGATAGGCTACTGAGACTGGCAAAAAAAGACAAAATAACATGGGACGGATTGGTCCACGAAAAGATTAAACTCCAAGGACCTATTGGAAAATTAAAAAAACCCATTCTACACTGGCCCTTCGATTCCTTATATCATCAATACGAAAAAAATCTCAGATATGCCGAGTTGATGGCAAAAGAGAAATATGAAAAGAGACGTAAGTTCAGTATCCTGGATCTTATTATCAGGCCAAAGTTAAACTTTCTTAAGCATTTTCTCTTGAAGGGATGCTTCATTGAAGGAATCAGGGGACTGATTTTCTCTCTATTCTATTTTATCTATACGGTTCAAAAATATTCTATACTATATGAGTTATGGCATAAAAGAGATAAAAAGACTAATTAAATTCGGAACCGTAGGATTCTCAGGGGTTATTGTGAACCTGGGTTCACTGTATATTATAGTGCAGTTTTTCCATATTTCGCCTAAAATCGCAGGAGCAATTTCCATAGAATTATCCATTCTAAATAATTATTTCTGGCACTCTCGTTGGACATTCAAAGACAGAGGGGAAAAGGGGGTCATAGGGCTTATTAAATATAACATTGCTACAATTATAACTTCACAGGCAGGTAATTACATAGTCTATCTCCTCCTTTTAAAGACAGGGCTGCATTACATCCTGGCAGAAATCTTAGGTATTGGTGCAGGAGCAATTTTTAATTATATATTCGCAAATTTCTGGGTATTTAGATGAAAAAATTAGCAGGCAGCGTAAAACCGAAAGAGTATTCTATGAAAAAAATTATCCTCATACTCACACTGGTTAGTTTTTTCAGAGTATTTTTCGCCACTCATACAGAGTTGACTGAAGATGAGGCTTATTACTGGGTCTGGGCTCAAAATCCGGATTTAAGTTATTTTGACCACCCACCTCTCATAGCATATTCCATTCTTATATCTACCAAAATTTTCGGAAACAATGAGCTGGGAGTCAGATTCCCTGCAATTCTCTATTCATTTCTTGCAGGAATTCTCATATTTCTGATCTCTGGAAAAGAGATTTATTCGGTACTTCTCGCACTCTCCTTTCTCATACTGGATGTGGGAGGAGTCATTACGACTCCAGATACTCCCCTCGTGCTATTCAGCCTGCTTTTCTTCTTTTTAATGCAAAATGAGAAATTCCTCTTGGCAGGAATAGCCCTCGGACTTGCTCTTCTTTCCAAGTATCAGGCTGTCCTTTTGCTTCCTTTATATATTTTTTACCTGAGAAAAAACCTGAAAAACCTCCAATTCTATCTCTCTCCATTGATAGCCCTTTTCATATTTATCCCTGTTATCCTCTGGAACTTCGAACACCAATTTATTTCCTTTAAATTTCAACTCCATCATGGATATGCGGGCAGCTTTAACTTAACATATCCACTCAAATACATCCTGGACACCATTCTTGTTTTGACCCCACCTTTATCTCTGGTTGTGGTATATTTTACCATTAAGAAGACAACTAAATTTAACAATAAACTCCTCCTCTTCATGGTTTGGTTTCCATGGATCTTCTTTTTTATATCGAGTTTTAAAGGCAGACCGGAAGCGAACTGGCCGTGTATCTCCTATGCTTTCCTGCCGGCCCTTATTTCTTGGGACTACAAAAAACTTAACAATAAACTGAGAGATTTCCTCCTTATATTTTCTTATTTTTTAATCTTTCTGATACATCTTCACGCCATAACACCATTTATACCTCTTAAAAAAGACCCTGTAGAACGATTGCACGGATGGAAATCCTTTGCAGAAGAAGTTAAATATTATGCCGACTCCCTTGAGTTTGATCTCATTACCACCAACACCTATCAGCTGGCCTCAGAATTACAGTTTTATCTCCCTGGACACCCATATGTACACGCTTTAAACATAGGAAGAAGAGAAAATCAATACACCCTCTGGAATCACAGAGTCAAGCCTATTCGGCAGTTTCTGTACGTAGGTAATATAAACAAACTTTTCTTAAAAGAATTCAACACAATTACCCTTATTGGGAATGTTCACAGAGGCAAAAAAATAATTCCATTATATTTACTATCTGAATAAAAAATTGGGGGGTAAATCCCCCCGTTTAAAAGCTACTTAACTTCTATCTCTATCTCCTTAGGTTTTGCCTTTTCGGATTTTGGAATGGTTATTGTGAGAATGCCATCTTTGTAGGCAGCTTTTGCTTCTTCTGGCTTTACCTCGCTGGGGAAGCTTATGGTCCTCTGGAATTTACCATAGGATATTTCTACCCGGTGATAGGTCTTACCTTTTTCTTCTTTTTCCATCTTTCTTTCACCGGATATTGTGAGGCTGTCCTCAGTGAGAGAAATCTTGATATCCTCCTTCTTCATGCCGGGAAGCTCAGCCTTCACAATGTACTCATTCTCTGTCTCTTCAATATCTATCGCAGGTACCCAATAGCCTTCCCTCTCAATCAGGTGAGGAGTCCTGCCGAAGAAAGAATCGAAAACTTTTTCAATCTCATCTCTTAAACTTGCCAGCTCTTTGAAAGGATCCCATCTGCTCAGTTCTCTTGTCACACTCTCACCTCCTTTTTAGAGTTTTTTATATCAGGTTTTATATATTAGTATTTATTAAATAAATAGATATTAGTGAATTGTCAAGCCTCATCTTCTTTCAATTCTTCCAGTGCCTGTTCTTTAAGGTTTTCGGGAACAAGAACCTCTACTTTACCCAGTCCATCAACTGTTAAACCATACACTTTCCCGATGGCTTCGTACTTCAACAGTGCCGGAATCCCTACTGACTCCAGTCTACCTTTGACAATTTGGGCTTCCATCCAGCCTCCTGTAAAAACTACAACGTATTTCACGCTGCCTCCTTCAACAGAGATAACATTGTACGGGCATTCTTCAGCATGGCATGGTCATTATTAAAGTATACATATACAGCTTCACAATTTACCCTAAGAATTTTTTTCACAATTTCAAGAAGTTCCTCATAACTGTAGTCATGACTGTACCATGCATTTCTTCCATGCACTCTCAAGTATATAGCATTAGAAGTTAAAAAGATATCCCTTGAAAATTCAGGGGCATCTATTGAAACCCAGGTCAATCCAATCTCCTTTGCCCATTTAATGTGTTCTTCGGAAAACCAACTTTCATTTCTTACCTCTAAAGCAAATCTTTTACCGAGCTCAGTGAAATTATAGAAAGCCTCTATTTTATCACGGTGCTTGCTGGTGAATGAGGGTGGAAGCTGAAAGAGGTAAAAATCAACATATGGATCAAGAGGTTCAAATAGATGTCTGAACTTTTGCCAGGTACTTTTAGCCTTTTCATTAAATTTATATATGTGGGTAATCAATCGATTTACTTTAATTGACCACCTCAGATGCCCTCCCTTCCTGGACCACCCTTTAACCTGAGACGGGAAGGGAAATCGATAAAAGGAGGCATTGAGTTCAACACTATTAAGTCTTGATTCCTTCACATACCAGTCAAAATTCCCCCCATAGTTCCAGCTGTACATCCAGCCTGATGTTCCGACATATACCCTCATAAGTTAATTATACGACTCTTCCTTGCATTAGAAAAGTACAACCTGGTAAGAAAAGAAAAACTAAATTCTCATCATCCTGTTACTGAAAAGATAAATCTAAAAATTTCCATAAGCTTGTGAAGGACAGTATAAAGATGTAAAGAAACTAAAATAGAAACGGGAAAAACGAAAAATATCTTGAATCTTTTAGTAATATTCTCTAACAGAAAACCTACCATACTCAAAACTAAATACATTATTAAACGTTTTGGCATGTTGAATTTATTATAAATTAAAATTAACGTTTTACTAAATATACCTCTCTCCCTCCTGAAACAACTACAAAAGAATCGAATCTGCAGATCTGATTTACTACAGTTTGTTGGAGAAGATGTGTGGAAGTAATGCTGGAAATAATTCTCTCTAAAAAGGAGACCTTCTTCTTACCGAAAGTAAGCGCTAGGCTATCCACAAGATCACCATCTCCTAAGCGGATCCAGTACACTTTACATCCTGAACCTAATATGAGAGCATCCCTGTATATACAAGCAGGGAACGGTGGATAAATTTTTAGTTTATAAGCGGTTACAACCTTGAAATCCCTGTCAAAAATCACAATGCCTGCATTTGTGGAATCGAATGGATTGTATTTAAAGAACAAAAAATAATTGCTGCATTTTTTTATCAGGTTAACGCCTGATTCTTGAATCCTCTTTATTAGTCTGCAATCATTCAAGTTGAAAACCAAGCACGAATCCTGAGTAATTAAAAATACAAAACTATCAATAGATACGGGCATGTGATCAATACCCTGAAGAGGCAAAAACCAAACATTCTGGCTCATTCTATCCAGTATAGAGACACCAGAATCAAAGGTCTTAATTAGAAACCTCTTATTCATGGTAATAAAATTTACGCTGTCTTCAAGTACTAAGGAGTCCTCGACCTGAAAACTGCCCAACGGAATCCTGTATAGCCTTTTTTTATTGCTCCACATCCATATGCTATTTTCAAGAAAATACGGTCTGAAGTTTTGATAGTCATACATGATTCTACGAACCTTCCTGACATCCAGGGTGATACCAGGAGCATCTCCCAGTTTCAACTCCCTCATATCTCTGCAGGCTATGAGTTTCCCCACTGTATATCTCTTAAAACTGGTATAATAGAAATCTTTCCCAAAGGAATAAACAGCATCTATATTTTTCTCCAGCTTGCATCTTCTAACAATCTCACCAGCTGTATCTATTACCACCATTTCATCTTGCGTGAAGACATAGAGGCTATCGAGTTTTACATGCATAGCAACCACAGGTTTACTTAATATAAAATGGCCTGCTATATTAGAGGATATAAGGGAGTATAAAATTAACATCATGTAAATAAGCATTCTAAAATCTCCTCATTTGCTCTATACCAATTACATTTAACTTTTTTATTCTTGGCCATTTGCAAGCCTCTCACTATACATCCCTTGCAGAAAACTAGATATTTACAATCACCACATATCTCGAAATCAGGTGCTTTAAGACTTCTATACAAAAAAATTTTCTTATTTTGAAAGACAGTAAGGGGTAATTGTCTCTTAATATCGCCTAGAACAAAATCTTTACTCGGCCTTAGAAAAGGGCATGCTCTCACTTTACCGTCAGGGGAAAGGGTTATACTCCTCCATCCTAAACCACAGTTTCCGAAATAGTCTATAGATTCTAATTTATCTCCTTCCAGAACTGCAACAAAGTCTTTATACTTCTTGCTAAGTTCCTCCGTCTTCTCAATAAATTTAGCCGAAGTTAGAATAGACATAGTATCAAATTCTTTTCCTTTACCAAAAAGGAATACAGGTCCCCACGCAAAACTTTTTGCCCCTGCTTCCTTGGCCAGTACAAGTGTGGACTCAATCCGCTCAATGTTATGTTCATAAACACTCATGGTGACTCTCACAAATATATCTTCTTCAGCCAGCATGCGAATCGTTGCTACTGTTTTTTGAAATGCATCACTGCGACCTCGGAGTTTATTATGTTCATCAGGCTCTGAGGAATCCAGGCTTATATTTACCAGCACTTTATCTTTATAATCTTTTATGATTTTAAGAATCTCTGATTTGAGACTGTATCCATTGGTGAGAATACCTACTTTATGGAAATTCTGGAGGCAATAGAAAAGGATTTTGACAAAATCATTTTTAATTAACGGCTCACCACCTGTAAATTCCACATAACGCACGCCCAATTCTTTCATCATCCTTAGTTTTTCAATCCATTTTTTAGGACCAAGCTCAACATTATTTCTATAATATCCTACGTGACAGTGAGAACAGGAGAGGTTACATCTATATGTTAATTCCACCATAATATGCGTAGGTATATAGTGATTTATATCTCCAGTAACTTTGAGATGCATTTTGACAGGTCTCTCAGAAAGGACAATGTCTCCATACGAAGCAGCCTTCTCAATAAACTTTAAAAAATTTTCCAGATCTTCCTGGTCTTTGACAAAATAGAGACCCTTCACAATCTCATTGAGTGTCTTAGTTCCGTCAATGCTCATAAAGAAATCAGCTGCCTCTTTATTTATTACACCCGTACTAATACCCTTTTTGTAAACTTCTGCCCCATCAGGGGTAAGATGTAATTCCATATTTTTATTTGGAATAACAAATTTATTTAACATACACCACCTCCATTTGAGTTGTGGGTGGGGGATACCCCCGCTCACAACTTATCTCAAGGATATTAAAGCGGCCAGGACAATAAGATTTATATAGACATTACTCTGGCCACAACCGGTACATACCAAGCAGCCCGGGCAGGCAGGATGCGCTGTGGCAAGATATGCAGCCATTTTAAAAACCTCCTTTTTACAGTAAGAATACTGCAAATAAGCTGCCAATTTACAACCCTCTGTTTTTCAGTATTTCCATATCAAACAGTGTGAACTCTCGTGAACATACTTTCTGCCTTTTGTAAATCTTTAGATAGAGAGAATGGCTACAGCGTGGGAATTATCATTCATATAAGGCCCTTATTGTTCTCACTTTTGTCATTTCTTACTCATATGTGTAAATCTAAAATCTTGTGTATGTAAATCCCCTGGTTTATAATCTCTTAAAGGGAATCGTGATATATGTTTAATTCCTATAAAAATATATTCTGGCTTATATTCTTTTGTGATTTATTAGTATTGGGGATAGTCGGTTATATTTTTCTAAAGCCCATAAGATACAGAATATTTAAAGTTGATCATATAGAAACTCTTGTACCGAACGGAAAGTTTGAAAGAGTGCTCAAAAACCAATGGGAAGGCTGGAGATTTAGAACAAAAAAAGTGAGCTTGGGTATTTACTGTAAGGAATCTCATGGCGTAGATTCCTTATACCATTTATATAGGGAAAAATTCAGAAACCGTGCTAAAAATGTGCCACTCTTCCGTAAGGGATTTATTACCTATAAATTGGAGAGCCTGAAAGGACGTGGCTATGAAGAAATAATGGTGGTATTTATCGGCCCTGACAGTCTCCTTTACTGGATTTCAACATATTCGGGATCTCATCTTAAAAGGCCACATAAGGTGCTATTGTATTGCCTAGAAAATCTCAAAATTAGGGGGACGCCTCTCCAACCTGAAGCTCTTGAGGAAATTAAAAATTATTTTAAAACACTCCCTGTACTGAGATTCCTACCCGATTCCTTCATGGGGATTGTTTTAATATTCGTGATGTTACCTCTTTTGATATTTTTCATGGTGATGACCTATGGGGGTACATTACCTGAAAAAGTAAAACAAGGATTTGGTATAGTAAAATTTGAGGAAAAATGTACTTACATTAAGAAAACAAAAATGAGAAATGTTATTCAGCCATGTGCCATACTACTTAATGAGAACAATATTTTAAAAATTTATATTTTTAGAAAGCTTATAAAAGAACTTTCCAAAGACCAAATTACCATTGAAGGATCGTACATTAAAATTACTCCTGGAGAATACATAAGGGTGAAAAATATTCACGGATGGATGGCCTTTCTTTCTTGAGCAATCAAATGTATTATCCACGCTACATAGGCCAGGAAAAGTAGAATACCAAAAAGTGTCAGAGAAAATAGTTTATTTCTTAGAGTATCATACACTATCCCCGCGATCAGAGGACCTATTATTTGGCCGATGTTCTGAAATGCATTAATTTTACCTATATTTTCTCCCAGAGACTTCTTTCTCTTTAAATGGGAAACTGTCGCCCGGGATATAGGTACAAAACTGTTGAGAGCTGCATAAATTAGACCCAGCATGATAACCAGAAGTTTAAGGTCTTTAATTCCTGGTATAATTAAAGAAAGAGTAATCATAGTGATCAAAATTACATGGAAAACCTTATCAACCCCCTTTCTATCAGCGAAAAGGGAAAGGGAAAGAACAAAGGGGAAAGAAATCAAGTAGGCACCAAACAGGGCATACGCCACATTTCCTGTACTAAGGTTAAATCCCTCTTTTAAGTAAATTATAATAATAGAGTTAAAAGTCCCTAAAAAGAGCCCTACAATAAAGGCAAATATAAATAAATGGTTGACCTTAAATCTTCCCTGAGTTACAGAGGTCTTAGAACCTTCCTTAGGGTGTAATACAAGCTCCTTTAGTCCAGCACTTTCAAGAAATGCTACGAAAAATAGAAAAGCAGCCAAAACAAAGAAATAACTGAAGGTGTTCTGCTCCGTTATTCCTAAATTTTTTTCAAGTAAATATATTAAAGCCCCCAGACTTAAATTTGCAAATATGGTTCCCACCCTTCCTGAAACAAAGTATATTGAAAACCATGTGGCTCTTTTTGTTTCCTGGGTACTTTCCAGCAGCATGGTTTGAGCTATGGGCCAGGTCAAGCCAGAAAGAAAACCTTGTAAAAGCCTCATAAGCAGAATCCAGTAATAATTTGGAATCACAGGGTACAGAAGCAGAATTACCACGGTAAGAGAAAGACCTGTTCTAATATAAAGCCTCCTCTTACCCTTTACATCCGACCTTTTCCCGAACAAAACTGCTGCAAAAGCACGAGCCAGCATAAACCCCGAGCTTAACAACCCAACCTGAAGGCCTGTCGCCCCTAAGTATCTCACATAAATGGGGATAATGATTCTGATAAAACCGAACCCTAAAGAACCCAGAAAGGCCAGTGAAGTCAGTATAAAAATATTTCTTTTCTGATTATTCTCCAATCTTTTCCTTTACTTTTTCATAAATAGTCGTAGCCTTTTGCTGGATTTCTTTCAAAAGTGTTTCAGCTCTGTTTTTTGCCTCCTCAACAAATTGCTGATCACTCAATCCTTGAAGGTTTATAATGACATTAAGATAAGCACCCTCTGCACATGCTTTCGCTTGAATTGCAGCAACACCAGCATCACTGACAGAATTTACATTTCCTTTATTTGCCACAACCTCTGCTAAGTTAAGAAGTTCCAATGTAATTTCCAGTACTTTTAAGGGAACCCTCGTAGCTTCTTTAGTGGCTTCTTCTATCTTCTTCTCCCTTATTTTCTTATCTTCTTCCGTCTTTTTAGGAAGTCTAAAAGCTTCCATTACCAGGTTAAAAGCCCGGGTATCTTCATCTATAAATTGTAAATATTTGTCTTTCAATTCCTGGGCCTTTACTGCAATTTCTTCCATTAATTCATTATGCTCCTTATATCCCCTTTTTCCGTGAGTAAGATTGGCAACCATAGAAGATAAGGCAGCTGAAAGGGCTCCCGAAAGGGCTGAAACACTTCCACCTCCTGGAGCGGGAGAATCCGTTGAAAGTTCATTTACAAAATCTCTCAAGATCATTTTTTCCAGTCCCCTCTCGCCCGGTTCTTCAAGTTTGTATTCAATAATCTTTTCCCGGGGGTCAAATGGAGAGATATCATCGAGCCCTAGAGACTTAATTGCAATATGAATCAATTCTTCCTCAGGAACGCCCGGATTTTTACCCTGCTTTTTTAGATAATGTCTTCCCACATCCAGAAGAGCTTGTTTGGGAATAAGTCCCACAATCTCACTTCCTGTGACTCTTAAACCTATTTTCTGGGCTTCCTCTTCACATGCCTCAAATACCTTCCAGAGAGGAGTAATTTTATAATTGGTTAAATTAATGGAAACCTGTGCAATTCCATACTCTTCAATATACCACCCAATGGCTTTTACTTTTTTTAATTTTCCAGGAACCTGGATCTTATTTCCCTCTTCATCTTTTGCTTTATAACCTTTTTCTCTTATTATTTTTGCAATTTTATGTGCAAGTTTTTTGTCCCTAGTATTTAAATTAACGTTATATGCAATTAAAAATTCTCTTGCTCCAATGACTGTAGCCCCCGATTGAGGATTGAACACAGGTTCACCATAATCTGGTCTCCACTCTGGATCTTTCAATTTCTCGGCAAGTCCCTCATATTCTCCCTTTCTGATATTGGCAAGGTCCCTCCTTTCAGGTTTTGTGGCAGCTTCTTCATACAAATAAACAGGGATTTTCAGCTCTTCGGCAACTCTCTTGGCCACTTCATGGGCAATCTGGACACATTCTTCCATGGTAACCCCGGACACTGGAACAAAAGGAACAACATCTGCGGCACCTATCCTCGGATGTTCCCCTTTATGTTTTCTCATATCAATGAGTTCTGCAGCTTTTTTAATGGCTTTAAAGGCTGCCTCCTTGACTCCCTCCGGTGTCCCAGCAAAAGTAATTACTGTCCTGTTGGTGGCTGCACCAGGATCAACATCAAGGAGCTTCACTCCTTCGGTTTCCTCTATCTCCTTGGCAATGGCATTAATGACATTCATATTTCTACCTTCAGAGAAATTAGGTACGCATTCTACAATCTTCTTCATAATTCCTCCTTTTAACGTTGGATGATAAATTATAAAGAAATAGAGCTGGAAAACAAAACTCAGGCCAGAGGTAAGGGAAGATGTATTTTAAATGTGGTCCCTTCTCCGAGTTTAGAAATGACACTTATATTGCTTCCCATGGATCTCACTATTTGTTTTACATTATAAAGGCCAAGGCCCAAACCTTCCCTTTTTGTGGTGAAGAAAGGCTCAAATATTCGAGGCAGTAATTCTTCAGGTATACCTTTCCCAGTATCTCTAAAGTATATAGAAATCCCCCGATTTTCTCTCTCAATCCAGATGTGAATTTCTCCTCCCTCGGGCATAGCTTCCTCTGCATTCAGGATAAGGTATTCTATGACATCTTCGAAACTCAACTTAGGTAAAAGTACAGAAGGGAGGCCATCCAGTTTCTTAAAAAATATTTTGATTTTTTTGACTTCTAAATATTTTTTAAGTTCTTCCACTTTTGATTCTATGAGTTCATTAAGGTTAACTTTTTCCTTCTTTTCCAGAAGCTGCGCTCTCAAACCCTGAACGGTCTCTTTTAGTATCCTGTCCATCTTATTCACTTCTTCCACGATGGCTTTCATGAAAGGATATCGTGGGTCATTTTCATCAGTTTCTTCCAGTATGACACTGGCGAGTCCTCCTATAACCGTAAGGGGATTTTTAAACTCGTGCAAAAGGTGGTTCATAAGTTCTCCCGAGACAGCTCTTTTTTCAAGATCAAATATTTTTTTATCTCTTTCTTCAAGTAGCCTGGTCAGCTCTTCCAGTTCCTCTATCTTTTCTTCAAGTTGCTTAACTATAAGTGCTCGCGAAATCGCAAGAGAAGCCTGAAAGACAAAAGTCTCAAGAGCAACCAGTTTACTTCTACTTATGGGACGTCCGGTTAGAAAATTATCAGCAAGTATCACTCCCAGTTCCTGATTGGCTATAACCAGAGGGGCAACTGCTATTTCTGTGGCCTTTAGACATGTGAATTTTTTCGATTCCAGTAAATCTTCAGGACCCGGATAGATGATTATAGATTTTCTTTCTTCCAGAGCCTTGGCAATTTCTGATTTTTCTTTTTTTAATTCTTCTCGAGTAATTTTTATTCCTTCAAGAAGGGGGCTGAGCTTTTTCCACTCCTGTTCATACCGTTCTGGAGTGTAGCTTCTGATTATTGTATCGAGGTTAATCTTTTTCTGTACCAATTCCTTCCATATTCTCATTGCCTCACGCCGGTTTCTTGGCCCCATTGCGAAGTAGGGCTTCAATACATCTTCTTCAAATAGCATTACAATTGCCCTATTAAAACCAAAACTTTCTCCGGAAGTTATAGCTGCAAGAGTAGCATACAGTATCTGATGAAGATCTGTAGACCTCTCTATAACCTCCAGAAGGGTATGGAATGTTTTAAGAATCTGATTCTGCATAACTTTTTATCATCTCATACGCTTTTTTCAAAATTGCTTTATCCTTCTTATAAGTTGCCATCTCCATAGCTTCTTCTATTTCAAACCACCTTACATCATCCACTTCCCAATCGTGTTCTTTCACATCCCCACCTGTGTATTTTATTAAAAAATAATAGACAATTTTATGGTGTCTCACCTTTTCGCCATTTTCTGTTTGAAAAAACCATAATTCAATCTTGTCTATTCTTCCTAAGATCTGCCCGGTCACTCCAGTCTCCTCTCTTACTTCCCTGAGTGCTGCATCTTCAAGTTTCTCTCCCTTTTCCACAAGCCCCTTAGGTAAAGTCCAGATTTTACCCCCTTTAACAGCAATAAGTACCACAAAGACTCTCCCTTCTTCTTTTTTAAATACCACACCGCCCGCGGAAATCTCAAACTTAGTCTTCATGGTATGACCCTTCTAATAGATTTAAGATTTTTCAACCATTCTCCAGAAAGAGATTCTATATAAACTCCATTATTTTTAGTACTGGAATGAATAAAAAGACCGTCTCCAAGATAAACTCCAACATGCCCCGGGAAAAACAACAGATCAAGCCCGGATATATTCTCTAACTTCACAGGCTCACCTGATGATATTTGCTGTGACGTATCTCTGGGTAAATGAATACAAAATCTCCTGAATACAGTCTGTACAAGGCCCGAGCAGTCAAAACCGAATGGAGAGAGTCCTCCCCAAAGGTAGGGAACACCGATAAATTTTTTAAATTCATCTACTATTTGATCCTTACTTGTATACGTCAAGTGCTCGGGTTTTACTAGCTCATCGATATTAACATAGACTTTATTATCATGGTAATTGAACCACACCTTTTTATCTTCTTCCTCCCCAACCACCCTCGACATAAAGGGAAGAAGGCTCTTTCTTTGGCCATTTTCATCAAAAACTTCTACAAAAGGCATTGAGACATAGTATTCCTCTCCATCAAGATGTCCCTCACAAACATATTGCTTCCTGACCCAACCTGTATAATTATCATAATCCTTTCTTACAAGAAACCAGCCATCAAATTCCTGAAGAACAAAGATCTTTTCACCAAAAAGAGCTTGATTGACCCTTTCAGCGAAGGGATCCGGAAATTTTCTCAGATTCACTACATTTTTTATTATAAAACCTGGACTCTCCTTCCCTAGGAAACTGGGTATGATCTCGTGTCTTAAAATATCAAATATGGTTTCATTCTCTCTAATAAGTTTAATCTCACCTGATTTCAACTTTATAAGCTCCTTTATTCGGGGGCGAGTATTGTAGTTGCTGGACATGGAATAACCATATGCACCTGTATCTTTCAATATAAGTATGTCGCCTTTTTGAGGTTCTTCTATCTCCGCATCTCTCCTGAGAACATCTCCTGGCTCACAGAGAGGACCCACAATATCTGCCTTCACCTTTTTACCATTGCTACGGGATACATTCACTACGCGGTGTCTTGCATTATAAAAGGCAGCTCTCAGAAAATCATTCATCCCTGCATCTACAACGATGTATATTTTCCCATGTACTTCCTTTCTATATAATACAGACGTTACAAGGCTCCCTGATGAGGCAATTATACTGCGGCCAGGCTCAATATATACTGTAGCTTGAAATTCTTTCAGAAATGGAACAATTGCTTTCAATATCTCTGGTGCGTAATTTTTCCCATCTTCATAATCATAGGCAAATCCCCCTCCGATGTCCAGAATATTAATAGGAGATATTTGATTCACCCTTTTCCAGAGGGGTTTTAGAATTTCAAGAGTATGTAAGTAGGGTTCGGGTCTTTTAATCTGAGAGCCGATATGGACGTGAAGCCCTCTTGCTACTAAAAACTCGTTTCGCCTTGCATCCTCATAGATTTTAATCAGAGCCTCTTCAGCAACACCGAATTTTGTACCTCTTTTGCCTGTGGCAAGTTTATCTATGGTATGCGGATCCACTCCAGGGTTAAATCTTACAGCAAAATTCACAAGTATTTTCACCTTATTCACGGTCTCTTTCACCACTTCGTATTCCTCCAGAGACTCAATAACTAAAAGCCCTACCCTTTTTAGTACTGCCTCCTGTATCTCATCGGCCCTCTTTCCAACTCCTGCAAAGGTTATATCCTGAAGCTGGAATCCTGCAAGCACAGCGGTTCGTAGTTCACCAATGGAAACCACATCTGCACCAATACCCTGAGAGCGCAGAATGGAAAGTAGATAAATGTTGGAATTGGCTTTCAGGGAGTACATTATCCTGTGTGAAACACCTTCCAGAGCTTCTCTTATTATAGCAATATTTTTAACAATTTGTTGCTCATCGTATAAATAGAATGGCGTCCCAAACTTTGTGGCAATGTCCTTCCATTCCATAAAATAAATTTTAATTGATTAAACCTGTTTTTTAAAGGATTCTTTACAGATCTTGCATATCCCAAAATAAAATATCTCGTGGAAATAGATATCATGACCGCTCAGCTGAGCTACAAGTTTCTCACAGTCTTTAAGTAGGGGCACTTCAATATCATAAATTCTTCCGCATTTGAGACATCTAAAATGATAATGTGGCTTCGTATAGGCATCAAATCTGGAAAAATCTTCTCCTTCAAATTTTAATTCTTTTATTTTTCCCTGTGCTTTCAATGTTTTTAGATTTCTGTAAACTGTGGCATAACTTATATCTGGTTTTAGCTTCTTAACCTTTTTATAAATTTCCTCTGCCGAAGGATGAGACTTATCAGCTAAAAGAACCTGGTAAATCAACTTTCTTTGTTTTGTTTGCCGATATTTTTCCATTTTGATAATTATTCTCTATAATGTAATATAAATCAAGTATTCCAACTATTTTCTTGACAAATTGTTACAATAAACTTAAAATTGACAAAAGTGATTATATATGGTAATTATTTGCAAAAAATAAAAACATTAGGAGGAGGCGCAATATGCACAAAATGACAGAAAAAAACCTCCGCGATGCATTCTGTGGAGAAAGTATGGCACATATGAAGTATCTAATATTCGCTGATAAGGCAGAGAAAGAGGGATATCAGAATGTTGCGAGACTGTTCAGAGCTATAGCCTATGCCGAATTTGTACACGCCAGAAATCACTGGCGTGAGCTTGGAGAAATATCCTCCACTTCCGAAAATCTACAAACAGGGATTGACGGTGAAACCTTTGAAGTTGAAGAAATGTATCCTGTATATAAGCATGTAGCAGAAATGCAGGAAGAGAAAGGCGCCGTGCGTAGTATCTCATATGCCCTTGAGGCCGAAAAAATACATGCAGCCATGTACACTGAAGCAAAACAAAAAGTTGATGAAGGAAAGGATATTGAAATAGGAAATATTTATATTTGTCCAGTATGTGGATATACTGCAGAGGGAGAAGCACCTGAAAAATGTCCTGTGTGTGGTCTACCCAAAGACAAATTTATAAAATTTTAAAAGGAGGATAACTATGCCTTGCAGAAGAAAAAAATCTATAAAGATTTAGATGATATTCAGATAAAAATACTAAAAGCTCTTTCTACTATGAAAGAACCAGCTGGTTGTGGTAAAATTGCCAAGGCAGCAGGGCTCCCAACTCCAAAGGTCACGGGCAAATTAAGGGGACTCAAGTCCCGGGGACTTGTTGATAGTCCGGTTAAGGGCAAATATATCATCACAGAAGAAGGAAAGAAAAAGATATAAGGAGGATTATCATGAAGAGATTTGGAGAAATACTGACACCTCCTGAAAAGGAGGCAAAAGAAAAACATACACCACATATAGAAATACCCGAAAAAGTAAAGGCGGGAGAACTTTTTGAGGTCACAATAACTGTAGGTAAAGAAGTTCCACATCCCAACACTGTGGAGCATCACATCAAATGGATTCAGGTATTTGCTGAAATAGAAGGAAGACCCAACAATCCTGCTCATATTGCAACCTTTGATCTTGGACCCACTTTTGCAGAGCCTCAGGTTAATTTTAAAATGAAATTGGATAAAAATGCAATTCTGTATGCACTGGAATACTGTAATGTACATGGTGTTTGGGAAAATTCCAGGGAAATAAAAGTAGAATAAGGCTGCGTAAATCTAAAAGGAGGCCTCATTGCCTTTTATTGAAAAAACTCATAATAAAGAACAAAAATTTGTGAGGTGAACTATGAAAAAGTATAAATGTACAATATGCGGATATATATATGATCCTGAAGTAGGGGATCCAGATAATGGAGTAAATCCAGGTACTGCATTTGAAGATTTACCAGATACTTGGGTATGTCCTGTGTGTGGAGCACCTAAAGCAGATTTTGAGCCTTTAGAATAAATAAAATTGGCTCTATAAGGTTGTAAGACATATATTTATTATTAAGAGTTGGATTTATATATTATCAGCCTTTGCCCTGGTTTTATGCGGGATGATATAAGATTGTTCCATTTTTTGATATTGTAAATTGATACCTTTAATTTCCGGGAAATATCCCAAAGTGTATCTCCACGTTTAACAATATATACCTGAGCTCCAGGTGGAACCTTTTTACTCTTTCTGGATGAAGCCCTCTTTAAAGAAGCATAAGCACGGGTTCCAGGATAAGGAATTACCAATACTTTCCCTACTCTCAATCTTCTGGGATTCTTTATATTGTTCGCTATCATCAACGCCCTCACCGAGACTCCGTATCTCCTAGCAATGTGAGACAGGGTCTCCCCCTTCCTAACTCGATGAGCCAATGCCCTGTACCATTTACTCTTTGGAGTACTATTCATTTTAGCTATAAATGCATCTCGCCTACCTTTGGGTATTCTCACATAAAAGTTTTTTAAATAGGGAGGTGTTGCCCATCTTCTAAACCGTGGATTTAGTTTTCGGAATTCTTTGAGAGAAATTCCCGCCCACTTCGCCAATAGACTAACATTCACCTGCCGGGGCACTTTTACGGAATCAAATTCAAAAGGATCATTATCTATATTTTGTAAAATATTGTAATTTTCGTGCAAAAAGACAAGTAGCCCAAAATACGCGGGCACATATCCTCGAGTTTCTCTCGGTAAGTATCTCTTTATATCCCAGAAGTTATCAGCCTTTTTCCTTTTTTTCCACTTAAGAATTTTACCCTCACCAACATTATAGGCTGCTATGGCAAAATCCCATTTCCCGAACATTTTATAAAGAGCCTTCAGATACTTACAGGCAGCTTCTGTAGAATATATAGGGTCATAACGTTCATCAATCCACCAATCCACTTTCAGTCCGTACTTCCTTGCAGTCCGGGCCATAAACTGCCAGATACCTATGGCTCGTCTTCTCGATCTTGCTTCCACCTTAAAAGAGCTTTCAATGATGGGCAAATACTTCAGTTCTTCGGGTAAACCATATTCTCTCAATTTTTCCTCAATAAGGGGAAGATAGGGTTTACCGCGTCTTAGAGCCCTTATTACTCTGCCCCTTCCTTTTGTAGAATAATGTCTGACCCACTTGGCTATCTCCCTTTTTTCACTCTCTGAAAGCACGAGACCAAATATTGCCAACTCTCTTTTTAGTGCTATTTCAACTTCTCTTGTCTCCTCTCTTATTAAAGAATCTGCATAACCTTCCACCAGACCTTCATCAGGTTCTATTCCATTTTCATAGTAAAAATCATCAAAGGTAAATTTTACTTCAGGAACTAGTATATCAGATTCATTCAGAAAAAGTGATGCACAACCAGTAAACAGGAAAAATAATAAAAGAATTATCTTCTTCATCTATTGTTTATATCCTATCTTTCTCAGAAGCTCTTTTCTTTCTTTTATGTGTTCGTCCGTTTCAAAGCCAAGTGGCTTACCCCCGTCTATTACACCCAGAATACCACGGCCGCTTTCGGTCTCCGCCACTATCACCTCAACGGGATTGGCTGTGGCTGCAAAGATTCTCACAACTTCTGGAACCATCTTAACCGCATTTAATACATTTATGGGATAAGCATTACCCAGAATAATTATAAAGCTATGTCCTGCACCGATATTCATTGCATTTTTCTTTGCAAGTTCCACAAGTTCATCATTGGTACCGGTAAAT
>Ga0190352_1000127_pt1 | contig 19056 bp, 14 predicted proteins | sample 4872131011_MG_FD_161682 | JGI IMG/M metagenome (GOLD analysis project Ga0190352, IMG submission 161682) | Hydrothermal vent microbial mat bacterial communities from Southern Trench, Guaymas Basin, Mexico - 4872-13-10-11_MG | ecosystem: Environmental > Aquatic > Marine > Hydrothermal vents >...
TGTACAGCTTCCATCTGCCGCTACTAAAGTATGGCCTAAAGAACTATTACAGCATTTTGAACCATGTACTGCTATGCCCGGACCTTCTGTAGCAAGAAATTCATCAGGATCGTCGCCGCAACATTCTTCGTCTGTAGTATTTTCATATTCACCAACAACTTCTCCTGCTTGAACCCAATTAAAGCCATGATTCGTACAGGAATTAGGAAGTATAGTATTATCATCAGGATCATACCATGTACCTCCTGTTCCTCCAAGCCATGCGCAGGCTTCACCAACAATTCCATCTCCATCAATATCTGCCATACCTGCCATACCACCAGCAGGATAACAAGTATTATTGTATACACAATCAGTATTGCTGTCACAACAAGCATCATCAATAGGATCACTTGGTTCCCCCACGCAATCTTCTTGAGTAATATCATTAGCCGCATTACACCCAGCGGTAGATTTAAAAGATAAGTAAAACTCGCTCCCAACATCATCAGGATCTTCGCAACATTGTCCAATTTCTCCGCCGACATTCCAGCAAGAACCGCCATTGCAAAGATTATCCCGGCAGACAGCTGTATCACAGGTTGGTTTATCTATATCGCAATCAAAAAGGCATCCGCCGTTAAGAGTTTCGTTTCTCATATAAGCAATTCCGCCGGCACTATCTGTTTTTAGTTTGGAGATAATTTTTAATTTTTCATTAAAATTAGATTGGAAGTCAATTCCACCAATAAAACCTGACTGCCACGCATTATTTCCCATTGTCCAGCTTCCCAAAAAATTCTCTCCTCCACTATCAATCTCATAATAAGAAAATCCTGAGGCATGACCAGTTCCATTTGTTTTTAAATCCAAGTCTATTTTAGGAAAAATATGATATTTTTTACTTGTATCTTTTGGAAAAATAAAAGTGTGGACAGGAACTTCAACAGTTGAACTCGTCTGCGACTCGCAAATATTTGTATAAGGAAAATCGCATTCATTAACTGAATTTATACACCAAGAATCAGTTGCGCCTCCCCAGTCAGGAGTTTTAGCTGTGTTTCCAACATTATCTTCTGCTTCAGCGTAATATTTAATTGTCTTTGGAGCAGGACCAAGAGGAACAGAAACTGAACAATTAGCAGCCGCGCATTCCTTTTTATTAGTTGTTGCCCAATTATCCCAGCTCCAATAAAGAGTAATTTTTTTTAACCCAGACTCTGCATCTGCAGCACTTGCCTTTATAGTAATATTCCCCATCGTATCAGGAAGAGTTATTCCGCCAGTATAAGTATCAACTCCATCATCAAGTTCAACCGAAACAGTGGGAGGAATGGCGTCGCAGTTTGCATCAGCTACGCATCGAAAAGGAGTAACCGCGGGATCGCACGCTCCGCCGGAACAGCCAGGGGGTCCGCAAGACTCGCCTCTTTCTGAAGCTGGATCACATCCATGAGCTCCGCATCCGTCATCCTGCCATGCGCAACAAGGATTAGGACAGCTTCCTCCACAATCCATCCCGGTTTCATCGCAATCTTGAACTCCATTAATACAATGATCCGCACAATTAGCCCAAACATCACAGTTGCCAGAGCCATCACATTGCTTGTCGCATATATGATGCCAGCCGCCTCCATCACGGCAAAGATTTGTGTCGCAGAAATTACCAGCCCCGCAAACGCCTCCTGAGCAAGCGGTATTTGCTAGACAATCAACTAAAGAACTTTTGCAATAATGGTCGGTTGCATTATCGCAATAATTGTCAGTTAATTGGCAATCGCCTGAACAGCTATCCGCAGGGCAATCAGCATCGCTTGAGCAACAAGTATGTCCGGCGTCACAGCAAATTCCATTCTGGCAATTGCCAGAACAACAATCTCCATCCACAATACAGGCTCCGCCGTTGGAGACGCAACAAACAACCACGTTAAAAGTTTTGTCAGGTAAAGCACTTCTCGCGGTATTATCGCCGTAATCCGCTGTTTCAGCCCAATAAGATACATTGTCTCCCACAGAAACAGAAATTCCGGGAGTTGTACAGGAGTTAACATCCGAACAAGTATGACTATTTGAAATACCATTAATGGTCCAATGGATCACAATTGAAGCAATTCCGGAACCGGCAGTTCCATCCGCATTATCCATAGCAGTGGCAGTGATAGTAAACGGACTGTCGTCAGGAGAACAAATAGTCCCTCCGTCGGGAATATTATTTCCTGCTTGATCTTCAGCCACAACAGAAGTAATGGCCGGAGGCTTGGTATCGCAAACGAGATTAACAGTGCCGTTTCCACCATTATTTTCACCGCTTCCTCCATTAGCAGTTATTGTTCCTGTAAAGGTATCGGTTGTAGCACACAACAAAATTCTCCCTCCTCCGCCGCCGCCGCCATCGTCCCATCCTCCGTTTCCTCCGTTTCCTCCATATCCTCCACCGTTAGCACCCGTCCATGTGCTAGCATGACCACCATTGCCGCCATTAGCTTGAATGGAGCCGTTCCCCTGAAATGTTCCAGTAATGATCTTTATGCTTCCGCCGCTTCCTCCTCCTCCCGGCGGCTGTGCAAAACCACAACTGCTTCCGTTAGCGAGAATATCACCATTATTTACAAGGATGTTAGAGATATTCAATATAATCAATCCTCCTCCTGAACCACTATGACTGTTCCCGCCTCCACTGCCCAATTCTATAGGATTGAAAGATGAACCATAAGTAGAGCCGCTTGCTCCAGGACCTTGGTTAGGACCATAACCTTTGCCATTAACATTTATTTGAGCTCCTCCCTCTATGGTTAAATTATTTAATGACCAATCAATATAATGAGTTTTTGTGCTGGTATTACCAATATGAGAAACAACCGCTCCTGATTTAATAGTAAAATCTGTGACATTAGGCATTAAAAATGATTTATTAATTGTTAAGGATCCTGATATTGACCAACTTCCACTATTAAGAATCGTTAATGACGAACCCGAATTCATATATAAATGCCCCTTATTCTGCAAGGTTAAAGAATCAAAAACATAAGCAGAAGATATGGAAGTAATAGCCCCTTTTCTGTTGTTGTTATCAATAATCAAATCTCCATTAGTTTGGGCAGAAGATTTAAGATAAATTGTTCCAGCTCCTCCGTAACGTGTGGGACCTGCTCCGTAAGCAGTAATGGTTCCTGTATACGTGTTTAACGTGTAATAAATAGCAATTCTTCCTCCTCCTCCTCCGCCGCCTGTATCCCATCCTCTATTTCCTCCGTTTCCTCCATATCCTCCACCGTTAGCACCCTTCCATGTGCTAGCATGACCACCATTGCCGCCGTTAGCTTGAATGGAGCCGTTCCCTTGAAATGTTCCAGTAATGATCTTTATGCTTCCGCCGCTTCCTCCTCCTCCCGGCGGTTTTGCAAAACCACAACTGCTTCCGTTAGCGAGAATATCACCATTATTTACAAGGGTGTTAGAGATATTCAATATAATCAATCCTCCTCCTGAACCGCTATGACTGTTCCCGCCTCCACTGCCCAATTCCGCCGGATTTAAAATAGAACCATAAGCAGAGCCGCTTGCTCCAGGCCCTTGGTTAGGACCATAACCTTTGCCATTCGCGGAAATCTTTGATCCTGGATCAATAGTAAGATTTACCGCATTAATAGTAACGCCTTCTCCTGTAGCGGGATTTCCTTCACAAGTAAGAGTAGCATTATTAGTAATAGTTAAATTATTATAGGTATATGTTCCAGCTGTCCAAGTAGTATTTGAATTTATAGTCAAATCAGCAGCGATAGCTCCTTTAATCGAAAATATCAATGAAAACAGAAAGACAAAAACAAAAGACAGAAAAAACTTTTGTAGATTTTTTGCAAAAGACAAGTTTAAATTGTGAAACATTAATTTAAAAAAATAAAATGGCTTTTATTTTAGCTGTTGTAATTTATCTACAGTTTGTAATTTGCCTTAAAGTTGGTTCAAGTTTCTGACTTGAACCATTTATTTCTCTTCGTTTGTCCTTTATGGAAAGAAATCCCAAAAAGGGGGTTCAGGTCAGAAACCTGAACCAATGAGAAAGGGGTGACCTGAACCAACGAGAGACTTTTTGCTTTTCTGCTGTTGGTTCAAGCCTCTGATTTGAACCATTTATTTTTTTCGTTTTATTTTGGATTTTAATTTTTATACGGTAATCTCTCCTACTTTATCGGCAATCCCATTTCTCCGACGGCAAAGAGTTCAAATTCGTCAAGGCATTTTTCTAAAGTTAAGTTGTAAACGTTATTTTCCGCTTTTTCTATTTTAAAAGTTTCGTAAGTGTCTTCTCCTGTCTTTGCCACAAACCTGTATATTTCGCATTTTCCCTGCGTATTTACTTTTGCCTTTATAGTAAAATTATTTTCTCCTTCGCATTTTTGCTCAATGATTTCCAAACTGCCCTTGCAGTTTTCACGGATTTCTTCTCTTTTCTCTTCGGTTATTATTCCTGCCTGCTTTTGGAAAGATTTTACAAATTTGTTTGGTCTTTCATTCTCCTTTTTATTTATCACAACCCCGAAATATTCTCCACAGTCGTATGTCTGGCAAGTTTCGTATTCTCCTTCGCTCTGGCACTGCGCCAAATATTCACAGGAAGAATCTTTGCAATTCTCTGATAAAATCCGGCAATTTTTAAATCTTTCCGGCGGAATTATTGATGATTTTTCCTGCTGCCGTTGATAAATCCGCATAAAAACAAAAAAAACAAACAAAATCGTTAAAACGACAATCAGTCCAATAAACTGTAAAATTAGTTTTTTGTTTTTTAATGTTTCTGTTTTTTTGAAATTTAATTCCATTTTTTTAAATTCAAATTAAATAAATAATAAATTGCTCGCGCGTTTTAAGAAATTGAATTTCTTAAAATTATAAAGCCAAAAAACTTAACTAAAACAATATCTAATTATAATCCACCGCACTTTTCATATGCCTTAAATTTGCTCTATGATTTTCTTCGTTTATTTCTATCGCAATAACATCAATCCTCCAATTTGTATCCTCGGGATAATGCTTTTTAAAAAGATAATTTCTGGCTGTCTGGATTATTTTTTTTCGCTTGAAAAAATTCACAGCGTCTTCAGGCAAACCATAATTCCTTTTTTTCAATTTATTTCTCGTCTTCACCTCAATAAAGACCAAATTTTTATTTCCTTTTCGATCATTTTCCTGGGCAATAATATCAATCTCACCCCATTGTTTCTGCCAATTTAAATCAATAATTTTATAGTTTTGTTTTTCTAAATATTCTCGGGCAATCTTTTCCCCTAAATCTCCTAATTTTCTCCACGGGGTACTCATAATAATATTCACATTTATTAACAATTTCTATAATAAAACATTTTTTTGATTTTGGCAAGTGGATAACTCCATAATCATTCATTGTTACTACCAAGAAAGCGTATTGCCGCATGCCTCAACTTTTACTGATACATTCTTCTTGACTAATTTCTTAATTTATGGTATAATAAAAAATAGCGAATTAAGCACATTATGAACAGTTCCTACATAAATTTACACATACAAACTTTTCCTGGATTTTGTTATATAATAACACAAATAGAAAATAATGTCAAATTTGGTTGTAGCAAATGAAAATTTTCGTTCTGCATTCACATAAACAAATTTTCCGGATTATTCCTGTCTAATTCCCATCACAGCGGATTATTTTTGACATATTCACAAATATTATCCAAAGATTTTTCATTCCGGATTATATGATCGTAAAATGATTTTTGCCAAGCAAAAAATGTTTCATTTCGTAGTTGATTTATCTGTTTTATTACGGCGGATTTAAATAAACCGATAATAACAGACAATTTCTTATATTGTCGTTTATTTCCCATATTATGCAAAGAACAGGCATGCCTGCTCCCTATAATAACCATCATCTTCGATAATCAAAATTCCGTGCAAATGGTTCGGCATTATAATATATTCATCTAATTTTGCATTTGGAAAATGTTCTGGAATTTCTAACCAATGTTGATTTACGATTTTCCCATATTTACTTAAAACCATCCATTGTCTATGATTTCGCCAAAACATCCAATTTTGCCTTTATATACAAATCGTTATAATAACCGTCTGTTGAATAATCATAATCCTTTAATCAGATTGATTGGCAATGGTGGATTTTTTGTTATATTCATTTGATATAGTGTTCTTGTTTTCCTTATTATTTTGCGTATTTATTTTTATTGGGTTGATTTTAAACCCGCCTCTAAAATTAACCCGGCAACAAGCCAAAAAATCAATTGTCCCTGCTGAATAGTCCAAAAATAATGGTCAAATAAGCCAATAAATAAAAATCCGATAAAAATTATAAGAAAAGGCAAAGACATACTGCAGCAAGCTTTTATTTCATCAATTTTTTCTTGTTTCAACTCATCATTTTTTGCTTTATTTAAGCTATTATTCGCTAAATGTTTCACGTGAAACATTTTTGATTGATTATTTATCGGCTCATTTAAAATTTTATTAAAAGAAAGATTACTCAATGATTTTTGGCTTAAATAAGCCATTTTTAGAATATTTAGAATTATAAAAACAAACAAAACAAAACCAATTATCCCCAATTCAGAAAAAATTAATAAATAAATATTATGGACCGGCTGATATTGCCAAAATTCAAGCTTAATTGGGCTAAAATCAGCCATATTTAGCGTAAAATTGCCTATTCCCACGCCTTGAAAAAAATTTTCTTTTATCATAGAAAAAGCGATATTATTAAACAGCAATCTATCTGAAAATGCCTGCTCTTTGATATCTAAAGCGATTCTCCCGTTGATTTGGGGATAAATAAAGAATAAAGAATAAAGAATAAAGAATAAAATAATAAACAAAAGTGCGATTTTTGGTTTATTTAAACGAAAATTCGCAAATGTTTCACGTGAAACATTCTTATGAAAAATTAATAAAGAGAAAACGCTCAGTAAAACTATTCCCATCCAAGCAATTCGAGAAAAAGTAAGAATAAAGGCAAAGATCTGAATATAAATAATAACAAAAATGGCTAAAAATAGCCATTTTTTCTTTATTTCATTGAATAAAAAATCTCTGAAATAATTTGTTTTAATTAAGAATAATAGCCAAAAACTACAAATTATAGACAAAAATAGAAAACCGGCCAGCACATTCGGATGCGGAAAAGTGCCGTAAATACGGATTATTTTTTCGTCATTTACTACAATTTTAGCTACTCCCGCTAAATCGGGATTTAAAACCGACTCTCCAAGCCATTTAAAACCTATTGAATGCTGAATAAAATATTGCCAAATCCCTATAATTGCCTGTGTAAAACCTGTGGATATAAGACAAATAATTGTAAAAAAGAGAATTTTAACTGTGTTTATCCTGTGGATAACAAAAATGAGCAAAAGTATGGATTCAATTAGTTTTAAACTTTGATAGAGTCCAATTTGGCTATTTTTGGCCCAAAATGAACTAAAAAAAGACCAGAAAATAAAAGAAAATAATAAACTGTAAATTATTAACAGCGATTTACTATTAAAAAAAGAATTAATTTTTAGTTGTGGATTATCTGTAGATAACTTTTTTCCCCTTGACTCTTGAGTATATTTGTTGTATAATATATTGACAATCCATAAAATAAGTGTTGTAATTAGCAAAATATCTGATAGATAAACAAAAAAAGTTGTATAATAAAGAAAGTGTTTTGTAAAATATGAATCCCTTGACAAAAATGTAATTTTAGTTCCTAATGGAATGGATAAGATAAAAAGATAGAAGAAAAATAATTCTGGAGAATTTTTTAAAAATTTAGTAACAAATTTCATCTTACTTTATTAAAATTTATATTATCAAAAACAATTTAGCCATTTGGTAATTTAACAATTACAGAAATTGTACAAATTTTGTCGGTAAGATCACAATAATAAATATCTAAATGTATAGTTTATAAAAGTTAATTATATTTTTATCTTATCAGGTTATTTTGTTTAAAGCAATAAAAAAGAACCAAGATGTGCTCGCACAACTTGGTTTACTATTTTGTATTTTTAGAATCGTTTTTGCAGTGTTTTTTAATAATAAGAGCAGTACGCAAGGGATGAGAAAAACAAAGACTGGTAACATTTACTGCTGAAGCTCCAACACAAAAGAACTTCCGAACATCTCTCTCAGAGCAAACACCTCCTCCGCCGATAACTGGAATTTCTAAATGTTTAGCTAACTCAAAAACAATGTACAAAGCTTTATACCTAATACAAGTTCCTGACTGCCCGACTATCTCTGATCTAAGCGGCGATTCTCCTGTTATTAAATCTATATCTCTGACTGGTATGGTATTAATAGCATGAACCGCATTTAATCCCGCTTCTTGAGCTATTAAAGCTCTTTTTAACCAATTACCTTCTGGACTGATTTTTAGAATAAGAGGAATTTCTCCGGCTTCCCTTTTTGCTCGTTCACATAATTCTTTAAGCAAAGAATATTTTTCTTTCAAATCAGTTTCTACACTTGGACAAGAACCGGCATTAAGTTCAATAGCGGCAATGTTTAAATTTTCCTCTTGTTTTATGCGGTTTATAATTTTTATGTATTCTTTAACACTGAATCCGGCAACAGAGATAATTTTGTTTACTTCATTTGTTTCAGGATAAATTTTCCTGAAATAGTATTCAATGCCGACATTCCATAGACCAAAGGCATTTAAATAGCCGCCGGGCATTTTTCGTATTACTTCTTTTCTTTTTTTCAGCATTTCCCAGACCCATTTAAGTTGATTCCATCTGTCTGGAGGACATTTAGGATCAACGTCAAAATATCCTCTCCGTTCTTCTAATGTAAGGGTTTTGGTAATTACTGCCCCAACTTTTTTAGGATCAATTATCCACATTGGCCAGGAATACCAATCTTTGTCTCCATATCCAACACTGGAAATAACAATTCTGTTTTTCAACTTTATCCCATTCAATTCTATCACTTTTTTTCAACCCTCCTATTTTTTTCAGTGTGCTTTAAAGATAAACTATCACAGATTAAAAAATATATCAAGAATAATTTTAGTTTCTATTAACAAAATAAACAATAGACAACTTCGCAAAAAAGAGATAAAATACAGATACAGCGCAATAAATTAAAATTATATTTATGGCAAATTTAATTCAAAACGAATACTTTCAATTTTTACTGATTGCAATCGGATCCGCGGTTTTTGCCAAAGGATTTCATTTTGTATTAAAAAAATACGTAAAGAAAATTACCGAGAAAACAAAAACTGACCTTGATGATATTATTCTTAGAATTATCACCAAACCATTATATACACTTATTATTTTAACCGGCTTATATTTTGGATTAAAACGTCTGCCAGACATTACATCATATTTTTCCTGGATAGATAAATTATTTTTTGTAAGTATTGTTCTGCTAATTTTCTTAATGCTTTCAAAAATTTTATCTCTTTTTATAAGCCGGTGGCTAAAAGTTCAGAGAGGATTTGAAAAAACACCAAAATTGATTATTAAAATTGTTAATATAATCATCTATTTAATTGCTCTCTTGATAATTTTAGAACACTTTAATATCAAAATAACTCCTATTGTCGCCGGTTTAGGAATAAGCGGTTTGGCAGTCGGCCTTGCGCTCCAAAGCACCCTCTCGAATTTTTTCGCCGGGCTTCATATTATTTCTGACAGACCGATAAGCGTGGGGGACTTTATTGAGCTTGAAGATGGTATTTCGGGTTATGTTGAAGATATTGGCTGGAGATCAACAAAAATAAGAACGCTTCCCAACAACATTGTTATTATTCCTAATTCAAAACTTGCTGAAAGCACGATTATCAATCAATCAATTCCTCAATTAGAAAGAGCGGCTGTGGTTCAGTGCGGAGTTAGTTATGAATCTGATTTGGAAAAAGTAGAAAAGGTAACAATCGATGTGGCTAAAAAAATTCAGGAAAAAATTCCCGGAGCGGTAAAGACATTTGAACCGTTTATCAGGTATCACACATTTGGCGATTCAAACATAAATTTTTCTATAATTTTAAGGGTTGAAGAACCAGTCGCCAGATACTTAATCATCCACGAATTTATCAAAGCTCTAAAAGCAAGATATGATAAGGAAGGAATTGAAATCTCCTGGCCGGTAAGGAAGATTTATTATAAAAAGTAGGAAGGTTAAAAAATTACAAAATGCAAAATTTTCACTATTATCACGAAAAATCCAGCGCATAAACTTATGTGCCGGGGAACGAAACAATCCCGCTATTTAGCTCGCAGAATTGTGAAGTCGGAATTAATTTGTTGTCGCTATCACTTTTTTCATAATGATATTCCGCAGCTCAAGAATATGGCATAAAGGAAATGTAGTTTAGCAACAGAATGCTACATTTACACCGCACGGCAAAGCATCGGGGGCCGTTAGCTCAGCTGGCAGAGCGCTACATTCGCATTGTAGAGGCCGCCGGTTCAAATCCGGCACGGTCCACCAGAGTTGATCAGTCGTCCACAGGATAGTAACCCCCAGTGGCTCGTCCTCGCATCAGCAAAGAAACAAAGCTCACTACGGGACACGGTGTAGAGACGAGCCGCTTCACATCCATAGCCCTTCTTCAACACAGAGAGTGGGCGAATTTTATTTTTAGACATAAAAAAGAAAACTGCGCTTGCACCATCCAGCTCGCGCGCGCGTAATTATGTCAGAATTCCCCAAAAAAGTCTTTACACTTTGAAAATAATTTTGTATCATAATTGTAGATTGAGATTACATTCTATAAATATACTATTATTTTAATACTACAATGTCAAGAAAGATATCACAAATAGGTAAAAACTTAAAAAAATTAAGAAAGAAAAAAGGTCTATCACAAGACCGAGTTTCTAAATTGGCTGATATTTCTTATAACACGGTAATTAAGCTAGAATCGGGAGGTATTACTAATCCCACTATTGAAACGCTTCAAAAAATTGCCAAAGCTCTTAATATTTCGGTTGATGATTTGTTAAAATCTTAACCATGGAAGAGAGAAATAAAAAGACAATTAAAGATTTGCCAAAAGTTGAAAGGCCAAGGGAAAAATTGATTAAGTATGGCCCAGAAAAACTTTCTAATTCCGAACTCTTGGCTATTCTTTTGCGCTCAGGGAAAAAAGGAGAAAATGTAGTTGAGCTGGCAAACAAAATTTTAAAAAGATTTAGATCTGATAAACTTTCCTATTTAACTTTTGATGAGTTAAAAGATTATCCGGGATTAGGACCAGCCAAAGCCTGCGAGATAGTCGCTTGTTTTGAATTGGGCAAGCGCCTGCTAAAAGGTAAAAAAGCAAGAATTTATCTAAAACCAAAAGAGGTTTGGGAAGAGTTAAAAGATATCAGAAATAATAAAAAGGAGCATTTTGTTATTTTCTATCTTGACTCTCGGAATCAGGAAATTAAAAGAGAAATCATCTCCATTGGCTCTCTTAATGCTAATTTAGTCCATCCGCGGGAAGTCTTTGAGCCGGCAGTAAGAAATTTAGCCGCTCAAATAATCTTAGCCCACAATCACCCCTCAGGAGACCCAGAGCCATCGGAAGACGATTTAACAATCACTAAAAGATTAGTAGAAGCTGGCAAGATTATTGGTATTGAAGTGATTGACCATATTATTGTAGTAAAAAATGGATTTTTTAGTTTTAAAGAAAAAAATTTAATTTTAAGATAATAATATAATGGAGAATAAAATTAGAAACTGGTTAGTGATAGGAATTCCTAAAAACTGGGAAACAGCACTTTCTCAGCCAGTTCCAATTTGGGGATTAAAACAAAAATATCAAAGAGAATTTCAAGTAATGAAAATAGGGGATATTTTGTGGTTTTATGCAACAAATCCAGTAAGAGGGATTATAGGTTTAGGAATAGTTAAAGATAAGTATATTGATCCAGTAAATTTAGTTTGGGAAAATGAGTTGATAAAAAAGGAAGTTATCTGGCCTCTTCGTTTTCGAATACACGTCCTTAAAATATTAACTCTCCATCGATGGGAAAAAGATTGTATAAAAATTAATGACTTTAATCTTTTTTGGCAGACTGGCTTTCAGCTCCTAAACGAAAGGGATGCAATAGAGCTAAAAAAAAGAGCAGAGAGAATGTTTGGAGTAATAACCCTAGAGAAGATATTTACCGGAGCTACCCTTTCAGAACCATTATTTGTAAAAGAAAAGGTGACAGAATATTATACTGGTAAGAAACAAGAAGGAGCTTCTCATAGAAAACTTCAAGAACAAATAGCCGAAATAGGCAAATTGCAGTTTTATTATTCTCAAATAGAATATCCTCTTCAGTTACCAGGAGAGAGAAAGAGCCTTGATGTTATTTGGAAAAGGGAGATTGACGGCTCTCCAACTTTTGCTTTTGAAATAGAATTATCAGGTGGTTTAGAAAGGGCAGTTAAGAGACTTAATTTTTCTTTTAGAAAGTGGAATTCTCGACCTAGAATAATAATTCCAAAGGAAGTAACAAAAAAATTACATAACATTTTGACGACAACAGAAAGAGATTTCGCTGAACAATTGAAGATCTATACACCTTATCAAGTTGTTGAACTTTTAGGAAAAAAGAGAGAATTGAGGAAAATGGAACAAAATTTGAATATGTATTAAAAAATACTTATGAGAAAAAGCAACAAACAATCTGAAATAGAAAAACTAAAAGCCGAAGTTGAACGGCTAAAGAAGGAATTAAAGAAAAGAAAAAAATATGGTTTGGTATGGGAAGATAAACCGGAAGATGTTGTAGAAATGTGTAAAGAAAAATTACCGATTCTAAAAGAAGTTAAAAGCAAGGAGATAATTACTGACCCCAAAGAAAAGCAAACTTTCTACGGGGCAGGGAAAGAGAAGCCGGTAAATTTACTTATTGAAGGAGACAATTATCACACACTTTCTGTTTTGAATTATACTCATCAAAAGAAAGTTGATGTGATTTACATTGATCCGCCATATAACACGGGCAATAAAGATTTTATTTTCAACGACCGTTACGTTGACAAAGAAGATGCCTACCGACACTCAAAATGGCTTTCCTTTATGGAAAAAAGATTGAGATTGGCAAGGAATTTATTAAAAGATACAGGGGTGATTTTTATATCAATCGATGATAATGAAGTAGCGCAGTTGAAATTGTTGATGGATGAGATATTTGGAGAGAAGAATTTTATTGCTTGTTTACCCACAGTTATGAATTTAAAAGGCAATCAAGACCAATTCGGTTTTGCTGGAACTCATGAATATACTCTGGTTTATTGTAGGAATCAACAAAAGGCGAAGATTGGAGAGTTCTTAATAGACGAGGAAGATCTAGAAAATTGGGATCAGGATGAATATGGATATTTTAAAAAAGGAGCAAATCTAAAAGCTACTGGCGTTAATGCTCCAAGAGAAAAGAGACCTAATCTCTATTTTCCGATTTTTATTACTAACGAAGGAGAAATTTATACAACTACAGATAACAAGCCGAGAAATAAAAATGATATTAAAGTTTTACCGATTACTGATAATAAAGAGATGTCATGGCGTTGGAGTAAGGAGAAAATTGAAAAAGAGAAACATAATCTTCTAGTTGAAAAAAACAAAAGTGGTATAGCGATATACAAAAAACAACGGCCAAAATTGGGAGGCCTTCCCACTAAAAAACCAAAAACATTATTTTATAAACCAGAGTATAGTAGTGGAAGTGGGACAGAATTATTGAAAAACATGTTTGGAGAAAAAAGATTTAATAACCCGAAACCATTGCAATTAATTAAAGATCTCATCTTTTTGGCTACTGGCAAGAAAGGATTAGTATTGGATTTTATGGCTGGATCAGGTACTACTGGTCATGCGGTTTTAGAACTAAACAAAGAAGATGGCGGCGAAAGAAAATTTATTTTATGCAGTGATAATCAAGATAACAATGGAGGTGGTTTTAAAATTGTTACAGATGTCTGTTATCCAAGAATAGAAAAAGTTATTCATGGTTATATAGGAAAGAAAGATAAAAAGAGGTATGCAGGCTTAGGCGGTAATCTAAAATATTTCAAAACCGACTTTGTGGATGCTGAGCCGACAGACAAAAATAAAATTAAACTTACTAAAAAGGCAACGGAAATGCTTTGTATAAAAGAAGGGACTTTTAATTTGGTTCAAGATAGAGGCAGTTTTAAAATTTTCAAAAACAGCAAGCATTATACTGGTATAATCTTTGACCAATCAGCAATTCCAGAATTTAAAAAAGCCATTAAAGATGTTAAGGGCAGATTTAGTGTTTATATTTTTTCTCTGGGCGATGAAACTTTTGAAGATGAATTCCAAGACATTAAACAAAAAGTTAAACTATCTCCTATTCCCGAGGTAATTTTAAGGGTATATAGGAGGATTTTTAAGTAGAAAGTATGAGTGAAACTTTATTTGAAAGAAATATAAGATGGATTTTAAATGAAGTTAATGCTTGTTATCAAAATGAAGCATATACTGGAACTATGCGCGAAATGTGTTGTATTATTGATGGTTTAAGCGGATATTATTGCGGTTCACAAAAGGACAAAAAAAGAAAAACAGAAGAAGAGTTTATTAAATTCGTAAAAGCATATTTTACTGAATTTAATAGATATGCTGTAAATGAAAAAGGGCAAGAATTAACAAAAAAAATGAAACGATATAGAGAAACGAATCAAGAATCATTAACTTACTACCAAATTTTATATAGCCAATTTAGATGCGGTTTGGTTCATAATCTATTAATGAAAACTCGGAATGCAATCTATAAAGGAAGAAATAATCCTTATTTTAATAAAACTAGGCAATTTAAATTGATAATAAATATAGATCATTTTTATGACGATTTTGTCCGGGCGATTTTAACTTATAAAGATGATGTTTTGGCAAATAAAAATAAACTAAAAGATAACTACAAGAAAAGACATAAATTTTTAATCGGAAAAGATTTAGAAGATTTCTAGCTATGCAACTAAAAATTTACCAACAAAACGCAATAAGTAATTATGTGGTCTATTGTGGAATTAATTGTCTCCTATCCCCGAGGTAATTTTAAAGGTGTATAGGAGGATTTTTAAATAGGATATTATGATAAACCCACAACCGGCAGATAAAATAATTAGTGGAATATTAGAATCTCCAAATGAAAGTAAATCTATTGAATTTAAACCATCTATACCATGGCCAGATAATATTGATGGGATTCAGCAAAATAATAAAGTTCAAGAAATTATTAAAAGCATCCTTGCTATGAGTAATAGCCGAGATGGAGGTAAAATTATTTTAGGGATGGAGAAAGACAATTCTGACAGGCATATCTTGAAGGGAATGGAAAAATATCATTTGAACGCTTATGATCAAGACTTAATTTTTGAACATGTTAGGAATTTTGGAGAGTCTGAACCACAATTTCAGGTTTTGAATATTGAGTATAATAGCATGAATTTTATTGTGTTTGCTGTCCAAAGTTTCACATATGCACCTGTTATTTGTAAGAACAAAAGACACTTGACCCAACTTGAAAATGCCGTTATTTACATTAGAACCGACAAGCCAGAAACAAAGAAAATTACCGAACCTTGGGAGATGAAAGAAATATTAGATTTAGCAATAGAAAAAGAATTAGATTTATTCTCTTCAAGAATGCAAAGATTCTTTAAAACAATGTCCAATCTTGAGCTATTAAAAGCAAAAAAAGATGATTGCGAAAAATTCAAAGATGAATTAAAAGATATCCAAAAACCATGAATAAAGATGATATTATAAAAAAAATTAAATCCAAAGGCTATTGGGAGATTAATATTCATCCCGATATTTATAATTCTCAAAGGATTAAAAAGCAAAGAATTAAAGAAATAATCCGATCTACTATTGTTGAACTTCGCGGTTGGGATTATCCTCACTTTAGAGATAGTAAGGGTGAACCATATCCCACCATATTAAATGGAATTGAAAAATTTATTGATTGGTCCAATCATATAGAATTTTGGAGAATGACACAAAGCGCTAATTTTTATCATCTATTAGCTCTGCGTGAAGACTGGAACGAAGATGTTAAATACCTAAATATTTGGTCTAGAGGAGACGAACTAAAAGGAAAAAAATGGATTGGTGTGTTTAATACTTTATATACTCTAACTGAGATTTTTGAATTTGCTAAAAGATTAGTACGCCAAAATATTTTTGATACAAATATAATCATTGAAGTCAAGCTGTATGATTTAGAAAATAGAATATTGGTGGTTGACTCCTTCAATAAACATCCTTTTATATGGGAGAGGAAGGCAAGAATTAAAGAACCATGGAATTATCACAAAAACCTATTTTCTGTTAATGATGTGTTAGGTAGAGCTGACGAATTGGCACTTGATGCTTTTATAGATCTGGTTTACTTATTTGAATGGAATAATCCTCCTGTAGAAAGTCTTAAGAATGATCAACAAAAATTTTTGCAAGGAAGAATTTAACTATGCAACTAAAAATCTACCAACAAAACGCAATAGATGAATTGTTAGAAAAAGCTAAAAGGCTTTTGGGTTATTCTGGTAGCAAAAAACTGGTTTTTAAATCTCCTACTGGGTCAGGTAAGACAATAATGATGGCGGAGTTTTTGAAACAGTTGGTTGATGATAATGAAGTCAGACAACCTCTTAGCTTTATTTGGACAGCACCGAGACAGCTTCATATTCAAAGTAGAGAAAAACTGGAAAAATACTTTGAAGAAAGCAGGGCTTTAAAATGCTCTTATTTTGAAGATTTAGACGATAGAAAAATAGGCGAAAACGAAATCCTGTTTTTCAATTGGGAGAGTATAAACAAAGCAGATAATATTTATATTCGCGATAATGAACAGGATTTTAATTTGTCCAAAGTTATAGAGCGAACAAAAGAAGAAGGGCGGGAAATAATTTTAATTATTGATGAAGCACATCATCATGCTACGACAGATATTTCAAGAGGTTTAATTGAAATGATTGGACCAAAGTTGACTATTGAAGTTTCAGCAACACCGGTTTTAAGAGGAGATTTGACGGTTGATGTATTGTTGGAGGATGTAAAAAGGGAAGGAATGATTAAAAAAGCTGTCGTTTTAAATGATGAATTTAAGAATTTTATAAGACAAGGAAAAATACAAACACAAAAATTAAGTGGTGGGAGTGAGGAGTTGGTAATTGATGCGGCTATAAAAAAGAGGCAGGAATTAGTGGAGGCTTATAAGAAAGAAGGGGTTAATGTTAATCCTTTGATTTTAATTCAATTACCAGATAGAAGAACGAGTTTGGAAGATAGAATAAGGGAGCGGGTAGAAAGTATTTTGAAGAATAAATATAAAATTTCAACAGAAAAAGACAATAACAAACTGGCAATTTGGCTTTCAGGAGAACATATCAATAAAGAAGATGTAGAGAGAAATGATAGCGAGGTTGAAGTTTTAATTTTTAAGCAAGCCATCGCTTTGGGGTGGGATTGTCCAAGGGCGCAGATTTTAATTTTATTTAGGGAATGGCACAGCCAAATTTTTTCTATTCAGACAGTTGGCAGAATTATGCGAATGCCAGAACCCGACAAAGGACATTATAAAAATGAGATTTTAAATTATGGCTATGTTTATACAAACTTAGATAATATAGAAATTCAAGAAGATATTGCTAAAAGTTATATTACTATTTATACAAGCAAGAGACGGGCAGATTATAAACCAATTAATTTAACTTCTTATTACTCAAAAAGACATAGGGAGAAAACAAGGTTATCACCATTCTTTGTAGAGGTATTTTTGGAAAAGGCGAAAGAATATAACTTAAAGAAACACATTGATGTTAAAGCAAAGAAAATTGATTTAAAGATTATTTCTGATTATAAGACTGAAGACCTTGATGCCTTAACTGGAACAAAGATTGCTGGAGATAAAACTATTCAGGTGAGTGGATTTGACTTGCAAAAATTATTTGACTATTGGGCAAGAAATAATTTAACTCCTTTTTATCCGGAAGAAAGGTCTGTTAACAGAGTTAAAGAAGCGATTTATAAATTTTTTGAAAAAGAATTACAAATGCCATTTGAAGAATACTGGGAGGAAATAGTTAGGTTAGTTTTAAATGATAAAAATTCCCAGCACTTTACAAATGTTTTAGACAAAGCAAAAACAAAATATAAAGAAGAAGTAGAGAAAAGAGAAAGCGAGTTAGTAGAAGTAAAAAATTGGAACATACCAGAAAGTTTATCTTTTGGTGAAGAGTATAAAAAGATCAATGTTAAAAAATCAATTATGGAACCATTTTATAGTGATGGACGATGGAAAACAGAAACAGCATTTATCGATTTTCTGGAGAAATCACCAAATGTTGAATGGTGGTTTAAAAATGGAGATAGAGACGCTACATTTTTTGCGGTTCCATATAATAATTGGGAAGAAAAACCATTTTATGTTGATTTTATAGTAAAAATGAAAGATGGAAGAATTGGTTTATTTGACACTAAAGCTGGTTTAACTAAGCAAGTCGCTGGACCAAAGATTGACGGATTGTATAAATATATCAAAAAAGAAAACAAGAAAGGCAAAAAACTTTTTGGTGGAATTGTTGCTAATACCGATCAGCGAAAGTATAAGGGTAGATGGGTTTACTTTAGCAAGACAAGCAAAGAATTTTTAGACAGCTCTTTTGAAAATTGGAATGATCTGATATTATAAAATAAAAATTCGCCCGCTCTCTCCGCGCCGAAGGCGTACTACTTCACAATTTCAGTAACAAATTTAAGTTTATCTAATGGTGTTTGATATTTTAGGATAGAACGTCTTCTTTAACAGTTATAGCGGTACATATAGCCATTAAGCTCAACCATAAATTCTTTTAAGGATTGCCATAATCCTTATTTTTATATGCAATCAATTTTTTATTATATATCCGTCAATATCTCTCTATTAACAATCTTAAAGGCGTCTTCGGGATTTCCCTCTATTTCGAAACCAGCGGCAAGTTTATGTCCGCCACCGCCGAGCCGACGCGCCAGACGAGCCACATCTACTCCTTTATATTCTTCGCTCCTCAGACTCCCGGAAATTTTTCTCGGCTCAT
>Ga0190352_1000128_pt1 | contig 19036 bp, 17 predicted proteins | sample 4872131011_MG_FD_161682 | JGI IMG/M metagenome (GOLD analysis project Ga0190352, IMG submission 161682) | Hydrothermal vent microbial mat bacterial communities from Southern Trench, Guaymas Basin, Mexico - 4872-13-10-11_MG | ecosystem: Environmental > Aquatic > Marine > Hydrothermal vents >...
CTTACGGAGCGCTAATAACTAAAAAATTAGCTGCCGGTATCAAAAAATTGGGTTTTGATAAAGTTTTTGATACCAGCGTTGGAGCAGATTTTGCCACCTGTGAAGAGGCAGATGAATTAATAGAAAGATTGAAAAGCAAAGAAAAACTGCCAATGTTTACTTCCTGCTGTCCTGCCTGGGTAAAATATATTGAATTTTATCACCCAGAATTTATTCCCAATTTAACCACTGTCCGTTCGCCCCACATAATTCTGGGAGGATTAATTAAAACTTTTTGGGCAGAGAGAGAAAAAATTGATCCCAGAAAAATTGTGGTGGTTTCCATTATGCCATGCGTGGCTAAAAAATATGAAATCACCAGAAGCGAATTAAAAATCAACGGCCTAACTCCGGTAGATTATGTTTTAACAACCCGTGAATTAGCATATCTTTTCAAAAAGCATAAAATTGATTTGAAAAAAATAAAAGGACAAAATTTAGATGACCCCCTGGGCTTTCCTTCAGGCGCCGGGGTTATTTATGGCGCCACTGGCGGAATGATAGAATCTGCTCTGCGGACTGCTTATGAAAAATTAACTCCGCGCCAAAATAAATTCGGCGCGGGACAATCCGGCAAAAAATTACTAAAATTAAGTTTTGGGCAAGTTCGCGGGATGGAAGGAATACGTCAAGCGGAGATTAAAATGAACAGCCAATTGATTAGAGTGGCAATAGTTAACGGCATTGGCAACGCTCAAAAAATCCTGAAAGAACTTAAAAAGAAGCCTAACCTTTATGATTATGTAGAGGTTATGGCGTGTTTAGGCGGATGTATTGGCGGAGGCGGACAACCGGTGCCAACCGACCCTGAAATAAGAAAATATAGAGCCGATGGCCTTTACCGGGCTGATAAAGCAAAAAAAATGAGGTTAGCCCACGAAAACCCTATAGTTAAAAGAGTTTACAAGGATTTTTTTACTCTTCAAAAAATTCATCTCATTTGTCATACTAAATACCAGCGGAAAAAAAGAGAAGGATTTAAAATTTTACCAAAAGGCGCGCACTAATTATTCTAATCAGCATTTTTATGGAGAAAACAAAAATCTTAGTCCTAAAAAGAAAAACAATTGTCAACTCAATTACTTTCGTTCTACTTCTTGGAGTAGCTACCATTGCTCCTTTATTCCACTTTCAGCCGGTTACCGGACCTATTGTTAATGCCACCCTCTTTATAGCCGCTACCCTGCTGGGTGTCCAAAACGCTATCTTTATTGGCCTGCTTCCCAGTACAATTGCTTTATCCGCTGGACTTCTGCCGCCAGTGCTTGCGCCAATGGTTCCTTTTATTATGCTCGGAAATACCATTTTAATTGTTGCCTTCAATTATTTAAGGAAAAAAAATTATTGGCTGGGTGTAATCTCGGCCAGCGTCCTAAAATTCCTCTTTCTCTTCGGCGCCAGTTCAATAGTAATCAACCTGCTTTTAAAAAGGGAAATAGCCACAAAGGTAGCGGTGATGATGAGCTGGCCGCAGCTTGCTACCGCTTTAACCGGCGGCATAATTGCTTATCTGTTTTTAAAAGTGTTTTTTGATAGAGGTATTTATACAAAAAATTAATAAAAATTATACTATAATTTTTTACTTTATTGCTAAATGCTAAAAAATTATTAACTCCTTCCAATTCGGGCTTTGCCCATCCTTTGATTTAATCCCGAAATATAAGGAAATTTTTAAGCCCTGTCTGTTTAAACGGGCGGGACAAATTCCGCCGCCCCGCCGGCGCTTCGGGCAGAGCTTGCACAAAAAGTTTCAAGATTCTCAACAAATACAAAGGCAACCCTGTCGGGTTGCTTTTGTTAATTCTCTGGCGATTTGTCGCCTTTATGAAAGAAAAATTACTCGCCCTTTATTGATTTTACAGTATTGGCTCCTAAATCAATAGTAATCCAATATTTCTTTCCAGTACTTTCCTTTTCTAAAACTACAGTGGCGGTCTCTACTTTTATTATTTCTTTGGTTTTGGTCTTTTCAATTATCGGCTTTGACTTGATAACATCTAAAATCTCATAATCATTATCTTTTAGCAAATCTTTAATTCTTTCATCTTTCTCGGCAATGTCTTTTAGCATCTGGACAAATATCTTTTTCTCATTGGCAGTTATGCCTTCATTTGGTTTAACCCCTTCATACATTTCTATTTCTCCCTTGTCAGGCAGAGATGTTCTAACTCCATCCGGCTCAAGATAAAACTTGGGCTTAATGGGATAAGGTTTAATTGGCACAGGATATTCGGATTGAGGTTTTTCAGTTTTGCCAGTTGAAAATGAAACCGCTCCCTCCACTTTACCAGTAGTCAGATTAACCGTGATTATGTCTTGCATTTTGCCAGATTTGAAAATTACATTAGCTCTTTTTTCTTCATTCGGGTCAGCAGAAGTGACCTCCATTCCGTTATTAGGATCTTCATCTAAGCGGAGTTTAAGAGGAAGCAAAGGTTTAACAATTACTTCTCTTTCTTCTAAATCAGGAATTATCTCTTGAATTTTTGGCTCGCTTTTGGCAATTTCAATTGCTCTGATTTTTTCTTCTTCAGTTAAAGAAGTAAGATTAATTTTTTCATTTTCAATCAATTCCAGTTTTTCAACTTTCTTTCCTTTAAGATCTATTTCAGCCACTGAGCCAGAAAACTCTATTACTTCGCCTGTTTCAGTATCTTGATATGCCATAAACATTTGTCCGGGTCCGCGCATGCCAGTTTCTTCACTTCCAAGAGCTCTTTTTTCTAATTCAGAGGGTAGTTTTTCTTCAGGTAAGGCAAGCAGAACATAGGCTTTGCCATCTTGTAGTTTTACTTCTTTAATCTCCACTCCGTAATCTTTCATTAATTGCTGAATTTGAGGGTCTTTTTTTGCGATTTCCATTGCTTTGGCTATTTGCAATTTTGGCTGGATTACAGTAAATCCGACTACTAAAATTAAAGCCAAAGCAACACCAGCGGGAATTAATCTTTTTGTCCAAAACATAATTGGTTTTTCCTTAAAATATCCAGAGTTAAGCAGAGCCATTTTTAGCTTTTCTTTGTGGCTTTGAATCTCAACGTCTGGCGTTTTTATGCTTTCTAATTTTTTTTCTAAATCTTTGAACTCCATAACTCTGGATACTTAAGTTAATTCAATGCAACTTATTTTTCGACCTTTCTATAACCATAACGCAAAAGGCCGAAAAAGGTTGCGATTATCTTGCTTTCACCAGCGGTGAATCTCTATGCCGCGGCAATTTATTTTTTCTGAATTGATTACCAGCCGACATTCCTTTAGAAAATTATTAAACTTCGCTTTATCGCTCATTATCTCAAAACCCTTTGGAAATTTCCTTTTAATAATTTTAATAAATTCCTGACCAGCCAATCGCAAGTTGAGCATCTCAAACCAATAAAAATCAGTAAAATCTCTTGTTTGCCTAATAATATTTCTTATATCTATTAATCCGGGAATTATCGGACTAACAAAGGAATAGGTTTTCAGACCGTTTTCTTTGAGAACTTTTAGGGCATAAATTCTTGCCTGATTGGTCGGAGAAAAAGGTTCAAAAACTTTTTTCAATTCTCCATCAAAACTATTTATGGTTAATCCAACTTCAAGATTCTCAAATCTTTTCAAAATATCTATGTCTCTTAAAATTAAATCTGACTTGGTTAAAATAGAAAGTTTAATTCTTTTATCTAAATTTTTCAAAACCTCGCGGGTCAATTCCAGTTGCTTTTCAATCGGCTGGTAAGGATCGGAAACAGAACTCATATAAACCCAGCCGTCAACATATTTACCTTTTACTAATTCTGGAGCATTGGTTTTTACTTCTACCCAACTCCCCCATTTTCCATAACTTTCAGGCCGCCAGCGACACATAAATTTGGCATAACAATACAAACAAAAATGCTGACAACCAACATATTGGTTAATTACCCATTTGGCTCCGGGAATTTTTGTCCGGGTAAAAATTGACCTGGCTTTAACTTTAAAAATTTTGGTTTTTGTTATCATAAGTTTATTTACTCTATCAAGTTTCTTAATTTTTCTAACCCTCTTGATAATAATGATTTCACCGTGCCTTCCTTTTTCCCTAAAATTTCAGAAATCTCTTTAATTTTCTTTTTTTCAAAAAATCTTAAAGTAATTACTTCTTGGTATTTAATAGGAAGTTTAGCAATTTTTTCTTGAATTTTCAAAAAATCTTGATGTTTTTTTAATTCTTCTTGGGCTTCCAAAACTTCTGTTTCCGGATTATGTAAAGCGATTGGCTCAGCTCCCTTCTCTTTAAGTCTGTCTAAAGAAATTGAATATTTTTTATTTTTTCTAAAATAATTGGCAATTTCGTTGTTGGCAATTCTATAAAGCCAACTAGATATAGAAATGTTTTTCCAGCGAAATTTCCAGAGATTCTTTAACGCCTTAAAAAATGTTTCAGAAGTAATATCTTGAGCAATCTCAAAGTCAACCGCCCTTTTTAAGATATAGCCAAAAATTTGGGAATAATATTTATCATAAAGTTTAGCAAAAACTTCTGAATTTTTTTGAGCCCTTTTGATTAATTCTTTTTCGTCGCTTAAATCCATACCTGTCCCATTAGAAAATTAACCCCATTAGAAAAACCAAAATAGCTATAAAACAATCAGGCAATAATTGCTATTAAAAAACTTTGGTTTTCTAACGGGGTGAACCAATATAAAAACTTAGGTGCCTTCAATATTAAAACGGGGGAAATAGAAAAAAGTTGCATCCGTTGTAATAAACCGTTTTCTCTTGAACAAAAATGTAATTTTGATTTTGTCCGCCCTTTTGATTTAATGCCGAACTATAAGGATTTTTGCGAGCTCCGCCTGTCTTCAACAGGCGGGACAAACTCCATCGCTGCGCCAGCGGCGCGCCTGCCTGCCGAAGCCTCGGCGCAGACAGGGAGCGAGCCTTCCTTCTCGTCAAAAAACCCTGAAAGTATCGTATGGTCGGGGCACTCGGACTCGAACCGAGAATCACGCGCTCCCAAAGCGCGCATGTTAACCATTACACCATGCCCCGGTAAATGCTGGATGAATGCTACTATTACACTATTCCCTTGTCTATTTTCTATTTTAAACCAATTCAAGACAAAATACAATAAAATCCCTAATTTAAAAATAAGGGATTTTATTATTTAACCAAAACTAAAAATTTCTAATCTTTAGATCTTTAGAATTAGATTTTCAAACCCGCCGGCAAAACTGGAACACTAATTTTTTATTTAACCGCATCTTTCAGGCTTTTACCGGCTTTAAACTTAGGTACATCCATTGCCGGAATCTCTAATTTTTCTTTTGTTTGAGGATTTATTCCAGTGCGGGCTTCCCGATGACCAACGCTAAAAGTACCAAAGCCGGTCAAACTGACTTTTCCTCCGTTGCTCAGAGTCTTAGTTATTACATCAATTGCCGTATCTATTGTCTCTTCAGTATCTTTTTTTGAAGCCCCGGTCTTATTAACTATAGCTTCAATAAGTTCATCTTTAGTCATATTTTTCACCTCCCCTCTTGATAAGTATAAGTAATACTAATAAATGAAATAAATTTATAGTTATCCACAACTACTTATATTATAAATAAATAGGTAAAATAAAGCAAATTATTCTTTTACGCAAACCTGCTCGTCCGGCAGACAGATTCAGGACAAACCTGAATCACTATAGTTAATCAATCTTTGAATGTTTTCTATTTTTAGCGCTTTACCTGTGCTCGTATCTATTTCAATAAATACTCCGTTCGCTTCGACCAAGTTATCTTCAGCTATTTCGTACTTAAAAGGCATCTGAGTTAAAAAATGATGCAGAGCAACCTCTTTTTTTGCTCCTAAAATAGAATTCTTTACGCCAACCATTCCAACATCACTAATATAAGCTGTGCCTTCTGGTAAAATTTGCCCATCAGATGTCGGAACATGAGTATGAGTGCCTAAAATAGCTGAAACTCTGCCATCAAGATAACATCCAAGGGCCTTTTTTTCACTCGTTGCCTCGGCATGAAAATCAACAATAACAACATCCGCCTTTTCTTTAAATTCTTCCAGAATTTCATCAGCTTTTCTAAAAGGACAGTCTAAATTCTGATTAAAAAACACTCTGCCCATTAAATTTATAACTAAGACCCTCCTCGCCCCTATCTCTAAAATTTTATAACCATTACCGGGAAGAGAAGGAGGATAATTAGCCGGTCTTAAAAGCGGAATATCTTTATCTTCTAAAAGGCCAATAACCTCCTTCTGGGCCCAAATATGGTCTCCAGAAGTAACCAAGTCAACCCCGGCTCCTATTACCTCTTCAAAAGATTTCTTTGTTATGCCCTTGCCATGGGCTAAATTTTCACCGTTAGCAACAATCAAATCCGGTTTAAATTCTTTCCTTAATTGAGAAATAATTTTCGCCAGTGCTTCGCGCCCGGGTCTGCCGACAATATCACCAAAAAATATAATTTTCATTTTGAATTCCAATGCCATTGCGAAAAGCTCCGCAAGAAGACCCGAAGCAATCTCATAGAAAAATGATAAACTTTCCAGCAAGAGTTATTCTGATATTTACGGGACTGCTTCTTTACTCAGTATATAAAAATTTATGTACTGGGCTTCTCGCAATAACATTTCATTTATTTACCTTGCATATTCAACAGCTCTTGTTTCTCTAATCACATGAACTTTTATTTCGCCGGGATATTCTAATTTTTCTTCTATTTTATCAGCAATTCTCCGAGACAACTTAATGGCTTCCAAATCGTCAATTTTTTGAGGACTGACAAAAACCCGAATTTCCCGCCCCGCCTGGATAGCATAACTTTTATCTATCCCTTCAAATGAATTAGCTATTTCTTCAAGATCTTCTAAACGTTTAAGATAATTTTCTAAGGTGTCTTTTCTGGCCCCGGGTCTCGCTCCGGAAATAGCGTCAGCCACCTGAACAATGACCGCTTCAGTAGACTCGTAAGGATACTCCTCATGATGCGACTGCATAGCCTTGATTATTTCTTCTGAAATGCCGAATTTAGCCAAAATATTCCTTCCAATTTCAACATGTGAACCTTGAACCTGATGATCTATAGCTTTGCCAATATCATGAAAAAGTCCCGCTTTTTTGCAAACATTTACATCTGCGCCGACTTCTGAGGCAATAGCTGAAGCCAAATAAGCCACTTCTATAGAATGAAGGAGAACGTTTTGCCCATAACTTGTTCGAAAGCGAAGCCGGCCTAAAAGCTTTATCAATTTTGGATCAAGCCCTGTTATCCCTAATTCATAACATGCCGCCTCTCCGGCTTCTTGAATTTTATGGGAAATGCTTTCTTTGGCTTTATCGACACTTTCTTCAATCTTAGCCGGATGAATTCTTCCATCTTCAATTAATTTTTCTAGAGCTAACTTGGCAATTTGACGTCTCATTGGATCAAAACCGGAAATCGTAATAGCTTCCGGGGTATCATCAATGATGATATCTACTCCGGTTAAATTTTCCAATGTTTTTATGTTTCTACCCTCCCGGCCGATAATCCTTCCTTTTAATTCATCTGAAGGGAGAATAACCGTTGAGGTGACGGCTTCAGTGATATGGGAAGAAGTATAACGTTGCATCGCTGAAACCATAATATTTTGAGCTTTTTTGTGGAGTTCTTCTTTTCCTTCCTGCTCTAATTTTTTTATCTGATAAACTAATTCTTCTTTATGTCTCTTTTCAACGTTCTTAAAAAGTTCTTTTTTAGCTTCCTCTAAAGAAAGCTTAGAAATCTTTTGAAGAGTATCCAACTGATTCTGTTTAACGATATTTATTTCTTCTTTTATTCTTCTAATCTCTTCTGCTTTTTTCTGAAGCAAAGTTTTGCTATCTTCTAAATTCTTAAATTGACGATCTATATTTTCCTCTTTTTTTAAAAGTCTCCGCTCAGAACGAAGAATTTCCCTTCTCTGTTCCTTTTCTTCTTTTTTGACTTCTTCTAAAATATTAACAGCTTTGTCTTTTGCTCTAATCAGTATTTCTTTAGCTTCGCTTTTAGCTTCTCCTAAAAGTTTTGCTACTTTGGCTTCGGCAGTTTCAGCCTGTCTTCTGGCAATGGTTTGGCGGGCAAAATACCCCAATACCGAACCAATTCCAATAGATGATAAAATTATAAGAATTAATTTGAAAACTTCCATATTTTATTGTCTTTATGGGAATTTCTACAAACATATTGAATATATTCATTAAGTAACAAGAATCAATAAAATTCATTTTTTTCAACTAAAGGAATCCTAACTCTGGCAGGATAAATAAATTTCTTATTTCTTAATTTCTAATTTTTGTTTATTTTTCGTTTTTAAATTCCTGAGTTTATCAGGAACAAGTTTTTATTTTGTTTTAAAATTAAGAAATTAAAATTAAATAAGAAATAAAAATAAGAATTACCTTGAATTACGAAATAGACGCCCTTTTCGTTATTCTAATCCAAGATAGAGGAATCTCTGAACTTGTTTCAGATAATTTTTCCGCATTCGTGAAAGATTCTTTGACCGGGATCAAAATCCCTTCCTTAAAATCGGAATATTCCGTAATTGAAGTGAATTAAGGATCTCAGTAGAAGTGTAGCCATTGGGATTTATGACCAAATGAAGAGATTATTATCAACTAATTAATATAAATCAATATGTCTGATAGTCCCACGGTAATTAATCATTTTAATCTATATTTATCTTATCAGATTGCTTGATTTTTGTCAAAACTTTGTCTTAAAGCCAAAATTGGCTTAATTTACAGAAAATATAACAACAGTCTTGCCAGAAAAATAAAGCTATGCTATACTGTTAATGCAAACCCTGTTAGAAATTAAAAAAGGTTATTTCTAACAGGATAAATAATTTCTACGATATGAAAAAAGGAATCCATCCAAAATACGGAAAATGCATCGTGAAATGCGCCTGTGGTAACACCTTTGAAACCCGCTCAACGAAATCAGAGATTCTCGTTGAAATTTGTTCGGCGTGCCATCCTTTTTATACCGGCAAGAAAAAAATAGTTGACACAACCGGACGAATTGACAGATATAAAAGAATTATTAAAAAAACACAGGCTAAGAAAATAAAGCCGAAAAAAATACGGATTAAAAAACAGAAATCAAATGATCAATAAGAATGATCAATAACAGCGACAGATTAGAATCCATAGAAAAAGAATATAATAGCTTAACAAAAAAACTCAGCCGCCCTGAGGTATTTTTAAATATGCGGGAATTCCAGGAACTTTCTCGAAAACAAAAGGAACTTGAAAAGATAAAAAATAAATATGACTCTTTAAAAGAAATTAATAAACGCTTGGAGGAAAATCTTGAAATTATTAAAAACCGCCAAGATTCCGAACTTACCGCTCTTGCAGAAGAAGAAACCAAACAGCTTAGCCAACAAAAAAAGATATTGGAAAAAGAATTAGAACAAATGCTTAAAAGAGATAATTCTGAAAATGAAAAAAATATTATTGTAGAAATACGGGCCGGCGCCGGCGGAGACGAGGCGACGCTTTTTGCCGCAGATCTCTTTAGAATGTACCTTCGTTTCGCTGAAAGAAAGGGGTGGCAGACTCGCATCCTAAATTCTAACAAAATCGGTATTGGCGGATTTAAAGAAGTTATTTTTGAAATCAATGGGAAAAACGTCTACGGTAAAATGAAATATGAAAGCGGGGTGCATCGCGTTCAGCGAATTCCAGAAACAGAAAAATCCGGCAGAATTCATACTTCTACCGCCACTGTGGCGGTGTTGCCCGAAGCAAAAGAAATCGAAGTAAAAATAGAGCCAAATGATTTAAAAATTGACGTTTTTCGCGCTTCTGGTCCGGGCGGTCAGAGCGTCAATACAACAGATTCGGCTGTACGAATATCCCATCTCCCGAGCGGTATCACTGTAAACTGCCAGGATGAAAAATCTCAGTTAAAAAACAAAGAAAAAGCAATGAAAATTTTAAGATCAAGACTCATGGCGATTGAAAAAGAAAGAGAAGAAATAAAAGAGAAAAAAGAAAGGCAATCCCAAATTGGCCAGGGCAAACGCAGTGAAAAAATCAGAACCTATAATTTTCCCCAAGACAGAATTACTGACCATAGAATTAAAAAAAGCTGGCACGGTATTGAAGAAATTATGAATGGCCAGCTTGATAAAATTATTGAAACATTAGAAAAAGAAGACGAATGACATTGCATCATTAAAATACGGGATGAACTTTAGCAGGAATCCATCCCATTTAGAATCAAAAGTTGTAATAATAAGTTTTTAGAATAGAAATAATAAGCGAAGTAGTAGATTTCGCATCAAGCGCGAAACAACAAAGATAAATTATGACTATCAAACAAGCTTTAATTTTTGGAACTAACCGCTTAAAAGAAAATAACATCGGCTCTGCATCACTTGATGCAGAAATTTTATTATTGCACTCATTGAACCAATTTAAAAAAATAAACTCAAAAAGTTGGCTTTATGCTCACAGCGAGTATAAATTAAAAGAAAAAGAAAAAGAAATATTTTTTGATTTTATTGGCAAAAGGCAAAAACATAAACCAACTGCTTATATAATCAAAAAGAAAGAATTTTTTAGTTTGGATTTTTATGTCGATTCAAGAGTAATGATTCCAAGACCGGAAACCGAGCTAATCGTTGAATCAATGCTCTCGTATTTTTCTCAAAATTTTTTAAAACAAAACAATCCTAAAAAATTAAACATTATTGATATTGGCGCCGGATCCGGCTGTATTGCCGTAACATTGGCAAAATATTTGTCTTTGCTAAAAAAGTTTTGGGGTCAAAATAAAATTTATGCTCTTGATATATCTAAAGAGGCGATTGAAATTGCCAAGTTAAACGCCAAAAAACACAAAGTAAAGAAAAAAATTATTTTTCTTCAGGGGAATTTATTAGAACCGCTCTTCGTCTCATTATCCAGGAAAAATTACTTTAAAAAATTTTTCTCAGAACAAATAACGGCTATTGCCGCTAACCTTCCTTACCTTAGCTACGAACAGTACAGAAACTCCCAGAAAGAAATAAAGAAATATGAGCCAAAAGGCGCCCTATATGGCGGGAAAAATGGCTTAAAATACATAAAAAATCTTTTTAAACAACTAAATTTTATAAATCCGGTAAATTGTATCTTATGGCTTGAAATAGATCCTTTTCAAGTAAATGAAACAGTGGAATTAGCTAAAAAATATTTTCGCCATTGCCAGATAAAAATTATTAAAGACTTAGCTCAATATAGCAGGATTTTGAAAATTAAACCCCATTAGAAATTCCTGCGATATCTTAAAACTATTCTAAACAATAGTCCAATTACAATAATTTTTAAAAATATTATCTCTAACAAAGTAAACTAAAACGCAACTGAAACATAGTTGCGCTTTAGTTTAAAATCAAATGATTGTCTAAGACTAAAAAGTAAAAATTATCTCTTTCTTTTTTTAGTAGTCTTTTTGGTTTTCTTGGTAGTCCTCTTGGTCTTTGTGGTTTTTTTAGTTCTCTTAGCAGTCTTCTTGGTCTTTGTGGTTTTTTTAGTTCTCTTGGCAGTCTTCTTAGTCTTTGTGGTTTTTCTTTTTACCATTTTAAATTTTCACCCCCCTTCTCTTAAATTTATTCCTAATTTATAAAATTATTAAATGTAATTTAAAAATTAAATTTTTAAATTACATTTTTTAAATTTTATTTTTTGATTCTTAAAAGTTATCCACATTTATTTATATTATATAACAATAAAAATATTACGCAATAGTTTTTAAAAATTAAATTTTTAAAAAAATTATTCTCCTTGCTGGCAATAATAATTTATGATAAGATAAAAGCGGAGGGAAAATTTTAAAGAAGGGAGGTGAATATTTTTATGGAAGAAGGCGATACCGATTTGTTTGCAAAAGAAGAAAAAGATTCAAAAAATAAAATCAAAGAATGGTTCTCTAAAAACTGGAAAATGATTTCTGTTCTTTTAGTTGTTATCGCTGTTGGCGGAAGTATTTACGCCTATTCTCAAAAAACAACAATTAAAGAAAATATAATAGACGAGTCGGAAAATCAAGAGACAACAGTAACTGAAGAAGAGACTAGCCAAGAAGCTGCTGGCGAAGAAAAAATCACTATAGAAGAATCTGCAGAGGCTTCTGAAGAAATAACTCCTAAAGAAAACGGAAAAGTAGCTAGCGACCAAACTGAAGCATTACAAGAATCTCAAGAAAAACCAGAGACAGAGGAACAAACCGGAGAAATATTTATTGAAAAAGCCGAAGCTGGCGAAGGAATCACTCATCTCGCAAGAAAAGCGCTGAAAGAATATTTGGCTAAGAGAGAAAATAATTTAGAATTAACCAAAGAACATAAAATTTACATAGAAGATTACCTGCAAAACAGAATCGGTCATGAAGCGCTTAAACTCGGAGAAGAAAGAACGTTCTCAAAAGACTCAATTGAAAAAGCGATTAAAGCCGCCCAAAAACTAAACGATAAGCAACTTAAAAACATAGAGCAATTCAGTACTCTCGTGCCAAATCTAACATAAGCCATCTTTCACCCTTATAAATAGATAAAAAAGCAAAACAAAAAACTTAAAAACTCAAAAAAAATAAAATAAAAAGCGAGCCCATTTTGGGCTCGCTTTTTGATTTTTAGAAAACAGCCAAGAAAGAAACGGCATCTTTTTCATCCTTTAATTTCTATACCTATAATCCCTCCTTCTCTAATTCCTTCAATAAATCCCGCTGACGACGAGAGAGTTTCTCCGGCGTTTTGACTATTACTTTAACTAACTGATCTCCGCGACCTCGCCGATGAAGATAAGGAATTCCTTTATTTCGAAGCCTGATTAACTTTCCAGATTGAATGCCGGCCGGAATTTTAAGTATTACTTTCCCTTCTAATGTCGGCACTTCTATTTTAACTCCCAATGCAGCTTTAGGAAAAGAAATAAATGTTTCATAAAGAATATCATTCCCTTTACGTTTGAAAAATTGATGAGGCATTATATGAACTGTAACAAAAAGATCTCCCGAAGCTTTACCTCTAATGCCGGCTTCTCCCTGTCCAGTTATTCGAATTACTTGACCATCTTCAATACCAGGCGGAATAGTGACATTAATTCTTTTATTTTCTCTGATTCTCCCGTCTCCTCCACACATCCCGCACTTTTTTTGAGGAATCTTGCCTTCACCTTGACAACGGGGGCAAACCTTTACTTGGGTAATCGTCCCTAAAATAGTTCGTCTATACTCCTTAATCTGCCCTGTGCCTCCGCAATCCGGACAATCTTTTAGAGATGTGCCCGGCTCTACCCCGCTACCCTTGCATCTTGGACAAACAACTCTTTTATAAAGTTCAATGGTTCGTTTTGTCCCTAAAGCCGCTTCTTTAAAACTAATTTCTAAATCAACAGCAATATCCTCGCCTTTTTGTTTTGTCTTTCTTTTGCCAGCGCCAAAAAAGTCAGAAAAAATATCCCCAAAACCTCCCAGGTCTTCAAATTTAAACTCAAACCCCCCTTCCCCTTGTGCTTTTCGAAAACTATCAAAAGCATCGGCATAAGCGCTAAAATCACGGAATCCATTAAAACCTGTAAAACCTCCTTGACTTTGAGCTTGCTCAAAAGCATGACCAAATTGATCATACTGAGCGCGCTTTTGTCTATCAGAAAGAACTTGATAAGCCTCGTTTATCTCTTTAAAACGAGCCTCATCTCCTCCGGCTTTATCTGGATGATATTTACTAGCCAGTTTTCTATAGGCTTTTTTTATTTCCTCATTTGAAGCATTTTTGGAAACACCAAGAATATCATAATAATCTTTTGACATAAATTATATCTCTAAAAATTTCCCTTAAGAATAAACAATGATATAACAAAAGATATCACTGATAAAATAAAAGAAAATATTGTCATCATCATTCCAATTAAAGTTAAATTGTAAATCCTTTTGTATGATAATTTCATTTTTAAATTGACAAAAATGTAAATAAATTCTATGATAAAATTAAAGGAAGTTAACGGCTCCTAATCTTATGTTATGGCAAGCTTAAAGCACGCCATAAGTTTAACAAAAGGAACCACGACAGGCTCTTGTCAAGATTTAAATTTAAGTCACCCTTCGACAAGCTCAGGGTGACATTCTGTGTAACTATGTCAAACAAAAAATGGTCTCAACCGGCATTTAAAGGACAACCAAATTCCTATAAGATTGCCAGAAATATTTTTCTCATTATTCTTGCAATTCTTATTATCGCCACTATAAAAGTGGCTATTAAGAACGAATGGATAATTTTTGAATAACGGTTTTACTTTTTATCTTTAGGCTCTTCATATTCTCCTTCAATCGGACCTTTATCTTCTTTTTTATTGTCTGAAGTCTTCTTAGAATCTGATTGTCCGCTCTGACGATATAAATCCGCGCCTAACCTCTGAATAGCATTTGACAGATCTTCAGAGGCTTTTTTAATTTCATCAATATTATCACTGCTTTTCGCTTTTTTAAGAGTTTCAATTTTAACCTCTATTTCTTTTTTGTCTTCGGCTTTTATTTTATCTCCTGCTTCCCGCAAAGTTTTTTCTGTTGTATAAATTAAAACCTCAGCTGAATTTCTCAATTCAACAAGTTCCTTGGAACGTCTATCTTCTTCAGCATGAAGCTCTGCTTCTTTTTTCATTTTTTCAATTTCTTCTTTAGAAAGACCAGATGAAGCTTCAATGCGAACAGACTGTTCCTTGTTTGTCGCTTTGTCTCTTGCCTTAACATTTAAAATGCCATTTGCATCAATATCAAAAGTTACTTCAATTTGAGGAACACCTCTTGGGGCTGGTGGAATACCATCTAAGATAAAACGAGCCAAAGTTTTATTATCCCGAGCCATTTCTCTTTCACCTTGAAGAACATGGATTTCTACCGAGGACTGATTATCAGCGGCTGTAGAGAAAACCTGCGTCTTAGAAGTCGGAATAGTTGTATTTTTTTCAATTAACGGAGTTCTTATTCCTCCTAATGTTTCAATTCCTAAAGTAAGCGGAGTAACATCTAAAAGCAAGACATCCTTTACTTCACCCCCCATAATTCCACCCTGAATAGCCGCACCGACCGCTACTACTTCATCAGGATTAATGCCTTTGTGAGGTTCTCTGCCGAAAAATTCTTTAACCGTTTGCCGGACTTTAGGCATTCTTGTCTGACCTCCAACTAAAACCACTTCATCGATATCTTCTACTTTAAACTTAGCTTCTTCAAGCGCTTTTTTACAAGGTTCAATTGTTTTTTTAATTAAATCATCAACTAATTCTTCTAATTTAGCTCGCGTAAGTTTAATGTTTAAATGTTTCGGACCAGACGAATCAACGCTAATAAAAGGTTGATTAATTTCTGTTTCAAGAGACGAGGAAAGCTCGCATTTTGCTTTTTCAGCCGCTTCTTTGAGACGTTGAAGAGCCATTTGATCTTTAGATAAATCTATTCCTTGGTCTTTTTTAAATTCTTCAACCAGCCAATCTATAATTTTCTGGTCAAAATCATCTCCTCCTAAATGAGTATCACCAGAAGTGGATTTTACCTCAACCACGTCATCTCCGATTTCAAGAACAGAGACATCAAAAGTTCCGCCGCCAAAATCATAAACAACAATCTGCTGGTCTTTCTTTTTTTGAAGACCATAAGCCAAAGCCGCGGCAGTCGGCTCATTAATAATCCGTCGGACATTAAAGCCGGCAATTTCACCAGCATCCTTTGTTGCTTGACGCTGAGAATCGTCAAAATAAGCCGGCACAGTTATAACCGCATCAGTAATTTTTTCTCCTAATTTATCCTCGGCATCGGCCTTCATCTTTTGAAGAATCATTGCTGAAATCTCAGGCGGCGAGTACTCCCGATCACCCATTTTAACTTTTACCCCCCCGTTAGCTTTAACAACATCATAAGGTAAAAGTTTTATATCTTTTTGAACTTCTGGATCGTCAAACCTGCGACCAATCAATCTTTTAATTGAAAAAATGGTATTTTTTGAATTAGTTACTGCCTGACGTTTTGCTAAAAGTCCGATTAAACGTTCGCCAGATTTACTATAAGCTACCACTGAAGGAGTGGTTCTCGCGCCTTCTTTATTCTCTAAAACTACCGGTTCTCCAGCTTCAATCACAGCCATACAAGAATTAGTTGTTCCTAAATCAATTCCTAATATTTTTGACATAAAATTTATTTGATTATCCTAATCAATTCCTAAATTATCCAAAAAATTTGATAAAATTAGAAAATGATTAGCGATAAATTAATTCTAAATTATTCCGAACATCAAATTATTCCAAGTCAAATCCAAATGTCAATCAAATTTTCATTTTTGACTTGATATAATTTGAAATACTTTAAATTTTGGATTTAAATATTCGCTCCAAGTAACAGAACCAAAAATTGATTCTGTAACTCGGAGTCCTGACCAGAGACTTTTGGTCAGAACTTATTGTAAACTCTATTTTTTATCTTTCTTTACTACTTTAACACCAATTTTCTTTGCTTTGGTCTTAACAGCTTTAGGAATAGTAATCTTGAGCATCCCATCAATACTTTCTGCTTTAGCTTTATCGCCTTTAACTTCTACTGGTAAAGTAACCGAGCGAAGAAAGCTTCCGGAGCGAACTTCTTTACGCCAATAATTTTTTCCTTTCTCTTCTTTCTTGTCTTCTTTTGCTCCCTTAATAGTCAAAACATCGCCTTCAACTGTAACATCTACTTTTTCCGGCTCAATACCAGCCAAAGGGACTTCAACGACAACATTATTCTTGTCTTCATAAATATCCATTGCCGGCTCCCAGATTCTCGGCATAGCTGGAATAAAAGGCATCCAATCTTCTTCAAAAAATTTATCTATATCTTTAAATGATTTCCAAGGAACAATAGCCATAAATATTTTCACCTCCTTTCTTGAATGTCATCTTAAGACACTTAAATACCGAAGGATCCCGCTATCCCGCTATTTTACGAGATTCTTCGATTATTTCGTTCTCTTAGAATGATAAATTTATTTAACCACTTTAACCCTTGCCGCTCTTATAACTTTCCCATTCAATTTGTAACCTTTCTGAACCTCCTCAACAATCACCCCTTCTTTTTTGTCGGAGGACTCCACTTCTTCTACAGATTCATGCAGTTCCGGATTAAATTTTTCACCAACCGATTTAATTTCTTCAATGCCTCTTGTTTTTAGTAAGTTTTCTAACTGGTTTTTGATTTGAAAAACCCCTTTGACCCACTCGGAATTTTCTAACTCCTTTGGCAGATGTTGAGCGGCTAATCTGAAATTATCCAGCATCGGCAACAGCTCTAAAATTAAATCTTGGTTGGCAAATTTTATAAACTCCTGAACAACCTCTTCCTGCCTTTTTTTATAATTTATCAAATCAGCCTTAGCTCTTTTCCAACCGGCTAAATATTCTTCAGCTTGTTTTTTACACTTTTCAAAATCGCTTAATAGCTTTTCTTTATTAATTTCTCTGTCTGGTATTTCTTTTTTTTCTGTTGTTTTTTTTTCCATAACCCAAAAAGTCTTAAAGGACTCTAATTTAGTATAGCAAAATAAAACACAAAGTCAAGCATCGCGGGCGAGACGGCAACACCTTACTTTTTAAAAAAGAACGAGAAACTTTAGCTTAGCTTCTCGCAAACAACATTTTTAAGGCTACAAAGAGCAACTTCGATTTCCCTGCAAATTTTTATTACTTCCTCCCAATTCCAATCTGTTTCTAAAAATAGCATCAGCATCTCTTCATTTACGGCGGTTTTTAAGTCGTCCAAGAATCCTTGAATGTCCTCTTTAACAAGAACAGTTCTACCGATATTCCTTTTTTCTGTGCCAGAATCTGTAAAATCTCCCATAAAATCTCCGAATGACAACTGCCGGTGCCTGTATTGAAACCCATCCAGTAGTCTGTCAAGTTCGTTAACTCCTATAATAATCTTTTTCAGCATCTCCAACTTACGAATCTTTCTATTCTCTGCATTTATTTGCTCCTCAATACATCTCAAAAGCCGATTGGGTGCTGCCACATCCTTTGAATTCCCGCCATCCTTTATATGGCCACTGTTTAAATCAGCCGAAAATTTTCGCACATTTTTCTCTATCCTTTCTATTGCTTCTACTACTAACCTTCTCACTTTTCTGTTTTCCATTTTTATTTTATTTAAATTCCTTTTCTTTGCTCTTAAATAAAATGTACAAAGCAGAAACTATCATTAGAAGCCCACTCGGGTTAAAAATCTTCTTCCGGTTTCTGCTATTTCCAAATTAACATAAAACAAATTACTTGTCAAGAATCCATTGTTCTGATATAATATAGACAGTAATCTTATTTCAAAAAAGCAACTTTATTAATCTAATTGTCATCTTGAGAAGCATTAACCCGAAGAATCCCGTTATTCTACGGGATTCTTCATCATCCCGCATATAATTTATGTGCGGAACTCCTCAAAATGACAACTACAGCTTTTATGAAAATCATCAAAACAAACCAAGTGAAATGGATTAACATTAAGAATCCCAATGAAATAGATGTTGAATATCTAAGAGAAAATTTTCATCTTGCCCCATCTATCTTAAAAGAATATATTCCTCCAATCAAACGGCCAAAAGTAGAAAAACATCCTGATTATCTCTTTATCGTCATTCATTTCCCGGTTTTCAACAAAAAAAACCGGCAAACTTCTTCAGAAGAATTAGATATTATTTTAACAAAAGATACTTTAATCACCTCTTATATTAGATTTCTTCCCCAATTAGAAAAATTTTTTGACGATTGCAGTATTCACGAAAGACTAAGACAGCAGTATTTAGGAAAAAGCACCGGCTTTCTTCTTTTCCAAATTTTAGACAAATTAATCGATTCGCGTCTGGCGATGTTGGATCACATTGGTGAAAATATTGATAGGATAGAAGATCAGGTCTTTAAAGGAAAAGAACGGGAAATGATTTCAGAAATTTCCATTGTTAAAAAAGATATTATTGACTTCAGAAAAGCTATCAAGCCTCAACG
>Ga0190352_1000130_pt1 | contig 18842 bp, 25 predicted proteins | sample 4872131011_MG_FD_161682 | JGI IMG/M metagenome (GOLD analysis project Ga0190352, IMG submission 161682) | Hydrothermal vent microbial mat bacterial communities from Southern Trench, Guaymas Basin, Mexico - 4872-13-10-11_MG | ecosystem: Environmental > Aquatic > Marine > Hydrothermal vents >...
AGGAAGCCCCACAGAGATGGTCCCTCTTCTGCTGGTGGGATGATTACTGGGATGCTTGTGGTTGTGGTGCTTATCTCTTCAGGGGGTAGAGCACCGGTTGGTGTTGTTTCAGTGGTTGTGGTGGTTGTAGTGGTGACAGTCGTGGTAGGTGTAGGCTCAAGCCCACCAAACTCATACAGGGAAGCTAACTGAGCAAGAGGATAGTAATCTATGTTCTCTGCATCAAAGGTTCTCGGATTGTCGCAGATTCCGTCATTGTCTGAGTCGGTGCATGAATAATCGCTGTAGTAGTTACCGAGTCTGCTTGTGTAGACGTTTCCTCCGTACAAGTAGGTGAACTCCTCGGTTGAGTTTAAGTTGTTAGGCGATCCCTCGCTGAAACCACTAAAACACGTGGTCTCTGTTGGGTCAACAGGTGTAGTCCAGTTCAGGAAGCTGTTCAGGTATACAACTGAACCGTGACCACAGAGTGACAGACCGTAGGACTCATTTCCGGGGTTCAGAATCTCTATCGTACTGCGTGTCACCAAGCTGTAATCACCGACTTCAACGTTTCCGTAGTATGTTCCCTCTGAACCGAAAGGATAGTTTGTCTTAACCGTGACATTCTCTATAGTTGCACTTCTATTTGCGATTATAATAGTTCCATTTCCTTCAAAGTAGCTATCCCTGATAGTACAGTTGTCACCACAAAAGATACCTGTTGCTTCCTCCACTGGATCACCGCCCTCTCCGAACTCAAGTAGGAATGTGGTGTTAAGAACAGTAATGTTGGGAGCATTAAGAATACCAATAGTTGCTGACATATTGGACTTAACCGTGACATTCTCTACGTAGATGTTAGCCATTGAATTAAATGCTCTTACACTAAAAATGTACGTTTCAGTGTAAATATTTCTGAGCGTCAGGTTTGTTATTGCGTCTACACCACCTATATCCCATCCATGTTGATCTGGTGGACTATCCGTATCAAAAGCGGTGACATTCTCTATTGTTATGTTCGATAAAGTATCTGATGGTGCTGATGCTATCGAAATAACAAAGTCTTCTGCTGTAATGTTCAGGTTTCTGAGGATAATATTGTTACGTTCACCTGATATTATAATACCGTCACCACCGCTGGGGATGTTTTTGATTATAAACCCGTCAACCAGTACGTCATTGGCTTTTATGATGATTCCAGCACCGCTTGTTGGGTCTGGTGGGATAGAGTACACACCTCCACTACCATTTATCACAGCTCCGTACCTGTTTTCTGCAATTAACGAGACAGACTTGTTCACTATAATATCTCCTGCATACTCACCATCTCCCACCAGTATGGTGTCACCCGGTGAAGCAGCGTTTATTGCATCCTGTATGCTGGTGTAGTCACAACCGCTTGGACAGACAGTTATGGTGGCTGCTGAGGCTACCTGTACTGCAAGAAGGGCTACCAGCACCAAAAGCCCTACTTTCCACTTCATGCATAAAAATAGGGAAAAAACTTTAAAAAATTTACTCATATCTTTCTGTTTTTTCTTGAAAATCTCCCCACATTCACACTGATAAATTGCAAATTTGAGCATGAATGGCATCAGGCATCAACCTCTTTTTATGATTCTCTTAAACAGTTCGACAATCTTGTCATCGTCTACCTCGATTTCCCACTTTTCGTAGGGATATTTCCAGCCTTTGTCTCTGCTAAAGTGATAGATTCTTATCATCATCGCTCATCAGCCCTCATATAAACTTCAATTTCGTGTGTTTCTTCCCAAACCTTTACTTCAACAATTTTATCAGCTTTAAACTCCTTTTCAACCATCTCTGCAACATCGTAGATTGTCATGTCTAAATACTCGTCAAAACCTGAATCTTCCCTGTCAAAAGCAAAGAAAATCGCCCAATTCTCATTCCAGTCTTCTTCACATTCTTTTACAATAGTAATATTGTGCTCTCTTTCCAATGTGTCGGCGTATTTTTCGAAAAACTCCTCAACAGTCTTCTTAATGTCAATTTTCACTTCTTCTTTCTTCATCGCTCATCAGCCCTCCTTTCACATGCTCCAGTACAACATAGATTCAAGCGTTCTGCAATTCTGACAAATTCCTTCATCATCTATAATGTTGTATTCAGTCTCTGTTTTCCCACACTTTTTACACTTCATCGCTCATCAGCCCTCCTTTCGAAGCTTCGGCAAAGTAGGTCTACAACTACAATACGTGGTGCTGTGCAACATCCACCTTTATTGAACTTGCAGAAAGTAATGTTGCAAAACACTTCACTCATCACCCATCAGCCCTCCTCAAACAGAAACTCGTCTGGTCTACATGCATCCCTGTCTGTGACATCTTTGGGTGTGTAGTTTGTTTCCTTTATTGCCTCTGAGCAGATAATATGTTTAACTGCTACTTCCTCCTTAAACTTGTGATATAAGCCTTTGAAACTCTCCTGAATCTGTAGAAATCTTCTAAATGAATATTCATCCTTCAGCTCCCATGACTCATACTCTTTTATGAAGAATCTTCTCGCATCCTCAATCGCTTCTGGGTAGTGCTTCAGATAGTAGTTCGTCTCTTCATCACCGTCAACATGCAGCAAATAGAAAATTGAGCCAATAAACAACTCATATGAATCTACTGGATTGCCATCGTATGTTCTAACGACTTCAGTCATCAGCCTCTTCCTCCTTCAAATCTTCAAGCTTATTTTCAGCGTGCTTCATCGCTCATCAGCCCTCCTTAATCCTCCACAGCAACCTTATCGGGCAGTTGAACTTCTCACCGTTATATTCAAAAATCCCCATTTTTCCGTTCACGACAGCTATGAGCCTGACAATAGCTCCTCTCGGAACTCTCGCATCCCTCGGCCCCATGTACCTACGGGGCTCGTTTTTGTAAACTATCTCTCCAGCAAACTCCATCGCTCATCAACCCTCCTCTACACAGTAAATGATTTTCCACATTTACTGCAGACAATTCGTGCACATCTCTCATATCTGACATTGACATGACCACAGTGAGGACACTTATACTCATATCTCACAAATTTGTACCACATCCAGTAATATTCCAACGTGTTTTTCTCTTTTTTCTTTTTCATGTCTTCCCATATTGGGTTTCCTTTGTATCTCTCCCTAAGCCTTCTTCTAACCTCTTTATCAAGTTCCTCTAACATATTTTCTAACATCTCATTCATCACCTCCTCTTCCTTAATTTCACCAATTGCACCGAGACCCCAGAATAGAGCATGCTTGACACCTCTCCAAAACTCGCTTTGCTGTCTTTCGTGTGCATAACTTATCATCTCTTTTATCTCTTCTTCACTTCTCATCGCTCATCAACCCTCCTCAACAGTCCCCTTCTTATTGTACCAGCCTGTCAGCGGAACGCCAGCTCTTTGCAGTCTTTCAAAATCTCGTTTTGATATTCGTTTAACTACTGTCGTATTCACCCCATACGAATACTCTGCAAAGTAGCCATCGAGTGCTACTTCATCTCCTGTGAAGATCCGTAGCGGAATCCGTAGCGGAATTTCATCAAGTCTGAGCTGACGAAATCGCACAATTTTCATCGCTCATCAACCCTCCTCAGTCTGAAGTCAACATACAGCTTGCCATCTCTGTCAACGCTTATCTCAGCGATTAGACCATGCTTAATGAATCCAAAACAGAACTCCTCCCAGCACTGCCAGCATAGCCTCCTTTTGAAGTCATTGCTGAAATAATACACAAAGACTCCTTCTGTCTTTGAAAGAGGTTTTCCACATGCGTCGCATCTGTTTGCAATCTTGAAACTAACTTTTCGCTCAATCATCGCTCATCACCCCCTTTTAATACGCCATAGTAGCCTAATTGGGCAGTTTTACCCCCTTTTCATAGGTGTTCCACACTTAGGACATTTAACAAACCTGCAAGGCTTTCCTGCTTCAACTTCCATAGAGTATCCACAATTAGGGCATACACACTGTTTAGGTGTGCACACTCCTCCTCTCAAACCTCTTCCCCTTCCAACCATAATATCACTCCAATCTTTGTATCCTGACATCTTTAAGGTATATTACTATACCAATATCATCTATCACACCCTGTACGTAAACTCTGTCTCCAACGCCGAGCTTGAGGACATCATCATCCACACCTTTGGCAGTAACCCTCGCACCAATATATGCACTATCTGCTTTCAGCGTAAATTTAAACCACTTCAAGGTGGGTAAGCAGGCGTCATCAACGTTCACAATGGTTGCATTTATGCATAGCTCTTTACCGATTAATTGCTTTTTCTGCAAGGTAGTCAATTTCTCCCAATTACTCAGGTTTGTAATTTCGCAGGAGTAGCTGTCTTTTGGAGAGCCAATATCCATACTTACTCTTACTTCCATTAAAAAGATAGGAATTACGAATACTACACTAATCGCCAAGATGAAACACACAACCCAATACTTCCACCCTTCAGGCATAGTGTCACATCCTTATCTTCCGTAAACACCACTACTCAAACCGAGAGCCACCCTCTTTGCAAACCTGAGAATGCGTGTTTTTGCTATGAACTTAAGCAAATACTGGTTCCTCCTCAAGTACGTAAACACGGATGCCAACGTGTAATGCCATCTCATCTTTCTGTAGTACTCTCTCTCGTAGTCGTAAATCCGACCTTCTCTCGCACATTCAGCAAGTATTCTTGAGGAGATTACAGCCTTAGTCATCCCTTCTGCCGCAAAGGTATCAACTATCCCAGCAGCATCGCCTACAAGAGCCACCTTTATCCCATCTAACTCTCTCACGAATGGAGAATTTCTGTAGCACCCAATCAAACCTCCAGTATAAGACGCTGGTACGAAACCATCATCATAGAGTCCAGTAACAACCAGCATATCGTCAAGAAGCTTTCTTAGAGGTGCTTTCGGTTTCGTGAACGATCCGACACCGACCTTAGAGCCACCATCAGCCATAGGAAATATCCAGAAGTATCCATCAAGGTCTGGATGCAAAAGTATCGTTATCTTATCAGTGTCTTTCTCACATGTAGCCTGAACTGTTGATGTGCATGGTTTTTTACCACCAAACTCTCTGCACCACTGCGACGGGTAGCCGGAAGCGTCAACTATCAGGTCGTAATCTGAAAACATCTTCGTGAGTTCGATCAGACTTCTCACCTTGGTGCCGGTAAATATCTGTGCTCCCATGTCTTCAGCCATCTTAGCCATCTTCTTTTCCATCTCAGGTCTGTTTATTATCTCAACACTGCCGTTGATTTTCATGTTGAATGTGGTTTTAGGATTGTATCTCTTGTCGAGAAGTATTACATCAACCTCGTTTATCTTTCTACCATTGATGTAAGGCTTAACACCAGTGAAATGTATCCATCCCTCGGCACACTGCAAAGGCTTTCCAATTTCCTTATGCTCCTCAAACACGACAACATTGTCACAAAACTCAGAAAAGTTAATTGCAGCCTCAAGTCCTGCAATGCTTCCACCGATCACAACAACCTTATTCGGAACTTTTTTCACCTCCATTTCTACCACACCTCCTTAAATTATTTTATTTACCAGACTATATATACCTTTCATTATTACCTTTCTTATGTCAGGGGTGTGAACTCACTATGCTTCTGGTTCATCCTGTATCTTCAAATTGTTTAATGCCTCTTTGAAGCCCCTATATTTGCTTATATACGCTCCGAGCAGTACTCTGCTCTCGCTGTCAAGAAAGTTCCAGATCAAAGAGTACCCGTTCTCGAACCGCATGGTCTCTGCGTGCCAGAGCTTCAGCCTCTTCAGTATACTGTCAACGACTTTCTTGTACTTTGCCACCCAATTCCTGACGGTTACATGCGATACAGAGACACCAAACTCGTTTTCCAGATTGTGAGAGATTTTTCTCATACTCATACCTCTGAAGTATAAGTCAACAGCGGACGCAATTGCGGACGCTAAGTTTTCTATCCCACAAGGAGTCCTATCTGTAAACTTCCTTCTGCACTTCTTACATACATACCTCTGAACAGAGCCAAGGTTAGTATACCTCATTCCAGCTCTCGTTACATCATAACTTCCACAATATGGACAGAATGGGTGTGTTAGTTCTCTACAAACTGTCATCACACTCTGGGCAAATTGCCAGTATATTACAGCATAGATGTGCTCACAAATACCACCAGTTTTATCGTAAACTGAGCAATCACATCCCCACCCTTGTCGCATCCGACGAACCACGTGACGACCATTCTTCGACTGCACCAAAAACTTGGAATCCGACAACTTTTTAACTGATCCTTCGGTGGCTATCTCAAACACCAGCATTTTTCTCTCAGCAGACATTCACTCACCTTCTACACATCCTCCAAACCCTGCTCTTTCAGTATCTCTCTAACAGTGTCCCTCATATCTCCCTTCACATCTATCTCAACGAGCCATGAGAAGCCCCTTCCTCGCCCTCTACCTACCTTAACCGTCTTCACGAAACCCATCAACTCAAGCTCCTTCATGAAGTCTGAAAGCCTTCGAGAAGAGATTTCCCTTCCAAACCTGTCCTTTACGATTTCTTTCGTCTTGTTGTATATCTCTCCAAGTGGTTTTGGTTCACAACTGTTCTCAAGCATGATGGACAGCATTGTCAAGTGGTAGATTGTCATGTCACGTAAACAATTTCTCAGATATTCATGCTCAGCCTCGTCTTCCGCCCTATCTATCAGTTCAACCGTTATTTTCTCTATATTTTCTCTAACAGCAATATCTCCAGCATATAGAAGTAAGTCAAGAGCATATCTTGCATCCCCCCCGTTCTGATACGCCTTCGCTGCAGTGTATTCTATCACACCTCTATCCACAACTCCATCGTAGAACGCCATCTCAGATCGGTAGCGTAGAATATCGGCAAGCTGTACCGCATTATATCTTCTGAACAAAATTTTTCGTGGATTGAAAGATGATAGAACTCTTGCGTCAGTAATCATGTCCATGAAGTTGATCTTGTTTGATATTCCTATGATGGATACGTTACTGCTCCTTGACAGATAGTAAAGCAGCTTCGAGCCGTCAGGCATCATTTTGTCAATTTCATCTATAACAACAATTGTTGTGATATTCCTGATCTTATCGTAAACTCTGCTCCAAGCAGATTCAAAAGAGAGAGACCACACCTTCCTGTCTTCAGGGTCTATTTCCTCGCTCATGAGCATTAGTGTATTTCTTGCAGTGTTACTTGCTGTAATGTACACAACATTTGCAGCATTTTTCGCTTTCATATTGTTGATGGTCTTCTCGAACATTTGAATGACCTTCTTGACTGTAACTGTTTTTCCGATTCCAGTGGAGCCGAGAATTAACATGTTTGGTGGCGTACTTCCTGCAAGAGCGTATCCGAAATACTGTGCTATTGTCTTAAGTTCATCAGTCCTGTGTGGAAGTTCGTCTGGTATGAATGTAGTTGTCAACGCATCCCTATTTTTGAAGACTTTTGGCAGATTTTTAAAAAAGTCCGACTCTATTTCTAAATTTTGTATAAAATCTATCAGGTTCCGTTGACCCACCACGACAACACCTCCGTGATTAGTAGTTGCAACTATACTTACGAACATACTAAATAAAGGTTTCGCTGCACGCACACTATTAACATAAAAAAATGCTTATATACGCCCAACCAACTAATAATATGGACAACTTAGAAGTGTTATTAAATAATCCGGAAACTCGAAAACGTCTCGTCGAGGCTTTGTCAGATGAAATACTTAACAGGCTTTCAGAGAGGATAGAAAACGAGGTAAAGAAGTATGCTGAAGAAATTAAAATTTCAAGGAGAGACCTGCTTAAGATTTTTGGTGCTGGGGGCTTGTTATACCTTCTAAGCGGGAGGGCTGACGCAGCAACAATTGCTGACGACTATATACTAATTGGTGAAGAGAGGATTACCCTTTCACCCGCACAGGATGGACAACTACTGGTTAGAGAGGGAGGGGTATGGAAGCCAGCAGACCCATCAATAGACAAGTGGGGCGGAACTGAACTTACCCCAAGAGATGTTACTAAAGACCTAAAGAGGTTGACAGAGGCGTCTCTATACAATCTCAAGTCATTTCGTGTATTCACACCAGCGTTTTTCAAACCGGTGAGAACTTTTAATCTGTATCGTAAGATTTCGAGCGATAGTGGTGATGTTGAGGAGATAAGTGTTGAGAGTGGCAGTGGCAATTCATCTGAGACCGTTGAGTATGTAAGACAGGGTGAGATAGTTTGGATTGAGTCAGTGGGATTGAAAGCCGAGTTTTCTGCAACACCCGATGTGACTTGGAATCAAAATAAATGCGTCAGGTTGAAGAGAAGGTATTATCCGTACGGTTCTAACACGCTGATAGAGGATGAAGAAGCATATGGTGGTAAAGCTTCCGATGTTGAGAACTGGCGTCACCTCGTGGCACTCTCTGAAACCCTTCATTACGTGGACTCTTTTAAGAAGGATTCAAAATCTCACATGAAATGTGATTTAGTTGCACTCACTAACAATCACTACTGGTTCGTCAATGAGCACAACGATGAATACATTAAACTCAGTGCTGACGCAGGTTGTTTCACTTATACGGATGATGCTGTTGCTCTCTACATGAAGGGTATGGTGTTCAGCGTTGATGATATATTAAAGGAGCCGACACAATGAGGATTGTACTTTTGGTTCTTTCACTAACAACACTCTTTTTTATATCTGGTTCAACTTCAGCCTATGTGCTCATGCTGAATGGAACAGTTCTTGTAACTGATAATGCTACATTTATCTGGACGTATGACCACAACAGCAGCACTGAAATTACAGCAAACAAATCATACATCTATGTTGATGGGATTTACTGCTACCCTTATTACGACTCGCCTAACCCACTGACAATATATGTTCTCAATTGGGATATATACAACATATCTTTAGATGTTGACCTAAACCAAAGTAGTAGTGGAAACCTAACGTTAGTATTTGCAGGTCTCCCAACCTTGCAGAAGTATTGTGACAACAATTATCAATATACAACAGATGAAGATGGTGGACTTATTTATACAATAGACTTATCAGAAAGAACAGAGATTAGAATTAAGATATGTGAACCAATATCTACAACAACAACCACCGTACGAGCGATACCGACACCAATCATCAGTACAACCACAAAACCAACGATAATACCGTATATCTACATACAGCCGTCTAAAACAGAAGAACGTAATTATTGCTACTACCTGATTCCTATTTTAATTCTGATTTTCGTTTTGCTCATTATATTCCTTAAAAGAAGACTTTAGATTCTTTTTCAGATGAGGGGGAGAGGGGGGGGGCACATTTCCACTACTATTTTTCAGAGCCTTATCCAAAAATTTAAGAACGACTTATCTCTCTTCTCTTTACACATATATATTATATATTATATTTGTCACAGAGTAGCACGTTTCTATATATAGTATAAATTTACATATAAGAAGAAAATAAAAATAAAAAGGGAGGAGAGACAATAAACTCTGAAAAAATTTGTTGTAGGCACTTCTTTTTTAGTAGTGGAAACAGGCCCCCCCCCTCCGTGTGCCATTGTTAGCAAACATCATAAGAAAAATCAGGTGGTTAAAGCTTGAAATCACTTTTAATCTTCAAAATATGATTTTAGATAGCTGTTTTTAATGGTATAAAGTGTGTAGTAGCTCAGTTCTTATTAATCACCACTTTAACACCGTTTTTTGCTTTTGTTAGTATGTCATAATGTATCAAGAAAATAGGGGGATTTGCCTGCAACTACTAACAACTACTTACAAGTACTACTGCAAGTAGTAACCTCACAGTATCAGGAACAGCAGTAGTATGAGTACTATTATTATCAAGATCATTTGCCAGTCTATATTCCATGTGGGAAACTCCTGAGGTTCACATCCTCCAAAGGCCTTGCAGTATAGGTCATTAGCAAGCTCAGGATACATTCCCGGAGCAAATGCAACGTAGGCTTTCATTGTTGCTGTTGGTATTGGTTCGTGTGATAAAATACAACCCGCATCTTCAATATCGATATAGCGGTCAGCAATTCTTATTTCAGCACCAACACTGCTTGGGAATGCAGCACCTATGGTGATACCGTCACAGACTATGGCAACTGCGACTTTATCATCCTTCACGACAGTGCTTCCTGTACCCTCAAAGATAATTTTTCCCTCTCTGTCATATACCTTACAATTCTTAATATCACCGTACGCTTCTATAATTTCATCAGCCCAGAACTCAGAGCCGGGATTAAGTGGATTCGTTATTATCTGACAGAACTGATTGTTCTCAATCATAAATATTGGAGTGGAGTCGAAGCTGTATGTTACGACACCATCAATAACAGTTAAGCTACCTGCACCAATATTTATGCAGGACAAATCTGGACAGTAAACAGGCCACTCATCAAATAACTCCAGCTCAACCTGTTTTTCGTAGCTTCCATGCGTTTTAACGTAGAACTTGTAATATGTAAAGTAATCACATGGCGGAGAGGGACATAGTCCATCTTTCCATACTGCAAAATAACCGTTCTGCCAGAATGGCAACCAGTCGTAGACAAAATACTTTGAAATTGTTTCGGATAGAGGTACTGCACCTACATAGTCGAGGGTAATAACAACTGCAACTGAGATTAAAACCACAGCACATGCAGCTTTAACCTTAGGATTTTTGATAATCATACAACATTATGTTTGATTTCACCTTTTTATAGGTTTTCACTCCAATACCAGAGCCATTAGCAGTATAAACAGGACTATCATCAGAATAAGCCTCCAGTCTATATTCCATGTGGGAAACTCCTGAGGTTCACACTCTCCAAAAGCCTTGCAGTAGACATCGTGAGCGAGTTCTGGATACGTTCCCGGAATAACTCCGATGTAGGCCTTCATCGTTGCGGATTGTCCATCTAAGTTGCATCCCAAGTCGAACACGTTGAAACCGTCGCTATCCAAGTCAATTTTAACGCCTCCAACGCTGTAGAATGCAGCAGCAGTCGTAATATCGTCACAGATTATGGCGAAGGCAACTTTGTTTTCGTCAATCTCTATACTTCCAAATCCCTCGTGAATGACGTTTCCATCCTTGTCATATACCTTACAGTAAGAAAGTTGGTCATCATAGTCGTAGGATGAAATAATGCTGTCGATGTAGTAACTGTATCCGGGGTATTCCGGAAACTGTTGGTGGTTGCAGAACAATTGGGTCTCAGCCACGAAAATAGGTGTAGAGTCGAACTGAAATGTTGTTACACCATCACTTATAGTGTATTTCCCCTCTATAGTGTGAATGCATGATAAATCCGGACACCATTACCGCTACATCATCGAGCAGAAACATGAAGAGCGTATCCGATGTACCCTTAGGAATTATGTAGAAGCTGTAATATAGGTCGGGTCGCAATGCGTTTCAGGGCAGACATCATCGGCATACAGCTCGAAATGGCTGTTTGACCATATTGGTGTAATGTGTATCCCAAACATGACACTGGATACTGAGAAAACTCCCATGTAGTCAAGAGAAGTTATGACCATCGCAGATATTAGGACTGCAACACAAACAACCTTGACTTTTGGAGTGAGTTCCATATTACTTATTCTCTAAAATCTTTATAGTTTTTACCTTCGTCCAAGGGAAAAATTAGGTACCTGATTCGAGGCTTGTAAAAAATTCGAGTAGTAAATTTTCGAGACCTAAAAATTAGCTAAAAAATTCGGGACTTGAAAAGTTAGTTAAATTTTCGAGACCTGTTGTTTGGTGCCCCTCCCCGCCCCACTGCAACACTGCATCCACCACTTGCAGTCAAATGGGGAGGGGCTAAATACATCCTATCACGGATGTATCGTGATTTGTGATGAATTACTGTTTCTATCTACTCTCAGGAAAATATAAGTCTTTCGCCCATCATCTTTCTAAGAGCCTCTTGACGGCATCATCTGTTCGGTTAGTATGTGTGAGTGTACCCATGCAGAAATTGCGACAGCAACTATCAGTTCGGGGATTGCAACGCCCTCAAATACATCTATTGATATTAACGCAAGTATCCACGCAGACAAGAATAGCATGATACTGAATGTCCTAAACCATTGTCTCACATCAGCTAATCCGACTATCAGTATTCCGAAACTTGCAAACTCGAAGAACAACACACTAACACTGAAATGGGGTGCAGTGCCTTCCGGGAATATCCCTATCATTATTAGAGAGATCGAGCCGATTAAGAATAAAATTGCTCCAAATCTTCCAAGTGATGTTTTCTGCTCTGTGTAAAGCCCGTAAGAGAACATAGTAGCAAGAACTCCAGATATAACCAGACTGATGTTCAGAATGTAGTTGTTTTCGACATCTGTTGCTCCCAAGTCGCTTATAGCATTCTCCGTAAGTGAGAACCAAGGATGAGTGGTGGCAGCAAAAATAATTCCAATGAAAGCCACTATCGGTGCTAAAAGTCCGGAAACCTTGCTTATAGTGTTCATATCCGTATTTCACATACCGTTGAATCGAGCCACGGAATGTTACTTTTTATCCCGTAAATCTCTTTGTATTCTCCATCTTCAACCTTCACCAAAAATGCACCGAAGTCTTCAAGCTCTGGAGAGTTTCCGAGATGTCTCTTTATATCCTCAACCTCAAAGTCTGTTGTCACCAGAGTCAAATCGTCTCTATCCTGAAAATCCCTAACCGTATGAGAACATACTATTGCCAGCCTCGACATATATTATAGTAGGAGTTGGACAAATTTATAGTTTTCGTACAGGGTTGGTCATGTTCCTCTAAAATCTCTCAGGCAGGTGAGAACGTTTTTCACCATATTATTTGCGACATCGCCGAGCGTGTCAATCCCTAATGGCGGTTCTTCATATATAACAGGCTCAGGTAGTGGTAACCCACATCCGGTTGAGAGAAACGGACCTCTTGTATGTGTCGCCTGAACGAACTCTTCAATGCATGTTACCTTTTCGAGACGATTATCAGCCATCCAGCATTTCTTCTTAATCTCTTCGAGGAGCTTTTTATGTTCTTCGAGAATATCAATAGTTTTTTGGAGCACTTCGTAGTCCTCAAGCCATCTCTCACACTGTGTATTTAACTCGTCTGGAATATGTATTATGTTGCCATCATCATCAAATTCCACTCCACAATCGAGCAGATAATTTGAAGCCACCTCCATCTGAAATTCTACATCATTCTTCTGCATGTCTCTCGCTCCGATGGCTCCGTAAATCATGTCGACAGTTCTCTTATGTAGTCTATCAACGAGCCTGTCTGATGGTCTTTCTGAACTTGCAAATCTGATGTAGTCATTTAGATAACCGTAAAGACACTCTCTATATCCTTCAGCCTCATCTTCATCTATGATTAACTCTTCTTCAAGTTGTTCTATTACCTCTTCAAACTCTGAGTTAAAATTCTTGGGGTCACATACACGAGTGGCATCTTCTATAGCCATCATGAAACATCCCTCACGACTTCCGATATTGGCTTTCTGCACTCACACACCCATTTACTTTCATCATAGACGTATTCGTCACACAAAGTCTCTGCGTCGTATTTTGGACACTCCTCTTTTTCATGTATTGTTGGACACGCAATTTTACCCATATCTGGTTTGTGTTCGTCGTCAAGCCTGCATGTGCACAAGATTCGGTCTGGTGGAACTTTCTGAGGTAGCATGTATGCTATTGGGTCTTCCCTATCAGGCTCTCCATATCTGTGAACTTCAGGGTCGAATTTAAGTTTATCTTCGAAACCTCTTACATTAACAATCACTATCCCCGGATTACCACCCTTAAGATAACCGACAGTCGCAATAGCTTGAGCACACCCTTCATATAGGTCATCCCAAAAGAAAACGTTACCCTCTCTGCATACCAGTATCTCTTCTACGTCAACGTCTCTTGGAATCCTATCACCACCCCATACGTGACAACCAGCGAGACCACGTGGTAGCAACCCATTTTCTTTTATGGTTTCAAGGCGGTCTTCCAGAGTTGCATGGATTAGTAGACCTTTCAAAAGCCTCATGTTAGGTCTGAACTCATCATTTTCGTTAGTTATGTAGTCTCTGATTTCGTCCAGACCGTATGTGTAGGACATATCTCCACCTCAAATCACATCATTTTTGACAATTCTTAAAATATTTCGTACACGGCAATCTTTGATATGGTAGTAGCAAACAGCCGGGTATTCTACATCTCCAAGCTCAGGCATGTCCAGAGGAACCATCTCGTGTGGATGAATCCAGTCTGCTTTTTCAGGTTTGCAACCGTATTTCCGTATTTCCTCTCTTTTCCTCTCCTCAATACTTTCAAAGTCCTCATCTTCCTCATCACAGTAATCTTCTACATCCCAAACGTTCCTACAGTCTGTTGGAATCGTAGAACTGAAAACCTCCAACGTAACGGGGTCAAATGAAATAGAACCCGTTAGTGCGATTTTTAGTTTGTCTTTGCAGTAATCAACACAATCTTCTTTCAGTTCATTGAGACATTCTTCATCATCTTCGTCACACTCTCTATAGCCGTAGTCTCTGACTGCATCATAGCAATAAGATGTGCAGTCAACGTGACCTTCCCAACCACGTCTTCTAAAATCCACAAGGCAGAATGGAACTTTCTTAAAAACGTCAAAACCACCTGATACACGTAAAATCTCAAACTCTGTTGGGTCAAACAATTCTTCAACAAGTCCTTCACAAATCATTGTGATTTGCTCTCGGTCAACCATAATCAGATTAGATTTTAAAAAAGAAAAAATTTGTGGTTAATCAAGTTTTATATTGCTCACATTACTATCTTCTGTCGCTTTTTTTGATTGCATGTTCACTACTGTTCACATCACAAACATTGGTTACGAATTTCCATTGGCTCACACGTATTTCATTGGGTACATCCTTATTTTTGCTCACACCTCTCTTCATGATTACTACAATCATGGGGGTTGGTCATGACCACATTTAAAACTTGGTCATGATCGACTCCATATAAAGTGTAGATGGTATGGAAATTGAGAAGAATAAAAACAGAGAATAAAAAATCCTATAGCCTTAAAAGTTTCTCAGCAAGTCTTGGCATTTCTGGCTTTTCGTGAATCTCTATGTATCCGCAATAGCTGCACCAATATCCAATCTCCGCAAATCTTTGTTTTTTGTAGCCTTTTACTGTCCCAAGCTTTTTTCTGACCTTCTGAATTATTGCCTTCTCTGTTTTAGTTAGATCTGTGTCATCGTAGGGAATGAGCACTTGTTTTCTGATGTAAAGTCTTCTGAACTTCCTTCTTCCACATACTGGGCACAGCATACTTCTCTTCATCAACATTTACTAAACAGTTTAGTATACTAAAACTTTTGTATTTCACTTGGTCATGACCATATCTAAAACTTGGTCATGACCAACCCCCAATCATAATTGCTCACATTTGTTTTATCTTCCCGTTGCTTGCAAGACCCCTTCCGAGAGGAAGGGGATACGCAAGGGGAGGTGGGTGGGTAGTTAGACTTAAATACCCTTCCTATCAAATATATAATAGATGTACCTCACCCAGAAAAACCACATCAGATGCGACAAGAAAACCTACAGGATTCTCAGAATACTTACCCGTCTATCAAAGAACCTCTACAACTACACCCTCTATACTGTTAGGCAGTACTACTTCAATAACGGAGAGTATCTTCCCTACGAACAAGCCTACCACTTGGTTAAGCACAACGAGAACTACCAACTTCTCCCATCCCAAGTAGCTCAGCAGACAATGAAGGTCGTTGACAGGAACATGAAGTCTTTCTTTCACGTCCTCAAAGAGAGGAAGAAGGGTAACTACAATCGCTCCGTTTCGTTACCTAAATATCTGCCTAAAGACAGTTACTTCGTCTGCATTTTCCAGAAAGACATGTTCAAGGTTGACGGAGACAGGATAAGACTTTCCCTTGGTAGAAACTTTGCCAAGGAGTTTGGTGTTAGGTATTTGGAGTTCAAGCTCCCTCCAACCGTCATCGGTAAAAGGATAAAGGAGGTGAGAATCCTACCTCGTTGTAAGGGTTTGTGGTTTGAGATTGAGTATGTGTATGAAGTTGAGCCAGAGAAAGCGGATTTAGACGATAACAGATATTTAGCGATTGACCTCGGACTGGACAACTTTGCAACCTGCGTTTCCACCAGCGGGACTCCCTTCATAATCGAAGGGAGGGGTTTGAAATCTTTCAACCGCTGGTGGAATAAGGAGAAAGCTAAGCTACAATCAATCTACGACAAGCAAGGGATTAAAATGGGTAAAAAGATGGCATTGCTGTTGAGAAAGCGTAAAAACGTAGTGAACAACTTCATGGATCAGGCTGTGAACTACATCGTAAAGTTCTGTCTGGCGAACAGGATTGGTAACATAGTAATCGGAGAGCTTAAAGAAATAAAGAACAGAATGAACTTGGGTAGAAAAAACAACCAGAACTTCCAGTACATCCCCTACGGCTTGTTCAAGCAGAAGCTAAAGGCTAAGTGCGAGTACTACGGAATCAACTACATAGAAGTTGATGAAGCCTACACTTCCCAGACCTGTTCAGTCTGTGGAGAAGTTAATAAAAACAACAGGAAGCATAGAGGATTATACGTCTGCAAGAAGTGTGGTAGTGTTTTAAATGCTGATGTTAACGGTGCTTTAAACATATTGAAGAAAGTAGCCCCCGAATCCGTAAGGATAGGGGGTAGTGGCGGTGTGAACCCGCCAGTGAGGATAAGGGTCATCCCATTAAGGGGTGACCAAACTCCTCACGAAGCCCCGTCCGTAAGGGCGGGGTAGTTCACTGGTTGCAAACAAATAATTGCTCGCAATCCTCCATTTGGTTTCATCAACATAGTTGCTCGCACCCGCTCGCAATTACTCACTTGGGTACATCCCTTTCGTTGCTCACGATTCTGCCTTTGGTTACATCTTCCCACCTGCTCACAAATTCGGTGTTGGTGACATCTCTCTACCTGTCCACAACGGATGAATTGGCTACAACTCACCCTCTGCTCACAATCTTGTATTTGGTTGCATTTAAACTTTTGCTCACATACCCACTGTTGGATACAATTATAGTGTTGTTCACATTATCCACATTGGTTACAAATTTGCCATTGCTCACATGCTTTTCTTTGGCTGCAAAAATTCGATTGCTCGCAATTACTTACTTGGATACATCTCTTCCGTTGCTCACACCACCCTTTATGGTTACAGAATCTCCATTGCTCACATTTTAATTCTTGGTTGCACTTTGATCCCTGCTCACAAATATGCACTTGGCTACAATTCTCCTTTTGCTCACAACCCATGTATTGGCGACATCCTCTCTGCTGCTCACGTACCTTTATATTGGCTACACTCCTCGACTTGCTCACGAACTCACTCTTGGTTACATGTGCTAAATTGCTCACACTCTCAGCTTTGGTTACATTTAGCTATCTGCTCACAGTTTTATAATTGGCTACACAAATCATGTTGCTCACACACTTATAGTTGGATTCAGCTTTTACATTGCTCATATATTTTCAGTTGGCACCACTTAGGAAACTACTCACAACTCCTTTTTTGGTTGCATAACTTACATTGCTCGCAATTTTACTATTGGTTGTATTATGAGTTTTGCTCACACACTCTTCATTGGTTGCAATTGTTAGGTTGCTCGCACTCTCCGCTTTGGCTACATGGTTGATTTTGCTCACAAATTTATATTTGGCTACATTTTTCGTGGTTGCTCACAAAAGTATGATTGGTTGCAAGTAAAGGTCTGCTCACAAATTTGAAGCTGGTTGCATGGCTTTCTTTGCTCACACGGTCACTGTTGGATGCAGCATCATTTTTGTTCACTTTCGTATTCTTGGTGGCAAGTTGAGGATTTGCTCACATGCTTTTCGTTGGTTATACTGCTATCATTGCTCACAAATTTATTTTTGGTTTCATTCTTCGCAGTTGATCACACTTGCGATCTTGGATTCATATTTAAATTTGCTCACAAAGATTTCCTTGTGACATTATAAATGTTGCTCACAACCTTTTCACTGCTCGCATACAGCCTATTGGGTTCATTACTTACATTGCTCACATTATTTAAATTGGCTGCATTTATTAGGCTCGCTCACATGAGTTATATTGGTTACAAATTTCCATTTGCTCACATGCTTTTCTTTGGCTGCAAAAATTTAGTTGCACACTCTTTTGTCTTTGGTTACATCTTCCCACCTGCTCACATTTTAATTCTTGGTTGCACTTTGATCCCTGCTCACAAATATGAACTTGGCTACAATTCACCTTTTGCTCACAACCCATGTATTGGCGACATCCTCTCTGCTGCTCACGTACCTTTATATTGGCTACAATTAACTGTTTGCTCACAAGATGATATTTGATTGCATACCTCCCATTGCTCACAAATTTATATTTGGTTACAATTTTTTGTTCTGCTCGCAGGTTTATAATTGGCTACAATTGCGACATTGCTCACATTAGAGGAGATGGCTACAAGGTTCCACTTGCTCATATTTATCTCATTACCTCTTTTATTTAACTTTCGATTGCTGCTAAGTCCCCTTCCGAAAGGGAGGTGATCACATTCTCTAATTTGGTTGCAAACTATCGGTTGCTCACACTTTTGAACTTGGGTTCATGTTTAGCTTTGCTCACATCTTTTACTACTGGTTGCATTTATTAGGCTCGCTCACATGAGTTATATTGGTTGCAGCCTTTTAACTGCTCATATAAATATGCTTGGTTGCAATTGTTAAGTTGCTCACATATCTGCTTTTGGTTATATAATTTGTATTGCTCACAAATTTATATTTGATTGCATACCTCCCATTGCTCACATTCCTTATAATTGGCTACA
>Ga0190352_1000133_pt1 | contig 18533 bp, 15 predicted proteins | sample 4872131011_MG_FD_161682 | JGI IMG/M metagenome (GOLD analysis project Ga0190352, IMG submission 161682) | Hydrothermal vent microbial mat bacterial communities from Southern Trench, Guaymas Basin, Mexico - 4872-13-10-11_MG | ecosystem: Environmental > Aquatic > Marine > Hydrothermal vents >...
ACATAGAGGAACTAAATATTCCATATAAGGTAGAAATTGTGGACTTTTCTGCCGTATCAGAAGAGTTTAAAAAAATAGCCCTAAAGGAAGCAATAGTTTGGAAAGACTAAAAATAAGATATGAAGATGCTAAAAGGGCAATTAAGACACTAAGGGATATATTGCAGCAACCCTACTCTATCATAGTGAGAGATGCAGCAATACAAAGATTTGAGTATACCTTTGAGGCACTTTGGAAATTTATTAAAGAATATTTAAAGGTAAAAGAGGGAATAATTTGCCATTCACCAAAGTCTTGTTTCAGGGAAATATTTACTATAGGCATGATAAAAGAGGATGAGACTATTAAACTTCTTGAAATGACTGATGATAGGAACATGACATCACACACCTATAAGGAAGAAGTTGCCCAAATTATATATGGAAAGTTAAAAGACTACAGTGAATTAATAGAAGGTGTAATAAGGCATTTTGAAGTTTAACCTCATTATGGAATCCAGCATGTGTCCTGCCCAAAATCCGTGATTACTCTATAAAAAGTTCATAATTAAAGACCAACGCCTAAATTTTTGGGAATGTCCAAGGTAAGATGTAGGTTGCCTCTTTACAATTTTTATATAATTTGGGATTATCTTTTTAAGGAAAGAACGATGAGCGAAGGTATTTATAAAATTCTCTCTCATCACATTTTGTGGCCTTATGGTGAGATTGCCTTTAAGAGGGTATTAGAAAAACAAACACCTGAAGTAATAGATTTTTTCCATGCGCATCCAGAACAGGCCAAGCAATTGTTAAAGGTTTGTGTGAGCTCACCATATTTGGTCAGTTTATTAGTGAAAGAACCTCATTTAGTCAGTTGGCTCTTTTTGAAAGATGCCATTTTACAGAGAAAGACAAAAGACGATTTCCTTAAAGAATTGAGATGTTTTATTTCTCAAGAGGATTTTCCCAAAAGTCTTAGGGATTTTAAGGCAAGGGAATACCTTCGTCTTTGGGCGAGAGATGTCAACCGGCTGTGTTCTTTAGAGGCAAGTTTGAGCGAGTTAAGCGATTTGGCAGAGGCATGTGTTCAAGTCTGTTATGAGCATGCTCTTGTTATATCGCCCTTTGAAATCCCTTCTTCTACAAAATTTTTTGTCTTGGCTCTAGGTAAATTGGGAGCCAGGGAGCTCAATTTTTACTCTGATATTGACCTTATCTACCTTTATGATGCTCCTTTTCAACCCTCACCAGAGGTGCATAGGTTTTTTATCAAGCTTGCCCAGACCATAACAAGACTACTGCAGGATGTTAGTTATGGGGAAATTGTCTTTAAGGTTGATTTAAATTTACGTCCAGGAGGGAAAGAAAGCGAGATCGTCCAATCTACAAAGGGGGTAGAGATTTTTTATGAAACGTTTGGAAGAGCTTCAGAAAAATTGGCTTTATTGCGTGCACGACCTATAGCTGGGGAGATAAAGACAGCAGAGGCATTCTTAAATAGCCTCGTTCCTTTCGTTTATCGCCGTTATTTGGACTATTCTAGCATAGAAGAAATTAGGGTTTTGAAAAAGGCATTGGATTTAAAGAGTAGTAGTCAGGAAAGGTTTTTTAATATAAAATTAGATAAAGGTGGCATAAGAGAATTAGAATTTTTTATCCATGCCTTACAACTTATCTATGCTGGAAAGATTCCAAATTTGCGTCAGTATAGTACTTTTAGAACCATCTCTGCACTTAAAGAAGAAGGGATTATTCAACTAGAAGATGCCGAAGGATTAGCCCGTGCCTACCGCTACCTACGCCGATTAGAACACCTTTGTCAGATGATCACTTATTCTCAGACTCATACCCTGCCGTCAGACAAAACCTGCCTTTTAAAAATTATACGTTTAATGGGGTATGTCCAGAAGAATGAAAAAACAGCCCTGGAAGCGTTTTATTCCCAATTAGAGAAAACCACATCCTTTGTTCATTACCTCTTTAAGACACTTTTGCATACAGAGGAAACTGAAACCAAAGAGTTTTCATTAAGAGGACTGTTTACTGACCCTATGCTAAAGGAAGAAGGCATTGCCTATTTGGGAAATTTAGGTTTTAAAAGGCCAAAACTTGCCTATGAGTGTATTTCTAATTTAAAGGGTGTTCTTAAGACACCACATATTTCGGAACGGGCATATAATCTTTTTATTTCCATTTTGCCAGAGATGTTAATAGAAATTTCTCAAACCATCAATCCTGACCTTGGTTTGATTCACCTAGAGGAATTCATCGCTCGCATTGGTCCAAGGGCCGGTCTTTATGCTTTATTAAAAGAGAACCCACAGTTAAGAAGGTTACTTTTACAAATTTTTGGAGCAAGTAAGTTTTTGTCAACATTATTCATTAAACACTTTCAGTTATTTGATAACTTAATTGAGGCCTCGGAGTCCACTCCCATTAAAACCCAAAAAAGACTTAAAGAGGATTTAAGTGTGGCTATCCGAAATAAAACCGATTTAGAGGAAAAAATAGAGGCTTTAAGGTATTTTAAAAATGAAGAGGTACTACGGATTGGTTTTCATGACCTGGCAGGTAAATTAAGCCATTTACGTGTATCTCATCAGTTAAGTCTGGTAGCAGAATTGTGTTTAAAACAGGCCTTTTCCTGGGCAAAACAGGAAGTAAATAAAACACTTTCTCCCTTAAACCTATCCTTTATTATTGTTGTTTTAGGAAAGCTAGGTAGTCGAGAAATAGCCTATGAATCAGATTTAGACTTGCTCTTTATTTATGATTATCCACAAGATGCGGATCTATCTCTCAAGCAAAATGCCCATATCTATTTTGTCAAGGTAGCCCAAAGGCTTATCTCTATACTTACTTTGCCTCACGCAGTTGGACCAGGTTATAGGATAGATACCCGTTTACGCCCTTCTGGTAGATTCGGTCCATTGGTAGTGTCTTTGGAGGCCTTTAAATACTATTATCAAACCCAGGCACAACCATGGGAATACCAGACCCTGCTTAAGGCCAGGGCTATAATGGAGAATGATTTATCAAAAAAGTGGGAATTTTTACGGCAGTCCTTGCTCTATGAAGAAAAGAAAATCAACTGGAAAGAAGAAATTAGAAACATGCGTGAGCGCATCTTAAAGGAGAGGGCAAAAGAAGAAAATGATAAGTTTAACCCCAAATTAGGTAAAGGAGGCCTTCTAGAAATAGAGTTTTTAACACAATATATACAGCTCATTTATGGGAAAGATTATACCGTGATACGCCATCGCCATACACTAGAGGCACTAAAGGCCATAAAATTGGTAGGCTTGCTTAGAGAAAAAGAAGCAGATGTGCTTATAGAGGGTTATAATTTGTTAAAGGCCTTGGAGCATCGCTTAAATTTGCTTTATGACCGTCCTTCAGATACACTCCTTTCTTCCAATGATTTAAGAGAACTCTGGCAACATTGGGGATTGGGGAAGCCACCTTTTAAAATCCCTGCAAGTGAAATAGTGAATTATATTCAAGAATTACGTGTGAATATCAGGAATGTTTGGGAAAGCATAATGGGTTAATATTTCTTTGGTGCATCTGGCAATAAAAATTTTTAGAAGGGGAAGACAATGAAGAAAATAGAGGCTATTATCAAACCTTTTAAATTAGATGAGGTAAAAGAGGCTTTAACAGAGATTGGCATTCAAGGAATGACTATAACAGAGGTAAGAGGATTTGGTCGTCAAAAGGGCCATGCCGAGATTTACCGAGGGGCAGAATATGTAGTAGACTTTCTTCCCAAGATAAAGATTGAAATTGTAGTCCCAGATAACTTGGCATTAAAGGCCTTAGAAATTATCCAACATAATGCCTTCACAGGAAAGATGGGGGATGGGAAAATTTTTGTCCTTCCTGTAGATGAGGCGGTACGTATCCGGACAGGAGAGCACGGAGAAGACGCCCTTTAAAATGATTGATTTGGTTAAGGAACGAAAAGAACTTATTAAAAAACACCTAGCGGGAGCCAGTGGTAGAGAAATTGTCTATGCTTATACCCAGCTAGTAGATAAATTTATTAAGGAGCAATGGGAAGGACTAATTCCTAAAACGGTAGTGGATGAAGTCGCAATTATAGCCATTGGTGGCTATGGAAGAGAGGAAATGAGTTTCTATTCTGATGCAGATTTACTTATCTTGCATGTAGAAAACCCCTCGGCTATTTTGAAAGATGCCATTGTGCATTTTGTTCAATCCTTGTGGGATAGTAAACTTAAATTGGATCATAGCTTTCGCACCATAGAAGAATGTCTGCAAATAGCAAAAAAGGATTTTTTTGCCTTTATGGCCATGCTTACACCACGCTTTTTGGGTGGGAATCGTGCTCTATTTGACCAGCTTATACAGACCCTGAATAAATATCTTATTATTCCACATAGGAGGGAGATTTTAAAAAATATATGGGAAAGGAGAGAAAAACGCCATCAACATTATAACCGACATACCTATTTTTTAGAACCACATATTAAAGAGGGTAGAGGGGGATTACGAGATATACATACTCTTAGATGGGGGGCAATTGTGGCCTTTGGCCATGAAGAATTGCGCGTTCCTTCCTCTAAAGAAAAAAATTATCTGGAAGTTGCTTTAGATTTTCTCTGGCGAGTAAGAAATCATTTACATTATTTAAGCAAGCGTGAAAATGATGATCTATCCTTTGTTTATCAAGAAGAAATTGCCCACTTTTTAGGATTTAAAGACTCACCTGGGATTAAAGCAGTAGAAAATTTCATGCGTGCATTTTTTACTCATACCTTTGAAGTAGAACATATCACCCGTCTATTTTTTAACTACATTTTAGAACAGCAAAAATCCTCTTCTTTCTTTTATCAAAGGAAGGGGCTTGCACCAGGGATAGACCTCTATGATAGTCAAATTAGGGTAGATAACAAAGAGGTGTTTTTGAAACAGCCAGCCTTACTGATTAAAGTTTATACTTGGGCAGCGAATCTTGGCGCTAATCTTTCTTTCACTACTCAACGTCTGGTATGCGAAGCCGTTGAAGAACTAAAAAAGCATCTTTCTGAAGATATAGAGGTGCGTGATGCCTTCTTAGAATTTTTAAATACCCAGAGAGACCTCTTATCCCTCTTTGAAGATATGACCTATCAAGGTTTACTTTGTGCTATTCTCCCTGAATGGCATAATATTTTACATTTACCTCAACATAATATTTATCACATCTATACTGTAGACTTCCATGCCTTTCATACAGTGGAAGAAATAAAACGGTTAAGACGGGGAGAATATAGGGATAAATATCCCATCTTTACTAAAGTAGCTCAAACATGCGATGATTTGGACACCTTGCTTCTTGCAGCCCTGTTCCACGATTTTGGAAAAGGGATTGGACCTCCACATGCCGAGACAGGTGCTAATGAGACAGAAAAGATTTTAAAACGCTGGCGTTTTCCGCAGAAAATATGTGAAGATGTCATTTGGTTAATTCGTCACCACCTCCTGTTATCACACATTGCCCAGCGGCGAGACCTAGAAGAGGAAAAGGTTGTTATAGATACAGCCCAGATAGTAGGAAATATAAATAGATTGAAAATGCTTTATGTGCTTACTTTTGCTGATGCTAAGGCTACCGGTCCTCGTGCTTTTACTGATTGGAAAATGGCCTTAATCACAGAACTCTTTTTAAAATTAGAGCGGGTATTGGAAAAGGGAGAATTCAGCCGGGCTGATATTTGGGTTAAACTTCAGGCCATCAAAAAAGACATAATTTTGCGGCTACATCAGCAATATACAGAAAAAGAGGTAAAACATTTTTTTGAGGTTTTACCTCCCCGCTATTTACTCAGTACACCGCTTGAGGATATCTTATTCCATCTGAGGCTTATTCATAAATTAAATGGAAAACCAGCAGCTTTGCACTGGGAAGAGGCTTCTCAACCTCAATACTACAAAGTCACAATTGCTACCCGGGACGCACCTGGGTTATTTGCCAAAATGGCAGGTGTGCTCTCTTTAAATGGATTCAATATTGTCAATGCCCAAGCCTATACATGGAAGAACAAAATAGCCTTAGACATTTTTTGGGTAAATACTAAAACTGAAATCCAGAGAATGCCCCAAAAATGGAAAAAGGTTGAAGAAGATTTATGCCGGGCAATCAAAGAGGAAATTGACTTAGAAATGCTTCTAGAGGCCAAATATTACACTAGTGACCTGTTTAGGAAAAAAGGTTTACCAAAAGTTGGCACGGAGATAAAAGTAGATAATGAAACGTCTGATTTCTATACTATTGTGGAAGTATATACCGCCGATAGGCCTGCCCTTCTTTTTAGGTTGGCCCAGTGTTTATTTAAATTGGAATTAAACATTCGTATTGCTAAAATTTCTACCCGTTTAGACCAGGTAGTGGATGTTTTTTATATAGAAGAAAAAGCTGGAGGGAAGGTGAGAAGTTCCCAACGTCTTTCACTGATAAAATATAGTCTTGAAAAAGCATTGAAGGTTCAAACGTAATTTTACAAAATTGTCAAATTTTAAAAAGAACACCTAAAAACAAAGGGAGGGAAAGCGATGACACCAAAAGAAGCATTAGAATTTGCCAAAAAAAATGAGACAAAGATGGTAGACTTGAAATTTTGTGATTTATTAGGTACATGGCAACATTTTTCTGTACCGATTTGCTGTTTAAATGAAAGCACTTTTGAGGAAGGTTTTGGTTTCGATGGGTCTAGCATTCGTAGTTGGCAGGCTATTCATACTAGTGACATGCTGGTAGTGCCAGACCCAGACACAGCTTTCATGGACCTATTTTGTGAACAACCTACAATTAGTTTTATTTGCAATGTTGTGGACCCTATTACCAGAGAATTCTATTCTCGTGACCCTAGATATATTGCTCAGAAAGCTGAAATTTATTTAAAATCCACTAGATTGGCTGACACTGCTTATTTTGGTCCTGAGGCAGAATTTTTTATTTTTGATGATATTCGTTTTGACCAAAATGAACACTGCGGTTACTATTTTGTGGATTCTATTGAAGGACGTTGGAATTCTGGGCGGGAAGAAAATCCTAATTTAGGATATAAACCCAGATATAAAGAAGGTTATCTCCCGATACCCCCAATGGACAAATTTCAAGATTTAAGAACAGAAATGATTTTAGAAATGCAGAAGATTGGTGTAGAGGCGGAATGTCAGCATCACGAGGTAGCTACCGCGGGTCAGGCAGAGATTGGTATACGATTTGCTCCTTTGGTAAAAATGGGTGATAATTTAGTGAAATATAAGTATGTAATCAAAAATGTAGCCATAAGAAAAGGCTTTACAGTTACCTTTATGCCCAAGCCTATCTTTAATGATAATGGTTCTGGGATGCATGTGCATCAAAGTCTTTGGAAAGATGGACAAAATCTTTTTGCTGGCGATAGATATGGTGGCTTAAGTGAGCTGGCATTTTATTATATTGGGGGTATCTTAAAACATGCTCCTGCCCTTTGTGCTTTTACTAATCCCATAACCAACTCTTATAAACGACTGGTGCCTGGTTTTGAAGCACCTGTAAATTTGGCCTATAGCAGCAGAAATAGAAGTGCGGGGGTGCGAATCCCCATGTATTCACCTTCGCCAGAACAAAAAAGGATTGAAGTGCGTTTCCCAGATCCTTCCTGCAATGGTTATTTAGCCTTTGCTGCTATGTTAATGGCAGGTTTAGATGGCATTGAAAACAAAATCCATCCGGGTGAACCATTAGATAAAGACATTTATTCACTCACTCCAGAAGAACTAAAAGGTGTACCTTCTACCCCTGGTTCTTTAGAAGAAGCAATTAAGGCCTTAGAAAAAGATTATGAATTTTTGCTTAAAGGAAATGTTTTTACTAAAGACGTTATTGAAAAATGGATTGAGCGTAAGAAACTTGAAATTTCCGAAATTCAACTACGGCCACATCCTTGGGAGTTTGCTCTTTATTATGATATTTAATCTTTTGCCTGAGGCCAGAAACTTTATCTGGTCTCAGCCTCTAAAGGCAAAAAAACTCCTGTTCAATCTCAACTTTGTAAACTTATTCTTGTATACCTTACATTTAAGGTGATGACATCTCCCAAAAAATGAAAAATCCATCAGAATTAAAGCAATAGTTATAGCCGAGACTAAATTAATATTTTTCCTAAAACTTCACCAATGTTTGAAAAATCACATAATCTGCCTTTTCGTGAAAACCGAATTTAACGATGACCGTACCCGGTAGGAAACGACAAACACCAAGCTGGAACTGCCAGGTTTTATTTAAGTCATACACGACGAAGGCGTCCCATTCTCTGCCCAGATAATCACTGCCAGTGCCTGAGACATTCCTTATTATCTTACCATTGGCGTAATACCAATAGTCTTCTTTTTGGGCGAGATAAAACCAATGATGGTCTATGGTAATCTTAAACTTCTTAAAAGGCATCAATTGGTAGGTTAACTGATAATCCTTTAAGTTTTTCCAGCAAAACATATTCATGCGGCCAAAATACTTATCAATAGCGCCAAAAATGCCGTCAAAGGTTTGCACTTTGTGGTCATAGCAATTTTTATCACCTGATCCGTAGCTATAACGCCACCAAAATACTTGAGGCATAAGGGCCTTAAAGTGAATGCCTAAATTAGCGTAGGCACCATAGGCTGAAATCCTTAAACCTCGGTCGGGATAACAACCTGTCTGATAGGCATAAAGCCCACTATAAGTTAGAAAATGTCCCTTGCCATAAAGAGATTGTTTTCCTTGAAGATAAAACCCAAATGTATGCCGCTGTTCCTTTTTAAATAAGTTACCATACTTATCTTTATCGGCCCGATTAAATTTAAAGGTATAGAAAACATCCAGTTTAAAAGGTAATTTTTTAACTTTACCATATAAGGCATAAACATTGTATGGATAGTGTTCATCTAAAAATGCCTTGGGGCGATAAAAGATGCGTTTGGCAAAAAAGGTATCTATATCAAGATATTGACTTTGATATTTCAGTATTAACGCATCCCAGGTATAACGACCGACATTTCCCCATTGACCAGGCCCAAATACCCTGTTATCCCGATAGTTAATTTGCTGCCGTCCGATTTTAAATCCAAAGACAGAGTTATTTATCTTATCCCATTCCAGATATGCTTGTCTGATGTCCATTTCATTCACATAAGGGGACTTGCCTTTAAAATCATCTGTTTTTAGAACACAATCAAAACAGTGAGAGTCCTGGAACTGAATAAATGCCTTTAGTCCTTGCTGAGTCTTTAACCCCACATTGAGGCGGAATCTTTCCAACAGATAGTTGTCTTTGGTATTGGCGTATTTTTTGATGTTGTAATTGTTCTGGTATTCATATCTCAAGCGTAGATTGGTGCTGATATCTAAAACTGTATTATTACCCATGTGTACAGAATGGATGTTTAATGCCATTACGTTAACTCCAAATCCTAAAGCCACAATAACACTTAAAAAAACAAGCAAGAATTTTCTCCCCTTATTCTGCTACCTTAAAACCCATTTTTGTAATATAAGCCTTTCTTTCATGAAAAGGCAATTAATATATCCTTTGTTATTTCACATACCGAAATAATCTTATACGATTAATTTCTTTAGGGATAAATACTATCCTTAGATTAACACTGCTATTAAAATAAAACTCTCTCTTTCTCCTATTGGATTGATGATAATGGGGTTCACCCACATCCCCAAAAAGGGAAAATTTTTAAAAATAGACTTTGACTTTTTGCTTTATTTTGCTATGTATTATGTAATGTTAAAACCATGACGGAAGCTTTTTCTGAAATAATGACCCTTGAGCAGGCTGCAAAATATAATCAGTCCAATTGATAGTATATACCTTGATAAAGGTGGTGACAGTTGAAGGCATTTATCAGGTTAAAACACCATGGGTATTCAGTTAGAGGGAGTACCAAGTACTGATACATCATATCAACATTCACAGTGCTGATATAACCTTAAGTGAAATTTTTTATTAATTGTAGTCAAATTTATTGTTAATAAATATTATATGAAATTATCTAAAGGATTAAAAAGAGGATAAGATTATGCCTGAGGAATGTGAAATGGATCTTCTAGAGGCAAAGCGTTTTAATAAAAAGTTCAAAGCACACTTTATGCCTGCGATTATCTCTACGGTGAAACAAATCGTTGAGGATTATGGTGTTTTAGAAGGTGTAGGTGTGGATGTTGGTTGTGGTACGGCTGTTTTTGCTATTGAGTTATGCAAACATTCCAACTTGAAGATATATGCATTGGAAAAGGAGAAGGCCATATACAAAATCGCACACATGAACATTGAAAAAGAACGATTGACAGATAGGATAATTCCTGTTCTGGGTGATGCGCATAAGATGCCCTTTAAGAACGAGTTTGCCGATTTCATAATCGGCCGAGGTTCATACCACTTTTGGAAAGACAAGGTGCAGGTATTTAAAGAAATTTATAGAGTATTGAAGAAAAGAGGTATTGCTTTTGTCGGCGGAGGGTTTGGGCGATATGTTACTGATGAAGAATTTAAGAGGATGAGATCTCTAAGAGACCGTTCTTTGGGAAAGGATGCAAAAGTCTATAGTTCACCTGATAAATTAAAAGAGGTTATAAATAAGGCAGGTATATCAAAATTCCGTGTAAGTTATGACAGGGCAGGTCTCTGGGCAGAAATAAAGAAATAGCTATTGAAAATTTTAGTTTCGCAAAAACTTCTTTTATGCGGAAAGGTTAGCTGAAATTCAGCACCCCGCTTTAGGAATATTTAAAAATATGAAAGAAATCATATTAAGGAAATGAGAAACTCAAAACCTGACTCCTTTTTCTTCTCTCTGTTTCTTTGTAGGTTTTTATTTAATTGAACATTCCCCAAAATTTAGAAGTTAATCTTTAAAAACATTGATGAATTAAGGATTTTGGGCGTTCAATAAGCAGGACTAGGCCATAAGTAATTTAATAAAAATAAAAAATCCAAATGGCTTGATTTGACACCTGTCTGCGTGCGGACACGCACAGGCAGGCGAAGGGCAAGATAGCCTTACGGCAATTGCAAAATGAAAATTGCAAAGTGCAAAAGTCAAGTTTATTTCTGTCTACATTTTGAGTGCAAAAGCCAAATCTGACAGAAGGCGATTTTGCATTTTTCAATTTGCATTCTGCATTGAGCCATTGCGCTTAACATTTGGATCTCCGTTAAAATTACTTTGACGAAGTCCTAGTTCAATAAGTGGAATAAGGAAATACCTCAAGATTAACTTCACCAACTTATTTATAGCTTTTTAAAAAGTAGAGTTGGTTGAAAGCAATAAAATGTCTTAATATGCAAACTTTAACATGGCCACATTTTAGGTAAAGCTATAGGAGAGATACACTTGATTTGGCTGATTTTCTGTCAAGGAGGAGCGCAGCGAGCTGCGGAATGCAGGCGAGCCTGCCCGACGGCAGGCGGGCGAGCACTCCTTGACAGTCCCAGCCTAAATAAAATATTTGTATAGTTGCGGTCAGTTTTTTGACCGCAACCCTTAAAAAATGATTTTTTATCTATGAAAAAGTTGTGCAACCCCTTTTATATCATACTGTGCGTAAGGTCAGTTACTATATTTGACCGTTTTCTTTTAAAGTTATTACGGATTTGGAGAGCCTACCTTACCTTTCTTTTTAGAAAGCTTTTAAAAAATTCTGGGAAAGTCCTGTTTATTTAATTATTGACAAAGATGAATTTTAATTTACCATAAGTTATGGTAAATAAATGGACATTAATACTCCTAGTTTGTAGTATTTTTCTTATTTTAGCAACCAATGCTCAGGCAACTTCTCCAATTAGCAAAAGCACTAAGCGCTATCTTACATGCCATAGATTGATAACACCAGAGAGCGTGGCTGACAGGAAAAGGAATTTTCACTCCATAACATCTCCAGCAAAGGCCATTAAGAAAGTAACAAAGGCCATAGAGAAAGCTGGATAATGAATAATTATTCTATTCCCTGGCACACTATACCGGCAGAAGAAGTATTAAAGAGGCTTAAAACTAGTTTTAATGGCCTTACTGAGGATGAGATTATAGCCCGGCAGGAAAAATTTGGGAAAAATACACTTCCCTTGGCCGAGCCCCTTTCTTTTCTAAAGATATTTTTACATCAGTTTTTGAATCCCCTTATTTATATCCTTCTGGTTGCTGGTATTGTGTCTTTACTTATTAAAGAGTTGACTGATGCCATTTTCATCTTTGCCGTGCTTCTACTTAATGCCTTTTTGGGGACCTTTCAGGAGTGGAAGGCTGAAAAAAGTGCCACCGCCTTACAAAGTTTTTTAAAGATATTTACCTGGGTTAAGCGGGCAAAGAAAAAAGGAGAAAATTCTGTTCAGGAGTGTCCTCCATATAGTATTGAATGCCTGCGGGAAGGGGCCCAGAAGGAATTAGATGCCGAGGATTTGGTGCCAGGTGACATTGTATTTTTAGAATCAGGAAACAAATTACCCGCCGACCTCCGTTTGCTTCAAGTAAATAATCTCACCATTGACGAATCCCTTTTAACAGGAGAGTCCCTTCCAAAGACAAAATGGGTAGATGCCCTTGCCATGGAAGGGCTTCCTGTGGCTGAGCGTGTAAATATGGCCTTTGCTGGCACAACGGTAATGTCAGGGCGTGGGGTGGGGGTAGTTGTGGCTACTGGTCTGCAAACAGAGATTGGAAAGATTGCCAAGGCTGTAACGCTTTCAAAAAGAACCAAACCACCCCTTGTCATTAGAATGGAAAGATTTGTGCGACAGATTAGTTTTGCCTTCTTGGGGGCCAGTGCCCTTCTTGCTTTAGTCGCACTTTCCAGAAAAATCCCACCTACAGAGGTCTTTTTTATGGCTGTGGCCCTAATAGTCTCTGCCATTCCAGAGGGTCTCCCCGTAGCTATGACTGTAGCATTGTCCATTGCTGTGAATCGAATGGCCAAACGAAATGTAATTGTGCGCAGACTGACGGCCGTGGAAGGTCTTGGTAGTTGTACCTATATTGCCAGTGACAAAACAGGCACCCTTACAATGAATAAGCAGACCGTAAAGTTGATTTTTCTTCCTCCTAAGGAGCGTTTTACTGTTTCAGGCAATGGGTATGCAGGAGAGGGTGAGGTATTATCTGAGACAGGAGGTAGCCTTACTTCTGAAGTAAGGTCTCACTTACAAGTACTGGCTAAGGCCGGCGTATTATGCAATGAGGCCAGTCTTTTTTATGAAAACGGAGAATGGAAACATCATGGTGATGCCATTGATATTGCCTTGTTGGCCCTGGGATACAAATTGGGCATCAATCCAGATGTGCTCAGATTTGAGATTGAGACAGTAGGTGAGATACCCTTTGAATCAGAACAAAGGTATGCGGCCAAGTTCTATCGGGAAAAGGGGGAACTCAAAGTGGCCGTAAAAGGGGCGGTAGAAAAACTCGTGTCTATGTGTCATACCATGTTGACCCCAAAAGGGGTAGTTAGAATTGCCCCAGAAGCCATTGAAGAGGAGGCCCTTTTTCTCTCTGAAAATGGCTATCGTGTGATTGCCATTGCCCAAGGTCATGTAAAAAATAAAGACACCTCTTTTGGCCCTAAAGACATCCCCTCACTGACTCTGCTTGGTCTGGTAGGTTTTATTGACCCATTGCGGCCTGAGGTAAAAAAGGCTGTTGAAAGATGTAAAAGGGCAGGAGTAAAAGTTGCCATGGTCACAGGCGATAATCCTGCTACTGCCCTGGCCATTGCCCGTGAATTGGGTATTGCTACCTCTTTAAAGGACGTTATTACCGGAGCAGAACTGGAAAAAATGGAACAACAGAGGAGTCTCCTTGAAATGGCCAAGTCTGTACGTGTCTATGCACGGGTAACACCCGTACAAAAACTTTCTATTGTTAAGTTTCTAATAAAATCAGGTCATTTTGTGGCTGTGACCGGTGATGGGGTTAATGACGCCCCAGCCCTGCGCAAGGCTAATATCGGTGTGGCGATGGGTTCAGGGACAGATGTGGCCAAAGAGACTGCCTCTATTATCGTGACCGATGATAACTTTGCCTCCATTGTTGCAGGCATAGAAGAGGGAAGGATTGCCTATGGCAATATCCGCAAGGTCATTTACCTCCTTATTTCCACCGGTGCGGCTGAGATAGTCCTTTTTACTTTGGCCCTTTTTTCTGGGCTACCAATTCCTTTAATAGCAGTGCAGCTACTGTGGCTTAATCTAGTCACAAATGGCATCCAGGATGTGGCCTTGGCCTTTGAGAAGGGAGAAGGAGGCGTAATGAACCGACCACCTCGCCATCCAGGAGAGGGCATTTTTGATAAATTGATGGTGCAGGAGACCGTTATTGCAGGGGTTACCATGGGGCTAATTGCCTTTGGTGCCTGGTATTGGCTATTAAAAGGGGGAAGAGATGTACCTGCGGCCCGAAATATCATTTTATTACTCATGGTACTGTTAGAAAATTTCCATGTCTTTAATTGCCGCTCCGAGCATCTGTCTGCCTTTAAGGTCCCTTTAAAGAATAATTTTCTTCTGGTGTTTGGGGTGGTTATTGCCCAAGGGATTCACATTCTGGCTATGCATGTTCCCTTAATGCAGAAAATCCTAAGGATTGCCCCTGTAAGTATAAAAGAATGGGGGTATCTGTTTCTAATAGCTTCGACCTTATTAGTTGTGATGGAGTTTTTTAAGGTTAGAAATCTAAAATTTGGTAAGCAAAATGAATAAAGGGATGAATTAAAAATTGGGGCATGACTTGTGCCATGTGTGTGAAAGTTATTGAAAGTGCTCTAAAGAGGTTTAATGCAATTGGGTGAGCTACCATTATATAAGATAGCCAAAAATATTGAAAAAATCCAAAAAGACATTTACCGTCTTTCTAATGAAATGCCAGAGCCCGCCTTTAAACTTCAGGATGAAGTTTGATTAAAACTTTATCTGGAATACGGTTTGGAAGAAGTGTTCATTGTGATAGTTCGGGTTGTCGTGCCACAGCCTTTCACCCCTTTATATATGTCATAGCTTATTGAGTCTATCAGTCTCCTCTGTATATCATCTGTCATATCTAAATCTGGATCCCAGACATCGTATCTTGCCCAAATTCTAAGTTTTTTATACCATGGAATTCTAAACATACCCCAAAAAGAAAAACCTCTTTTGTCTCTTTCATCTCGGTAAAGTTTCCCATCATTTCCTTTGTAAAACCCATTTTGATACCCTTTATTCCTAGCGTATTCAGCCGTTATGGTAAAAGAAGGCGCTTGATAGCTAACTTTAAAATAAATCCTTCCATAAAGATATTTTAGCCTTACCTTTACATCACCATCTCTATCTCTGGTTACATCAGGGGTAACACGTGCAGAAAACCAGGGTGTTATTTTCTTCTTTATATTTATATAACCTCTAGTAATACTCCAACCACTATAATGTTTACCTGCTTTATCTTCTCCTGCCTTAAAATCCAGATACCAGAGTGCTCCAATAGAAGTTTCTTTAAGCCCCTTTGATAAATCAATGTCTGCCTTATTAGTATTTTTTTCTCCTTGACAGCATTGCTGTTAAAAGAGATAGGAAAACTGTTTAATATGGATTATACCAGCATATCTGTAGCGGTAAAGAGATTTGAGAAAAAGGCAAATAATGACAAAGAGATATCAGGAATGCCCAAGAAAATAACAAAGAAAACAAAATAGAAGAAGGAATTAAGTGAATGTCAAATGCAAAGACGCGATCCCTATTCCTTCCTTTTTTATCTTGTCGCAAAGCCTTTTTCTCTTCTCATCAAAAAGTCTTTCTATATCGTCTAATAGGCCTGTAACAAGCCTCTGTTCTGTCTCAGCTGCAAATGCCTGTAGATCGGCCTTTCTTCTTGCCATTGTTTCTGAATAAGAAATAAATGGCGGAGACGTCAGAATGAAAAATCAATCGCTGATTTTGGCTTGCCTTTCTTTATAAAAAATGATTTAATGTTATCTATGAAACGGAAATGGAAACTGTGAACCCATGAATTTAAAGGCCATTGTGTTTGATTGTGATGGTGTAATCTTTGATTCTCGTGAGGCTAATAAGGCTTATTATAATGCCATCTTAAAAAGTATAGGCCTTCCTCCTATGAACGAAGAACAACTTAATTTTGCTCATTCTCATACGGTATTTGAGGTTATTGATTATTTGGTGCCTAATCCCTCTTTACGAGAAAAGGCCTATTTTGCCCGGAAAGATATAAATTATTCCCAATTTCTTTGTTATATGAGACCAGAACCTTATGTTTCAGAGATATTAAAAATCTTTAAACAAAATTTTAAAACAGGTATGGCTACAAATAGGACAGATACCATTCATAACTTATTAAAACAGTATAGATTGGACAAATATTTTGATATAGTGATTTCTGCATTTGATGTCCAAAATGTTAAACCCCATCCCGAGGCCTTATTTAAAATTATGCATAACTTCAGTATAAGTCCGAACCAAATGCTTTATATTGGAGATACCCAAATAGATGCAGAAATGGCTCAAAAGGCCCATGTGCCTTTTGTATCTTATAAAAATCCAGATTTAACTGCTGATTTTTATGTAAAAAATTTTTTAGATTTAGCACAGATAATAGGTATAAAGGTAACTTAAGAGATGCGAGTTCTCCTCCATATTTGCTGTGCACCTTGTGCAATTTATCCTATTAAAACCATGCAAGAAAAAGGTATAGAGGTTTTTGGGTTTTGGTATAACCCTAACATTCATCCCTTTGAAGAGTATCGTCGCAGGTTAGAGGCAGTAAGAACATATGCTGAAAAAACACATTTACGTATGATTTGGAGAGATAGATATGAATTAGAGGAATTTTTACAAGGTGTAGCCTTTCGGGAAGCCATAGGTATTCGTTGTCGCTTTTGCTACTTTAAGCGGTTAAAAGCTACAGCTCAAGTAGCAAAGCATGGTAAGTTTGATGGATTTACTACTACTTTACTTTATAGTAAGTTCCAAAATCATGATGTTATTAAAGAAATTGCTCAAAGTTTAGCCCAAGACCAAGGAATTAAATTTTATTATGAAGACTTCCGCCTGGGGTGGAAGGAAGGCATAGAGATATCTAAAAAATTAGGTATGTATAGGCAACAATACTGTGGCTGCATTTATAGTGAAAGAGATAGGTATTATAAAAAATTAGTGGAGGAGTAACTATGTCTTTCCAAACTATGGGTAAATTTCTTATTTTTACGGGTTTAATTATTGTGATTTTTGGTGTCATTTTAATGTTTGCCCATAAAATTCCTTATCTGGGCAAACTACCAGGAGATATTATCATTCGCCGTAAGACATTCACTTTTTACTTCCCATTGGTCACTTGTCTTTTAATTAGTATTGTTCTTACTATTTTGCTAAATTTGATATTTCGGAAATAGAATGAGAATTAAAAATTTACGCAAATTAATGCAGAAAAAAAATTTAGGCAGTATAATAATTTCTCATCCTATCAATCGGCGATATTTAAGTGGCTTTCAAATTGAGGACCCACAAATTGGAGAAAGTTCAGGAGTGCTTTTAATCTCTCAAAAACACAATATTCTGGCTACTGACTTTAGGTATGCAGAATTAGCCAAAGAAGACACTAAGGATTGGGAAATCTATATTTATCAGCACAATTTTTGGGAAGAGATTGCTGAGCTTTTAAAAAATATGCCTTCACCTTCAGGTTTTGAAGCATTGCATTTAACTTACAGCGCTTATCAACATCTAAAGGAAACTTTAAAAAAGAAAGGCATTCCCTTAGATATTGTGCCTACAGAAGGATTGGTAGAAGGCTTGCGGAAAATAAAGGAAGACAGCGAGATAATACTTCTTAAGCAGGCTATAAAAATGACTGAAGAGGTATATATCAAGTTAAAGACATTTTTGAACCCTGGGCTAACTGAAAAAGAAGTGGCCTGGTATATAGAGACTCAAATAAGACATGAGTTAAATGCAGAGCTTTCTTTTCCTCCTATTGTGGCCAGTGGTTATAACGCAGCTATTCCCCATGCTGTACCTACTGAAAAAAGATTAAAAACAAATGAACCAATTATTATTGACTGTGGTTTAAGGTGGAAGGGTTATTGTGCAGATATGACGCGGACTTTTTATTTGGGGAAACCAGATAAAAAGTTTAAGGAAATCTATAACTTAGTGTTTGAAGCCCAAAAGCTAGCCATCGCTCAGATAAAAAGAGGCCTCAAAACTTATCAAGTAGATGCTATAGCTAGAGATTTTTTGAAAGAAAAAGGCTGTGCTCATGCCTTTTTACATTCCCTAGGACATGGAGTGGGTCTTTTAGTCCATGAAGCTCCGAGTCTTTCCCCACGAAGGCCTGGAGAGACATTACAAACCAACATGGTGGCAACTATAGAGCCAGGACTTTATCTATCAGGATGGGGTGGTGTGCGTATAGAAGATATGGTTATAATTAGAGAAAATGGATGTGAACGTTTAAATAAGCTTTCTACTAATTTAAAGGATTGGGTATTATAAAATGATTTTTGTCACCGGTGCTACTGGATTTGTAGGTAATCATTTG
>Ga0190352_1000135_pt1 | contig 18313 bp, 11 predicted proteins | sample 4872131011_MG_FD_161682 | JGI IMG/M metagenome (GOLD analysis project Ga0190352, IMG submission 161682) | Hydrothermal vent microbial mat bacterial communities from Southern Trench, Guaymas Basin, Mexico - 4872-13-10-11_MG | ecosystem: Environmental > Aquatic > Marine > Hydrothermal vents >...
AAGAAGCGCCGTAACTAAAACAGATGTTAAAAAGGTATTGGTTAGAGATATACCTAAAACAGACAAAACATATTCAGGCCGCAAGCCAATGTTAATCATTTTTTTTGTCCCGCACCTTTTTTGCTACATTCTTGCCTTCAGATTGTGATCCAGAAGAGATGCGAGTCTTGTCTTCAATTAAGGGAATAAGCGAGTAATACGCTTCATAAATTGCAACAACAATGCCGACAATAAGACCGAGAAACGAAAGAAATGGCTGAGTCTTAAAAAATTTATCGCCTAAAATTCCCAGAAACAGAAAGCCGCCAATAGGAACAACAATAATAAATCCCAATTGCCAGGCTAGAGACAATGCGTAAAATATTTTAAAATTATCCTTTTGGGGCATTGCTTATCTTTTTATGCCTTAACGCAAAATATCATCAATGGAAACGCCGAGCGCCTTTGAAACCTTCTGCAAAGTTTCCAATGTCGGGTTTTTGTTTTCCCCGGATTCAATTTTAATAATTGTATTATTGGCAACATCGGCCATTCTTGCCAATTTCTCTTGGGAAAAGTTTTTTCTTTTCCTTAATTTTTTTATATTCTTTGATAATTTTGAACTATTTGGCATACTTATAACAGGTAGCAATATTGAAGTATGTATAATTTTCTTCTATTATTTTAATGGTACACCATTATTATATGTCAGTCAAATTTAAATAAGAAGTTATTGCCCGCGCACTCTAAGAGAGATTTCGCTTCTCTGCAAAACAGAAAGAAAAGGCGGAACGCGACTATAAATAACTCGCCCACCGAAAAAATCAGGTCAAGCCCAGTAAGAAAAAAACTAATGTCAACCTGTTAAATTCATTACTATTTTTTTCTTCTCTGAAACAGAAATTTTCATTTTCTGAACAACTTTATAAAAGAAATCAATAGTTGAATCATAAGTTTGGCGATCAACTGGATAAGGAGTGCCATCCTTGCCGCCGTGGGCAAAAGAATATCTCGCTGGGTCTTCATACGAAGGCTTGGCTCCATAAATTAATTCCGAGACTAAACTTAACGCCCTGACTGTCTTTGGCCCTACTCCTTTTAACGATAACAGTTTTTCGTAGTTTTCCGGCTTTTGCTCGCAAACCTGAAACAAAACCTTGTCCAAATACCTGCTTTTTGAAAAATCTTCTAACAAAACAGGGTGCCAGAAAAATTCTTTATTTTCTAAATGAAGAAAAGTAAACTTCTTTTGTCTAAACTTCAAAGCAAACATACGAGATAAATCCGAAGAATGCTTTCTTAAAATTTGGATATCTTTCATTAAACCAAGATAATTTCCCTGAACCAATTCTGTGCTTATTTCCCGCGTTTTCCCGCTTTCCTCGGCTGCAAGATTCAAAACAGCCGCTTTTCTCTGGCTGGCAATTCCAGAATGCGGCTCGCAAACCAAATCAGTAATCTTTTTAGAATACCAGTGATAACGCCGGGCTGTCTGATTATTAATATTCATCCCCTGCTGAACTACCGTCCAAGCGCCGTTTTTAGAAAAAAAGAAACTATGGTGGTAAATTTGATAACTATCCTGAACCAAAGCGCTGTCAACTTTTGCCGTCATCTTTGAGTTATACACGAGATTGTTAATATCTGGAGACGGCAAACTTAAAACCGCTCCCCACCGTTCTATTTCTTCCGGGGTTTTCCGAGAGGTCTTTCCCTTCCCTCCGCAGATGAAAATGCCTAAATTCCTTTCATTGCCCCTAACCGCCTGTTTTAATGCCGCGGTAAGGATAGTGGTTAACCCGCTTGCGTTCCAATCAAAAGCAAGAACGGTGCCCAATGACTGGAACCATACCGGATCAGAAATCCGTTTAATAAACTCGTCCGGCCCGTATTCTTCAACAATTATTTCTATAATCTCCCTGCCCAATCTCGTCATTCTGTCAAACAGCCATTTGGGGCACTTTCCATAGTCCAAAGTAAAAGTGGCAATACCTCTTTCAATCATATTTTTTGTTTTGTTTTTATTTATTTGTAAAAATTTCAAGTACTGTCCGCGCTTTCTATTAAAATGCCTCAACTAAAGCCGTTCAAAGACACATTGAAAAAATCATTCGCCCATTGAAAAGAGCAGCCCTCCCCCCATTTTCTATAATCAAAAGAGGGGTTTAATTTCGGAGTTTCTAATATTTCTAATCTCATGCATTTTTCTCACCCGAAACTGAACTCATCAATTTTTTAACTCTCTTTACTGCCTCTTTAAGAATTTTCTCTTCTCCTTCAACTTTTCTATCCCTCATTAAAATCTTTCCATTAACAATAACGTCTGAAACGCAATTTCCCGAACAGGAATAAACCAAATCTGATGCCAAATTATGCCCCGGCGTCAAGCAAATTTGATTTAAATCAACCAAAATCAAATCTGCCAACTTCCCTTTTTTAATCTCGCCGGCATTTATCTTAAGCGCCTTGGCTCCTTTTTCTGCCGCCGCTTCAAAAATTTCAGGAGCCGGAGCGGCTGTCGGATCCATCTCGTTTATTTTCTGCAACAAAGAGCCAAATTTCATTTCTTCAAATAAATCTAAATTATTGTCTGAAGCCGCTCCGTCCGTTCCCAAAGCAACATTAACTCCCTCACTTTTCAATTTCCCGTAAGGGAAAACTCCTGAAGCCAATTTCATATTTGAACAAGGGCAATAAACTACATTACATTTTCTCTTAGCCAAAATTTTAATCTCTTTCTCTGAAAGCCAAATTGAATGGGCTAAAATGCAATCTTTATTCAAAAATCCAATTCTATCTAAATATTCTGCCGGCCTCATTTTATATTTTCTCAAACAATCTTTAACTTCTTTCTCGGTTTCTGATAAATGAATATGTAAAACCAATCTATTTTTCTTGGCAAAGTTCTTTGCCCAGATTAAATTTTCTTTGGAAACTGTATAAATTGAATGGGGAGCCACAGAAAAAGTAACTGTTTTAAACTTTCTTTTTTTAAAACTTTTCCAATATCTTTCTATATTTTCTTTACTTCCCATCGGCAAAATATCTAAAAGAACAAGCCCGATTTTTGCCCGAAGTCCCATTTCTTCTGCCGCTTCAACCGATGCCTCCTCTGCCCAATACATATCATTAAAACAGGTCGTTCCTGTTTTTATCATCTCAAGACAAGCCAGTTTTGTGCCCCAATAAGCATCATCTTTTGTTAATTTTGCTTCCAATGGCCAAATTTTTTTCTCAAGCCATTCTTTTAAAGGCAGATCATCGGCATATCCGCGAAAAAGAACCATTGCCGAATGGGTGTGGCAGTTAACCAATCCCGGGAAAACCGCTTTTTGGCCCTTTCCATCAATCCTCTCATCAACTTTTAAGTCCAAACCTTCACCGATTCTCTCAATTTTATTTTCCTTAATGTAGATATCTTTTCTCCTTTTCTTCAAAATAACATTTTTCAATAAGAGTTTCATTATATTTCTAATATTCTTTTTGTATTTTAATTTTAACCAAAAATAACTTTATATCAATGATCTTCATCCCTTTATAAACTTAAAATGATATACTATAAAGGCAAAATCCTCCATCTTCTCTGAATAATCTCAGTAAAAAACGGCTCTTTGAAAATTAAAAAGTTTGCTGCTTACTCAACTTTCCTTGTTCTATTTTTTTATCTACAATATAATTAAACGACAGAGGATATCCAAAATATTTCATCTTTTTAATTCAAAGTTGCAAAATTAATATATGAAATTAATTTTTCTAAAACTAGGCGGGTCGTTAATCACCTGCAAAGACAAGCCGTTTGCTGAAAACAAAGAAATTATAAAGAGAACGGTTAAAGAGGTGCGTCTGGCTAGAAAAAAGGAGAAATTCAAGTTGCTTATAGGAAATGGCGGAGGCTCTTATCCTCATACAGCGGCAAAAAAATATCAAACAGTTAAGGGAATCATAAATAAGAGAAGTTTAAAGGGAGTAGCCGAGGTTCAAGACGCGGCTTCAAGACTAAACAGGATAATCGTTCGCGCCTTATTAGATGCGGGAGAAAACGCCATTTCAGTCCAGCCATCTTCGGTTTGTCTGGCAAAAAATTCAAGAATCGTTGAATTCTATACAAAGCCCTTAGAGAATTTTTTAAAAAGGGATATAGTGCCTGTTATTTACGGCGATGTTGGGATAGATACAAAAAAAGGATGTTGTATTATCTCCACAGAGGAACTATTCGTTTTCTTGGCAAAAAAACTAAAGCCAAAAAGAATTATTTCAGCTGGCATAGTAGACGGGGTATTTACCGGTGATCCTCTTAAGAATCCGGGAGCTAAACTTATTAAAGAGATTACATCAAAAAATTATCCTCAAATAAAAACAGCCTTAACAGGTTCGGTTGGCATTGATGTTACGGGTGGAATGCTGCACAAAGTAGAAAGATATATAGAGTTAACCTCAATTGGAATCAACTCATACATAATTAATGGAATTATAAAGAACCGCCTAAAAAAAGCGCTTTTAGAAAAAAGAACAACGGGAACTTTAATTAAAAAATAATATTTTACAACGGGCTAAAAAGTTCTGCTGCGTTTTTTTGCGATAGAATAATTTTTTATTTTCTTCAAAATCAATTCCTTCCATTTTCCTAAAAATTATTCTGTATAGGCTATCCGGCAATGGAAAATAACCGGCGGCTTTAGCTCTTTAGCCAATCTTAATTGTTTCAGAAGCAAATCTTTTTGTTTTTGCTTAAAAAATTCTTTCTTTTTCTTTGTTTACTGCAACGTTCTTTCTCTAATAAAACATTTTTCTTTTCCGCTTACGGCCGATACGTTTATTTCCTTTGATAAAGACCAATCAACTCAGCTTGATCTAAAATAGAACCATCCATAGCTCTTTCCACATCTTCCTTCCTTGAAAAAGGATCAATTTCAAGCTCCTTGCTTAAGGCGTAAAGTTTAAAATGGTAATGGTGAACTCCGCTGGGCGGACAGGGACCGCCGTAAGAATGTCTTTTAAAATCATTTAATCCCTCAACGGCTCCTGCCGGCAGTTCATTTTCTTTTATTTGAGAGATTAAGGGGCTGATATTCCAAACCACCCAATGATCCCAAGTCCCTCCCGGCGCATCAGGGTCATCAATAATCAAAACTAAACTTTTCGCTTCTTCTGGAATTTCGCTTATGCTTAAAGGCGGATTGATATCTTCTCCGTCGCAAGTGTATTTCGCAGGAATAAATTGATTATTTTCAAAAACAGGACTGGTTAATTTCATATTCTTTGGCAGACTTAATTCTAATTTAGATTTAGACAAATTTTTTATTTCCGACCTTTGTAAACTCTTGAGAAAATATCCTGAAACTCCTCCTATTAAAAGTATAATAAATAATATAATAATAACTTTTTGGCTGCCTTTCATACATTTTACATTATAGCATCTTAATCTAAATTTGACTAATTTTTAGGCAAACATTTACTTTACTTTCTAACGCATTTTCCGCCTTAGAGCTTTGCCTAAAATTGATTGGCTTAATTTTATTTTGCCTAAAAAGAGTTGACCCCATTTTTATTAAAAAAATAAGGGGAGGACAATATAAAAATAAAATCTTTAAATCCTCCCCATATTGACAGCATCAAAACCGCTTCTTTCTTCGCCTCTATTTCTCTATAAAATCTCCTTTGCAATGCTTCCGGGTCTTCTTTTAGTCCTTTTAATCACTACTCCCATCTCCTTCAACCAATTTCCATTTTAGGTAAAAATGCCCGCCTGACATTTCCTTTATTTCTTCTTCCACCGCTCTTATTACGCCTAGGCAGTATTCTCTAATCTTCCCTTCTGTATCCACTTCTAAACCAACAAGACCTTTCTTTACTCCTTCTTCTACATTCATTCTTTTATTCACCTCCTAAAGAGCTACAGAGTAAATAAATTACTCTTTTCTATGTTTTATAACACAGCAAAGAACAATCTATTTCTGCATTATCAAGTTTATCCCTAATTTTTATAAATTTTTCAATTATCCTGTCTGGTTCATCGCCGAGTTTTTGTAAAAGTTTTTTATGTTGTCTATTTTTGATTTTATCGCTTCTAAATAATTGCTACTTAGTTTATTTATTGCTTCCCTTCAATTACCTATACGAAAAGACGGAAATCCTATGATTGAAGGTTAAAAATAAAACAGCTATTGCCTTGCGGGTTTTACCAAATTAGTCAATCGTCTCTATCCATACATAATTGTTTTAGCACATATCTAAGCTGGGGGTCAATAGCATGCATAGGATAGTTCGTTTTTCTTTTTATTTTTATAGGCTCATTAGTCTATCTATGAAAGTTAATCCATTTATTTCTTTTTGCTTTCTCCAAAAATTAAAGAAGATCTCAAAACAACCGCTTTCAAGATTAAAACAAAAAACAAAATCTTATTTGTATCTTAGAGCCTCCAAAGAATCCATTTTGGCGGCTTTTTTAGCAGGAAAAAAACCGGAGATTAACCCCACAATTATAGAAAAAATGATGATTAAAATTAAAAACCAGAGAGGAGTATAAAACAGGGTAACAGATTGTCCTCCTAATCCTTTAGCCAGCATATTAAATCCTCTATTTAAAATCTCCGAAAGTAGAAAATTTAAAAAAATTCCTGTTAATCCTCCGGAGACGGCAATAAGGGCGCTTTCAAATAAGAATGTATTTCTAATATCCTTGTCAGACGCTCCAATTGCCTTCATAATTCCAATCTCATTTGTCCTTTCAAGCAGGGTAACTGTCATTGTATTTGCCATTCCAATGGCGGCTACAATTAAGGCTACGATTCCAAAAACACTCAAGGTAATTTGAATTGCCATAAAGACTTTGTTTGCTTCCTCTACTGTCTCTGACAAAGAAGAAACCAAAAATCCCATTTCAGTTAATTTTTCAGATGCCCCCTTTATAGATTGGCTATCTTTTACTTTAACTTTCAATTCATTAAAATTGGAAATTTCAATTGATTTCACAACCTCAAAAGGCAAATACAAATAAACCATCGTATCATCCATCACCACCCCTGAAACTAAAAATTCATTTTCTAAAGGTTTTACTTCTGTCTCTTCTTCTTTTTCAGTTTTTTTACTCAAAAAAATTTTTATTTTTGCTTTCTTGTTTAAAATTTCTTTTTCGGTAAAACCAAAGGCTTTCACTAAAGCCGAAGAAACAACAATTTCATTTTCTCTTTCAAATATCCTCCCATATTCCGGAACTATTCCTCCTAATTTTAAATACGGCGAAGAGCAAATATTTAGGTTTGTATTGGAAATAAGATTCTCTAAGGTTATCTCTCCCGGCAAAATCGCCAGAGGAGCGATCTCTTCTACGTTTTCAACTTTAGTAATCTGAGAAATCATTTTGTTGTCCAATGGTAAAACTTCTAAATCAGGACTACTCACATCCAAACTCAAAAGGCTTTCCTCGGTAGTAATTTGCTCCAGCATTGTTTTTTGAAGACCGTATCCCAGAGAAACAAAAATTAAAATGGCAGAAATTCCCACACCCATTGCCAAGACAGTAAGAAACGTTCTTGCCGGACGTCTTACAAAGCTTCTTATAGAAAGTTTTATTAAATATTTAAAAGACATTTTAGGTTTTCAGAATTAGTTCTAACTTTTTGGCAAAATTCCGAGCGCTCCTTTTGTTCAAGCCCACTCCTTCTTTTTTAAATGGTAAGTCCAAAATCCTCTGAAACTCATTTTTGTCAATTTTCCCTTCTATTCTATTTTTGATAGCTAAATCAAACCTTTTTAACTGCTCAAAAGAATGAAAATTTCCTCGCCAACCTTCTAACAAAAACTTTCTCAATCTTATTATCTTCTCCTCTTCTTCTTCTTTTTCCTCTTTTTCAATTTCAATCTCATTTAAAATCCTTTCTATTTTTTCTGTTAGGCTTTCTGCGGTTTGTTTATAAAGACCAATTCCTCCTTTTTCAAACGGCTTATCCAAAATTTCTTTTAATTTTTCTCTATCAATCTTTCCTTCCATCCTTTTTCTAATTACCCTTTCCAATCTTCTAATAATCGGCTCGTCAAAGGAACTCAAGAGATAATAAATCAGATGTCTCATCTTCTTTATCGGCTTCCTTCGTTTCTTTTCTTTTATTTCTTTTCCCATCCCTATTCTTAATTCTTCAACTTCCTTTATCTGAACTCTTTTTTTATTTATTGTCTCTCTGATAATCTCTCCATCTTTCATATGAAAAATCCTATGCGGATAACTTAACCAAAAAGGCTCATGAGTTACCAGAATTACCGTCTTTTTATATTTTTCATTTAGTTTATATAAAACATCCATTACTGTCTTTGCGGAAACTGAATCTAAGTTGCCCGTCGGTTCATCCACCAACAAAATGGGGGAGTTATAAATCAAAGCTCTGGCAATAGCCACCCTTTGCTGTTGTCCTCCAGAAAGTTCAGAAGGATATCTTTCCATTAAATTTAAAATCCCGAACTTCTTCAACAAACCTCTCGCTTTTTCAACGCTCACTCCTGGAATTAAACCTCCAAAAATATTCGGCAACAACACATTGTCTAAAACATTTAAAGTAGGAATTAAATTAAAATTTTGAAAAATTAAACTCACTTCTAACCTCCGATATATCACTCTTTCTCTTTCTGTCATTTCTGATAAGTTTTTATCTGCCACAATTACCTTTCCTCGAGTGGGTTTTTGTAAACCCGCAGCACAATAAAGAAGAGTAGACTTACCGCACCCCGAAGGTCCAAAAAAAGCAACATATTCGCCAGAATATATCTCCAGATTAATATCCTTTAAGGCGGGAAACTCGTTTACTTTTCCCAAATTATAAATTACAGATAAATCCTCAACTTTGATTAAAGGTTTCATTTTAAAATCTTAAATTTTTTAGCCAGCCAAAGGTTTTTTCAAACTGGCGTATCATTATCTGAATAATTGTTTTTCTTTTTTGGGGCGTGTATAAAGAATAATTCTTGGAAAAAGCAACATTCTCGGAAGAATCAATAGATTCCACCCTGAATAAATATACCTTGCCCGGCTTTAATTTCGGAAGGACAACGATATGCCTGAGAGTCAAATCTTTATTTAGGGGAGTTGTTTTTACCAAATTTTCTTGCCATTTTATACCTTCTACATAATACACTCTGGCACTAGAAAACTCATCTGTCTGCCAATTAATAATCGTCTGAATAAAGGTTCCCCCCGGAGAAATAGCCGAAGCGGTTTTCACATTAAAAATCTTGGGCGATCTTTTATCTTTGCCCGTAGAAAAGCTTATTTTTGGAGAAGAAACCTTTTCTCCTTTTTCATCTTGGGCGATAATTTCTAAAGAATATTCTGTATTAGCTGAAAGTTCGGGAAGAGAAACCTTGTGATCCCTCAAAAAGGAATCATCTTCAATTTCTTTCTCAATATTTGTTTTTACATCTCTATACTTAATTTTTGCTTTTGCCGGCAGACTTGTCTTAAACAGCATTTCCGCCTCGTTTTCTTTTTTTGTCTTCACTGAAATATCTGAAATTTCTAATTTCAAACTCGTTGTTAAAAATGTTCTATTCCCGCTTTTGGCAATGGGTCCAATTAAGGGTTTAGACCTTACTTGAAAATGATAAAAAGTATTCGGTTTTAGATTCTCAATCAAAACCTCGTGAAAAGTAACCAATTCATCAGGATTGCCGGCAATAATAGTATAAGGTTCTTTCCTTTCGGAATGATATTTATTTTCCTCGGCATAAGCAACTAAAGAATTTGATTTTTTATCGGTCAACCAAGTAATTTGAGCCCAATCAGGACCGACTTCCACTCTTGGATATTCTCCGGCAATCAAAGGAGGGGAGAGAACTCTTTTTGCCGATTCTTCCAATGCCTTAGAAACAGAAGCGAGTGAGCGAGGATTGCTAAGTTTAGTCAAAATATCTACTGCCTTTTTTACTAATCCTTTTTCTTTCTCCGAAATTGCTTTTTCCGGAATTGCTTTTTCTGATACTTCGGCAATTTCTCCCAAAGTAGTAAATGTTTTATCAGATGAAAACCCGAGATTTCCATAATCATCTTTGCCTAATACTTTAAAATGATAGGTGGTTTCGGAGGTTAAATCAGCTAAAGTTAAAGAATGAGAAGTTGCAGATTCGTATTTCCCAAACACCCCTTTCTCATAATCGGTTGTCATTCCATACTCAATAAAACTATCTGTTTTCTCATTTGTCTTCCAAGAGATAACAGCTGAAGCATAATCTACTTTTTCTATTTCAATATCTGAAATCACAGGAGGGGTGGTATCTAGTTTTACTTTCTTTTCAATAAAAACAACTCCTCCTCCGCCTCCTACGTACTTTACTATTCCCGGCTCATCAGTGGTGGTAAAGGTATTATCTGTTGAAGAAGTAGAATTTCCCGCTGAATCTTTAGAAACCACCTTGAAATGATAGGTTGTCTTTTTTGTGAGTTCTGTTAAAGTAACTGAATGCTGATAGGTTAAAGTAGAATCTTCTTCTGTTTGAGAACCATAAGAATCAGTAGTTCCGTAAACAACCTGAGAGGTTGAGAGTTCGTTTGTTTCCCAAACAATAGTTGCTTTTGTATCTGAAATAGTAGAAACAGAGACATCTGAAATAACCGGCGAAGTAGTATCCTTGAGAGTGGTGAAACTATAATAATTGCCGGAGTTATTATCAGTGGCGGTATTGCCAGCAGAATCTTGAGAGCGAACCTGAAAATAATAGGTAGTGGAGGCAGTAAGATTTGTTAAAGCAACAGAGTGGCTGGTGGTGGAATCATCAAAATTGCCAGCCATCTGCCCCAATAAGACGGTTTCTCCATAATCAACAATAGAATTTGAGTTTTCATCTGTTGTAGCCCAAGTGATAACCGCTGAGGTTAAATTGATGGAAGAAACAGTAACATTGGCAATGTTTGGAGGAGTAACATCATCAGGGGTCTGGGTGGTAAAGGTAAAATCAGTAGAAGTGGAACTGTTTCCGCTACTATCAGCTGAGACCACCTGGAAATGATAAGTGGTAGAGGATTCTAAATTGGAAAGATTGATTATATGCTCAATGGTTAAATCAGAAGAACTAACAGTTTCAGTATAACTTGTGCTCTTTCCATAATCCACCTTTGAATCTGCCAACTCGTCTGTCTTCCAGGTAATGACCACAGAGGTGTCGGAAACCACAGTGGCCTTAACCTCTGAAATCTGAGGTCCTTCTGCGTCTCCTTCTTTTGGCTCTTCCAACAATAAGGTGGTAAAAGAATTTAAGGTAGAGGTGGCGCAGTTTGAGTTGGCGTCGCAGGAAACGACCTTATAGTAGTAGGTAGTATTGGCGCTCAGGCCCGAAATTGAAACAGCATGCTTTTTGGTTAAAGTATCGTCCAAAGAAGTTTCATTTCCGCAACTTGTGGTTGTTCCATAAATTACCTTGGAATTAGACAGTTCGTCTGTTTCCCATAAAATCAAACCGGAGTTTTCTTTGGCAAAGCTTGAAATATTGGAAATTTGAGGAGAATTGATATCATTGGCGGTAGAGAAATAATAATAATTTCCTCCGTTGTCATCTGTGGCGTTTCCCGACTCAACATAGAAATAATAAATAGTGCCGATTGACAAATCAGTAAGAGTAATTTGATGAACTGAGACAGAATCGGTGTCAGAAGAGACAAAATAAGCGGAAAAATCAGGATTGCTGGAATAAACAACAGTGGAAGCGGCAGGAATGTCTGTCTGCCACTCAATACTCGCTTGGCCGTTGAAAACCTGAGAAACCACAACATCGGAAATTATGGGTCCGGACAAAGTGGTAAAAGAGAAATTGTCCTCTTTTGTACTTTGATTATCCTCAATGTCTTTTGACTTTACCCGGAAATAATATGAGGTATCGGGAGTTAAATCGGTTAGAACAAGAGAATGGGAAGTAACCATTGAAGAGTTTGTTTTTACTTCATATGTTGAAAAATCTGGGTCTGTTGAGTATTCAACCTGGGAATCAGCCAATTCGTCAGTTGTCCAAGAAATTTCCGCTTGGGTTGTGTAAACGCTGGAGGTTGCCACGTCCGAAATAACAGGAGGAGTGGTGTCTTTTTCCCTTATCGGAACAAAGGTTCTCTCCACGCTTTGGGTTTGATTGCCATTAACGTCTTTTGATGTCACCCTGTAATAATAGGTCTGGTTTTCAATAAGGTTTGTCAATTTAACCGCATGGCTGATAGTATAAACATCAGAGGTAGTTGAAAAACTATAACTTTCAGAAGAAGTGCCCCATTCAATTTTAGAATCGCTCAGTTCGTCTGTCTGCCAGACAATAACAGCGGTGTAAGCGGTTGTCCAGGCAGAAAGATTGGAAATTTCGGGCGGCTTGGTATCGTTTGTTGTCACAAAGGTATAATACTCCCCTTCATTGTTATCAAGGGCATTTGAGGATTTGACATAAAAGTAATACCTTGTCCCGGGAGTTAGATTTTCAATTGTAATCTCATGCTGGGTGACGCTCTCTGTCTTTCCAGTGCTCAAAAAGGTTCCTTCAGTTGAGGTTGAATAATAAACATAAGAATCAGCAGAAATGTCAGTCAGCCAAAAAAAGGTTGCTTTTTCATTGAAAACTTGGGAAACAACCACATTTGAAATGACAGGTCCATCCTGGGTGGTAAAAGAAATTTCAGAGGAAGTGGCAGAGTTGTCTGAGGTATCTATTGCTTCTACCATTAAATAATAAGTAGTGTTTGTATTTAGCCCTGCTAAAACAACTGAATGAGAGGTAGCGTAGGTATTAACTGATTTTGACATTGTATAATCTCCGGGAGAGAGACCATAGTGCAAAATGGCTCTTGATAACTCATCTGTTTCCCAAGAAATTGTCACCTGAGTGGTATAAATTTCAGAGGCAGTCGGTCCAGAAGCAAAAGAAGGTGGCAGGGTATCTTCTCCTCCAGAACCCGGGGTGCCATTTACCATCTCAGATCTAAAAGAGACATCCTCTAAAGTGTCTTTTGATAAAAGCTGATAATAATAGGTAGTTCCATACTCCACATCAGAGTCCATCCAATAATTTTGATTTCTATCTGTAATTTCAACGACTTGCTCAAAACTCGCTGGATCGGTGCTCGTAGATTTTAAAATTATATATCTGTCAAAATCTCCCTGGGCAGGCAAATCAACCACATTCCAGCCAACAAACAATCTGTAAACCTCCTCATCTGTATTTGAAACATCCTGGCAATAAACACCATCAGGTGTTGGAGGAGTAGTCACTGAAGCTACAGCTGAAACATTTCCATAAGCATCTTTAAATTTGACATAAACGGTTGAAGGGTCGGCAGGAAGATTAAAAGTGGTTGAGGTAGCATAATCTTGCCAACTGGCTCCAGAAAAGGTTGAAGTCGTAGAAATTATCATTGAACCTCTTACGCCGGCTTCTATGGTATCATCAGAAACAGAGGGATAAAGCGTGGCATCATTTGTTCCATATTGAGTTGAAGCATCAACCACCACCTGAGGATTTTGGGGATCTTTTGTATCTAACTCAAAAGCCGAAGTTGAGGTTTGGGCAGTATTGTTTGCCGCTTCCTTATCATCAATAGTAATTCTAATTTTGGCATTTGAAGAATATTCCTGACCAATCTGAGATTTAGCGTCCCAAGTCGCAGTATAATCTGTAAAGTCTGTCTCTTCCACATATTTATTATCACAATCTCCGCTTGCCATATAGGAACAGTCAATAGCGCTCCAACTTGTCCCTCCGTCCAAAGAATACTCAAAAGAAGGAGTGACATAGTTTGGTTGGACCGTCCCTTGGCTCGTATCTGAATCTCTAATGGAATAATTAATTTTTACCTCTCCTGTGCTTTCTTGATTAGCAGAGGCAGGAGAAGAAGAATTAAACTCTGGCGGAGCATTAACAACATAAGTCATAGTAACATCTGACAGAGTCGGAGTGTTTGCTCCGGTAGAAGATAAAAATACTTTGTATTGTATCCATTGGTCGCCAGTTCCGTCTTTTAGCGCGGCAGGAATTGCCTCGCCTCCAGTAGGATCCGTAAAATATGTTCCTGAAGTTCCATCAGGACCCATCCATGCGTTAGACAAAATAGCGGTTGAATCAATTCCTGTTCGGACTTGAAATTGAATGTCAGTATCAGCCAGTAAAGTTTCCGACCATTCAATCTTTGCCAAGACATTGCCCGGGTCCCCAGTATTGTAAGGAGAAGAAGTGAGAGAGGAAGTAATTCCCCAGTTGATTGTCACATCATGAAGCTGGGGAGTAACTGTTGGGTCAGAAGTTGTGAGAAGCGCTTGATATTGGACATATCTGCCTTGGCCAATCCCGGAAATATCTCTTCCGCTTTCCTCAATCGCTGAAATGCTTGACCAATCAGTCGCGCCGCTCATATCAGCGTTATCGCTTGAACGGACCTTAAAATCTATGTCTGTATTAGCCGGCAAGGTTTCATTCCAAGTAATAGTTGTAAAACTCGGATTCGGCTGGCCAGTATCTTTAATGGAAGAGATTAGATTCCCGGATGATGGATAATCAGTGCCAACTGATATTTCATCTAAAACAGGCGTGTCTGTTCCGTCAGAAGTAAATTCTATTTTGTAGTAGAAGTTGGCGCCTGACCAGTTTAAGTCAGACAAACCAATGCTTTTGCCGCCAATAGTATCCATCACATTCCAATTAGTAGAATCATCTGCTGAAACTGAATTTCCAGAAGAATTATACCAATTTGTGCTATCTTGGGAAAAACAAACCTTTGCTCCGGTATTCGCAGGAAGTGAAGAGAGATTATATGTAAAAGAACTAATTGGACCAACAGATTGCCCTTCTAAAAGATTGGTAGATTGGAAAGAACCAGAGGTGGGATAGGTGCTGTAATATACTTCAACATAAACTTGAGTGCAACGAGCCTCTCCAGCCTCAAGTCCGGAAGAGTAAAGATTAACTCCTGTTTCCAAAGAATTTATCTCATCCCAGGTCCAGGCATTGCCAGTATAGGGATTTGTCGTCCATTCTTGAGAATAGGTGTAATAAGTATCAACAGCATACCCATGGCTTGTTTGGGAACCATCATAGATTGTGTTATGAGTTCTTATGCTTGGTTTAGAAGCTTGAGCCTCATCACAAAGGTCAGCCTGCTCAGCACCATAGCATTCCACTCTCCAGTAAACCTTGATTTTTTCTATATCGCCTGTTTGAGAGGTATCTTGCAAAGCGTAAAGGTCTCTTTCCAAAGTATTCGTGTCTGTCCAGACATAGGTTGTATCATCATCAGCGGTTTCTTCATCCACCTTATCATAGTGAGAACCAGAAGAAGGATATTGATAAGAAATTGAGGTCTCAGAACCCGCTCCATTTGGTCTTAAAATCAAACTATCTGAAATTGTAGAAAGCTTCACCTGAGAGCTTTCAACCACAATATTATTTGAAGAGGAAATTTTATCAGTGGTAGTAAAATCATCCCCAGTGCTGGTAATTGGCGGAAGAAGCGTTAAATCTCCATCGCTTTCAGACCCAGAACCATAATACCTTACTTCAACTTTAATATAATCAGTATAAAGAGAATTATGAGGTTTTTTATCTTGAATAGTTTTAAGTTTTAAGTTGTGGTTTTGAACTTTGAGCTTTGAACTTTGAGCTTGTTTTATGTAGTATCCTTCTGCAACCACTTTCACTTCTTCAGCATCTTTAAAAAACTCCGGAACATTTTCAAATTCAATCTCAATTTCATCTCCATAATTCATTATCAAATAATTATCATCTGATTCTTGGATTAAATATAGATCTTTAGTAGCAGAAATTGGTTTTAGTTTTATTGTTTTATTTTCTTTACTGATTTTCAAATAAATCTGGTCAATAAAAGCGGTCTCATTCATTTCTTCAGTGATTTTCGCTTTTATTTTTCCATTTAGAGAAAGGTTGTTTAGAGTTCTTTCCTGAATTGTTTCTTTATCTCTGCTGTCTAATTCATGGATGATGTAATTATCAAAAACATATTCAGAGCCGTTCCATGAATAAATAAAAGGACATTTATTGCAGGCGCATTGGCGCTGATAGTAAGTGTAAGCATAATCGCAGTTTGATTGGCTATCACGATGATAATAACAATGAGAAACACTTTCGAAAACCGGGCCAAAATACAAAGTTCCATCGCAGGTTGCGCTAGGGTGCCAATGCTTGCAAGTAGAGCAATCTGAAGGGTCATTAACCCAATCGCAGGTTCCCTGATAAACTCCGCCCCGAGTAGTGCATACAGCAGTGCACGATTGATTATAATCGCCTTCATACCAGCAATACCCTGCATTCATCCATCCACCGCAAGTAATACATTCTCCTCCATAACATCTTTGGTTGCTGTCACTGCAAGTTCCTAATCCCGATCCCCATGTAGTGTCTGCCGGCACTCCGCACGAATAACCAGAACCGCTGCAATTCCCTGAATCAGAACAGGACAATGGCCCGCATTGGTCGCGAGGATCTTCAGATGAACTATTTACATAACCGCAATGACCAATTCCATTACTTGATAAAGCTCCACAAGTTTGGCAAATTTCTTCCGAGCAAGCAGAATCACAGCATACACTGTCAACGCAAAAACCAGAAGCGCACTCGCTTCCTGAAGAACAAGATGATCCCAACGCTTTTGGTTTTTCCGTTAAAACCAAAGCTGCTATCTGCTTGGTTGTTGAATGGATATAATCGCCCAGATTAGAAGAAATTGTGCCAACTAAACGGTTATCAGTGGCAGAAGTAAAATCATAATCTGTTTTCAAATCCCAAGCGGCTGTTGTCCAATTATACGCGTAGAGTTTGGTCTTCAGTCCCTCTCCAGTTTCTCCATAACCTTCCCAGTCAATGGAAAAATTGCTAACTGACGCAATTTCTTCAGTGATATTAAAAGTAAATATCTGGGAATCGTATCCGCCGTCAGCGGCTAACGCTGTAACCCATCTGGTGTCATTGCTTGAATTGATGTCAGTATAATCGCCGCTTACCGCTTCTGAATCATAATCAGCAGGCGAAGAAGGAAAGCCGTTTTTCTCGTAAGCTTTATTGTTTACGGTATCAGAAAAATCATAAACTTTAACCGTGCCTCCCCCAACAGTTACATCAGTTTTTATTCCTTGGTCAAAATCATTCGCGGTTGTCTGCGTCCAGGAATCAGAAGTAGCGCTCAAAGTTAGAGTTGCACCAGCAGTAATATTGCCATCCTTCTCATAATATTTTGTCCACCCTGTTTGATTTGAGGTATGGTTTGGAAAATTCACAGTATCTGCCCCTCCCGACCAATCTGTCTGAACAAAGTAATAAGTCGCGCCTTTAACTGTATTAGGATTAAAAAGAAAAAAGCTTGATGTGATTATACTAACAAGAAGACTTAAAACAACTGCTTCTTTCCACCGCTTTTTAAAAAGCTTAGAAGTAAGATTTAAATATCTGGAGGAAAGCTTGATTAAAGAAATTTTTAAACCATAGCCAAAATACAAAGGCAAAACAAAACCTTTCTTTTCAATAATAGTTGGGGTTTCCTTTTCTGTTTTCTTTTCTTCTCTCTTTCTTCTCCTTTCTACTTTTACTCTTTTAATCTTAGCTTTCTTTATCTTTTCTTTTACTTTGCTTTTGGTCTTAAAGTCACCACTAAAACATTCCTTTAACCATTTTTCAGTGGTCATCCATCTATTTCTAATCTTTATCGCTTTTAATTTTTTCTCACGGGCAAGTTTACTCAAATACTCCCTTGAGCAATATTTTTTCTTTTTCTTTAAAATTTTTATTGCCTCTTTTAAAGAAAGATATTTCATTGTTTTTAATTTTTCTATATGAAACCTTAAAGACAGTTTCAAAACTGAAAAGATTTCTCCTAATTCTCCATTCGTTTTTGAATTTTAGGTGCTGTTGGGCAACCCTTTTCTCAAGGTTACCTGCGTCCATTCATTAAATCTTTTCTTTTCTAATGAAGAGATTTCTAAAAAAATTATATCTCTTATTTTCTTTCCGCTCATATTATATCAAATATACTCTTGCTTGTCAAGAGTATATTTTATCTTGGCTATAATGATCCTGAACACTTTTTAGAAAATAAAGCTTCGGTTTTAAAAAAGGTAAAAGCGGCCTGGAATAAAAATTGGTTCTTAATTTTTGATCTTTTTTGCCCGCATTGTCGGAAACAATATCACTTCTCGCAGACTATGAGAATTAGTCAATAATGCTACCAATCGGTCAACGCCCAAGCCAAAACCCCTGCCGGAGGCATACCATACTCCAAAGCCTCCAAGAAATCCTCGTCCACTCTTTGAGCGTCTTCAAGCCCCTTCCCAAAAAGTTTTTCTTGCTCTTTAAACCTTTTTCTTTGCAGGATAGGGTC
>Ga0190352_1000137_pt1 | contig 18220 bp, 14 predicted proteins | sample 4872131011_MG_FD_161682 | JGI IMG/M metagenome (GOLD analysis project Ga0190352, IMG submission 161682) | Hydrothermal vent microbial mat bacterial communities from Southern Trench, Guaymas Basin, Mexico - 4872-13-10-11_MG | ecosystem: Environmental > Aquatic > Marine > Hydrothermal vents >...
CAGGCACAAATTTTAATGAGGATTTCATTACCTTTAGGCTCTGGAATAGGTAAATTTATAAGCTTTAATGGAGCTTTATTTTCAGCCATAGATACGACTTCAGATAAAATCATGGCCTTCATTAAATTCTACCTCTTGGATGTGAATTGTATTTAAACTATCATATACTGTATTCTATGTAAATAAGTAACCAACTAAAACTTAGACAACTTGACAATACAATCTCTATATTATAAAACGCACCATCAGGAGGGAAAAGTGCGAACTTTCATGCTTAGAAAAGAAGATGTGAAGCAAGATTGGTATGTAATAGATGCCACAGGAAAAACTTTAGGACGTTTATGCTCCCAAATTGCCTTTAGATTAATGGGTAAGCATAAACCTATTTATACACCTCATGTAGATACCGGTGATTACTTGATTGTAATTAATGCTGAAAAGTTAAAACTTACAGGTAAAAAATGGACACAAAAGACTTACTATCGCCACTCTGGTTACATGGGAGGCTTGAAGAGCTTTACGGCTAAGCAAATGTGGGAGAAAAAACCAGAGCGCCTCATTGAGCTGGGAGTGAAAAGAATGTTACCCAAAAACCGCTTAGGACGTAAGATGTTTAAGAAAATGAAGGTTTATGCCGGACCTACTCATCCTCACCAGGCGCAGAAACCCATACCATTAGAAATAAATGAAGGTGGAACCAAATGACAGAAAGGTTTTATGCCACAGGTAAGAGAAAAACAGCCATTGCCAAAGTCTGGTTATCTCCAGGTTCAGGTAAGATTGTAGTAAATAAAAAGCCTTATGAAGAACATTTTGAAAGAGAAACGGCTTTAATGATTGTTCGCCAGCCTTTAGAATTAACCCAAATGTTAAGCAAACTAGACATCATAGCTACTGTTAAGGGAGGAGGCAAAACCGGCCAAGCTGAGGCTATTCGCCATGGTATTGCCAAGGCCTTACTATCTTTTAACCAAGAATTAAAGCCTATTTTGAAGAAGGCAGGCTTTTTGACCCGTGACGCTCGTATGAAAGAAAGAAAGAAATATGGCTTGGCAGGTGCCAGACGTAGCTTTCAATTCTCCAAACGTTAATTTTTGGGTATATCTTTGACCAAAGTTGGCATTATTGGGGCAACCGGTTATACAGGCCTGGAGCTATTGAGGTGTCTTTTATATCACCCTGAAGTAGAAGTCACCATTGCTACTTCGCGACAATTTGTAGGAAAAAAGGTTTCCGCATTATTTCCCTTTTTAAAAGAATATAACAATTTAATTCTTTCTCCTTTAGACCCTGACAGGATAGCAAAACAGACTGATATAGTATTTACTGCCCTTCCCCATCAAGTTTCTATGGAAGTGGTATCTTTTTTCATAAAAAAAGGGAAAAAGGTAATTGACCTAAGTGCAGATTTTAGATTAAAAGACCCTACCGTTTATGAAGCCTGGTATGGTCCACACAAAGCCAAGGAACTCTTAGCTTTAGCAGTTTATGGCTTGCCTGAGATTTATTCAAAAAAAATAAGAGGGGCTACTTTGGTAGCTAATCCAGGTTGTTATCCCACTACTGCCATCCTGGCCTTAGCCCCATTTTTATCTAAAGGAGTTATTGAGTTAAATAATATTATTATTGATGCCAAATCAGGTGTGAGCGGGGCAGGACGTGGGGCCAAACTGGCCACCCATTTTTGTGAAGTCAACGAAAATATAGAAGCATACAAAATGTGTATTCATCGCCATACACCAGAAATAGAACAGGAATTAACCCAGTTAGCAGGTGAAGAAGTAAAGGTAATCTTTGTCCCCCATCTTATTCCCATTTCTAGAGGCATGTTTACCACGGTCTATACTCGGCTTATAAAACCTATTACCAGTGAAACTGCCCATACCCTGATGGCTGATTATTACAGAAACAAACCTTTTATTGAACTTCTTCCTCCAGAAACAGCACCCAAAACTATTTATGTGCGAGGAACAAACATTTGCCAACTTGGAGTAAAAGTGGACAGAAAATCGCAAAGTATGGTTATCATGGCTGCTATAGACAATCTAGCTAAGGGGGCATCTACGCAAGCTATCCAAAATATGAATTTAATGCTTGATTTTCCTGAGGAAATGGGGTTAAAAACACTATCTGTATTTCCTTGAGATGTCATTCTTACCATTACTCTTTCCTAAATTACCTTTTCCTGATAAATATACATTTATTTCTACTCAACCCATAAAAAACATTCGCTGTATTCTGCAATACAAAGGAACTGCTTATCAAGGGTGGCAAAAACAACCTCATGGCCCAACTATTCAGGAAATAATAGAAAAATGTATCTCTAGGATAACCAATGAGTCTATTAAAGTTAAGGCTTCTGGGCGTACAGATGCTGGAGTGCATGCCCTTGTGCAAACCATAAATTTCTTTACCCATAGCCTATTGACACCAAATAAACTTTGCCAGGCCCTAAATAGCCTTTTACCACAAGATATTGCCGTTATTTATGCAGATGAAGTAAAAACTGAATTTGATGCCCAATTTTGTGTAAAACGCAAAACATATATTTATTTCATTTTAAATTCAAAACACTCTTCTCCTTTTTTAGAAGATTATACCTGGCAAATAAGAAAAATTTTAGATATTCCTGCCATGCAGGAAGCAAGCCAATATTTAATAGGGAAACACGATTTTGCTGCCTTTATGGCCAGTGGAAGTAGCATTAAAAATACTGTCAGAAATATCTTCTATCTAGAAATAAAAAAGAAAGCTCCCTTTATTATCATAGAAATAGAAGCAGATGGTTTTTTAAGACACATGGCTCGCAATATAGTGGGAACATTAATAGAAATTGGCCTTCATAAAAGGAAAAAACAGGAAATCCTCTCCATTTTGGCATCTAAAGACAGAAAATCAGCAGGCATCAACGCACCAGCTAAAGGATTGTTTTTAAAAGAGGTGAAATATTAATTCTATTTTACAGTAAATGCAATGGATGTTAATTTTTCTTTTTTAGGTCCTAAAATAATTATCTCCCACTTGCCTTTTAAATCAGGATATATAACCTTTCTACTCCAAGTCCTCCACCTGGCAGACCTTATAGGTAAAACAGTAGCCATCGCTACCCTACCTTTGTAAAGCCATAGATGTTTGATTTTTGTAGGTTTCTTTGCACCTAAGATTTCTGTAAAACAATAAATAGGAGTAGGGGCAGTGAGATGAAATTGGGTTTGGGGATGAATAGGTTCACGCTCTTTTATCCCTAAACACACAAAAATGCGTTTGACAGAAATACTTAGAACAGCGTTTTTTTTAGGTTTGAGCTGAGCCTGAGATAAAGGTGGTGATATTTGGGCAGGCACAGATTTTGCGAAACTTTCTTTTTTCTCCTGGTTTCCAAGAACAATCTGCTCATTCCTTCTCCGGCAGGCAGGTTTTTTTTCAAACCGATACCAAAAAAGGAATAAAAAAAATAAAATAAAAATCAATCCTAAAATAATGGGTTTATAGTTTTTCTCTCTAACTTTTGTCTTTGGAATAGAAGGTGCAGTTTGTTCTTCATATTGGGTTATAATATTATCAGGAGTTAATCCAAGATAACTAGCATAGATGCGCAAATAACCTCTGATATAAGGAGGAGATGGTAAGACTCGCCAATTATTGGCCTCAATAGCTTCCAGATAAAAAACAGAAAGCTTAGTATCTGCGGCTGCTTTGTCTATAGAAATCCCCCTTCCTTCCCTCACTTCTTTCAGTATCTCTCCCACACTAGCCATATTCCCAAAATGCCATAAAGAGCATTTTTTGTCAAAAGCAGTAATGTATAGTCAGCCCAAAACCCATTGATTTTTGGATAAAATTCCGACCCCTCCATTTTTTATAAAATTTTTTTCTTAGACACTTTTGCAGTTTCCAAATTTCTGTAATATACAAAAAAGGAATAAATGAGATTATTTGGGCGAAAATACAAGGCAACAAAGGAAGAAAAGGAGCAAGGAAAGAGAATAGCTAGGGAGAATAACTTACCCCAAATACTAAGGGAGTTACCACCAGGACTTCATTCCTATGAAAGAAGGCTTATAATCCAAAGGATTGTTGGCTATAAAAGGATATTTGACAGTATAGATACCTACAAGATTATTTGCCAAGGCAAGGAGCTTCTTGAAAAGAGGTGTAAAGAACTGGGGATTATGCCTGTTTTTAAAGGAGATTATATCACCCTGGATTCATTTCCCCGGAAAAATATTATAAAAGAGGAGATTATAGGTATAAGATTTAGGGGTGGCAAAAAAATAATTGAGAAAAAATACTACTTTGACATCCTTGAATACATTAAAAAGAAATAGGGGTCGCGTCTTTGCAGGCTGTTGAAAAAAAGCAGATGCACATTAAAACATTTTATTCCTTTACCCAACCTGTTTTCTAGTTTAGCACGCCGCTTCGCTTGCTGTCAAAGCTGCTTCGTTTCACTCCGCACCCTTTGGGCTTACGGCTTTGACAGCGCTTTGCAGCGTGCTCCTGAAAAATTAAGGTTGGCGAGAAAGAAAAAAAATTTTTTCTTTTCAACCAACTCTACTTTTTAAAAATAGGTTGGTAAAGTTAACCTTGAGGTATCATCGCAGTTGGAATTTTCTCTAAAAATCAATTGCGGATTATGTTGACTTTTCTTTTATTCGTAACAGAGTAAAACATCACCACTCTACCTCTTCTAAAAACCGTCATGGCAGGTTTAAAGAAAGTGGTATATTTCAAGAGATTTTTGATGAGATTGTAAGGCAATGTATAACTCATGCGTTGAGATGATAAAACAAAGCAAATGGAAGTTTAAAATTAAACCTCAAACTTTAGGGGCGAATACCTGTCTGCCGACCAGGCAGGAAGGTTACGCCACAGGAGAATTTGTGTATCATGTGTTCAAAGAGGGAGTTAATAGCTAAGACTTCGTGTAGCTAAATTCAGGCGATTATGGAATGTAGAGGAGCAATTTTTACTCACAGTTACAGTACAAAACATTAAAAGGATGGTGAAACTACTTCATAGAGGTAACAAAGAGGCCAGAAAGGCTATCCAGGGGGTGGCAAATCTCTCTAATTATGCCATCAAATGGTTTAGGTTTATTATAGATCTTTCAAAAACACTCCTGTCTGCCCCAGGCAGGCCTGCGGATAATATTTTGCTCTTGTTAGCCTATGAACTGGTCTGAGAAAAAATGACTTTTTCAACAGCCTGTTTTGCAATGACCCAATTTTGGAAACCATTAAACTTTTAAAAAAGGGGTTTATTGTAGCTATTAAGGGGCTTGGTGGCTTTCACCTAGCAGTAGATGCAGAAAACAGCAAGGCAGTAATGAAACTTAAGGAGAGAAAGCCTCGTAAAGAAAAGCCAAATCTTAAAATGACAAATGACAAAGCTCAAATGTCAAATCAAGCCCAAAAACCAAATGACAAAATTAGTAAATAGTGAGGGAGTAAGGAGTGAGTGAGACAAAAACTTATTTGGCTATTTCATTCCCTCACTATTTCGCTACTCACTGATTTAATGTTTTGGCATTAAGACATTTGGATTTCATTTGGCCTTTGGATTTTGAAATTTGGATTTTTTAGACCATATTTAAACGTTTGTTCTTTTTGACTTTGACGTAGCCCTGGGAGGGGCTGGAAAGGAATGCGCCTAATAGTTGCCTTTGCCTCTTTATCCAGGATTTCAAAGCCAGGACATTCAGTTGCAGTAACTTTTATCTCTTTGGCAGTGCGCTCCACTTTTCTTTCCAAAAATAATAACAAAATAGGGATGGCTACTATAAGCCCTGCTGCAGTAGTAATCAGGGCTTCTCAAATACCACCTGCAATGATTCTCTAACCTTAGAGAGAATCCTTTCAGCCTTTAACTGTTCCATTTTATAATATCTTCCACCTAGGTATTCACATATCTTTTTTGATTTACCTAAGGTAATAAATCCATTTTCTGTATCAATGACCAGGGTATTCACATTTAATTTTCTGATTTCAGTAGCTATTTCCCTTATTTCCTCTAAAGGACTATTTTCTCCTATGCTTACATTGGCCCTTCCATCAGAGATCAGAATTAAAAGTGACTTAACATTTTTTCTTTTTTCTCTCTTTAGAACCTCATAGGCAAGTTTTAATCCATGGGGAAGGGGGGTCTTACCTCCTATGGGCAGTTCCTCTAACTTCCTTTTGGCCAACTCAACACTAGAGGTAGGTGGAAGCAGCAGCTTGGCTTCATTTCCCCTAAAGGCAACCATTCCCACCCTATCACGTTTTTGATAGGCATCAATAAGTAAAGAAAGTATGGCTCCCTTAGTTTCTACCATTTTCCGATTGGCGCCCATGGAACCGCTGGCATCCACCAAAAAGAGGATGGTATTGCTTATTGTTTTTTCCTTTATCTTCTGGCGAAGATCTGAGGACTCAATAGCTATAGCATTTTTACCCTTTTCTCTATAAATTTGATAAGGAGCAGCTGCCCTTAAGGTAGCATCTAGAGCTATGTTACCACTTTTATCCTTGGGAATGGCACTTCTCACATATTTGCCTGATTGGGTTTTACACCTTACCTTACTCCTCCGCCCAGAACCTTTTTTAGGTTGCTCATCTAAAGGGAAGTTTAGTCTTTTAACTTGAAAGGGACTTCCAACTTGGAAGGTTACCTCCTGATTTCCTTCGTTCTCCTTTCCACTATTATCATTTTGGCTTTTGTTTTCCTCTTTTATCCTTTTTTCTGCATTCTCTTTTCTGAAATCTCTGCCTTCTGCTCTTTTTTTCTTCTCTTTCTGCCTCTGTATAGATTTTTCCAAATTTTCCTTTTCTATTTTTGGTTCTTGAAATGGTCTCTTTCGCATCCGGTGTGGAAGGACAAGCTCAGCTGCCTCCTTTACATCCTCCTCAGTAACTCTAGTTCTATCATGATAAGCACAAATAGTCTGGGCAGCTTTAAGCATAAAGATATCGGCCCGATGTCCTTCCACCCCCATATCTATAGCAATCTGAGTAATCAATTCAAGTATATCGGGAGTATAAGTAACTTTGGTAAGCAATCCCTTAGCCTTTAAAATACGTTTGCACAGCCTATCTTGCTCATCTTTCCATTTTTCTTCAAAGGCATGGGGATTCCTTTCATACTCTAGCCACCTTTGAATTATTTCTACACGTTCCCTTTGATTAGAAATGCCTTGAACATTCACACAAAGACCAAATCTATCTAAAAGCTGGGGCCTTAATTCTCCTTCTTCAGGATTCATAGTTCCTACTAAGAGGAAACGGGATGGATGAGAAAAGGAGACTCCTTCTCTTTCAACAATATTTACCCCCATAGCAGCGGCATCAAGAAGTATATCTACTAAGTGATCATCCAAGAGGTTCACTTCATCTACATACAATATCCCCCGATGGGCCTCAGCTAATATGCCTGGCTCAAAGTATTTCTCCCCCTTCTTTATAGCCCTCTCGATATCTAGAGTACCTACCACCCGATCTTCAGTAGCACACAAAGGGAGATCTACTACTTCCATTTTTCTCTTAACAATAGGTAGTTTCCCCTCTTTTTCCTTTCTTTTTTGACATTCATCACACATCCATTGCTTAGGACTAGGATCACACCGAAATTTACAATTTGCCACTACCTCTATTTCCGGAAGTAAATGGGCTAATCCCCTGGCTGCAATAGACTTGGCTGTTCCCTTTTCCCCGCGTATTAAAACCCCACCCAGATTAGGATTAATCGCATTAAGTATTAAGGCCATTTTCATTTTCTCCTGTCCCACAATGGCCGTAAAGGGAAATACGGTTCTTCGACAGCTCATTTTGCTAACTCCTCTAAGGTTATGATATCTACTGAACCTCCTTGAAATTCTCCCTCTATATCCCCTATATTTTCTTCCAGCCAACCTTCAATCTCTAAGTAAATACTTTGTAAGTCTTTTAAAACTTGAAGATCGGCATTCCAGAGACCTCTCTGGTAAGCCTCAAGTAGTCTCCTTGAGATTTCTTCCAAAGCCCAAGGATTATGCTCTTTAAAAAAATCACGCATCTTATCATCTAGCACAAATGTAGTGGCTATATCATCAAATATCCAGTCATCTACTTCTTTAGTAGTTGACCCCCAGCCATATACCCTCCCTATTCTTTTGGATATGTCCCCAGCTCCTTTATATCCATGCCTTTTCATAGCTTCAATCCATTTAGGATTCAAGAGTTTGGTTCTAACTACTCGGCGGATTTCATCAGCAAGATCAATTACTCTAACCTGAGAAAGATTCCTAGTATCTCCATAATAAGATTTGACTTCCTTTCCTGAAATCACTCTAGATGCTATAGTTATTCCTCCATGAGTACCAAAATAGCAACAACAGCCAAAGAGATCATATTCATCAGATACTACTTTATTAAAAGTGAGATCCACAGTCTTTAAGTTATTAATTAACTGCTGATGAGATTCTTGGCCCCATACACCTTTTCCATAAGCATATCCATTCCAGTATACAAAAATATCAGAAAGATCTTTTTCTTCTTTCCAAGCTGATGCATAAACCGCCAACTGTACACCAGCAGAATAAGTGCCTGGCTTGCTGGCAAAGATCCTTAAGGTGGCCTCTCGCCATGCCATAGAGTCGGATAGATTTTTGCCAGATGAGGCAAGCTGTTCCAGGGCATGTTTTCGAGGATAATTGAGTTCAATGGGCTCATCTAGCAAAGCTACTTCCTGTATAGCCTCATCAATAAGCTCAATGCAATTTGGAAAATTGTCCCTAGTAATACCTGAAACCCTAATGGTGACATCTATTCTTGGCCTTTTAAGTTTCTCCAGAGGAATTATCTTAAATCCCTTTATCCTTCCATTTGGTTGCCAGAGAGGCTCTACACCCAGAAGATACATAATCTGTGACATTCCTTCACCATCTGACCACATAATATCACTTGACATCCAGTAAAAGGCAATATTTTCTGGAATCCTTCCTTCCTCTCTCTTATATTTCTCAATGGTTTCATTAGCCAGTGTTATACCTACCTTCCAAGCTGCCCTGGTAGGAACCCTATGTGGATCCAGGGAATAGAAATTCCTCCCTGTAGGAAGGACATCGGGTCTTCCTCTAGTAATCAGTCCCGAAGGACCAGCAGGGATATATCCTCCGGACATGCCATTTAGAAGTGCCTTTATTTCTTTTGACTCATTTATCCTGGATGACAATTCAAGGATCCTATCCCTTAATATAGAAAGCTGCTTTCTGTCCTCCTCTATCCTCAACCTAGGACCCAAAATTTCCTTTGCCAGATCCCATGGATCTCTATTTTCATTTTCTAAAATCTTTTTGATAAATAACTTAGAAAGGCAGTTTATATCCTCTAACAACTTACTATATGTTTTGTTATATTCAGGTAGGAAGTAAGCGGGATTCTCTAAAACCTCTTCTAAATTAAATCCCATAAGATTAGAAAAGACTTTAGGTAAAGAAAGAGAATCACCATCATCATATCTTAAGATAGAATGGATAAAATCTACCCTCCTATCGCCTGTAGGCACTTCTCCAAATATGTGCATGCCGTCTTGAATCTGGCTACTTCTTATCCTGGTTAGAGATTCGTGGGTTCTCTTTAACACCTCTTGGAAGGAAAGGCCATCAGTAAGGCGGATTTCCTTATTGATATTGGTTTCCTTTATCTTATCTATTATCAAGTGCTCAAGGGCATGGGCCCTGGCCTTATCAGCTATTTTGGCTTGATTGTATTCAGAAAGGTAACTTTCTAACTCCTCTAAGGAGTCATAGAGCCCACTTTCTGTAAGTACAGTCTGCATGTGATCTACTAAGGTGGCATAGCTTCTTCTCTTTGCAATTGTCCCTTCGGCAGGATTATCTGCATTGTATATATAGAGATGTGGCAGGTGGCCTATGCCTATATCTGGATAGCAGCTATTAGATAAGCCAACTTCCTTCCCAGGTAAAAACTCCAGGTTTCCATGGGTACCCACATGGATGATGACATCTACCCCAAAGGTATTTTCTAGATAGTGATATGTGGCTAAGTACTGGTGAGGTGGAGGAACATCAGGATCATGTAGTATTTTGCAGACTTGCCCATCACATCTAGCCCCTGCACAACCTCTTTTTGGTTGAACACAAACTACTGCATTTCCAAATTTAACTCCAGTGACTACAATTTTACCCTCATATACCATTGCTGGAGGAATTCCTTTTTTCTTTTCTCCTGGAGGATTCCCCCAAGCTTCTATTATACGGTCTTTGGCCTTTTGTGGAAGAGTATTAAACCATTTCTTATATTCATCCACTGATATAAGGGAAAGGAAACCTCCTTTTTTTACAATTTCATCTACAGTAGTCCATCTAAACTCTGATATGGCCTTGCGATTCATGATGGTCTCTATAAGCTCCTTCCCATTTTCAGGGATGTTTTCTACTAAATAGCCTTCATCCTTCATCTGCTTTAAAATTCTGGTCACACTCTCTAAGGTATCCAGATGAGCTCCTGCCCCTACCGTAGCCTCCACAGAAGCACAGGGATTGTTATGAAGGATGAAGGCCACTTTTCTTTTCCCCTTTGGCTTATTTCTTAGATCTATCCAAGCCCTTATTCTCTTAGCAAGCTTTACACACCGCTCTTTAATGGGTATTCTTCTTTCAAAAGTAGTTTCTTTCTCTTTTATTTTTTCTTGCCCTCCTATAATAATAGGCTCAATCACCCCTTCAAATTCAGGCATAGCTACTGACCAGCCGATACCAGTACCAAGCCCCTGCCGATCATTTTCCCATTCCTCTATAGTTTTATAATAAGAGACAATAGGTTGAAATACTGGCACATTAAGCCGTTTTAGAAGTTCTACCCCACTCTCTGCACCCTTGGTATCTGCTACATCATCTCCGGTAGTCTTTCCTAAAAAAGATGCTGTAAGTTTAACTACAGCATCAACTCTTGGTTTTTCGTGTTCGTTAAGAAAATACTCTAAAAGGACCTCACCACTGCCTTTAGCTCCTAAACCCTTATCTTTAACACCATATGAGAATGCAGGGATTACACCTAAGCCCCTTGTTTCAAGTTCCCGTATCAGAAAATCCTCTACTTCCAAGTTCTCATTTATCCAATAGTGGCGGGAAAATAGTATTCCCACCATGTTTTGATTTTTGAATTTTGACTTGTACCAGTTAAGGTATTCATTGATATCTATAAAATGTCTAGGTGCATCTGGATGATATAAACCTTCCCAGGGGAGTGGTTTGGGTGGATCAAAACTAATATCAACTCCTAAGACTTTATTACTTAAATAGCGAAGCATATTGGTGAAGTTATCTTCACCGCCTATAGTAATATAGTTATGACAAGTAGCCACTATATCCATATTTACAGTAGAGAGTGTCCAGTAAGAAGGATCATGACCCACAGATACAATAGGAATCCTTTTCCCTATCTCTTTTAGCCTTCCCTCTATTTCATCCCAAAATCCTTCCGATGTGCGGTAAAGAAGTAGCAAATCGACTTTTTCAAGTTCCTTTAGTGCTTCTTCTATCTTCATGAAATCATCGGTGAGTGTTCTGGAAGAGAAAATTTTAAATTCTAAAAAATTAAGCCGTTTGCTTGAGCGAATCAACATAGGAAGATGACTTGCCCACATAATGGATCCAATTTTCATAGCCAAATCCTCCTTTACACCAAAAACAAAATTGCAATTACCATGATTGTAAGGCTATAAAAAAGAGTTTTTCCACAAAACCCAGCAAAACAACTAGATTAACCCCTATCACACCCAAGATCATAGAGGGAACCATTATGCTAAGATATTTTGAAGCAGCGATTAGAAATTCCCACATAACAGATCCTTTTACTTTCTTTCATCTGCTACTTTGACAGGTAACATATATGGATAGTTGTTATCTTTATTTATTTGAACCTCTATTCCATAAACCGATCTTATATTTTCAGAAGTTATCACCTCATGTGGGTTTCCAATAGAAAAGATCCTACCACTCTTTAACATCACCATCCTATCTGAAAATCTGGAGGCTAGGTTTAGGTCATGCATGGCCATGATGGCAGAAATATTTTTTTCTTTTACCATTAGAGAAATTAGCTCCATAATCTCTATCTGATGTCTTAAATCGAGATTGTTGGTAGGTTCATCTAAAAGAAGGATTTCAGGATCTTGTGCAAATGCTCTAGCTAGAAGAACCTTTTGTTTTTCCCCTCCACTTAACTGGTCAAAATCTCTTAATGCCATATCTTTGAGATTCATAACATTTAATATCTGAGCTACTATATCCAGATCATTTCTTGTTGGCCTCCAGCTTATATAAGGTCTTCTTCCCATTAAGACAGCATCAAAAACAGTCATGGGAAATTTAGAAGGTGTGGCTTGAGGAACATAACCTATTTGCTTTGCCAGCTCTATACTGTTCATTTTAGAAGTGTCCTTTCCATCAATAAAAATGCTTCCCTTTTTTGGTTTAACAATCCGGTTTATACACTTTAAAAGTGTAGTTTTCCCTGAGCCATTAGGTCCTACTAAACTTAAGACCTCACCTCTATTTAAATTAAGCCCTATATCTTCTAGAGCCTTTATATTGTGGTAATTAAAATCTAATTGCTTGATATTGAGCACTACCAGTACTCCCTTTTCCTTTTTATCAGTAAATAAAAGAAAAAAGGTACCCCTATGAAAGAGGTAACTATTCCTATGGGGATTACCTGAGGGGCCCATATAGTCCTAGAGACTGTATCTGCCATTAAAATAAGGATAGCACCTATCAATGAAGAGGCAGGAAGAAGAAACCGATGGTCTCCGCCTATAACCATCCTAGCTATGTGGGGAGAGACAAGGCCTATAAAGCCTATTATTCCAGTAAAGCATATGGCCCCAGAAGTGATTAAGGAGGCAAGCAAAATTCCAATTATCCTGGTTTTCTCTACCTTTACCCCTAGAGCCTTGGCCGATTCATCCCCAAGGGCTAACAGATTAAAATCCCAGGACCACTTAAGAAGAATAGGAAGGGGTAAGATAATCATAAATGAGGCCATAGCTATTTCCTTCCAGCTTACCTTAGATAAACTTCCAAAAAACCAAAACACTATTTCATGCACCTCCTCCATGCTTCCCTGGTATTGAATAAGGGAAGTTAGAGAGGAAAATAGATACATTATGGCGATCCCTGCAAGTATTATAGTCTCTGGGGTAGAGCTTTTCCATTTTGCTACACCTAAGATAATAAAAGACGATAGGATAGCAAACAGAAAGGCATTTCCGGCAATAACATATTGACTTAAGATGCCTACATTAAATACTATTCCCAATGCAGCACCAAATCCTGCAGTAGAGGCTATTCCTAAAGTATAAGGGGATGCTAAAGGATTTTTCAATAAAGCCTGAAATACTGTCCCTGCAAAAGAAAGACCAATTCCTACCAAAATGGCCATCACTATCCGAGGAAGCCTAAGATACCAGATTATAGTATGGGCTAAAGTCGAACTATGAAAAAGGGAAAATATAGCATCCTTGATGCCAATAGAGGCAGGGCCTTGCAAAATGGCCACTAAAGCCATACTAGGTAGAACAATTAATAATACTACAATAAATAAAATCTTTCTACCGGTAAAGCCCTTATATAGTTCATAAATGTCTATGGATTCCCTTTTTACCGTTTTTCTTTGGCATTTAATTTTAAGGATAAACATATATCCCCCTGTATTTAAGATTGTGGAATTTCTTTAGGTATTCCTTGTGAATATCTTCTGGATTTAAATCTTTAAAATAGTGGGGATGAAACCATTTGGCCATATACATTATTCCTACTATGGCTCTTGGGCCTGCCCAGATATCACTTGCTATGATATAAATCCTACTTTCTTTGATTGCCTTTATATTTTCCCATCCAGGTCGATTTATGATTTCTTCCCTTATCTTTTTTAAGTAAGTAGAGTTATTGAGTTCATAGCCATTAATACTTACTGCTTTAATAATGATATCTGGATTTTTATCTAAGACCCATTCTGGATCTACTCTAGGAAAAGGGATAGGTATAGAAGAGGCAATATTATTGCCACCAGCCAAAAGACACATCTCATGTCCACCTGAACCCATAGAATCGGTATGAAACGGAGTATAACTCTCTATATAAACTTTTGGCTTATACTTAATATTTTTTAATCTCTCTTTTATTAAATTAAGGTATTTCTGATACCAAGAGATAAAATTTCCTCCCTCCTTCTCTTTTCCTAAAAGCAGGCTCAGTGTGTTTACATCTCTTTTAAGCGAATTGACCTTGTAAAAATCAAGTCGAACTAATTTGATTCCTAAAGGAGAAATCTTTTTCTCTATCCCCTTTCCCCACCGGCTATAACATATGATTATGTCAGGTTTAATCTGTACTAAAGCCTCATAGTTAGGTTCCATCCAATTGCCAACTACAGGCTTACCTTTTAGCTTTGGCCAAAATAAAGGTTCTTTTGGAATATTTTTGTTTATTCCCACTACTAGATCCTCTGCTCCTATAGCGCGTATAGTCTCTAGGGCATCACTGGTTAGGGCCACAACCCTTCTAACTGGCAATTTCACCGATATATGATTACCTAAAGAGTCAGTTACTACAATGGCCTCTGATGCCAACAAATATCCAAAAAAGAGGTAAAGAGGAGAGAGTATAAAAATGAGAAATACCTTCATATCAGTATTTTAGTTTGATTTGGCCAAAATACATGGTATCTGGTGCTTTATAGGATTGGTAATAGCTTCTTCCAGTAAGATTGTCTATGGAAAAGGCGGCCTCTATAAATTTTGTAACCTCAAATGAAAGCTTCATATTCAAAATCCCATAAGGATCAAATACCCCTGGCACATTTTTGGCAATATCTGAATTGTCTGGACGTTTAAATACCTTTCCTACATAGTCATAACTCAAGGTTCCTTTAAACCTCTTATAGTGTGCACTTAATCCAACACTTGCAGTAATCTTTGGGAAATAGGTAATGCGCTTATTTACTGAGGCTGGATATGCTGGATTTTCAGTAATTTTCATGGTAACAAGATTGGTATAGTTACCAAATAAGGTAAGATAAGGACCAATTTTTTGTTCCAGTTCAAGTTCAATTCCCTTTATCTGTGCCTTTCCTGCATTTTCCCATATATAAACTTCAACTCCGTTTTCTTTCCCTTTATATGCTCTATAGATAAGGTCGCTTATATAATTTTCAAAATAGCTTATTCTAAAAATTGTGTTTTTCTTAAAAAGATTTAAATCCATACCTATATCCCAAGAAACAGTCTCTTCTGGTCCTAGGTCAGGATTTCCCCTATACTCTTTTCCATAAAACCACCAGGTCTTATAAAGCTCATAGATATTTGGTGTCCTAAATGCCCGGCCTACAGATATCCGAGAACTCAACTGCTCTATAGGGCTAAAGACAAGTGATGCCTTAGGGCAGAATTTATCAGCACTTCGGTCTTTATATCTTTCCTTTACCCCTTTTTCTATATCTTCTAACCAGCCATCAAATGTCTTCCAATAATCATATCTTCCTCCAAAAAATAATGTAAAATTAAAAGGAAGAAGCCATTTATTTTGGAAATAAAAGGAGGTAAGTCTATCCTTTCCCTCACAGGCATAGAGATATCTTTCCCTTTTGGTCTCATTTCTCCAGTCAGAAAGCCTCCACTTTTCTGACTTTGCCCTCTCCCTCCTCCAATCAAAACCAAGGGTAAGTAACCAATAATCCGTTAGGGAAAGGTCTCCAGCAGCCTCAAAATGCCAGCCTTTACTTGGTGTATCATTCAACTCCCCAGGCCCACCCTCTTTTGTAGCCCCGTACTTTGGAAAAGTGTACCAATATTTTCTATTATCTGTAAGGCCAAAATTGAGTTTAAGCGTTAGAAAGTCTCTAATCTCACCCTTGTATCCCAGTCTATATACATCTGTAATTCTTTCCCCAGAGCCACCAAGGAAATAGTATGGAGATAGTTTAAATCTCTTTCCATCAACAACTACATAGCCACTATCTACTACATTTCCAAAGGCATCTTTTAAGTATGACCTCCCAGGTTCATAGCCATATTCATACTTTCCTTCATTAAAGGCAAAAGAGAGGCTATGCCCTTTTAATAAATCAAATGAAAATTTTGTGTATGCTGAATAGTCCCTAAGCCAGTTTTTTCCTTTATCCCCAACTAGGTAGGCAGGATTTCCTTTTTCATCTGTTATCCATTTTCCACCCCTAACTTCTACTCCTTCGCCTGGCCTTGTGGGTTTTATTACTTTAAAATCAGTAACATATCCGTTTGTATCCTTTTCTTCATATCCCATGGAAAGACTTAACCTATTAAAGAATCTATTGCCAAAGTAAAATCTTCTGTTAAAACTATTGTGGCTTCCATAGATTAGATCTGCGGTTGCTACCAATTTTTTAGGCGTTTTAGTAATAATATTTATTACACCCCCCATGGCATTTCCACCATATAACGATGAAAATGGCCCTTTTGCTGCTTCTATCCTTTCTATTTCTTCAATAGGTAAAGATGTCCAATCTACTACACCTCCATAGGCCTCATTTAATGGCTGGCCGTCAATAAGGATTAAAGTCCTTTTTGGGTCTGGAAATCCACGTAAAGTGACTTGAGAAAGCACATCCATATACCCTTTTCCCCTTCTTGCCCAGGCACCTGTCACATGACGCATAGCCTGATCTAAGTTTTGGATGTTTTCCCTTTTTATATCTTCTCCTGTAATTACTGTTACAGAGGCTGGTGACTCCTTTATAGGCGTTTTTATCTTTGCTGCTGTAACCACAATCTCTTCAAGCCTTATTACCTTTACTTTTTCTCCAAGAACAAATTGAGGAAATGCTATTATCCCAATGCCACATATTATGCAGGTTACATTTTTCCCAAATCCCATAATAGCCCTTCGTGTTACTTTTTTTAAAATTTATTACATTGGAATATTTTGTCAAGCAACAATTTGATTTGAACATTCCCCAAAATTCTAGGGAATCTCCAATCAGTAAGCATCTTGACAGAAGTAAAAGAGACAAAGTATTATGCCTATATGTTGAGAAAAGAAATATTATATTTTGAGAAACCAGGACCAGCCAATACCCAAGCATGTCTTGATATTTTAGAACGGTTGGTCCAGGAAGGTTGTAAAGATTTTGTGGTAGCTTCCACTACTGGTGAAACAGGACGGTTAGTAGCAGAAAAATTAACCCATTATAATATAAATTTAGTGGTTATTGGTCATTGTGTGGGTTTCAAAGGTCCCAATCAGGATGAGTTTTTGCCTCAAAACTACAATGCTATTTTGTCTGCTGGAGGACAGATTTACAAAGGAACCATTCTTACCCATTCTCTGGAAAAGGCCCTTTCCAAAAAATTTAACGGTCTCTATCCTACCCTGTTAATTGCTGAAACACTGCGCAGATTAGGAGAGGGAATGAAAGTATGTTGTGAAATTGTGATGGAGGCCTGTGATGCAGGATTGATAGCCGAAGGTAAAGAAGTAGTAGCCATGGCTGGCACGGCTAAAGGAGCAGATACAGTGACTGTTATTAAATCTGCAGCCTCAAAGCGGTTTCTAGAATTAAAGGTATTGGAAATTTTAGCTAAACCCAGGGCTTAGGTAAAAAAATGCTGGTATATGATTATTCTAATCTTATTGAGGAAAATATAGGTAAAGAGGGAATTCCCTCTAATTTTTTAGAGACAAACAAAGGGCTATTACAAGAAATAGATAACGAGATTAAAGCTAAGCGTCAAGATGGTAGCTTTGGTTTTATGGAATTGCCTTTCCATCAGCCAGAATTGGATGAGATTAAAAAAATGGCTTCTGATGCTCGGGAAAAGTGGGAAAATATCATTGTATTGGGAATTGGTGGTTCTTCTCTAGGAGCTATGGCCATCCACCAGGCCCTTCATCATCATTTTTATAATCTTTTGAATGCAAAAAAGAGAAATGGTTACCCTAGGATATTCTTTATGGACAATATAGACCCTGAGTTAGTCCAGGGTATTTTAGATGTGATCCATATAAAACACACACTTTTTTTGGTTATTAGCAAATCAGGTAAAACAGCCGAGACCCTCAGTCACTTTTTATTCTTTCTTGAAAAGGTGAGAAAACAAGGAAATCCTATAAAGCAAATAATTATCATTACTGACCCAGAAAAAGGGCCTTTAAGAGAGATTGCCAGAAGTGAAGGATTTTTGACCTTCTCTGTTCCTCCTAATG
>Ga0190352_1000138_pt1 | contig 18173 bp, 15 predicted proteins | sample 4872131011_MG_FD_161682 | JGI IMG/M metagenome (GOLD analysis project Ga0190352, IMG submission 161682) | Hydrothermal vent microbial mat bacterial communities from Southern Trench, Guaymas Basin, Mexico - 4872-13-10-11_MG | ecosystem: Environmental > Aquatic > Marine > Hydrothermal vents >...
CTCCTAGCTGAGATTTTTAAAGAAGTTCCTGCTGGGGTGGGCAAAGGAGGACGAACTCACCTAACTCGGAAGATTCTGGAGGATGTTTGTCTTCGAGGAGCTGAGTGGGCAGTTGCCAATGGCTATGGTCGTCAGGAGGATCTTCTCAGAACAGAAGAAAATGGAAAAATGGAAGGAGCTGATCCTAGCCTCCTTTCCCGTCGAGCAATAGAGAGAGGAATTCCTCAATTGGGAACTCTTGGAGCTGGCAATCACTTTTTAGAGATTCAAAAAGTCTCCGAGATTTTTGATGAAGAAATAGCTGAAGTCTTTGGAATTCATTTTAAGGGCCAGATTTTAGTTATGATTCACTGTGGCAGTAGAGGGCTTGGCCATCAAGTTGCTTCAGATTATATTCGGTTGATGGAAAATAAATTTGGAACCAGAGACCTACCTGATAGAGAATTAATAAATGCGCCTATTCGCTCTGAATTAGGTCAGGAGTATTACAAGTCGATGAGTGCAGCTGTTAACTTTGCCTTTGCTAACAGACAGATGATTGCCCACTGGGTTAGAAATGTTTTTGCCCGGGTCATGGGTAGCTCAGAAGGAATGGATCAGATCTACGATGTTTGTCATAATGTGGCCAAATTCGAAAAACATATTATAGACGGTCAAACGAAGAGAGTTTGTGTTCACCGGAAAGGGGCTACAAGAAGCTTTGGGCCAGGTCGGGAGGAGATTCCTGAAGTTTATCGGGCAGTTGGTCAGCCGGTGCTCATTCCCGGCAGCATGGGCACTGCTTCCTACATTTTGGTGGGCACTTCCGAAGCTGAAAAAATAAGTTTTGGCTCCACTGCCCATGGAGCCGGCCGGGTTATGTCTCGTCATGAAGCTTTGCGCCGCTTTAGAGGCGAGAAAATAAAACAGGAAATGGAAAGCAAGGGTATTGAGCTTAAATCCACCAGCTGGAAAGGAGTAGCTGAGGAAGCCTCTCAAGCTTACAAAGATGTAGATGAAGTAGTCCGTGTCTCACATAAAGTAGGCATTGGCAAGCTTGTGGCTCGGGTTGTCCCTGTTGCAGTTATGAAGGGATAGAAAGTGTACCTTCACCCCTCAAGTCACCTGCGTTCTAATATCCCTTTGTGATATGGGAGAATTTTTTTAATTACCTTAAGGTTCATTCAGGGTATTAGCGGATTAGAATAATTTTTTCGTTGCGGGGATAAAGGGCCTCTATTCCTCTTTCAGTGACCAAGGCGTTGTCTTCAAAATTGATGGCCAATCTTCTTTTCCATTCTGGAACCCAGGTATGGACAATGAATTCAAAGGCAATGAGATTATTAGGATGAACTAGTAGATGAGCTCTATCAGGACGGAAAGGGGCTATGGAAGGGCCAACAGCTACTTCACTGTTTCCCGTGTTGCCCACACAATGGCAGTCTATAGAGAAGCCAGATTGAGGCGACTCCCCTAAGGAATTAATTATTTCTCTATCTTTAGGGCCGATATCAGTAAAAGGAGTGTAAATAAAACCAGCTTTTTCTAAAGCCTTGACAATCATTTTTAAAGTTTCTCCAGCTGTGTGTCCGGATTTATATGTTTTACGAATGATTTCCCTTGCTTTTAAGCCACGATCCCAGGCCTTCTGGAGGCCAAGAGGCAAAGAGGGCTCTCCTTGCTGGAGGATGTAAGCTTTGCGCTTAAAGTCTGTGCCAAAATTTAAGTACCTTATTCCCCAATCCCAAGAGATGAAATCACCGCGCTGGAAAGTATAATCAGGTCTCCGGGTTTCAGAGCGCTGGGAAACTTGAGAATGACTTATCCCTGGGAGTTCGGCTCCGAAAAGTGAGGGCTGGAGGCCATGAGCTAAAAGCTGATCCTGAGCCCACCATCCTATCTCTTCTCTGGTGGTTATACCAGGTTTTATCCTATTTAGCCCTTCTTCTAAAATTTGTCTTTGTATTTCGCAGGCTTTGGCAAAGGCAATAATTTCTGTTTGAACTCTTCTGACTCTGAAATCAGTAATAACATTTTCAGCCGAGACCAACTTTTTTGCATATTTTGGGCCGAGCAACTTGACCAATTTTTTGTGGCCCGTATAAGAAAGGCCGTCAGCTACAGTCAGCCATTCTGACATATTGACAGCTATTCGCTGAGGATCACGTTCAGCCACAAACTTGGGAATATCACTTTCCGGACCAATTATGTCATAAACTGATTCGTCAGCAAGATGGCCGAAGGGTCCGCTGAAATAGGCTCGCTCAATTCGGGGGCCATCCCTATCAGTAAAAATGAAATAACCCATGGTTCCGCCAAGATCAAGATTAAGGGGATCCGGATCACCTCTTTTTATGACATGAATCCACATATCAACTTTATTATCTCTCATTGCCTGGGGAAGTATAAAATCAAATTTTTCCTTTCGAATAAGATTCATTAAGTCAAAGCGGCTGCGGGCTTCTTGAGCCACAGCCTGGAAACAAAGGCCCATAAGAACGATGGCTAGAGCTGAGAGCCAGATTGATTTTTTCTTCATAAAATCACCCCCTAAAAGATTTATTTTGTATTTATTATTGACTTTTAACCATTTCTTTAAAGGCATCTAACACATCCCTAATGGCTTCGATTGAACTCTTATGAATTTTAACCCGTTTGTAGCCTTTTACGCCTTGATACTTTAAGCTTGTCTTTTTTGAGTTTGCAATTTTTTCCATTAACACTAATTCTTCACTATTAATAGAGACATCATATGTTTCACAGATTGTCTCGCCAGAATTTTCTTCCTCAAGATCATCAGTTCCTATAGCCGTACTTCTTATATAATAAGTTTGGATTGTTTTTCTTGGGGTCAGGGTGTATTCATCATCATCAATTTTGAATACATATTCTTTTATAAAAAGGTTAATAGGAGCATAGTAATTTATTCTTAATTTTAAAAAGTATTTATTATCTTTGTTTATTTTCCCTATATAAAGGTAAATTCTGGACCTGGACTGCATATTATTTTTATGGATATACCAGGTAATCCCATGCTTTTCGTCTACTTTTGTTTTTAAATTATATTTTTTAGTAAGGTCAGAAGAAAATAAAGAAATTGAAAGCCAGAGAATAAGAAATAAAATAAATAAATTTTTCACTTTTTCATCCCAAAAAAGCAATGAAATCGATGAAGTTATACCTCTCCTTTTTTTATCTAATTTTGTTGATAATTAAAGCTGGTAGTCTAAACAGATTGGAACTTTTTTGCATTTCCTAAGATAATAATTTAAAAGGCAATTTAAATCAATGTCAATTAATAATCAAATATATTTTAATTTTGAATTTATTATAATTATAATTGTAAACAAAAGATTATTTTTTAGGATGATTAATTAAAAATTAACATCTGGAAAAAAGTCAAGACAAATTTTTATTTTTAGAAAGCGAAGGTAGAGCTTCTACTTTGGGATATGAATATTTTTTGGTTTAAGGCAAAGGCCAAAGGTAAAATAGTATTATTATGTTTTTTTCCAATTAAGTTTTTGGCTAAATAGAGAAGCAAATTTTAGATACTTCCAATAAGGTTCGGGATCGAGCCGAGCCAGGTCTTTTAGGCTCTCCATTCTAAAGCCATAATAATTAACGCCAGCTGCTCCAGCCTCAAATGATTCGCTCATAACTCTAATGACGCCATTTAAACCTAATTGGCCTCGGTCAAAATATTCGTTCCTAATAATAGGCTTCTTGGCTTTTTTATATTTAAGGATGGATTCTTTATCCCAAGCTCTGTGAACAGAAATAATTTGATTAGGACTGTTTATGGGATCAAATTTTTCTGACCATTTTTCTCCTGCTGCTCCAAAAGCCCCTGCTGAGACCAAAAACCCTTTTTTGACTAAGTAGTTGGTAAGTCTTTTAGCCACTTTAACATCTTCATCTGAATATAATTCGTTTACTGGTTCATATATAATGTTACCTAAGTCGCCAGTGGCTTTTATAACTTGGTCTATGTTTGCCAGAAAACCGCCTTGCCCACTGTCATAGAGAGTGAGCTCAACAATAATGCCGTGTTTTTTCATCTTCTGACAATGTCTCCGCAATTTTTTATAGTCTCTGACGGCATCGATTCTTTCATAGTTTAATTTATACTTTATAATTTCATCCTCGTATTTTTTCAGGCTAAAGTTGTACCAGTTTCGATGGAGGGCTTCTCTTCTAGAGACCCCGACCAAAAAAATTTTTCGTCCGCGGTAGTACAAATTTCTTCCTTGAACTTTAAGGACTCCAGAATTTGGCAAGCTGGCTTGAAAAAAAGAGGTAGTGGTAGTTTTAAAATTAGAATCTTGTTGGAGAAATCTCCAGCCTTTTGAATCTACATTTAGATGGTTAAAGAATTGTTCTTTAATTATTAATTCAGGGTTGAATTCGATAACAAGGGAAAGGAGGAGAATTAGAAATAAAAAAAGATGATTTTGTTTAATATTAATTACAAAGGTTTTGAAAATACTTTTATCCAAAATTATCTCTATCCGTTCTTTGGCTTGAACTGTTTCAGCTTTTTTAACAGTTCTACATAGCTTAAGCAGTTTAGTATGTCTTCTTTTTCCAGCCAGGCTCGACGGGCAATGCCTACTCCAAAGCGCATCATTAGAAAACCACTGGCATAGTGAGTATCTGTCCCTATACTTATTTTTATTCCTAGTTCTTTGGCCTTTTTTAAGTAAAATTCATTGAGATCGAGGCGGTCATAATAAGCATTTAATTCAAGGATCTTCCCTTTTTCTTTAGCTTTAATAAGGACTTTATCCAGATCTACCTCATAACCTTCTCTTTTAGAAATAAGTCTCCCCGAGGGATGGGCAATGATTGATACCCATGGATTTTCCATAGCTTTAATAATTCTCTCAGTTACATTTTTCTTAAAACCGCTGTGAATGGCAGCTAAAACAATATCTAATTCTTTTAGAATAGAATCAGGAAGATCAAGCTGACCGTCAGCTAAAATATCAACTTCAATTCCTTTCAGTATTTTAAGGCCCTGAAGTTTTTGATTGATAATATCGATTTCTTTTATTTGTTCCTGAAGACGGTGAATGGTTAATCCATGAGCATATTTGGCGGCCTGGGAATGATCGCAGACAGCAATGTATTGGTAATTAAGCTTTTTGGCTATCTGGGCCAATTCTGGCAAAGACAGATTACCATCACTGTAGCGAGAATGGACATGAAGATCTCCTTTAATATCATTATAATCTACTATTTTGGGAAGTTTGCCTTTGGCCGCCAACTCAATTTCTCCTCTATCTTCTCTTAGTTCAGGAGGAATAAGCGGCAGGTCCAATGTTTTATATACTTCTTTTTCGTCATAGCCAGCTATTTTTTTCTCTCCCTTAAAAACCCCATATTCAGAAATTTTCAATCCACGCTCCCGGGCCATAGATCTAAGCTTAATATTGTGGGCTTTAGAGCCAGTAAAGTACTGGAGGGCGGCCCCATATTCAGATTCATCGACTATCCTCAAATCGACCTGGCGTTCTCCTTGAGGAGTGGAAATCATTGCTGAGCCCTTGGTTTCACCGGCAGCCAGAACTCGGCTTACTCCGGTAAATTTAGTAAAGTGATCAATAATCTGGGCTCCTTTTTTTCCTGTAGCCAGGATATCTATATCTCCTACTGTTTCTTTCATGCGACGTAATGAACCAGCTGGAGAAAGACGCCCAACGAGGGGAGATTGTTGGAGGTAATTTATCACTTCTTCGACAATGTTTACAGCTTCAAAGATGGGAATGCGTTGTTGGGCTTGCTCGTAGATTTCAATCCCTTTCTTGATATTTTCTACTTTTTTTTCTCCAAGGCCGTAGAGTTTGGCCAGAGAACCGTCTTCAATAACTCTTTTCAGGTCTGTCAGATTTTCAACTCCTAATTTTTGGTAAGCAAGATGAAGGGTTTTAGCTCCAAGGTTCTGAATTTCTAAGAGGTCAAGCAGGCTTTCAGGAATGCTAGCCAGAGCTTCTTGATATTTTTTCATTTGGCCGGTGGCTAAATATTCCTCAATTTTTTTAGCCATACCGCTGCCAATTCCAGGAATTTCCTGGAGTTTTTTTTGTTGAGCAATTTTTTCTACATCTTCAGTTAAATCTTCTAAGATTCGGGCTGCTTTGCGGTAAGCTAAGACTTTAAAGCCTGCTTCCCCTTTTATTTCCAGGGCATCACCAATTCGAGCTAAAATAGCAGCTATTTCTTTATTTTTCATCTTATTTATTATAAATTCATGATACTCCATCTGCTTTTGCTATTCAATGGCTGAGGAAAGTTGACTTTTTTATAAGCTATTTTTATTTTAAAGGAAAATGAAAGTTATTCTGGCTGGTTATAATATTGATAGTGATGTTATTGAAGCATTGAAGAGAAATAGCCAGCCCCGCCAGGATGTCACCCCTGAAACTCTTTCTGCTTCCTATGCCAGAATCTCGAGAGATTCTCGTCCTGTGAATGAGCTGAGAGCTATTGCCAGAGCCGAGGTAGATAAAGCTCGCCGCTCAAACAGAAATATAATATTTAAAATGGGGCATCATTCTGTGGCTGAACATGCCGTTTTTAACTTCGACATCATTGGTCTCAGCCGTTTGGCTACAGAAGAACTGGAAAAATTTAGGCTCTCTTCTTTTACAGAGAAATCTCAGAGATATATCACTTTAGGAGATGATTATTTAATTCCTGAAGAAGTGAGGAAAGTAGGCAAAGAAGATATTTTCTGCCAAATGATTGAAGCCCAGAATGAGCTCTATCATCGCTTTCATCAGAGGCTTCATTCTCATTTTTTCGCCAAATTTAAAGAGTTAGCCTCTGAACCGAAAGCGCATTCTAAGTTGGATGGTTGGGCTAAAGAGGATGCTCGTTATATTGTCAGTTTAGCTACCCTTGGTCAGCTGGGTATGACTGTTAATGCCCGAAATTTAGAGTTTATTATAAGGCATTTAGCGGCCAGAAAATTGGCTGAACTGCAGGAACTTACCAACCAGCTTTATTCTGCGGCTAAGAAAATAGCACCCTCTATTATCCTTTTCACTGATCCCAGCGATTTTGATACTAAGGTCTATGCTGAGCTTAGAGAAAGAGCTAAGCCCTGGCTTAAATCTTCAACTAACTCAAATTACAAAGTCCAATTGGTGGATTTTACACCCGAAGCAGATACAAAATTAATTGCTTCTCTTTTTCACACCTCTTCCTCTCTCTCATATAATCAGTGTCTGGAAAAAGCCAGGGAATTAAGCTTTGAGCAAAAGAAGAATTACTTAATGACAGCTTTTAAATATATGGAATTTTATGATGCAGTCCTTCGAGAATTTGAATATGTGGATTTAACCTTCGACTTAGTAGTTTCTGCTTCCTGTTATGCTCAGCTAAAACGTCACCGCTTAACTACTCAGACAGTTCAAAACTATAATCCTCACCTGGGAGTGACTGTGCCTGTTTCCATTGAAGATATCGGAGCAAAATCAGAATTTATGGCTATGATAGAGAAAACCAATCAAGCTTATTTTGATTTTAAAAAAAAGTTGGAGTCTGGGGCAGAGTATATCCTGACTAATGCTCACCGCCGTCGTCTCCTCTTGAAAGTAAATGCTAGAGAATTGTATCACATCTCAAGACTCAGAGAAGATACTAGTGCTCAATGGGAGATTCGGGCCTTAGTCTCCAAGATGAGCCAGTTAGCTAAACAAACTATGCCCCTTACATTTTTGCTTTTAGGTGGAAAGGATTATTATCCTGAAATTTACAAAAAATTATTTGGCCAGCCACCTCAGAAACTACTTCCTAAATTGCAAACCTAAAAATAATGGCTTCTGACCTTCTATATCTTAGGATAACTGAGGTTAAGACGGAAGTTAAAAGTTAATTTCATCCAGGATGAGAATTATTATTAAATGTATATTGAAAACATTTCTATAATTATGATAATTAATCGTAATCAGATTTATGAAAAATAACTATGATCCTTTAGCCTCAGTCCAAGCAGCTGGGCCACCAGGGACTATATCCTTTATCTATGGCCTTTCTGACCTTACCACTTTTCCCCTTGAGGAATTTCGAACTTGTTTTGACCAGGTTTTTAAGAATAAAGCTTCCTTGGCTTTACAGTATGGTCCTGAACAGGGTTATGGACCTTTGCTTGATTATCTTAGAAAGAGATTTAAGAAAAAAGAAAATGTTGATCTTCCCAGGGCTCAAATTATGTTAACAGGAGGAGCTTCTCAGGCTCTTGACCATATCTGCTCTTTATTTACTAACCAAGGAGATACAATCATAGTTGAGGCTCCTACCTACCATGAAACCCTTAAGCTCTTCAGCGATCACGGCTTGAATGTTTTTTCAGTCGATATTGATGAGGAAGGGATAATAGTCGAACAACTAGAGGCAGTCTTAGAGAGGCTCAAGAGAAAGAGAAAGTCAGCCAGATTTCTTTACACAATTCCTAATTTTCAGAATCCCAGTGGAATAAGTATCTCTTTGGCCAGAAAAAAAGCTGTGCTCGAAGTTATTAAAGATTGGGATTTATATCTGGTTGAGGATGATGTCTACAGGGAACTTGCCTATGAAAATGAACCTCCGCCTTCTTTTTTTGCTCTAGATAAAACTAATAGGGTACTTAGATTGGGTAGTTTTTCCAAGATTCTTGCTCCTGGTTTAAGGCTCGGATGGTTAATTGCCCCCCCAACATTTATTGAACTTTTAATCGATAGCGGCTTAAAACGAATGGGTGGTGGTTCTAGCCCATTAATAGCTAATGTCGTCTCTTGCTTCTGTAATCATGGCTGGCTTGAGCCTCACCTGAAATTTATTCGGGCTCATTATAAACTTAAAAGAGATATAATGTTTAAAAGCCTTGAAACTTATATGCCAGAAGCCATAAGCTGGACCAAACCCAAAGGTGGTTTTTTTATCTGGATAAAGCTTCCTTTTAACTTGAGGATTGAAGAGGTTGTAAATTGGTCTCAATCTTCAGGAGTTTTGGTATTAAGTGGAAATGATTTTTTTGTTAAGCCCCCCCAAACTCCATACCTTAGGCTAGCTTTTAGTTTTTTAAACCAAAATAAGATTGAAGAAGGAATTGCTAAATTAGCGAACGTTATTAAATCTCATATAAGGTAGAAGTGAGTTGGGTTCAGCCGAAGAGAATGATTAAGGTAAAAAGTTGGCTTGGATGGAGGAGGAAATAATAAAGTCTTAGTCTTAAAGAAGACGAAAAAAGAAGGGAATGGAGAAACTTAAGAAGAAGGCTGAGGTGGTCATAATTGGCGGGGGCATTATGGGATTGTCTACCGCCTATTATCTAGCTCGGGCTGGCTGTCGAGATATAGTCCTCGTAGAAAGAGATCTTTTAGCTCAGGCTTCAACCGGATTATCGGTGGGAGGGATTCGTCAGCAGTTTTCTCATCCGGCCAATATAATACTTTCTCAAAAGTCAATAGAAGTTTTTGAAAATTTCCAAGAGGAATTCGGTCAGGATATTAGTTTTCATCAAGTTGGCTATTTATTTTTGGCTCAACAAGATCAAACCTGGAAAGATTTTTTAGCCGGAGTTGAACAACAGAAAGCTTATGGCGTTCAAGTTGAGATTTGTCAGCCTTCTGAAATTGAACACCGCTGGCCTTATCTTTATGTCTCTGATCTAAAAGGAGGCACTTTAAGCCCACGAGATGGCTATGCAGATCCCTACTTGGTTGCTATGGGCTTTGCCCAGGCAGCCAGAAAGCTAGGCGTTAGCCTTGAAGAAAAGACAGAAGCCGTAGGAATAGAAATAAAAGAGGGGAGGATAAGAAAAATTCAAACTAATAGAGGAGCTATTTATACCCATATTGTGGTTAATTCTGCTGGAGCTTGGGCTAAGGAAGTAGCCAAAATGGCTGGTTTAGACTTACCCATAAATCCTTATCGGAGGCAAGTATTTGTGACTAAAGCTTTCCCGGATATAACAGAGCCTATCCCTTTGGTCATTGATATGGATAATTCTTTTTATTTTCGCAGAGAAGGAGCAGGAATCTTAATGGGCAAGAATGATCCAGAAGAGCCTCCAAGTTTTAATACTAATTTGGATTGGTCTAGGTTAGAGGAAGTTACAGCGGCGGCCATCCATCGGGTTCCTATCTTAGAAAAGGCAGAGATTTTAAAAGGATGGGCTGGTCTTTATGCTGTTACACCTGATAGCAATCCAATTATAGGGGCCTTGTCAGAAATTGAAGGCTTTTTCTGTGCTGCTGGTTTTTCTGGCCATGGTTTTCAACATGGTCCGGCAGTTGGACAGATATTAAGTGAGTTTATTCTTAAAAGAAAAACTGAATTTGATCTTTCTCCCTTTACTTATGGGCGCTTTAAGCGAGAAGAATTAAAGGGGGAAAGGAGGGTAATATAACCATGAAGATAAGAATTATTTCGCGAAATGAAGTCAAGAAAGCAGTTAAAATGGTTGAGGCTATTAAGGCCGTTAAAGAAGCCTATATCCAACTTTCAGCCGGTCAAGCTATAGTTCCTTTAAGGAGTCACATTGCCATCAAAGAGCAGGAAGCAGTATCCCTGTTTATGCCTGCTTATTTAGCCCAGAGCCAATCATTAGGAGTCAAAATTGTCTCAGTTTTTCCTAAAAACAAAGAGAAGAAATTGCCTACTATTTTGGCTACAGTTATAGCTCTGAGCGCAGAAAGCGGCCAGCCTTTAGCTGTTATCGAAGGTTCTTATTTAACAGCCCTCAGAACCGGAGCTGCTTCTGGTGTGGCCACCGAGCTTCTGGCTCGAAAGGAAGCTCGAGTGGCCGCTTTTTTTGGAGCCGGAGCTCAAACAAGGACTCAAATAGAGGCTGTCCTTTCAGTTCGGCCTATCAGGAAAATTTGGATTTTCGATATAGAGAGAGAAAAAGCTGAAGAATTGGCTGAAGAATTAAGAAAAAGCACCATAACTAGCCAAATTGAAGTTCAAATAGCCACCTCTCCGTCTGAAGCTGTCCAAGAAGCTGATATAATTTGCACAGCTACAACTTCTTTCCGCCCTGTTTTTGATGATGTCTCTCTCAAGCCTGGGGTCCATATCAATGGTATTGGCTCTTATACTCCGCAAATGCAGGAGATTCCAGCCGAGACAGTTGTTCGGGCCAAAGTGGTCGTGGACTCTTTCCAGGCCTGTTTGGCTGAAGCTGGGGATTTACTTATTCCTATAGAAAAGGGAATATTAAGGAAAGGAGACATATATGGAGAAATTGGTCAGATAGCAGCTGGGAAACTCCCCGGCCGTCAATCAGATAAAGAAATAACCTTTTTCAAATCGGTGGGAATAGCTGTTCAGGATGTAGCTGTAGCCGAGCTTGTCCTTAGTCAAAGCCAGACACTAGGGCTTGGTGTTGAAGTCGATATTTGAAGATTTGAGTTTGTAAAATTTTCTTTTTCCAATTTTAAGGATAACTTCTTTATTTTTTTGAAAATCTAAGACCAGACTTATATCTTTCACTCTTTCTCCGTTTAGATATACACCTCCTTGGCGAATCATTCTTTTAGCTTCACCACGAGTGGAGAAAATATGGAAGTTTATTAATAAATTGATAAGGGGAGTTTTGGCAGTTTTAATCCTGATTTCTTCCATTTCTGTTGGATACTTTTTCTCTTTAAAGACTCGCTCGAATTCCCTTGTAGCTTTGGCTGCTTCTTCTTTTCCCCAAAAGTCAGTCACGATTGACTGGGCTAATTTTGATTTTAAATCCTTAGGATTTATTTTATTTTCCTTTATAGATGCCTTCCATTTTTCGATTTGCGAGAGGGGTTCATCAGTCAGTAATTCGTAATAGCGGAACATTAATTCGTCTGAAATTGACATTATTTTGCCGTAAATTTGGCTGGGCTTTTCGGTAATAGCTACATAATTGTTTAGCGACTTACTCATCTTTTCAACTCCGTCCAGTCCTTCCAGGAGAGGCATGGTAATTATAACTTGAGGATCTTGTCCAAATTCGCGCTGGATTTCACGTCCTACTAATAGATTAAATTTCTGATCCGTCCCACCCAGTTCAACATCAGCTTTCAGAGCAACTGAATCATAGGCCTGCATTAAAGGGTAAAGAATTTCATGAACAGAAATTGGCAGTCCTTTTTTTAAGCGGTTGGAAAAATCATCTCTTTCCAAAATTCTGGCCACAGTATATTTCGAGCTAAGATTTATGATATCAATACTAGTCAGTTTTTCCAGCCAGCGGGAATTGAAGTCAATAATAGTCTTAGCGGGATCGAGAATTTTGAAAATCTGGTTTTTGTAGGTTTCGGCGTTCTGGCGAATTTCTTCTCTAGTCATAGGGGGGCGGGTGGCCGATCTTCCGGAAGGATCGCCGATCAGTCCGGTAAAATCGCCGATGAGAAAAACAACCTTATGCCCTAAATCTTGAAAATGTTTCATTTTGCGGAGAAGGACGGTGTGTCCTAAATGAATATCAGGCGCGGTGGGATCAAATCCAGCCTTGACCGTTAAAGGCTTTTTGGTTTTTAGGGACCTTTCTAATTTTGAAGCCAGCTCTTTTTCTTGAATAATTTCTACACAGCCTTTTTTTATATATTCTAACTGACTTTCCACTATTTTTTTCATCTTTTTCCTTTTTATTTTTGTCTGATGAAGACCCTTCTTTCCATCACTTCCAACTTACCTTCGAAATAGAGTCTAACCGCTTCCGGATAAATTTTATGTTCTTCTTTTAGTATCCTTTGACTCAGGCTTTCTTCAGTATCATCTTGGAGGACAGGCACTACAGCCTGAAGAATGATGGGTCCCATGTCCACATCAGCGGTGACAAAATGGACAGTGGCTCCTGAATATTTTACTCCCCATTCCAAGGCCTTTTTTTGGACATGAAGGCCTGGAAAAGCAGGCAGTAGAGCCGGGTGAATATTCATAATAGAATTTTTAAAATGATGGCAGAAAGACGGACTTAATATTTTCATATAGCCAGCCAAACAGATCAAATCCACCTTTCTTTTTTTTACTTCCTTTATAATTGCTTGTTCGTAATCTTGCCGACTTGGAAAATCTTTCGGATTGAGATAAAGAGTGTCAAGCTTTCTTTCTTGAGCTATTTTAAGTCCTGGAGCATCTTTTTTGTTGCTAAAAACAAGAACAATTTCAGCATTTATTTTTCCCGCTAAAATAGCGTCATGGATTGCCCTAAAATTTGAACCTCTCCCTGAAATAAAAACGGCAATTTTCCCTCTTTTTTTAGGGCTTTTAAAAAATTGATCTGTCATTTTATGGTCCTTTATTTTAGAATTTAAAGCTAAATCCTAAGATGAGCGATATCCCGCTTAAGTCAATTACGGTCTTTTCCACAGCACGAAAAGTCTCCCCCGAAGGCTTTTCTTTAAAGAGCTGGTTTTTGCTTTCCCAAAAATCCAAATCTGTATTATACTCTTCATAATAGTAGAGAGTGGCTTTTTCTCCACTTTTTAATTCTCCTTGAAAATTGCTAATTTTAGCCCGCCTGAATTGGCCTTCTATAAAGAAGTGGATACTTTCTTCAGCTTCATAGACTAACCCTATGCTCGAAAAAAATGATTTTCCAAGGGAAGTGGCCTTTTGGAGAAGAAGAAAAGTAAATTTATTAGCTGGCATTATTTTTGTTTCTTTCCTCTCTACAAATTTGGTCCAGAGAAGGCCTCCTCCCCCTTTCACAAATAATTTTAGTCTATTTCGGATTGGGAAAAAATAATAAGCTGCCATATTCAATGGAAAAGCATTTATAGTTATTGGGTCCATATAAATGTATGTATCCGATTTTCTGGTGATGGACATCGAAGTTTTTTTCTCACTCATATCGCCATATAAATAGCCAGTACTAATTCCAGCCGCGATACGGGGAGAGAAAAAGAGAAGAACTTCTCCTTCGAAATAAGTTCCAAGATGAAAATCTTTGATTTCTCCTTCTTTAAAGGCCCAGTCTGGGTGAAAATCAGCTAATTTTCTAATTAATTGTTCGTGGCTTTGAAGGCTAAGATTTATATGGTTTGGATTAAAGTAATTAAGAGAACCGGATAATTTTAAATTCAATTCAAGGCTATAAGAGAAACTGGTAAGAGATAGAAAAACGATAATAAGTAAGAAATTTTTTATTAATATCTTCATTGGCCGTTAATTATTCAAATATAAATATATTTCCTTTATGGGGCCAGTTTAAATATTCAGGACGAAATTTTCAATGTTTTTATTTGGCTATCTGGAATTACTCTTTTTCCAAACAAAAAATATTTGTTCTAAAATCTTTAGCAGCAGTTCCTCACGGACAAAAGGCCAGGGGCCTTTCTCATATTATTTAAGATTATTTAAGGTTAAAATATTTGGGAATAGATTGTTTCCACTGTAAATAAGCTTTTTTGACCGAAACATCGATAACTTTTTGTTTTAGAGGAGAAATTTGGATTCTATTTCCTCCCGTTTGCGGATCAAGGTAAGTGTAAAGGGAATTGCCATCTAAAGAGATAGCTATGGCTCTTCGGCTATTTTTTATTCTCAGTAATGAAGCATCTGCTCCGGGGAGGAGAATAGTGTTGATTTGGACCATATGGTCGTACTGGCGATAAACCCATTCCTTATCAGCTATAGTTGGTGATGAAAGAAGTTGAAGAAAAGCCTGATTGTAGTCCTGAGGAAAGGGTATCGGTCCGATTTTGGCTTTCTTTTTTATGTATGAAGGAATCTTGGTTCTTCTTTTATAAACCGGACAGAGATTGACAATAGCCTCTACAGGGAGATCTACTACTACTTGGCCGCCTGCTTTAACTTTTAAATTTCCTCCTTCAGTCACTTCTCCGATTTTAACGGCTTCTAAATCCCATTTGGCAAAAATAGATTGGACTTCTTTTACTTTGTCTTTTTTAGCTACAATTAGCATTCTTTCTTGGGATTCAGAAAGCATAATTTCATAAGGTGTCATGCCTGCTTCTCGCTGGGGTACAAGATCGAGGTTGATTTCAATTCCCGTACCTGATTTAGCAGCCATTTCTGAAGCTGAACAGGTTAATCCAGCTGCTCCCATATCTTGAATACCGACAATGAGATTCTTTGACATAACTTCTAAACAAGCTTCCAGCAGCAACTTTTCTATGAATGGATCGCCAACTTGAACATTGGGCCTTTTCTGGTCTAAGTCTTCCCCAAATTCAGCTGAAGCCATAGTTGCTCCGTGAATACCATCCCGACCGGTTTTGGCTCCTACATAAAGAACGGGATTGCCAACGCCCTCTGCTTTTGCATAGAAAATTTTATCTTTACTTGTTATTCCCAAACAGAAAACATTTACTAGCGGATTATTGGAATAGCATTGATTGAAATAGACTTCTCCTCCTACAGTAGGAACTCCGATTGAGTTCCCATAGCCAGATATACCGGAGACCACTCCTTCCATAATAGCTTTATTTTGGCGATGGGAAAGAGGACCAAAACGAAGGGAATCCAGCAAAGCAAGAGGCCTGGCGCCCATGGTGAATATATCCCGGAGAATACCGCCTACTCCTGTGGCCGCGCCTTGGTAAGGCTCAATAAAAGATGGATGGTTATGTGATTCTATCTTAAAAACAGCTGCTAGTCCCTGGCCAATATCAATGATGCCAGCATTTTCGCCAGGTCCCTGAATCACATTTTTCCCAGAGGTAGGCATTTTCTGAAGATAGATTTTAGAGTTTTTATAGCTGCAGTGTTCTGACCACATTAAGGAGAAAATACCTAATTCAGTTAAATTTGGGGGGCGACCGATGAGTTCCACGATTTTTTGATATTCATCTTGAGTGAGATTATGTTCTTGCAAAAGTTTGGGATCAATCATTTTTGTCTAAATTTTTTTCTTTTCGTTTAAATAATTTATAATTGATTCGAAGATAATTCGCCCATCTTCACTTCCCAAAATAGCTTCGGAAGCTCTTTCTGGATGAGGCATAATTCCTAAAATATTTCCTTCTTTATTAGCCAAGCCCGCAATGTTTTCCAAAGAACCATTAACGTTGGCTTCGGGGGTTATTTTACCTGAAGCTTCTGAGTATCTGAAAATAATCTGATTGTTTTTTTTCAATTCTTGAATTTTTTGCTCAGGAGCAAAGTAATTACCGTCATAGTGAGCAATGGGGATTCTTAGAACCTGCCCTACCTTTCCTTTATTGGTGAAAGGTGTTTGGTTATTTTCCAGTCTAATAAAAACAAACTGGCATAGAAATTTGAGGTTTTTATTCATAAGCATGGCTCCAGGGAGGAGTCCTAACTCCAGAAGAATTTGAAATCCATTGCAGATGCCCAGGATAAGTCCTCCATAGGAGGCAAAGATTTTTATTTCTTGCATGAGAGGAGAAAACTTAGCAATAGCCCCTGATCTTAAATAGTCACCATAAGAAAAACCTCCCGGTAGAATAACGCAATCAACATTCTGCAAATTGTGCTCTTTATGCCATAGAAAAACTGTTTTTTGCTGGAGGACACTATTTAAGACATAAAAGGTATCGAAATCACAGTTAGAGCCAGGAAAAACAACAACTCCAAATTTCATTGTTTTTTATTTTTCCTGACTTTCATAGCCTGCCTTTATTATTCCAAGATCTGCCACGTAAATTTTTCGATAATAGGATTAGACAGGACTTTGTCTGAAATTTCTGGGATGATTTTTTCAGCTTCTTTTCTAGAGATTCCTTCCAGTTCAAGTTCAAATACTTTACCCTGCCTTACATCTTTGACAAAACTGTAACCAAGAGTATGAAGGGCGTTTTTGACTGTTTGTCCTTGGGGATCAAGGACGGTTTCCTTGAAAGAAACGATAATTCTAGCTTTGATTCTGGAGAGCCCTTTCAAAGATAAAATCAATTTTAGCTAAGTAAGGATTAAGCGAGAAACAATCCTCAATTTCTTGAGGAGATAATATCTTCTTTATCTCGGGATCATCTTTAACTAATTTTTTAAAGTCAAGGTGTTGATTCCAAGCTTTAAGACTGTTTTTTTGAACTAGACTGTAAGCATCTTCTCTCGATAATCCTTTTTTGGCTAAAGTAAGCATTAATTTTTGAGAAAAAATAAGACCTCGGGTTAAGTCTATATTTTTTCTCATGTTTTCAGGAAAAATTTTCCAATTTTTTATAATATCGGTTAATTCAGCTAAGATGAAGTCGGTAAGAATAAAAGTATCGGGGAAAATTATCCTTTCAGCCGAGGAATGTGATATATCTCTTTCGTGCCAAAGAGGAATATTTTCTAAAGCAGCCTGAAGATTAGCCCTAGCTAAGCGAGCTAAGCCTGAAATTCTTTCTGAGCGGACAGGATTTTTTTTATGGGGCATAGCTGATGAGCCTTTTTGGCCTTTAGTGAAGGGCTCTTCTACTTCGAGGACTTCGGTTCTTTGCAGGTGGCGGATTTCGAGGGCAAATTTTTCTAGAGACGAAGCTATTAAGGCCAAGACTGAAATTACTTCTGCGTGGCGGTCGCGCTGGAGAACTTGAGTGGAGACTTTGGCTGGTTTTAAACCAAGTTTGGCTAAAGCATAGGTTTCAATCTGAGGATCGAGATGAATGTAAGTGCCTACTGCTCCAGAAATCCGGCCGTAGCTTATTACTTCTATGGCCTGATTTATTCGCCGCAAATGGCGATTGATTTCTTCGTACCAGACAAGCAATTTTACCCCAAAAGTTATCGGTTCAGCATGAACTCCATGAGTTCTGCCAATCATAATTGTTTTTTTATAACGCAATGCTTCTTTTTTAATTATTTCTTTTAAGGAAAAAAGATCTTTTTTTATTTTGTTTAAAGATTCTTTAATAAGAAGAGAGAAGGCAGTATCGACCACATCATAAGAGGTAAGGCCGAGATGGACGAAGCGAGAGTCATCGCCTACGTATTCAGCAATAGAAGTAAGAAAGGCAACGACATCATGTTTCACTACTTTTTCTATCTCCTCGATTCTTTCTACAGAAAATGCGGCCTTTTTTTTAATTCTTTCTAAAGCAGCTTCTGGTATTTCTCCCTTTTTTTGCCAAGCTTCACAAACTGCTAGCTCCACTTCTAGCCATTTCTGGTACTTATTTTTTTCAGACCAGATGGCTCCCATTCCAGGGAGAGTGTACCTTTCTATCATGGAATTTCTACTAAAAATGATTTAAAATCATAACAACATGCCTAGCGTCTGTCAATGACAATTAGAAACCCAAATACTCTTGACA
>Ga0190352_1000143_pt1 | contig 17943 bp, 16 predicted proteins | sample 4872131011_MG_FD_161682 | JGI IMG/M metagenome (GOLD analysis project Ga0190352, IMG submission 161682) | Hydrothermal vent microbial mat bacterial communities from Southern Trench, Guaymas Basin, Mexico - 4872-13-10-11_MG | ecosystem: Environmental > Aquatic > Marine > Hydrothermal vents >...
AATCCGCCTCTACATCTGTGTTCCATTCTATGATTGCACTGTGAGGTGTTAGTGAAGTTGCCTGTACGTTTGTTATATTTATATTCGGAATCTCAGTTATTGTGAATGTTCTTACTGGTGGCCATTCTGAATTATTGAATTGAATATAACCAGAAGAATTTGCCTGTTTGGTTGCAAAATCATCCCCATCTCTTTTGATAAGATAATAATGGTTCGGTTTTAAATCCCAAACAGTGAACATCACATTATTTCCACTCGTTGTATCTGCTGTGAAATCTATCAGGATCTCACCTTGCGGAAGAGATGTATCGAATTTGTTTACTGTTATTGTAGCATTACCACCTGCTGGAACTACGGTCATATTGTAAGTTGTTACGGTTCCGGTCCCAGTAAGAGAAAGACTACTCTTCTCTGGATACCAACGTGGTGTACCGGGACTATCCTCGCTAAATACTCTGCCATCAGTGAACTCGATTTGCAAATTAGAGACAATGTCGTTGATAGCAAATTTTCTTGTAGCATCCGGAATATTTCTTATTGTAATGTTAGAAATATTTGGGCCCTCGAAACTAAAAACATTCTCAATTGAGTTATTCTCAAAAAGTATATCTGATACTTCTACCCCCGCTTCGTATGTCGCAACGTATATGCCATACATTGAAGAATTTCTAACTATGTTGTTCCTTATTGTGACATTCCTTATCCAGCTGCGAGGCTCGCTATAGGTGTAGAGAAAAATTCCATAATGAGCATAACTGTCCGAGATCATATTGTCTTCGACTAGGCAATTTTCCACGCCAATAAGCCATATCCCTCGTGTACAATGTTCCAGTGTGTTATTTCTTATAATAACATTTTTATTGCCATAGTTATGAACCATTATTCCTGCACCATTTGTAGCGTTATAAATTAAATTATTCGCTATTAAGACCTCATCACAGTTACCAAAGACATTAATAGCATCGTGATTGTTATCGTCCAATAGATTATTTGTAATTGTTATATGATGAAAATTATATTCATCGTGTCCAGCTAAATGCGTAATAATAGCTCCTGCGGGTCCTGTATGTGTGATTGTATTATTGTCTATTGTTATATAGCTACAGCTATGCCTCATATAAACGCCCCAACCATCAAGAGAAGTTATTGTTAGGTTAGTGATATTTATATGCGATGATTTACCACCTATGTATATCCCTTCAGCATAATTTTTAATAACTATATTTCCTTTTATATCTATAAATGAATGATCACTCGGTATTTCGATACCATTTCCTGTTTTATCAACTCCATCCAAGGTTGGAGTCCCGTTGTAAGCAGTTATGATAATCGGACGGGTCGCATTACCAGAATTTGCGAAGACAGCATGCTCATCATACCATGTTCCATCTAACAAGTATATTGTATCTCCTGCCTCTGCCTGCTGAGCAGCATAAGAAGGATGCTGCCATGGCTCATCAACTGAAGTTCCATTATTGCTGTCACTACCCCATGTGGCGACATAGTAGTCAGTTGCACTTGCTATACCTATCACGGCGAACAGCAGCATAAAACTGATACCGAAGTTCATTATAAAAAATAAGTGAATATAAGGGGTGTACTCTTTATCTCTGTTTTCCTCAATCTTATGCTTATGCATTTCGGTTCTGCGAACTTGCTTTTTTTCTATATTTTTCGTTTTCATGACTATAACATAATTCAGAATTCGCTATTTAAACTTTTTGATTAATCTGAAATTATTAACATATATGTTCCAAACTATTTCCGATCGTTAATTAAATTATGAACTCTTTGATAAGCTATGTTCACAGATTAGAAAGTATTTTTAAATAACTTCCAACCATGAAAATAGGGAGAGAAGGGTAGGGTAATACGTACGATAATACAGGCGTATCCCTGTTATTGTTTCTCGTGAAAATCAGTGTAATCTTGTGGTTTATAAAATAAAAGGGGCTAAACAAACATTAATACCAACATCATATCATAGCAATAGGTGAGTCACTTGAGCACAGTACAAAGAGTTGCAAAGAACACAGGTGTCATTATCACCGGAAATATTGCTTTCCGATTAATATCTTTATTTGTAACAATATACCTTGCGAGGTATCTTGGCACGGCTGAATTTGGCAAGTATAGCTTTGTCTTCGCATATCTTGCCTTCTTTGGTGTTATATCTGACTTGGGATTTCGTGCAATTCTTGTTCGCGAGATGTCCCGCGATTCGTCATTAGCACCAAAGTTAATCGGGAACGCGTATATTATAAGGCTAATTTTAACTGTTTTTGCCGTGGTTTTACCAATAATTATAATAACACAGACATCATATCCCTCGGATACAATTACTTATGTTTGCATAGCAGCTTTTACGCTACTATTTATGTCTTTTAGTAACTTCTATACTGCCATATTTCAAACTAATTTACGGATGGAATATGATATAATTGCAAAATTAACTTTTAAAATTTTATCTGCCGGGCTAATATTCTTGATTATTTTTTCGCGTGGGACGCTCACTCAAATAATACTTGCATTGGTATTTTCTGAAATGGTTAGAACACTGATTAGTTATTCATTCGCCAGAAAATTTGTCAAACCACAGTTTACTATTGACTTTGGACTTTGGAAATATTTATTTAAGGAGGCGTTACCACTTGCACTTTCCAGTGTTATCTTGGTAATTTATTATCAAATCGATATGGTGATGCTTTCGCCAATGCAAGGAGATGTTGCAGTTGGGATATACTCAGCAGCACATAAATTATTTGACCCACTTTTGCTTATTCCAATGGCACTTATGATGTCACTGTTTCCAATAATGTCTGAAGCCTTTAAAACTTCGAGAGAAAGATTGATAAAAAGTTATAGACTCGGCATTAAATATCTTTTAATTATGGCATTACCTATTGCCATAGGCACAGCACTTTTATCTGATAAAATCATCTTGTTGATTTACGGAACAGAGTTTGCTGAATCAGCAATAGTACTTCAAATATTAATCTGGGCACTTGTGTTTAATTTTGTAAATTCTTTATTGTTACAGCTTCTAATATCAATAGATGAACAAAAATTAAATACATTGAGCACAGGGATATGTGCTATTGTAAATATAGCACTTAATTTTATTTTAATCCCGATATTAAGCTACAACGGCGCAGCTATCGCAACTGTGGCTACACATGCAGTACTATTCATAGCAAGCTTCTATTTTGTCTCTAAGCATTTACAAATGCTTTCTATACACAAAATTGTGATAAAACCAGTGATAAGCGGATTAATAATGGGCACTTTTGTGTATTATTTTTTAGGTGTTAATATGTTCTTGTTAGTTCCTTCAGCCGTAATTATATATTTTGGGGCACTATTAACTTTGAAAACTTTTTCTAAAGAAGATTGGGATATAGTTAAAAAGGTGCTGGGTAGGGTGTAATATCTGTGATGCTCTCCGGGAAAATATCTGTGGTCTCAATATGATTCGTTGCTCACCTCTCAACGTAATCACCTAAGTCGTAATCTTCGCACTATAAAAGAGGGTGCCTTTTTGATTGTTTCCATCACTTCTTTTTCTGCAATAATGTAAGAAATCGTCCAGAGAAGGTGTCGTAGTTTATTCATCTGGTCTTTCCCATCCCTTTTAATATCACTTTTCAAGCACATCAGACAAAAATTTTATTTGTTTCTTCTTCTCTCTCTCTATTCTGTTTGTATCAGGATATGTTAACTCTTTTTCAATGCCACTCGCGCCTATTCTGTCGAATAAAAGTGCTCTTGGTGTTTTGTGATATAGTTTACAAGGAGTACCATAAGAAAGTGCAACCACACAGGCATGTACTCTATCAGAGTATACAGCTTCAGCATTAGCATATAAATTTAGGTAGTCTTCTGGAAGGTTTGAAATTAGTGTATTTTGTTTCTCAAAATAGCTTTTAGGCGGATCACAATAATGTGAATGGTGAGTTCTTACTATCAATCTATCTTTAACCTCTATTTCGGGCTCTGGTTGCCTATCAAAAGTAAAAACACAGTATTTAGGCATTTCAAGTTTGGCTGGCGTAAAATAATCATTTATAAAAAATGCACAATCAATGCCGTTATAGGAGTATTTAGCTAAATCTTGATAATTATTGAATGCTACCTCATCCCTAGAAATAAAAGCATAAGGCTTAATTTTCTTTAAAAACTTTCTTACTTCACTTATTACCTTTTCGTTATATGAACTTCCCCCTCCTCCATTTATAATAATTTTAACATTTTTATTTTTTAAATCTAATAAAGATTTTCCGAATTGTCTAATAAGATACCAATCCATTATACAGCCTGAAAGTACCACAAACTTTGAGTTGAAATATATACTTAAATCCAGAAAATTTTTAAGCATCTTATTCAACTCTTGTTCATCAATGGTTAGTATAGAGTTTATAAATCTGTTTCTATCTATCTCTGCAATCCTTTTGCCTAAATAAGGTATCGATTTTATTAATCGTTTCGGGATCCATCTGAAAATATTCTTCTTCTGACCATAACGTCGATCTTCAAATAATACTCTCGATAAGCCACCAACTTGATTAATGGTGTATTCTGGTGCTGCCTCCTTTAGTGATTGAATCGACCCTAAATCGATAAAAACGTTTCCGAAATTATCTGGCCAGGTCCAAAGATATACAATTCTATTTTTTGACATGTTCGTTCCTTCTTTTTCTCTTATTTTGAATCCCTGTTAATACAATGTCCAAATACGAATTTCTCCACTATCATATACATTATTCTTTTTTTTCTGAACAGAACGCATAATTGGGTCATGAATATCAGTAGCCTCTATCATATATGATAAATTAAACTCCTTAATAATTCTTTTCGCATGCCACCCGTCAATATCAGATTCCTCACTGAACCAGTTAAGCTGTCCACCTATGCTTCTTCCTCTAACTTCTACGTATGGATTATCTATATAAAACTCCTTTGTTAGCGGTGAATTTTTTTTTATCTTTATATAGCTTTCATTGATAAAACCATAAGATAAAGCAGCAGTAGAACCCGAAGTCAAAATCGCTGGTCTTCCTCCAGAAGCAGCGGACATCCTTTGTGGTCTAACATTGTATACTCCACCATTACCCACCATATTTTTGTTTGGATTTATGTTATCTTTTATCCATAATGCTCCGATATACGTCTCATCTGTCATACGCCAATCTCCACGCCCTCCTTTCATGCCTGTGTGCCAGTGCTGATAAAATCCAGAGAAACTGACTGCGATGAGTAGGCTTACAATAATCACAAAAGTTGCATACCCTCTTTTCCGATTGTAGGCATGTGAGATATTCGTTAGACTTATTCCTATAAATAGGAATAAAAACGTAAATAAAATAAAATGTGCGTAAGTCTGTATATAGGAGAAGGGGATGAGAAGCAGTAATATAATCAATAGAAACCAATCTTCAGGTCGTTTATCGTGTTTGAGCACAAGATACGTAAAACCTCCAAAAGCAAGAAGAATAAGAGGTCCGGTGTATCGCATATTAATGATAAACATGTCAATGACCCACCCGTATCTGGATCCGGCGGTAATGAATGTATGTGTAAAAAATGGTGATGAAAAAGTTATGATGAATAACACTAAATAGCAAATTTTTGAGTAATTGTTCCTGATCGGGTAAAATCTCTCATTTTTAAACTTTTTTGATACGCAATCGGATGTGATTGAACCATTTCTTGAAGAATTTCGAATATTTCTTTTCGCACAGTGTCTCTGAAAAAAAATTGATTTATTTATTTTAGTTCCGATAATAATTATGAAAAAACTTAGGATGATTGGGAAAGTAAAATAGACATAATGATGCGTGGCTGCCATCAGCACGGGTAACATTATAGCAAGCATACCAGCTCGTAGTTTATTTATTCGCACTCTTAACAGTAAATAAGTGAATAATGGCAACATCACAATAAACAATCCTCTTGTGCTTATGTCCCATGTGGTGAACACCAGCATTCCTTGTGATGTGGAACAACCAAAAGCCACAAGAAATTTGAAAAGGTCATCATCTCTTATCATACCTGCCAGCAAATACGCAGTAAAAATGCTGAGAAGCCCCACAAACACATCAAATAGCAGAACCGTTATCTCCATATCGAGACCAGACAATTGGGAAATTCCTGAGAGTATGAAGGGAACAGCACTTGCGTATGAATAAGGATACATCCCAAATATGGACAGTGGATGAACCCACCACCTGGCATAACCATATAGAGAGATTATGTTTGCCAGTATGGATGTATGAAACGAATCGTAGCCTGTTTGATGTGAATACGATGGGATTCGCAGTATAATGTTCAGTAAAATAAGCAGCCCGAGAAGTATATAATTACTGCGGTTTGAGAATTTCATAACAATCTCCTTGTCCTCATTCTGAAGATATTCATAAGACGATTAACGTAATATCTGCGTATCTCACGCGGTCTTATATGCCGGAAGTAATGTTTGACTTCATTATCGTCAATTCGTCTTTTTCTGAGAATTAAACTGCCAAAGTATCCATATAAATAGGCGAACCCAGTATAATAGGGGCGTTCAGACAATAATTTTATCCCCTTTAACAGCGCGTGGACAGGAGTGTAACCTATAAAATAATTGTTAGACCCAAACTGCTTATATCCCCACCAGTACCCTTCAGCACTTGTATGTGCCCTCGTGGACACGAATTTAATATAGTTAAACTGCTTTGTATCCCAACCCTTTATTATTGCTTTGACATTTGAAACGCTGTCAGGGGATTTTGTCAGTAAGTAACCACCGGTATCTTCAAAACAGCGTTTTCTCCATATTCTTGCACCACCACTGGGTAAGTCATCTCGCTGCTTATCTTCTACTATTCTGTTTCCAACAATATTTGCTCCCCTTCCACTTGCCACTCCCAGTTTTTGTTTTTTTTCAAATTCAGTTATTAACTTTTCAAAATATTTCTGTTCTAATATTATATCAGCATCCAATGCTATATATTCATACCCAATGCCCTGCTGCGTGCAATGCTTGATTGCAAAATTAAAACCCTCTCTGCACACGTGAGAGAGATGAACCCCCAGATCGCGCTGGTTACCCTCCAGTCTGATAGCTTTTATCCAATTATATTTATTTATTAGATTTCTAACAATATCAACTGTTTTATCAGTACTTCCATCATCCACAATGACCCACAATATTGGCTTGATTGTTTGTTCTAACACAGATTTAGCGAGTTCAGGAAAACTATCCTCTTCGTTCTTGACTGGTGTAACCATTATGTATTGCCTTTTCCCTTTGTTTGTATCCATATTTATATCCATAAACTGTCGTCCATCCTGATGACCTCAAAACATTCAGCAAACTCGTATCCCATCGCCCAGCCATATATCTGTGCCAGCGATTTGATCCGATCAATTAAATTTTCCTTCCCAAATTTCTCATACTGACTTTTATAACATCGGATTGCTTCAAGTTTTATATTAATGGTAGAGGAGATGTCAACAAAAAATTGAGGACGGAATGCAAACACATTCGGTCTATATGGCAGTGGAGAACTGCTCAACACATTTTTCACCCTGCCCTTTCTGGATACTGCAAACATGATCTCGGCAGCAGCTTTATGATCCTGATGCGAATCGAAGGGATGATGTGAAATGAGGATATCGGGCTGTATCCGGTCTACGATTTGGTCCACCTCTGAAATGATTTTTCCATCGCTTGGAAGTTTTGTTGGCGTATAATCCAAAAAAATAATTTCTTTTATTCCAAGTACTTTCGCTGCCCGTTCCGCCTCGGATTGCAACGTTTCTCTTGTGTATCTCTCTCCATTCATACCACGGTATTCGCCGCTTGTGAGCACTAAATGATATAGTTCATATCCATTCAGTGCCAATTTTGATAATGTGCCACCTGCTTCCAGTTCCATGTCATCTGGATGTGCGCCCATCGCAAGTATTCTTCTTTTCCTCATCTTATCACCTTTTTGTAAACATAATTCGGACCATTTGAGCCTATCCTTTCAAATCCATGTCTTTCATAAAATCTTTGTGCTTCTATATTAAATTTTTTAACCTGTAATGTCACACAGTTCATATGCTGTTTAAGACATATTTCGCAGATATATTTAAGTAAGGTGCTTCCTATTTTTTTTCCTTGATATTCCGGTAATACAGCCAATCTATGAATATAAAGGCTGTTATCTTTAACAGAGCATATTACAAACCCCGCAATTTGATTATCAACGAGCATTGCGAAGCTATAATCCCATTTATGGTTAAGTTTCATCAAGAAATTGTCCAGAGTCCATGTGCCTCCCTCATCAATTATTGCCCTATCAATTTCAATTAAACGTACAATATTTTCTAATACCATTTCTTTATTTAGTTGCACAATCTTCATTTCGGCATCTCTCCAACATTGAAAAGCGCATCTATCGCGCTCATATTCGGTATGAATCCTTCATATCGCTGTTTATACACGGGATGCTTGAAATCTTGAAATACGACTTTTATGCCCCTGCGCTCGAACAACGAGACATCCAGATAGTCTTTACCTTTCGGTCCTGAGAGATACACATCGCCACCCAAAGCCTCTACTATTTCAACCAATCGTTGTGTGGATTTAGAAGCGAAGCCCAATTCGCTTGAAAACACTATTTCCACATCTATATCAAATACTTTCATGAGAAATCTTATCAGTTCCATATTCAAATCAACAAGTTTTTCATGCTTTTTATTGTATATCCTGCTCAACTCTTCCTCATACATGCTGTAATATGGCGTATCCTTATAATTATCCCTGATGTTGTTGAAATGGTCTTCCGCCCACTTAACCCCTTTCCACGTTTTTATTTCGTTCCTTATTTTTACTTCGTTTATTGGTCTGTGTTTCTTATCCACCGGTACCGTAAGCCATTTCCAGCCGTGATATATCCTTATTCGATTACGATGTTGAAAATCACTCTTATTGAACTGTGCATCGTCATATATCACAAATATATCCGACTTCACCATTTTATCAAAAAATCCCAAATACGGAAGATAGTTTGGCTGATGTATTGCTACTATCGTTCCCATTGTAACCTCTTATTGTATGCTTCTTTTTTCATAGTATAGTATTGAATTCGATTGAAAAAATCATAATACCACTTAATTGTCTCCCTAAGTCCTTTATCTAAATCATATTTATACTTCCAACCTAATATATTCCTTATTTTCTCACAACTTAAATATTGTCTCTTTATCTCATGCACTGCTTCATTTTTTATTACAGGTTTCAAATATTTCTTGCCACATAAAGTTAATATCTTGTTTACCAATTCAAGAACGGAAATTGGCGTCTCTGTTCCTATGTTAAACGCTTGTCCTTTCACTTTTTTCCATTCTATATTCTCTGCAAGTGTCATATATGCATCAACAACATCCTTTACATATATATAATCCCTTAAATAGGTTCCATCACTCCGCAGAACTGGAGCTTCATCGAATACTGCAGATTTTATTGTTCCTGGTATAATCCTACTGAAGTTGAGGTCGCCACCGCCATAAATATTACCACATCTGGTTATTACAACTGGTAGCCCGTATGTGTTATAATATGCCTGAGCTATTAAATCAGCACAGGTCTTTGAAACATCATACGGGTGAAGTCCACGCAAGCAATCATCCTCAGAATAAGGCAATTTATTACTTGACCCATATGCCTTATCACTTGATGCCAATACCAGCCGTTTCACCGTGTCTATCTTCCTTACTGCTTCGAGAATGTTCCATATGCCCTTGATATTTGACTCAAATGTTGATAGTGGAGCACGCACCGCAGTCTCTACCAATGTTTGCGCTCCTAAATGAAAACATGTATCTATTTCATACTCATTCAAAACGCGCTCTATTAATTCGTAATCCTCTAAACGTCCATTAACTACCGTCACCTTACTTACAATCCCTGAAGTATTAAATTTCGAATATGGTAGCTGGTCCCTTATCAGCGCTACAACTTTCGCTTTCTTCTCTACCAATTTCTCTGTCAGCCATGAGCCAAGAAATCCATTCGCTCCAGTTACAAAAACACGCCTGTCCTCCCAAAATTTCTCTCTCTTTTCCCCTATCATTTGTATCTCCACACAAATTCTCTTATCTTCTCAAGTATATATTTCATTTCTTCCTCTCCGATTCCCGGATATACGCCAATAAAAAATGTATGTTTCATCGCCTTGTTTGTATTGGCAAGGTTACCAACCTTACGATAAGCAATATTTTTATACGCTGGCTGATTAAGTATATTCCCAGCGAATAACAATCTGGTCTCAATATTGTTCCTCTCTAGGAATTGCACAATGTCCCTTCTCTTAAATCTCGCATTCTCCCTAACAGTGATTGGGAAAGCGAACCAACAAGGTTCTGATTTCGGAAGTGAATACGGTAAAATAAAGTAATCTTCATATTTTGAGAATTCATCATATAAAATTTCGAAATTCTGCCTTCTTTTTTTCATAAAATCAGGAAACTTTTTCAATTGCTCATACCCAAGCGCTGCTTGAATATCCGTTGGCTTTAAATTATATCCCTCATGTATATATATATATCTTTTATCATAATCTTCAGGCAGATCCTCCGTTTTATAGCTAAATCTTAGTGGGCACATGGCATTTGGATCCTTTACAAGAATGCATTCAGGACAAGTGCACGCCCTCCCCCAATCACGCATTGAGTGAACGATAGAACTTAACGAATCGTTGTTAGTAACTATTGCTCCACCTTCTCCCATTGTAATATGATGAGCGGGATAAAAGCTAAATGTGCCAAAGTCACCAAAGGTTCCCAAAAACCGCCCATCATATTTTGAGCCGAGAGCGTCACAAGCATCTTCTATGACATATAAATTGTTTTCCGCTGCAATTTCCATAATTACATCCATCTCATTCGGATTGCCAAGGGTATGTGGTAAAAAAATCGCTCTCGTTTTTTCACATATTGCACTCTCCAATTCCTTCACATTTATATTATATGTCCCAAGCTCAATATCTACGAAAACAGGGATCAAATTATTTTGAATTATTGGACTCAATGTGGTCGGAAAGGTTGCTGCTGGAGTTATTACTTCCTCGCCTTTTTTCAAGGGATGCTCCAACTGACTTGATTTTAGAGCGCTAATTGCCAATAAATTTGCAGAAGAGCCAGAGTTCACCAAAATAACATGTTTAACATCTAAAAATTTGGAGAAAACATCCCTAAATAAATGGTCGTATTTTCCTAAAGTCAACCAAAAATCCAATACTGCATCTACCATTGTTATCATTTCCTTATAATCATAAACCCTTCCTGCAAAATGAACTTTTGACTCCCCTGGAACAAATCTCTCCTCCTCTTTCTTGAGAGCATAATATTCTATAATCTTTTCAAAGATTTGCTCTTTTATTTTTCTCTTATCCATTTTCCCTCCCCTATCTTCCCATGTTCTCCTCATACCAATGAATTGTTTTTCGTAGTCCTTCCTCCAAATCATAGCGAGGTGACCATTTCAATATTCCCCTCGCTTTTGTAATATCACAATACAATCTCTCCGGCTCATATGCTCTGTGCTTAAGTTCACCATACCATGGTGCAATGGAACTACCCATCAAATCTAATATTTTCTGTACCACATCCCTTACTTTATATTCTTTACCACTTCCTATATTTATCACCTCTGATATTGCCTTCTCGGCGAGTGAAGATTTAACTATAGCAGATATTGCATCTTCTACATATAGAAAATCTCTTGTTTGATTTCCCTCAGTTAATTTTATTTTCATATTCTTGATCGCACACTTTATTACATGAGGAATTAAGCGCTCTGATTTTTGGTTTGGGCCATATACATTGGATAATCTCAATAGAACAGTCGGAATGTTATAAATCTTATTTGCAAATCTGCAAAAAAATTCACTACATGCTTTTGATATCGAATACGGTGACAAAGGGTCTATCGGCTGATCCTCCCTAAAAGGGACTGGATTAAACCCATATACTTCATAAGTCCCAATGTGTATGAAAGAAGAACAACTTATATCCCTCAACGCATGCAATATATTTAAGGTTCCTTGGATATTTGTTTGAACACACTCGTTTGCAGTTTGGAAATCCCTTTTCAAATCGACAAAAGCACCAAGGTGGAAAACTTTCTCTGGCTCCACATTGCTAACACACCCCTTTATCGAGGCATATTCACGCAAATCCGCTTTATGTATTCTTATTTCTGTCTTTAAATTCTTTAATAACAAATTTCCACGAATTTCCTTGCTACGTGATATTATATTAACCTCAGCACCTTCTCCCACAAGCCTTTTAACCAAATGTGAGCCAATAAAACCTGTTGCCCCAGTAACTAAAACTACTGTTTCTTCCAAACCGCCCATTTCGCTTTGCCTGTCCTCCACATCTCATTCAGTATCTCATTTTCTCTGACTGTATCCATCCCACTCCAAAAGCCTTTATGTTCATAACACGCTATCAATCTCTCCCTACAAAGTTTGACAAGCATACCCTTTGAAAAATCAGTGCTGCTCCATTCCCAAAGGTCGAATAAAGTAGAATTGAATATAAAAAAGCCTGCATTAATGAAAAGGGATTTTATAATCGGTTTTTCAAGATATTCGTACGCTATTTTATCTTCATCAAATCTAACTATACCATACGAAGTCGTCAGAGGATAGACCGCCATTGTGCCCGCCTTTTTGTGTTTTTTATGGAATTTTAACATTGAAGCAAGGTTCAAATCTGCCAATACATCAGAATAAGACAGGAAAAAGGTATTTGTCACGGTATTTCTTATTTGCCATATTCGTTCCGCGGTATCAGAATTCTCTCCAGTATCTATACACTGTATGTTTATCCCCCTCCTATCTTTATATTTATCCTCAAAATAGTTTTGAATGCCCTCTCCTTTGTATCCCGTCAATAATTTTATATTACGGTATCCGTAGAATTCATATAACTTTATTATGTGTTCTATCACCGGCAAATCCCCTATCTTTACCATTGGTTTTGGTATGTCCGCTGTTAGGGGATATAATCTTGTCCCTTTTCCTCCACATAATATTATCACATCGTATTCTTCTTTCATTCTTCTTTTCATGAACCTATTTTATTTTAAATTGAGAACTTTTGAAACCTTCTTTCGTCCTTTTTAATTTGTTCCTTATCACATCAAGGTAATACTGATTTATCTCCCGTGGTCTTATATGGCGATAATAGTGCCTAATCTCCTCGTCTTTTATCCGCTTTTTTCCGAGGATTAAACAACTAAAATAACCATATAAAAAAGCAAGACCTATGTAATAGGGTCTCTCAAATAAATATCTCATTCCCTTTAGAATTGCATAAAACAAATTGAAACCTACATAGTAGCTATATATCCCAAATCCCTTAAATTCTTTCCAATATCCCTCCGCACTACCAAGTGCCCTTGTAGATATAACTTTAATCCCCTCCAATGATCTTGTTTCCCACCCCTTTAATTTCGCTTTAACATTTGAAATACTATCTGGTGCATACGTCACAATATAACCGCCTGTCTCCTCAAAACATCGCCTCCTCCACAACCTCGCTCCTCCGCATGGTAAATCACTACGTTGCTTCGAGCGTTTTGTTTTTTCATCGATAATATTCCATACTTCACCACTTACGATACCAAAATTCCGATTTTTTTCAAATTCTTTTATTAATCTCTCAAAATAAGTTTCTTCTAAAATTATATCAGCATCAATAAGTCCAATGTAGTCATATTCTATCTTACATCTTTTACAATATTCCATTGCAAAATCAAAACCCATAATACATACTTGGGAATAATGAACTCCCAAATCCCTCTCCCCCTCTTTTAAACGAATTGTTTGTATCCACTCGTGTTTTTTCACAGCATCTTCGATTATCTCGGGTGTTCCATCTGTGCTCCCGTCATCTACGATGACCCATAATTTTGGTTTGATTGTCTGCCTCACTATTGACTGAATAAGACCTGGTAAGCTTTTTTCTTCATTCTTCGCAGGAGTAATAATAATATATGACCCCGATGGGGAATTATTTTCTTTCATATTTCTCTATAAATTCTGTTATAAAATTAGCCACATTCATTTTCTCACTCAGCATTCTTTCCCTTCTCCTTTGCCATTTGTCCTTAATTTTTCCATCCGCTAAAAACTCAACTGCTTTTTCCAATGCTTGCTCCCTATTTGAGAATGTATAAAGAAGTCCATAATTCTTTTCTAAATCATTAATGAATCCCCAGCGTCTCGTGGTTGTCACATATATTGATGGCACTCCTAATATCGCAGCCTCAGCCGCCATGGATGCCCCGTCCCCTATATACATTGTAGAATAATAAATACAATCTTGCAAATCATTTATTGGTATTTTTAGCTTATATTTTTCCAATTTATTGCTCAATTTTATTTCGGATGTTAAAAATACGTGTCCATAATTCTCCAAATTTTTAATGAAAACAAGCAATTCATCGTTGGAAGCAAAGTCAAAACCTTTCGCACCAATATCATGGTAGGCATTTAAAGAAGAAATTCTCATCAAAATATATTTGTCATTCTCATTCAAATTTAAATTTTTTAAAACAGATGGATTCGGCTTAAAATTACATGGATGTAAATAAGCAAGTTCAAAGTAACTATTAAATCTAACCTGTTTTTTACCAAGATTAGTATTGAAACATGATGGAGTAAGTATAACATCTGTAAAAGGTTGCATTAATGCAATTGCTAACTTTGCACCCTCAACATCTATAAAGGCAATATAGGGTTTCTTGAACAATTTGCTCACATGTGCCATAGAAACAGACCCAGGACCCATATAAATATCCGGTTTAAATTCCTTTGAAATTTTGTATAGTAAGAAATCATTTTCAAGGATACTAATAGCTTTTCTTATTAATCCCTTATAGTGCTTTCCACGATTATAACTGAAACCATAAGCATCCAACTTTTGAAAAACATCTTCTTTATTGCTCGCAAAGATTTTCACCATATGCCCCCTTTCTTCTAGGTTCCATATAATATTCTTTAATATATTTACATCTTTAGGATGACCAATATTAACTATGATTTTCATAAATTGCCTCCTTCACACTTTCCGCAATTTTCAGTAAATCATTTTTTTTGAGCGTATAATGATTTGGTATTGTTAGCAAAGTGCTTCCACATTTTTCTGTATTCGGACAATCACCCTTATATCCATAACACTGTTTTGCTTTCAAAGGCGTTTCACTATATAATTTGGAAGTATCTACGCCCCTTTTCCTTAAGAAATCGCTTACCGAATCCCTTTCCCTCCCCTTCTCAAATCGTATTGGAAATAAATAATAGTTGCAATATGTATCCTTCCTTTCGTATGGTAATATTAAAGGGGTATCTTTTAATTCTTCCATTAGAAGAAATGAGTTCTTTCTTTGCGCCTCCACCTTCATACCAAAAGAAGAAATCTTTTTTATAAACACGCTCAAATCGTTTCTATTGATTGCCGCGATCTCAAAGCTTTTCTTGTCCATTAAATCCACTTTATCCTCTATTGCTAGACCTATTGGTAGTGCAAAAAGGCCAAACCAGGGCTTATGATACAAAAACGAGCGCATATATGCTACGATACAATGTTTTATCTCATTCAAAATGGAGTATCTTTTCAAGTTTTTTACTTCGCTCTCAATCTCCTTCACTATGTTATTATCGTTTAAGATAATCATCCCCCCTCCTCCCGCAGATATATATTTCGCCAAGCTGAAGAAAGAAGCATCGCCTAATGTTCCTGTTATTCTCCCCTTATATCCGCTCATTAATGAATGTGCGCAATCCTCTATAACCGGTATACCATTCGCTATTTCATTTATTTTGTCCATATCTGCAGGTCGTCCAAATGTGTGTATAACAACAACAGCACTTAAATCCTCTATCTTTTCTTCCAAATCTCCCGGATCCACTGTATAATTGTTGAGGTCAATGTCAACAAAACAGGGAACAAGTCCAGCATTGACAATCGCATCAAACACAACTGTGCATGAATAAAGTGGCACACCTATTTTTGAACCTTTTGGAAGATTTAATGCTCTTAATATTATATATAAGGAGCTTCTGCCATAGTTCGTAAATAAGAAGGTTCTTTTGCCAAATATTGACTCTAATGGCTCCAAGTCAAATTCGTCACCTGAAAAGATTGATCTTATGCCATAGCAAAAATCTTTGAAACCATAATCCAGGTTAAATCTTGGTATCAAACTTGGTATAGGTCTCATTTTTTCATTTCTAAAATTTTAATCGCTTTAGCAGGAACGCCCGCAACTACTGTATATGGTGGCACATCTTTCGTGACAACAGCACCAGCTCCAACAACTGCTCTCTCTCCAATCGTAACATTGGGTAAGATTATCGCACCCGCACCAATCCACGCATCATTCTCTATTCTAATTCTTCCGCCATTAACTACTTCTACATACGGTTCTATTCTAGACAAATTTGGACCTGAGGATGTTATAAGTGTTACTCTTGGTCCAATGGATGCACGATCACCAATGAAAACGTTCTTATCATGGAGATTATCAGAGATTATCAAATCTTCACCTATAAAAACATCTTTACCAATAGTGTATCCACACATCCTGAAAAGCGCTATTCTCAGCTTAGATAAAGGCATAATTCTGGCAAGGGGTTTCAGAATCTTCTTTTTGAAATCAAAAAGTCTGAATCCATTATTCATAGAATCATCCTTCTATACACTTCAAATCCTTTTTCTGCAATTTTCAGCTTGATAGGAGAATGTATTTTCTTATACCGTCCAAAGTTCACCATCTTGCCGCCAAATCTTCTCTTAAACTCCCTTACACCATACTCTTCATTGGGCTTACCGGCGCCACCAAAATTAAATGTATGATACCTATTATTTGCACCTTCTTTTAAGATGTGCCAAACCAATGCCTCATTCACATATAATGATAAGTAATCTGATAACGCACCTGCGTACCAATCATAAATCAATCCCTTGTAGTTTAGAACCACTCTTGCACCTACATATATATCTTCATATTTTGCCATATAAAACGTTGCCATATTTTTGGGAGCTAACAATTCAAAAGCAGACTCCATCAAGCTAATATCAGCTAATGGTATCCTGGCATTTTTGTATGTTTCCTCTACTATACCATAAAAAATTGGAATAAACATTTTATCTCGCACTTCTTCTATAACCACCCCTCTATTAAATGCTCTATTAATGCCTTTCCTTCTCGATTTGTGTATATCTCGCCATATCTCCTCTTCCGGTCTGTTCAAATCTATCAGAAAATTAAGATGCTCTTCGTATTCATAACCTATACTATTAAAAAAACTTAAAATGTTTGACATATCCCACATAGTTCGAATCTGTGTATAAAGAGCTTTCTTCTGCGTCGTTATTTTGTCGTAATGCTCCATTAGCACTTTAAGTGCTTCAATTCCTTTTTCATTTTCTATGAACAAAGGTCCACCTTGTATAATTGAGCGCGCGGAAAACGTGCCTAAAAACCCGCTTATTTCTTTTATCACCACTGCTTGCAAAACTGCGAGTATTTCATCATTTTTTGTATCCACAACTGCTAACAATATTGGCTCGTAGTTCTTAGTTCGTTTATAAACCTCAGCCATCTCAGGTGTTTGAAATATGTTGCCTTGTGGATGGTTATACACGAATTCGCTCCACTGTTTTATATCAGGAGAATTTGTTATCTCGAGCATGGCAACTTCCCCTATATAACTTAATTCCTGCCTTTCCGATGTTTTTGATGCTCTGCCATCTCATTGCAACTTTGCACACTCCGCTTACAATGCCATATCTGCAACCCAGACATAAAGTAGGGACCATTGCCGGTGAAAACTTCTTCAATAGCGCCTTCAAATTGTTCCTGAAATATCTCGTCTGATCATATTTTATTGTAACTAA
>Ga0190352_1000148_pt1 | contig 17491 bp, 18 predicted proteins | sample 4872131011_MG_FD_161682 | JGI IMG/M metagenome (GOLD analysis project Ga0190352, IMG submission 161682) | Hydrothermal vent microbial mat bacterial communities from Southern Trench, Guaymas Basin, Mexico - 4872-13-10-11_MG | ecosystem: Environmental > Aquatic > Marine > Hydrothermal vents >...
AACGATTCATTTTTGAAATAGATTGTTTCTATGTCCTCCATTAATGTTTCCATAAATAACATAACTTAAATTCAAAATTGGGTGGTTTCTATAAGTGGGATTGTAGGTGCTTTGGGGAGGGGGTTAATTACTTAAAGTGTGGGTCGCAAACAATAAATCATGCTCTCGAAGATAGGATTGAAGGAACTGCCAGAAAAGAGTGTATTATTGATCGAAGAGGATTTAGGATGCATAAAACATATATTTGTCCAGAAGATAGGATTTGAGGCGGTTAAGACTGGAAAGCGTGTGGTTTATATCACCCCGAAGTTGAAAGAGGATGTGAACAGGCAAATGTCCATATATGGATTGAAACAACTGGAGAATTTTGAAATCATCGAGAATTTTAGAGACCGGGGTTCGTTACTGGATGTGTGCAATGGTGATGTCTGCATCATAGACCCTTTCACTTCTCTATTCATAGACAGTGACATAGACGAGTTGATAAATACGCTCAATTCATTTATGGCCTCGAGCAGAAAGGATAATAGAATCTTTTTATTAACCTCGGATATGGGTGTCATTCCAGGTAGAGCAGAACGGATTATGCGGTCGCTGGTGGACGGTGTAATACAACTTTTGGTTGCTTATTCCGGGGATAGAATAAACAGGTTTATCAATATTCCGAAATTGAACGGAACTCAACCCCTTGACAGGATGATACCGTTTACCGTTGGTGAAGAAGGTATAGCCATAGATACGAGGGAAAGGATAGAGTAGGTCTCTGTTCTAAAAATCACGACTTCTGACGGTTTACCTATTCTATATACTTTACTTACATTGAATTTAAATATCACAATATTTTAAAATTTTCTTAATGTTCAGAATAAAACAGGGATTGAGAGGATTTAAGTTAACACCACAGCGAGGGCAAGAACCGCAATCGGAGAATACGGCATCGGAAGTGGAAATTGTATCCGAATGTGATTATGAAATTCCAGGCGCTTCTGACCTTTTAAAAGCGTATAACAAAGGTGATGAAATAAACATCACGTATCCCGTGAAGCCACCTTATCAATTTGCAAACGTAGTATATGATGATGCGATTGGAGGAATTATTTATCATGCAATCGAGCCCACACTTGGAGATGGCGAGGCGGAGAAACTCAAAAAGATTAAAAGATTTTTTAGCGTGGAGCGAAGCGCAGACGGGGTAACGCCCAGCAGGTATATCGAAAGGAAGGTTCTTGATATTCTGGATACATACGGGATAGAAGTGGACGAAATTCAACTGGAAAAGATAACATACTACCTGAAAAGGGATTTTATCGGTTTCGGGAAAATTGATTTGTTGATGCATGACCCCTATATAGAGGACATCAGTTGTAACGGGCCAGGACTACCTATATACGTGTATCATCGGGTATTTGAATCGCTTCCAACGACTGTGCAATTTGAAAATGGATATGAGTTAAACAGGTTTGTGCTAAAACTGGCGCAGATTTCGGGCAATCATATCTCTGTTCTTGACCCGATAACAGATGCAACGCTTCCGGACGGCAGCAGGCTAAACCTGACATACGGGACGGAAGTAACGAGAAGAGGCTCTTCTTTTACCATACGTAAGTTCTCTGAGGAGCCGATGTCCCCGATTGAGCTTTTAAATTATGGGAGTGTATCTGCGCATCTACTGGCATACCTGTGGTTATTGATAGAATATGGCAAATCCGTACTTATTTCTGGTGGAACAGCGACGGGAAAGACAACTCTTCTTAATGCTATTTCTCTGTTCATCAAGCCGGAAAACAAGATAGTATCGGTAGAAGACACCGCAGAGATTAACATACCGCATGATAACTGGATTCAATTGGTGACGAGGAGTGGATTTGGGCGAGCACCTGCATCAGGCATTTCTGGCGTATCAGGCGTCTCTGGTATGCCGGAAAAAGTCGGGGATATTGGAATGTATGACCTGCTGGTAGCGGCATTGCGACAGAGACCTGATTACATCATCGTGGGCGAAGTGAGAGGTAGCGAGGCGTTCACGATGTTTCAAGCGATTTCAGTTGGACATGCGGTGCTTGGCACCATCCATTCCGGCTCGATGCGGGAGTTGATAAACAGGATAGAATCACCGCCGATGAACGTTCCGAAGAAGCTGCTGGAGGGTGTGGATGTGGTGCTTTTTGTCGGAAGAATATTACGTTCTGAGGAGCATATAAGAAGAGTTATAAGGGCGGTGGAAATCCTGGGAGTCGAATCCGGACATCTTATAACGAACGACGTTTTCAGGTGGGATGCATACAAGGATGAATTTGAGTACAAGGGGAGGAGTTATGTGCTTGAAAGAATATCAGAAGAGTTTGGTATCGAGCACGACGAGTTAATACATGAGATTGAAGAAAAGTCGAAACTGATAGAAGAACTGCGTCGAGAAAACATTACTCATTTCAAGGATGTGGCAAGATGTATTCGGTCATACAAGAAATGAACTCATATGTTAAGTTCTGTTACCGTGTCCTTGGTAAACACCTGGATGAAAGGGGTATTGGCACGTCTCTGTCCGAGAAATTATATCAAGCGGATATGGAAATGTCACCCGGGATGTTCCTCTCTTCGTGGATTATGGCTGTGAATATAGCAATTGTTGTGGTCGTTTTGATTTTCTCCATGTTAAATCTTGTATTTAATCTGGAGATGAGTTTTTTACCCGCATTCTCGAATCCGATAGAAGTCATGTCCTCACCATTCTTTATCCTGACAGTGATAATCCTGGCAAGCGTGATTGCAGTTCCGTTCTCATTGACTGCGACGATACAGAACAAAAGGATTGCGATAGACCGTGAGTTGCCTTTTGTGCTCAGCCACATGTCAATCGCTGCTTCTACCGGTGCATCTCCGATTGCGATATTCCACGAAATTGCTTCCGGCAGGCATGGTAAACTCTCAGAGGAGTTCAAGAAATTGGTGAACACAATAGAAATAGAGGGTGAGGATATTATAGCAGCGATGACAAGACTCGCAAGGAATACGCCATCATTATTGCTGCGTTCTCTTTTAACAGACCTGACGAAATTAGTGCATACGGGTGGTAATCTTGAGGCATATTTTTATGACCGGCTCACGAAGGTCATGGAACTGAAGCGGCAGGTGCAGCGTGAATTTACACAGTCGTTATCCTTTTATTCGGAGATTTATGTATGTCTGATTCTGATGAGCACGCTAATCGGGATTTTGTTCGCAGTGCTCGGCGGTATGCTCATGGGTGGTAAGATAGGACCGTTCTCTGCTGAGATGTTCTTTAATATCTTCGCATATTTCGTAGTTCCGATGGCAAATGTAATATTCGGGGCGATGCTCATGCTTGTTTTTTCGAGAGGAGGTTAGTTAAAATGGACGTGTTGGATGTGTTATGGGCTCCTCCAATTAGATGGACTGTCAGTTTAGCGGTGCACGCAATCATCCTCTTCTTAATCTATCGTTTCGCGGTGCGAGGCATAAAGTGGTCGAGGTTATCCAAAAATCTCAAAGCGAGGTTCTTCTCCGGAAAGAAGGGTCGATCTGTTGAACCAAAGAAAAAGGAGCGGGCGGTTGAACCAAAGGAAAAGGCTAAAAAGCTCGCTTTAGCCGAATTTATCAGGAAAGCAGAGATAAGAAGTGGTCTCAGGATGGAATATTTTGTCGTGCTTATTCCCATAGTGGTTGCCATAATGGTTGTTATTTTTGGCGCTGTTTTCTTTGTTCCCGGTGAGAGTAGCGATGCTCGGGGACAAACTCCTCTTCCAACACCATTACCTTCTCCATCACCAACGTCAGAGAGCGAAGAAATTGAACCCCGGAGCATGGATGAGAATGCGACCCCAATGGATAAAATCATCGTGATTGCGGCTCTCATTGCGCTTGCTCCTTACGGATTCTATGTATATGTGCAGAAACGGAGGCGGATAAGGTATGAGAGGGAGTTTGCGCGGTTTTTATTCGAGCTGTCGGAGCTTTTAAGGGGCGGGCTTGATCCGGTTGCGGGCGTGATAGAACTGGCATCCTCAGCAACGCCGGAAGTGTACAGAAGAATGGAGTCACTTGCGGCGCACATTGACCTCTTAGCAAAGCAACTGAAATGGGGGATGACATTTGAGGAAGGGATGTTCGAGCTCGCAAAGCGGCTTAAAAGCGAGTTAATAGAGAAATATACATATTTAGTGGTTCAGGCATCCCGCATAGGAGGAGGGATTGGAGATGTGATAATGCAGTGTTCAGCGGATATGGAGAAGACATTTGCGCTTGAACGTGAGAAAGATGCAGAGCTGAGGGAATATATAGTGATTATATACATTGCACAATTCATACTCGTAGCAATGCTCGTAATGCTTCAGCAAATGGTAATTCCCGCACTTCAGAGTATGAGCATGGCATCGGGAGCCGAAGCAGTAACAAGTTTTGGATTTGCAATCGCACCCCTCAATATAGACTTTCCGAGGGCATTCTTCCATATAACGATGATAAACGGGTTTGCGAGCGGGATAATTGGTGGGATAATGTCAGAGGGCGATGCACGTCAGGGTATAAAACATAGCGTGATATTGGTAACGGTGAGTTTTGTCGTGTGTTTGGTCTTCCTCATATAATCTCGTGGTTTTTTACATCAACTCTTGGATACGGAGTACCTTCTTCTCGATTGCATCCTTCAATATGCTATCCAATCGTGTAATGAGAGAGCCCGGTTTTCCACCAACGTCCTGATTCAGCTTGCATATGAAACCGCGGGTGAAGGGATAGAGCGAGTTCATGTTTTGTGAATACCTGAATAAAGCGAGACGTTTCTCGACGATGAGAACCGCTTCTTCGTCGGTTAGTGGTGGCAACTCAAGGAGCGGAAAATCACGAGCTTCGCATTTACTACAACTGAACACGACCATGCCGGATTCGAGTTCATCAAAGATGGAGTTTACAATATTTTGCTCGGGCATTTGCAAGTTGTCAAGTAGCAGAAGGGAAGGTTTGTGTTTGTTCATGGCGGATACTATGACCTTTTCTAGGCTCGCATCCTTTTTACTTTTCAGTTTCAAGATTTTTGGTCTTTTTACAATTTTATCCCTGATGATAGAGATGTCGCGGGCATCAGAGAAGATAGAGAATATACCCTCTTTGTTTGCCTTCGCCTCCAGTATCTGCAATGTCTCCGTCTTCCCATATCCTTCAGAACCGCCGAGCGATATGACTGCCTTCTTTCTTCCCCCTCTTCTTATCTCCTCAAAGATAGCAGCCAGTTCGATGTCAACGCTTCTTTCGATATGTGCATCGAGTAGATGATGTTCGAAGGGGTTTTTCCACAGGCCAAAAAGCCGGTAATCTGTCATCACTCATTTCGCTCCTTTTTATTTTGACTTTGTCACATTTTAAATTTACCGCAGAGAACGCAAAAATCAATATTTTCTATGCATTCTATATATTTCATGTTGGATAAATATATAAAGGGCGCAGGCGAACTAAGAATCATGAAATCAATAATAGAAGATACAAGAGCGGTGTCGCCGGTAGTAGCGACATTGTTATTGATTGTGGTGGTTGCATCCGCATCAAGTTTTATTGCGGTGATGGTAAGTGATTTCGGGAGGGATACTGCGGAGGTGGATATAGAAGATGTAGGAGATGCGGCGGCGATAAAAATAGATATAATCGGGACTGACCTGGCGAAGCCCGCTACGGATGCGCTGAAATCAAGATATGAGGAGGTAAATCGGGGTGTGAGGATAAATGTAGAGGGCGATGATACTGATGCGGGTATTATCGCAGTAGGAATGCGATTGGCGGATATCGCGGCTGCCGACCGTGTGTTAACACTCGACGAACTCGAAAAACATCCAGCCCTCGAACCTTATCAGATTGGGAATGGTGCAATCGTGGTGATTTCTAAAGATCAACATCACTTCACGAAAGACGGACTACGGGAAATATACAACTGCACGAATGCAAGTGGCTGGAGGGGTTTTCATTACGAAGGTGAAACGGGTATCGAAGAGAGATTCTGGGAATACTTGAACTTAACAGCAGATAATATAAGTGAGATACATAACAAAAACAAAAACGTTACGAGCAGTTTTGAGTTGATGCTTGAAGTGATTAAAGAAGAAGAAAAATCGGTCGGTTTTATCCCGTTTGGATATGTAATGACAGGAGATAATAGGAAATATATTGCAGGAATCGAGGATATTTCAGCGGGGAACATCACACTGGAAAATATTACGGCAGCGGTGCGAGAAGAGAACGAGACATTGGCAGAGGAGATATATCCAAAAGAGCTCAGACCTCCTATATATTACGTGACGAACGGAAAGCCGTCAACGCTATGCGATGCGTTCATAAAGTGGGTGAGGTCGCCGGAAGGACAAGCGATATTGAAAGGGGAAGGATATGTCAGCCTGTATTGATTTTTGTAACCCCTCAGATTACACAGATTTCCAGTGATTACGCGGGTTTAGAGGCTTAGCTCATTAGCGGCTCTGTCACATGACCAAACCGCTAAACCGCTATATCATCATCTGTGTTAATCTGCGTCAATCCTATAATTTATTTGTTACCTCTGTACAATTACAACTTTTTATACGGCGTCAAATACTCTATAATAGATTTCAGCACATCAGCAAATCTTTCAAGCACAGGTTTCTCCGGTTCTGGTTCTGGCAGCGGTGTTGGTGCTGAGGTGGTCGCAGGTCTTGATTCCGGTGTTGGCGAAGGAGTTGTTGCTGGCGTGGGTGCTGGCGCTGGTGCTCTTATCCGCTCAAATTTCTTCCGTATCTTTATATGGCTTTCGGATGGCAGCCAGCGATATTTCTTCTCCATCGGATCGAGAACGAGGAGAATCGTTCCTCCAGCACTCTTGTTGCTCAGGGGCGACTTGCTATTCACGTGTATCGTTCGCTTAGAACCGTGGAATTTATCCGCTATACCGCAGACCACAATTATATCGCCGGTTCTGAGCGTGAATCCGAAGGCATCGTCGGTAAAGGCGTTGTTGTGTTCTCTGTCACGGTGCCACGAATTCCCAACGCTAACAACGCCATAAGGTCCTCCAAAAACTTCACCAGGGGTGCAGTTCAGAGGTTTGAGGTCTATATAGTATCCTTTCGTGTCATAATAAGTGCGTATTTTATACACTTTTGCCATCGTGGTAACATACTCATCAGCGTAAATATTCCCGCTTAAGAACCGTTCGTAAGTGATAGCATGTTTGCTCGGCGAGATGGGTGTAAGTCCAAGCGTCTCCTCCATGTCCGGGACGTCATCATCGTCAGTATCTTTATCTTTCGGGTCGGTTACGAACCCGTATATCCCATATACCTCCCCACCATCGGACAGACCATCCTCATCAGTATCCCACTTTCTCGGCTCTGTGGTAAGGTTCACTTCTTTTGTATTATCCAGTCCATCGGCATCTAAATCAACCGTTCTGTCGTCTATGTTCGGGTCGAACTTATAGTTGGAGTTATGCACTTCTTCGCCGTCTTCCAATCCATCACCGTCAGAGTCAGGGTTCGTTGGGTCTAATATCCATGTAGCAGTTAGATTTCGCAAGTTATGCCGCCAGGGATATATCCACTTTCGCTGCGTTTTCTGCATCTCCGTTATCTTTTCCTTTTTTATCTCATTAACGCCTATGGGCTTATACACCCACTTCACCTGTCTTTCGTTATCCGGGTTAATGCACATTGCAATCTCCTCCAGGTCGGTAAGTCCATCGTCATCCGTGTCCTTATTGAACGGGTCAGTTACAAAACCGAGAAAGCCCATCCGTTCTGCGAGATTGTCAATATAATCATCATCAACGTCCCGTTCCAGCGGGTCTTTGCCTTTCTCATACTCTTCGAGGTTGGTCAAACCATCGTCGTTGTAGTCGTAGGCTGCGTCTGATGCGTCCCCCGGATCGAGACCATATCTCATTTCCCAGCCATCTGGCATCCCATCTTCGTCAGTATCTTTTATCAATGGATGGCTGATGTTTCCATTGGCATCTTCAGCACCTTCTGCACGGACTGTACCGGTAAGAACCACTACCATTATGACGAATAAAATAAATAATCTACGCATAAACCTAATGCTTTATTCTATCAATAAATAGAAATTGGCTATAATGTATATACACTATATACAAACCTTTTTGCAAGCAAAAAACTCCAGGATAACCACAAGATTACACAGATTTTCTATCTCACTCTCAGATACCGTGCATGGTAGCGCATCAGGAGTTGCGCCGCAACGTTCACCGCCACGACCATCAGTATAAGGATAAATGCACTGCCGTATAAGTCCGCTACTGTGTGCGTAAGACCGAGATTCATATACCCGACATATATGCCCATGGTGAGCGAGCCGACCGGTTCAAACAGCGCCTCTGGCGATGCATGAGGAAGGAAAGGCGAATATCCTGCGGTATATATAATCGGTGCGGTCTCGCCTATGGTTCTGCCGAAGGAGATGAGCACGCCCGTTATGATACCGGGAAGCGCGGCGGGAAGCACTACCTTTCTTACAGTATGCCATTTGCCCGCACCTAATGCGTAACTCCCTTCCCGGTATGTAATAGGAACTGCCTTTATCGCCTCTTCCGACGTCCTGATGATGCCCGGGATTTCCATGAACGCAAGCGTTAACGCACCCCATAGCAGTGCAAACGTGACTCGATAGCCAAAAAGCAGCTCCATCAAATCGGATATAAAGAACACGAACACCGCAAGCCCGAACAATCCGAATACGATGGAGGGCACGCTCGCAAGCACCTCAGAAGTGAACCTGATGGCTTTTGTGATGACGTTCTGCTTCGCATACTCCTGCGCATACACCGCAGCGAAGACGCCTATCGGGATGGAGATAAAGGAGGATAAAAAAGCGAGCAGAAGCGTACCGGTGATTTCATTTCCGATTCCGCCTTCATATTTGTTCTTTATAAGATAATCCCATCCACCTTCAACTACCCTGCCAAGACCCTTCGTGAAGATGTCGCCTATGATGAGGAAGAAGCACGAGAGCGCGAGAGCAGTAAAGAGGAGCATGAATATCATCATCACACGCTCTTCGAGCTTCCGCCCGTTCAGGTTTCTCATTTCCGTCTTTAGTTTCCTCCTCATCATTTTTGTTTGTTTAGCTAACCACAAGATTACACAGAAATGTGAAGATGCAAGTCAAACCTGCATTCTGCATCTTGTATCTTGTATCTTGCATCACCCCTCACGCCATCCTCCCCCTTCGCATCACGAGGTTCACCGCGAGAATAAGCATAAGCGAGATGAGGAACAGCACGAACCCAATCATGAACAGCGCACTCATTGCCACCGGGTTGTCAAGGTTATAACCAACTGCGCCTGCTATCTTCGCGGTCATCGGTGTGCATATTCCATATATCGTTTGCGGTATCCCCCTTCCACCACCGCAGAGGAACAGCACCGCCATCGTCTCACCTATTACCCGCGCTATGCTGAGAATAAGCGCGGCCACGATGCCCGAACTCGCATTCGGCAGCACCACCTTTTTCACCGTCTCCCATCTCGTTGCGCCGAGCGCGAAAGAAGCTTCTCTATACGCCGCGGGCACCATCCTTATCGCATCGTTTGAAATCCCGATGAACGTCGGAAAAATCATTATCGCGAGCACAATTCCTGCAAGAAGCGCACCGCAGCCGGTATAACCCTGCGGGATACGGAAGAAAGGTATGAATCCCAGCACGCTATCTATAAAGGGGGCAATATTATCCTTCAGAACCGGTCTGAACGCATACAGACCCCACATTCCATACACTATCGAAGGTATCCCGGCAAGCATATCAATAAAAGGTCTTAATAAACCGCCAATTCTCGCAGGGATGAATTCCGCTAAGTATATCGCAGTTGGTAATCCTATTACAACAGCGATAAATACCGAAATAGCGGTGATAAGGAAAGAAGCGGCGATGAACGCACCGATACCGTACGCCTGCCAGTCCGTGCCGAACACGAGGTCAATAAATCCCACCACGCGCAGCGCGGGGATGCTCTGCCAGAAGATGAACACCGCAATCATGAAGAGGAGAATCGCTGCGAACAAAAAACAAGGAAATAAAAGGTTCTCGCCTCTTAGCCAGCCCCTGTATATACGCAACAAATCACGAACTTCGTTTCGCAGGTTCATCTCTATATTTTCGCTTATTTACTATTTATTTTCCGCTTTAATATATAATCAATCCGGGTTTTAAGTATGTGTGGCAATCTCGTGGCAATCTGTGGTTAAAAAAGAAAAAATTTTCAAGTTTTTTCAGCTACGGCACGCAACCGTTAGGCTTACAGCGGGATCATTCCCACACTCTCAAGTATATCCTGCCCTTCACCAGGTACTGTTGACAAGCAGAAGTCTATGAATGCCTTTGTCGCTCCGCTCGGCACGCCGTACGTGTAGAAGTACAGCATGCTGGTCAATTTCTTCCCCGTGGTAGTAACAGCCTTAGATGCCGCCTCGTACTCATCGTAGTTCTCTGCCTTTGGCTCGGTTCCGTTTATCTTCACTGCATAGTCCGTATCTTCAACGTATCCGAGGTCAACGAATCCGATGCTGTGGTCTGTCTCAGTTACTGCTTTCCAGACACCCGGGTTTCCAACTTTTCCCTCGGCATTACTATCGAGCTGTTTATCCGCGTCTGTCAGACCTATCCACTTCGCAAATCCTTCCTCTGTTCCTGATACCTCACTTCGCTGGAATGCCGTGGTGAAGTAAGTGCCGATAGCTGTGCCATTTTCGTACAGCGCTTTCAGCTCAGCAAAGCTCATAGTTTTGTTTGCGTGATCTGCTGTCGTAGCAACGTTCCACTCATATGGCGTGTCGGCTGAACCATCGTTTGCAATCACCACAATCATCCGCTTTCCGACTTCGGTCTCGTACAGGACTGCGTTCTTTCCACCGTCCTGTATGATGTCCTCTGTGGCTGCACGGGATGAAGCCATGCCGATGTCCACCTTGTTCTGCTTTGCCATGCTTTTACCGTGACCGGACCCACCGCCGGAGACGCTGATTTCCACCGCTGGATGCGTATCCATAAATCTTCTTCCCGCCTCGAGTGCGAAAGGCAGAACCGTTGTTGACCCTTGTATGTCTATTTTACCCTGGACACTCAGGTCCTTTGCTTCCGCTTGTTCCCCTGATTGTACATTAACGGCGTTCTGAATTACACCGACACCCGCAGCCGCTACCACTGCAATCACAACCAGCACTAACGATGCAATCGCAGGCGATACTCCTCGCTTATCTTTTAACAAATTTCTTCTTTTCGTGTTCATTTTTTCTTCTTCACCTCCTAACTTTTTAAGGCGATTGTTCACGTGCCCTCTCTTCTCGCGAAGGGAAGGCATCTCAATCACCATGCAAATATGTTTGAGAATGCCCTATATAGGAGTTGTCCTAATACAATAGATAGAGGTAAGTAATCTATAACTTCAATAAAATCTATATAGAAAAAGAAGAATTATTTTTCGTGCAAAAAGGTTTACGTGCAGTTCTCTACCCATAAGAACCCGCTATCTATCTCTTCCCTCAAAAGCGCAATGAGTTCCTGTTCATATTCATAAAGCAGTATCTCGTCAACAATTTCATACCTTTTCAACATATACTTCATACGTAACCACCGAACATATTCCAAGAAGGGCGAAAGTGCCTTATTCGGAGCTCCGCTGCATACATTCGTGAACTCCTTTATACTCATATCCATTTTTATTTTCACCTCCATCCATTCGCCACTATTCATTCATAACAGAGCTGACTTCATTCCATTTCTTGCGCCCTTTCCACCGAATCCAGCACTCGCCTATTATACCACACACCAGAGGCAGAGGGGTCGCCATGAACGCCATGCAGCCGCCCATTGCGATAACCTTATTGTGACGGCGCATCTGATCAACCTTTCCTAAAGGGTCGTTATGGGAAGCTCTATGCTCATCCTTCCCGAGGGATGTGATCAGTCTCTTACCAACTCCTTGGGCAATCTCCATGTTCCAGAAAATCCAGTGTCTCAACGGAGCTGGTCCGCCACGGGGTTTCGTCTCCTTTCGCTTGATTGCCCGATATAACTCGTCAGCCGATTTCCCCGGGAATTCTGTATAGGCATCTCCCAGCATCTTTGCCGAGTGTGCATCGCTTCCTCCCGTGTGTGCGAAAGACGAACCCGCCTCCATCTGAGCTAACCTGTTCACGTACGCGTCCCGGTGTGCGGCATTCAATACCTCCACGCCGTCCAGACAGAGCTTTTCAATTCGCTTCCCAAGACCGGGACACCGGTAGCTAAAAGGATGTGGCGCCACAGCCAGACCACCCTGGTTGTGGATGAAGTCTATGGTTTCTGCCGCTGAAAGCCCCCGGGAAATGCGTTCCTGTAAAAAAAGTCCCAGGATCTCGCCATCGGCAGTACTGACTTCTTCTCCAACCACCACCTCAATCTCTAATCCATTTTCACGCACGTATCGCTCTGCCCTCATGGCACCCTCTATCTCGTTGTGGTCGGTAATACAGAGGACGTCTAAACCTTTCTTCACCGCGGCGTCAACCATTGTTTCTGGCGGCGTGACCGACTCGGGATACGGGATAAAGCCCACCTTACTGAACCCGGAATAGTAAGTATGGGTATGCAAATCAGCCTGACCCGTGGATGGTGTACCCATGCTAAAAACACCTCCCTTCTCTTCACCCTCACGGCTGTGATCGTAAATCAGTTCATATACCATCGTGCTATCTCACCTCCTCCTTCTTTTTAACGGATGCCAATATCTCCAGCATCACATCTTTCATACTTTTCATGGTTTTTACCTCTGATATATAGGGAATCTAAAATATATATATAAAATTTTCTATTTTTGAAAAAACCGAAAATTATATATATCCCCTTTAAAATATATTATAAAAAAACAAAATATATAGAGGTGAGGGGGAGATGAAAGTAGGCGTAAATTCTCGGCTGGTGCGCGAAATATCAAGGGGACCTTTGAGCCTCTCTTATCTGGATGTGGAGCTTGTAGAGTTGGGCTTCGATGACATCGCCTTGTTGGACCGCTATCTCGAGATAAATCATGCGATGCTGTGGGCACTTGATTCGTTTGACGTTGCGTTCTCGTTACACGTACCCACTTCAGACGCAAAGGAGCCGAACCTGAGGGTTGACCTCGGCAGGATGCTGCGCAATAATTTCAAAGTTATGGAGCGCGTTTTCGAGATTGCTTCGCTCTTAGATGTCAGACATGTCGTCATTCACGGCGGGGACATTATCGCCGGCGAAAACGGGGATAAGTTCGAGGGCGTTCCATACCGCAAAGCGTTCGTGAACACCGTCAGAAACCTCAAGGTGCTCGGGGCTTTAGCACGTGAATATTCGGTGACGCTGTGCCTCGAAAATCTCGATGACAATAGAGTAGGAAGCTTGCCCGTTGAGCTTCTTGCACTTCTTCATGCTGTGGATGCGGATATTTCCGTGACGTTTGACACCGGGCACGCATTCATCATCGCAGAGCGCTATGGCATCCCGTTTAGTGATTTTTTTGATGTGCTGCATCCGTTCATAAAACACATGCATCTGCACGACAACGATGGCATCTCAGACCTGCACCTGCCGCCAGGCGAGGGGAAGATAGATACGGGAAGTGTGCTAAGGGGCATCAGAGATATTCAACCCGAGAATGTGGTTCTCGAGATAAGACACTTCGCTGACCCTGAGAAGGTAAAAGAGAGTATACGGGCGGTGGATGTTTTATAAATTTGGGCAAGAATGTAAATAGATGAACGCAAGATAAACAATGAACGCAAGCGAAATGCCCTGTATGATAGAGTTAAAGAGCGAGGAGGCTGCATACCAGCATACACTACCATATGTGTAGACCGAAAGTGTCACCGCCATAACCATGCTTACGATTATTCTCATCTCTTTTGTCTATCAATATCAATTTACCAGTAGTCTTGATATTGGTTGCCTATATAAAATATATAGTGTATATTGTTTGACAACATTGTCGCTTTTTAAATCTACCGCAGAGAACGCTGAGTTCGCAGAGATAAAATATAAATTTATGTTTTGAATGAACATCATTCGCCATATCCTCTGCGTTCCCCGTGAACTCCGCGGTTAACCTGACCCGGTCAAGATAGGTAACTCTACAAAGATTCCGCCATGCTTTATACTTCAGCTGCATAATTATAGCAGATATGTTGGTAATGTCCTGATATACGATAGTTTATTATAGTAGTCAATTTAATACACTCTTGGTAGATACTATGGCACGACCAAGAGGAAAAATCGATGTTGTTTGTCAGAACCCGCGATGTCGCTATTATCTGAAAGAGAAGGGGAAAGACATCATTAAAAGAACCCGGATCCCGGCGATATAGAAACCACCGACATCGAGAACTTCAACGGAATACTACGAGAGAGGAATGGTAGATTAGTACGAAAGACAAAATATTTCTCAAAACGGAGATGGAGATTGGAAGGTTCAATCCAACTGTTTCAATTCTACTGGAATTTCATAAAAGAGTTCAAAAGAAGAACTTCACCTGCAATGTTAGAAGGATTAACAGACCACCCATGGACATGGCAAGATTTCTTTTCATTAACTATTCTCAATTAGGACACTACCAATATGTTTTCAACTATGTTTCAAAAAATTATCAAATAATGAATACTTAACTTATATAGTGTTGAAATATTTCTATTATTCTTAGATAACTTTATAAGGATACCTGAACGAATGTTCGCACATGGTAGAAAAGAAAAATAAAATACTTGCTATCTCGGTGTGGCTCGCCATCTCCATTATAATTGACTATACGTGCACACTTTGGTTTTCCGGGAGTATTGAAAACTTGATCAATAATGAACACAGCTTATTGCTTATTCAGGTGGTGAAACATGAAATGTTGATACCTTATGCTTTAGTTATGATGGGTTTATATTTCTCCTGCTCATATCTTGCACTGCACACATTGAAAAATCATAAAATATTTCCCGTGGCGTTGTTAAGTATTGCGCTTATTGCAATAGCACACTCCTTTGCCGGTATATCCTGGTATGTCAAAAGCGCACTGTACACAAATATGATCTTTACCTTCCTGGCGATCTCTTTCGGACTGATGATTTTCTGTTTCGCACATCTTGTGATATGGAAAACTCCTGCACCTGCAACACACTCATAGAAAAATCATAAATCCTAAGATGCAATTACATTTTGATGGTTGGCAGGTTACTCATGCTCGCCGAAGGATTACATAACCGAAAGATGCAATTGCAAGTGCGATAGAAGCGAGCGAGAGCGCCATCACCGTATTCGAATACCACGCATTCCTGAACACCCACGATAGCCCACCGAGCAGGTGCGTTATGCTCAGCAGTAGAATAAGAGCAACGCCAGCACTGTATACCGGCTCGTCTTTGATAAGTTTTAACACGATGTATGCTGATATGTAGTAGAAGAAGATTGTGAACACGAGATAAATGATTACGAGGTTGTGTTCCATCGCATATCTGAGCAACGGGCTGAATTCGTATCGCTGGATTGATTCCCTGCTCCCTGCGAGATATAACGTTAATGTGTAGTCAATTGCAATAGATATACACAGGAAGAATGGGATCACCCTATAATTGGCGTAAATCAATTGCAAGTTCCGCGATGTTCTCGGCATAGTCCCCTATCCTGCTGATACTGTCGGTTATGATTCCAAGAGGTAGCGCATTTGGTGTGGCAATCGTCAATTGGCTGATTTCCGATATCTTCTCTTTTATCCTCACATTCGCGTTCAATACCCTGCTCGCAAGCTTTGTATCAGTGCTTCGAAGTGAAATGACGCTTTTCTCAATACTATCCAGCGAATCCTTCCCTACCTCCACGAGCCTGCCTATTATATCCTTCGGCACATCCTTATCAACGTCAATAGATCGGAGCGTATTCGCAATCTTTACCGTATGGTCGCCGATTCTTTCGAGATTATCAGCTGCGAGGCGATAATGAAAAGCTTCAACGAGGTTTAACTGGTCTTCTTTCGACACCCATCCCGCTTTTAATCTCCTGATGAATTGCTTCAAGATTAATAGGTAAACTCTATCCACCTCTTCATCCCTTGCCACAATCTCACTCAGCATCTCCTCCTTTATTCTCGCGTCGAAAACATCTATCAGGTCTTTAAGCATTCCCGATACGAGTGCATACATCCGTTTAAGTCCTCTTTCAATCGTAAATTCACCTGGGTTCAGGATGTCGTAGATTACAATTTTATTTCTCGTTTCTTCTACTATCTCACTACCAATAAGATTTTTGCATATCTTCTTTATCTCCTTACTTATATCCTGTGGTATCATACTCGCATGAAGCTCTATGAACTGGTGCCCCATCACATAAGCACCTATAATATCCATTTTGAGCTCACGCATATCACTATCAATTTTCAGTGTCTTACGGCTGATAAAAGGTTGAGTCATAGGCGGTGTGAGCAGCAATGACCCATCATCGCGATATGTGATTGACACCAGTGAGCCAGGTTGCAGTCCGACATCAACCGCCCATTTCTTCGGTAACGTAATCATATACGTGGATTTCCCGGTTATCTGGACTTTTCTCGCTTCCATTTTTATACTTTCATCATCACTCCAACTTCCTCCGCTCACCGGTAACCATATATATAATGCGAGAGGCGATATTACACGCATGGTCACCGATTCGCTCTAAATGCAGCGCCACGAAGAGTAAATGCGAGGCATTTGCTATACATCTCGGGTTTTCTATCATTATCATCATCAATTCCCGCCTCACCTGGTCGAATAGCGCATCTATTACATCATCCCGTTCCGAGAAATCCTCCAGTATTTCAATGTTTCCCGATGAAAACGCCTTAATGCAATCGGCAATCATGCCCTGTGCAACCTCCGACATCCTCGGTACGTCAATCAGCGGTTTCGCAAACGGTTCATCACCTATCCTATGGACAATCTCGGCAATGTCACCCGCTAAGTCGCTTATCCTGTCGAAATCCGTGATTATCTTCATGCACGTCCCTATGGTTCTCAAATCGGAAGCCATTGGCTGCTGCAATGCGAGCAGTCTCATACATCTGTTCTCGATATCAAATTCCAGCTCGTCTATTACTGCGTTTTCTTTTAGTATCCTCGATGCCAATTCAGTATCGCGCTGTGCAAGCGCTTTAATGGCGTTCTTCGCAGATTCACCCGCCAGTTCGCCCATCCTCTGCACTTCGTCCTTGAGCTTTTCTAAATCCTCTGTGTATTCTTTCCTTACCGCCATCTCACCCAAACCTCCCGGTGATATAATCCTCAGTCCTCTTATCCTTCGGGCGCTCAAATATCTGTGTAGTCTCACCAAACTCTATCAGTTCACCCATGAGGAAGAAAGCGGTAAAATCCGATACACGCGCCGCCTGCTGCATATTATGCGTCACTATCACAATAGTATATTCCTCCTTCAATTCTCGCAGCAACGCTTCTATCCTCGCGGTTGATACCGGGTCC
>Ga0190352_1000152_pt1 | contig 17355 bp, 13 predicted proteins | sample 4872131011_MG_FD_161682 | JGI IMG/M metagenome (GOLD analysis project Ga0190352, IMG submission 161682) | Hydrothermal vent microbial mat bacterial communities from Southern Trench, Guaymas Basin, Mexico - 4872-13-10-11_MG | ecosystem: Environmental > Aquatic > Marine > Hydrothermal vents >...
CGAGTGCTTCCACGCCGTATAAGTTGGGGTGGATAGTCCGGGATTATCCATACATTTATGTGACGAGTGGATATCCTGGGATAGTTGTATACAGGACTTATTTGACGGGAGTGGATGAGAGAGTAGTGGAGTCAGATTTATTTTTTACAGTTTCACCTGTTGTGGTTAGGGATAGGGTTAATATAGTTTTATCTGAGGGTTTAGGTGGTGGAGAGGTGTTGGTAGGTATTTATGATGTAGTGGGTAGGGAGGTAAGGAGATTGAGTTATGGTTTAGTGGGTAGAGACATTGTAATAGATATGGGGGGATTGAGACAGGGTATTTATTTTATAAGTGTAGAGGTGGGCAGTTGTAGGGGGGTGAGAAGAATTGTAAAAATAGGAGGGTGAAAGATGGGCAGGCTAAGTGGAAAATTTTTGTTAATATTAATTCTCATTGGTTCTGCATATGGAATTGAACATTTAAATTTTATAGGTGGTTGGCCTTTAGGTATAGGTAGAGCTGTTGCAATTGACCCTGAGAGGGAACTTGCTTTTGTGGGCTCAGGTTCAACATTACTTATTTACGATATTTCCGGACTAGAAGAGTCATCTGACACAAAGGATATAAACCCAATACCTTTAAGGGAAATAAGCAGAATAAGTCTTGAGAGCATTTATATTATTCAAAAAATAAAATACAGCTCACAAAAGGTATTTATCTCAGATTTGGAGAAGAATAAGACGGTTACAATAGTGGATGTCTCGGATCCCTATAATCCTTATGTTCTGGGAACACTACCTCCACTTGATAATCCATATTGGTATGTAAGTGACTTTGCGGTTAAAGATTCCTTCGTGTTTGTAACTTTCTCAGACCACGGAAACAGTGGAAGGTTTGCTGTTTACAGTATCAGTAACCCTCGAAATCCACAACGAATATTTATTGATTACGGTGATTCAAGAGGTAAAATTCTTATTTATCAGAGCCTTGCATTTGTGATCTTTGAATACCACTGGTGGATACCCGGTGATGGTAGCGAGGACCGGCATGGAGTAGAAATCTGGAATATTTACGACCCTCATAACCCTTCTCTCCTATCCACAATTGAGAACTCATATTACAGCTATATTACTTCAATGTGTGTAAGACAATATAATGGCATTTTATATTTGTATATTGCTAATCTAGTTCCAAATTATATTGATGTATATAAATTGCTCAATATTACAAACCCACAGTACCAAACGCAGTTTCCAATAAATTATTCAGCCAGGAATATCTTTTTTAGGGATTCATTGTTCTACATGCTCACCCCTTGGGGATTTATTATTTTTAATTCGCCATCATTAGATGAATACGATGAGATCACAAGAGTTAATGAAAATCTTAAACCTTATCAGATTGACACATTGGGAAAATATCTTTTTGTAGCCTATCAGAAAAATCTGAGTATTTATAACATAAACGACCCTTACTCTGTCTCAAAAACTTATATGAAAAATTTTCCTGAAGAATTTTGCTTAATAACCTTGAATTCAGCTTTAATACTATTAGGCATAAAGAATGAAGGAATATTTGTTTTAGATAGAGCAAACTTCGCTTTATTATCCAAATATCCATTAGATGATAACATAAATGATGGGATAATAAAGGGAAATAATGCCTTTATAGCTACAGAGGATTCCGAGCTTGTAATATTGGATATTTCTAATCCATATTTTTTACAAGAAATAGCCCGATACCGGGGTATTGACATCAGAAAATTTTATATTAGCAATGATTACTTATACACCGCCCTGGGTCCAGGAGGTTTGAAAATTTTTGATGTAAGTGATCCTTCAAATATTCACTTACTCGCAGAATTCGACCAAATCCCGGTTTATGACCTTGCCGTGAGTGATAATTATATATATGCAATTACAGATTGGGTTGATGAATTTCAGGATTCAACAAGAATTTCTATTCTTTACTACAATTCTCAAAACAATTATATTGAATTAACAGGCAATTTATGGATTTATTCCCCTGGATTTTATGTCACAGAATTCCCAATATTGGAGGAGGCTGAAAATAATAAACTTGTAATGATTAACGATTCTGTTTCTGAAATTGTCTTAGATCCCTTTTGGGATGAGGCAGTTGAAGAACATAATTTTCGAATTTTATATTATGATATTTCTGCTCCTCAAACACCACAACTTATGGGAGTTGTAAGATACCATAGAGTAGGTTCATATTTTGAGGTAACGGATCATGACGTAGACCATTATATACCTGCATATTTAAAAATATGGCAAGATAGAGCTTTTGCTGTTTTTTCTGGACTTATCAAAGTCTTCTATTTAAGTGACACTTTGACTGAAGAAATAAATGGCAGTTTAAACATAAAAAATATAGAGGGTATGGCTATTTTAAGTAACAAAATTTATCTTTTAGACCGTTATGCAGGACTGAGGGTCTATGAATGTGATTTACTTTCAGGAGTGGAGGAGATAGTTAAGGAAGAAAAAAACAGTGCACAGATTATAGGAGAAAAATTAATTTTGGACTTCGCTGTAAAAAATAGAGAAAATGTGGAAATACATATCTTTGATGTAAGTGGAAGAAAAATAAAAAGTGTGAAAAAAGTGCTAAAACCCGGATTAGACAAAATTGAAATTCACATTCAAAAAAGTGGAATTTATTTTTATCAGATTAAAACCCGGGAAACTGTAAAAACCGGCCAGTTCATCATTATACAATAAAAAACCCGGGCTGCGACCTACTCTCCCACACCCTTGCGGGTGCAGTACCATCGGCCCTGGAGGGCTTAACTTCCGGGTTCGGAATGGAACCGGGTGTTTCCCCTCCGGTATGGCAGCCCGGGATAATAAAAACAAAGTAAGACAAAAAGTGGATTGAGGTAGATGGTTAAGCCGCTCGGTCTATTAGTACGGCTCGGCTCAATCCCTTGCGGGACTTACACCTGCCGCCTATCAACCCGGTAGTCTTCCGGGGACCTTAGCCACTCGCTTCGTCCAGCCGAAGCCAGACTGGCGAGCGGCGGGGCACCTAGTCTTGGGGCGCGCTTCCCGCTTAGATGCCTTCAGCGGTTATCGCCTGGAGACGTGGCTACCCAGCTGCGCCCCTGGCGGGACGACTGGTACACCAGAGGTCTCCCCACCCCGGTCCTCTCGTACTGAGGGCAGCCCCCCTCAAGTGCCCTACGCCCGTGGCGGATAGGGACCGACCTGTCTCACGACGGTCTGAACCCAGCTCACGTACCCCTTTAATGGGCGAACAGACCAACCCTTGGGACCTTGTCCAGCCCCAGGATGGGGTGAGCCGACATCGAGGTGCCGAACCGGGCCGTCGATGTGAACTCTCGGGCCCGACTAGCCTGTTATCCCCGGGGTAGCTTTTATCCGCTGAGCGACGGCCCTTCCACACGGAACCGCCGGATCACTAGGCCCGGCTTTCGCCCCTGCTCGGCCTGTCGGCCTCACAGTCAGGCCCCCTTCTGCCCTTACACTCCACGCACGGTTGCCGTCCGTGCTGAGGGGACCTTTGGGCGCCTCCGTTACCTTTCAGGAGGCCACCGCCCCAGTGAAACTGCCCACCAAGCGCTGTCCCCCCACCCGATCCAGGGTGGCAGGTTAGAATCTCGACACACCGAGGGTGGTATTTCACTGGCGCCTCCACCGCCCCTGGCGAGGCGGCTTCACAGGCTCCCACCTATTCTACACACGATGTGCCAAGACCCAACGCCAGGCTGCAGTAAAGCTCCACGGGGTCTTTCGGTCCTGCCACGGGTAGGTGGCATCTTCACCACCACTACAACTTCACCGAGCCCCCCGCTGAGACACCGGCCCAGTCGTTACACCATTCGTGCAGGTCGGAACTTACCCGACAAGGAATTTCGCTACCTTAGGACCGTTATAGTTACGGCCGCCGTTTACCGGGGCTTCGGTTCGGGGCTTGCACCCCTCCCCTTAACCTTCCGGCACCGGGCAGGTGTCAGAGCCCATACATCCTCTTGACGAGTTTGCGGACTCCTGTGTTTTTGGTAAACAGTCGCCAGGCCCTCTCCGCTGCGACCCCTTTCCGCTACTGGGCGCGAAGCCTTTCACGTACTCGGGGCACCCCTTCTCCCAAAGTTACGGGGTCAAGTTGCCGAGTTCCTTAGCGGGGGTTAACTCGCGCGCCTGAGCATGCTCGGCCCGCCTACCTGTGTCGGTTTGCGGTACGGTCACCCTGACTTCATCACCCACGAGGTTATTTCTTGGCAGTGCGGTCCGGGCCAGTTCCCCCCAGTTACGGGGGTCCCCATCACCTCTCAGGGTTGGACTCTCAAAGTCCACTCCTCCGGATTTGCCTGGAGGAGCCCCCTACAGGCTTAGACGCCCTATTCCATCAGGGCGCTGGCCCTTCCCCCCTGCGTCACCCCCTGGGCTCCATCAGGGTGGCTCCCGAATATTAACGGGATTCCCATCCCCTACGCCTTTCGGCCTCGGGTTAGGGGCCGGCTAACCCACCGCGGACGAACCTTCCGGTGGAAACCTTAGGCTTTCGGCGAGAGGGATTCTCACCCTCCTTATCGTTACTGATGCCTGGATTCTCACTTCCCAGCAGTCCAGCACCCCTCGCGGGATACCTTCAGCCCGCTGGGAACGCTCCCCTACCGCTGCCCTGTCCCGGAGGACAGGACAACCCACGGCTTCGGCGGGAGGCTTAGCCCCGCTACATTTTAGGCGCAGGGCCACTCGACCGGTGAGCTATTACGCACTCTTTAAATGATGGCTGCTTCTAAGCCAACATCCCGGTTGTCTAAGCAGCCCTACCTCCTTTACCACTAAGCCTCCACTCCGGGGCCTTAGCCGGTGGTCTGGGTTGTTCCCCTCTCGGCCATGGAGCTTATCCCCCACGGCCTGACTCCCGGGAAGCATGTCGCGGCATTCGGAGTTTGGTTGGGTTCGGAGTTACCCCCTAGCCCATCCAGTGCTCTACCTCCGCGACACTCATTCCCGAGGCTAGCCCTAGAGCTATTTCGGGGAGAACCAGCTATCTCCAGGTTCGATTAGCTTTTCACTCCTACCCACAGCTCATCCGAGGACTTTTCAACGTCCACCGGTTCGGGCCTCCACCCCGTGTTACCGGGGCTTCACCCTGGCCATGGGTAGCTCACCTGGTTTCGGGTCTACCCCCGCCGACTAAACGCCCTATTCGGACTCGCTTTCGCTCCGGCTCCGACCCAGAGGGTCTTAGCCTCGCCGACGAGGGTAACTCCCAGGCTCATTAGGCAAAAGGCACGCCGTCAGGTCCAAAGGAGCCTCATGTGGAGCCAAAAAGGCTCCGAGGAACATCCTTTGGAACCCTCCGACTGATTGTAGGTGTCTGGTTTCAGGTTCTATTTCACTCCCCGCACTGGGGTTCTTTTCACCTTTCCCTCACGGTACTGAGTTCGCTATCGGTCACCAGGGAGTATTTAGCCTTAGGTGGTGGTCCACCCAGATTCCCTCAGGGTTCCACGTGCCCCGAGGTACTCGGGATCACAGCCCAGGGAGACTCCACACCTTTCGCCTACGGGGCTCTCACCCTCTATGGCCTACCTTTCCAGGTAGTTCGGCTAGGTGGGAGTTTTGTAACTCCCCGGCCGGTCCGTGGCCCAGCCCGGCTGTGCCCCACTACCCCGTCCCTGCAACGCCCACGGGCTTGGCACAGGGACGGTTTAGGCTCTTCCCCTTTCGCTCGCCGCTACTCAGGGAATCGCAGTTGCTTTCTTTTCCTCCGGGTACTGAGATGTTTCAGTTCCCCGGGTATCGCCCCACCCTTACGGGTGGTGACCACCTATTAAGGTGGCCGGGTTTCCCCATTCGGGCATCCCGGGATCAACGGCTGCTTGCGCCTCCCCCGGGCTTATCGCAGCTTGCCACGCCCTTCGTCGCCTCCTGGTGCCTAGGCATCCACCAGACACCCTTAGTAGCTTAACCACCTACCTCAATCCACTTTATTTTCAAAGAACCTTTGTGAAAGCACAATTATAATAATGGGTCTAATTCAGATTGTCAAGTTTTTCTCTAAGTTACTGATTTTCTTGACCCAACTTGTTTAACACTTTATTTTAATGCTATGCTGATGTATTTAGTATATACCTTACTCCTTATAAATGTCAAGCCCTTTGAAAAGGTCTATGAATGCTACGAAGTAGACTCTGTACCAACGCCTTTAATGGAAATTATTCCGGCTTTTCCTGAGGACCTCAAGGACAGAGCATATATCTTTAAAGTTGTTGTCGATATCTCGGGCAACATAATAGACTATGAAGCACCTGAAAACTGTGATAAAGCGGTAATCAGTACCTTTCGAGCCATGAAACAGATTCTAAAATTCACCCCAGGCTATGTAGGAAATAGAAAGGTGCCCGTCAAGACCACTCTCACCATTACTGTTGGGCCCAATACCCCACGATATTCTCCATCAGATATGCCGGGAGATTCGGTTAAATTGCTTCTAACTTTTAAAAATGAAAAACTGTTAAGGTACCAGGATCTCTTAAATAAATTTAAAACTCTCCAGGATTTGAAAAAATTCTTAATAGGTATTAAATTTACCATCAAAAGGAAAGATTCTCTAAATGTTTTCCTCTATATAAAATAGAAATGGGAAAAATACTGGAAAAAAAGGATTTCTTGCGGGCTACCCTTTACGGTATTTATATATACGCTGGTATTCTGGTCATTACCGTTCTCACCCTTTTTATCATTTCCAAAACGGTACCATCAGCATACATCATCGAGAGATATAAACCTCCCTTAGCAACTGTGGTCTATGACCGGAATGGTAAACCCATACATACTTTCTTCCTGGAACGCAGGATGCCAGTTTCTTACTTCCAGATACCTAAGCACCTTATCAATGCATTTATAGCTGTGGAAGATAAAAGATTCATGCGACATTATGGGCTGGATTTCAAAAGGCTCGTAAAGGCAGTTATTGTAGACATTTACTTAAGAAGACCCGCACAGGGAGGATCTACTATCACACAGCAGCTTGCCCGAAATATGTTCCTGACTCCTCAGAAGTTGCTTACGAGGAAGATAAAAGAGATGATGCTCGCAGTCAGAATAGAAAGAACCTTTTCAAAACAGGAAATCCTCGAAAAATACTTAAACCTTATATATTTCGGTCATGGAGTCTACGGGGTGGAAGCAGCAAGCAGATTTTACTTTGGAAAAGAGATAGGAGATCTTAACCTTGCAGAATCAGCTCTACTGGCTGCAATACCCAGGTCCCCCAGTTTATATTCTCCACTAAGAAACTTCGAAAGGGCAAGAAGAAGGCAGAGAGTAGTACTCAAGCTTATGCTGAAAAATGGCTTCATAACAAAGGAAGAATATGAAGATGCATTAGATACTGGAATCTCCATAGTAGGAAAGAGAGAAGGCGCTAAAGAGGAAGTTGCACCTTATTTTATGGATATGGTGAGAAGATATATCTTATCCCGATATGGCGAAGACTTTCTTTTCAAGGGCGGTGGAAAGGTATATACCACTCTGGACCTCGACTACCAGATAGCTGCTGATTCCATACTTAAACTGGAACTGGATAAATTTGAAAAGGTACATCATCTGGAGCCGAAGAAAGAAGAGTATGTGAAAGACTCTGTGAATCCCCAACCTCCTCAATATCTGCAGGGTGCACTGGTAACCCTTGATCCCAATACCGGTGAGATTTTAGCCCTTGTGGGGGGGAGAGACCATGATGACAGTGAGTTTAACAGGGTAATTCAGGCAAAGAGACAGCCTGGTTCTGCATTTAAACCATTTGTATATCTCACTGCAATAGACAATGGGTATTATCCATGCGATAAGGTTGAAGATCTACCTATTATTTTAAATGAGGGCCAGGAAAATGAATGGAAACCAGAAAACTATGATAAAAAATACCTGGGCGAAATAACGTTGAGGAAGGCCCTTGCTTTGTCCAGGAATCTTGCCACAGTACACCTGGTTCTGGAAATTGGCCCTGGAGCTGTGGCTTCTTATGCCAGAAGAGCAGGAATTACATCTTACTTGCCTCCATATCCTTCCCTTGCACTTGGCGCAGTCACTCTTTCTCCCATTGAACTGGCAACAGGCTTCTCCACCATAGCCAATTATGGATACAGAATAAGGCCTTACTGTATAAAGAAAGTAGTGGATAAAAACGGCGTTGTTCTGGAATCCCACGACCCCCTGAGGGTGCATGTATTTGATTCTCTAACTACTTATATTGTGACCAATATGCTTGAATCCACCTTTACCGAAGGAACAGCAAGGGGTGCGATTTTACATTATGGATGGAATCGAGTGGCAGCGGGAAAAACTGGAACAACCAACGAACACCGTGATTCATGGTTCATAGGGTATACCCCTGGTCTTTTAACCTGTGTCTGGGTGGGCTATGACTCATTACGAACAATATATGAAGGTGCTTCTGGAGCTTCTATGGCTCTGCCCATATGGACTCTCTATATGAAAAAAATCTTAGACGAGCTTCCTGATACAGAATTTGTAGTGCCCCAGGGAATCGTTTTTGCAGAGGTTTGCAACCAGTCAGGTTTGCTTGCAACACAATACTGTCCAGCAACCCATATCGAACCATTCCGAGAGGGAGATGAGCCTCAAGAATTCTGTAATATTCATGGACCTAAAGGGAATATTCAAAAATTACTGAAAGAATTTCAAAAACAAGAACTGGAGTTTCTGAGGAGTGCCTGGAAGTAGTATTCTTCTGATTTTGATATCTTTTTCTTATATACTACCTTTTAGCCCATTTCTTAACTGCTACAACATAAGTTCGTTAAAAAAGAGAGCCGAAGCAGTATTCTTCCTTCCCTCTTTACTGCCCTATCAGCCTAAAATTTCAATATCCTATTCTAATCCCTACGGCGTAAGAGAGCTCTCTTATACTTCACTTGCATTCTCGTATCGTAAAGTAGGAGTGGGAATTATAAATCTAGGGACAGGAGAGATTAATGAGAAAACACTAAGTTTAGCCTTTGCTCGAAAACTTTCTACAAACCAACTGGGGATGAGCTTCTACATCACACGAACACAGTACGAAGATATCATAAAAGAATATCCCGGAATAAGATTGGGGATAACAGGAAATGCAGCTTTCTTTTCCTATGGTTTTACACTGGCTTCACGGCTTGACAAATACACTCCTTTATTCTCCTCCGCTTTTGTTTTTAATGAGAATTTTGGTTCCACGTCTGTGGATTTACACATGGAACTGTATGAAGCTCCTTGTATTTCTTTTTCTCAGAGTTTCTCGTTCTTACCATTATTTGATATTGTAATAGGGCTTTCTCAAAACCCGGAGGCCCTTTTTCTGGGATTGAGAACCAAGGGATACATATCCATTAGTTACAGTTTCAGAGAAATAGGGGAATTGGGAGATACACACTCCATTGGAGTTGAATATACCTTGGGACAAAATTATAATACTTCAACTACTACGGAAAAAGGAGGTATGTTTTGAGAAATCTCATCTGGAGGATTGTAATTGTTCTTATTATTGTGGCAGCAGCTCTATGGACCTTGTGGCCCACTTTCCAGTTTTATACCATGTCTCCTGAAGAGAAGGCCCAACTCCCCAAAACAGAACTTCTTAACCTGAAAAAACGTGCCATTAATCTGGGGCTTGATCTACAGGGGGGTATGTACCTTCTTCTGGAAGTGGATAAATCAAAGCTCTCCCCTGAAGAACAAAAGGGGGCTGTGGATAGGGCACTGGAAGTTATCCGCAATAGAATAGACCAGTGGGGTGTCTTTGAGCCCTCCATTCAAAAAGCTGGAGAGAACAGAATACTCATTCAGCTCCCAGGGATTCTTGATAGAGAAAGAGCCAGATCCCTTATTGGGAAGACTGCCCAACTTGAATTTCGTTTAGTTGCACAACCAAAGGTATTAAGTCAGCTTATAGACCTTATAGATGAAAAACTGACTTCCAAGGATTCTCTCGCAGAGACTTTCTCACCCCTCCTCTTGCAGTATAAGGGCGGAGTCGCTGTGATGGAGGATGACTGGAGTAAGGTCGACAGTATCCTATCTCTGGAAGAAATAAAAAAGGTAATTCCAAAGGGTTATATATTCATGTGGGGTAAAACAGAGATAACACGAGAGGGAGAAAAATTAAGACCCCTTTATTTAGTTAAAGCTAAACCAGAATTAACCGGTGCTTATTTGAAATCAGCCAGGCATACTATTTATCAAGGGCAGGACCCTGCGTATCAGGGTAAGCCCATTGTTGAACTTCACTTTGATAAGAAGGGAGCAGCTAAATTTGCATATATTACAGGGAAAAATATAGGAAGACAGCTGGCAATAGTCTTGGACAATGTAGTTCAATCTGCACCTTTTATAGATGAAAGAATACCAACTGGCGATGCAATCATAAGGGGCAGTTTTACAATGGATGAAGCCAAAGAACTGGCTGTTATACTCAGAGCCGGGTCACTTCCTGCACCTGTCAAAATTGTTGAGGAGAGATCCGTGGGACCTCTCTTGGGAAGAGACTCTGTACGTAAAGGAATAAGGGCTCTCATGGTGGGTCTAATACTGGTTATGATCTTCATGGTTATATATTATAATCTTTCAGGACTAATTGCAGATCTTGCACTGGTATTAAATATTATACTTATCCTTGGTGCCCTTGTAGCACTGCACGCCACATTAACACTCCCGGGTATGGCTGGTTTGATTTTAACAGTCGGTATGGCAGTTGATGCAAATGTATTGATTTTTGAAAGGATAAGAGAAGAACTGAGGGCTGGGAAAAGACCCAAAAATGCAGTGGACGCTGGGTATCACAGGGCGCTTATCACTATCTTTGACGCTAATCTCACTACATTAATTGCTGCACTTGTTCTCTTAAGATTCGGAACTGGTCCCATCCGGGGTTTTGGAACCACTCTTTCTCTCGGTATAATCGTGAGCTTCTTCACAGCTATATTTGCGACAAAAATTATATTTGATTATTTCCTTGTGGTAAAAAGGGCGAAAACCATTAAAATATAAAGGAGAAGAGAAATGATAGCCATATTCAGAAATCCAAACATTAATTTCCTTGGGAATAGAAAGAAGGCTTATATTTTTTCTTTAATTTTGATACTCATCGGTATTATAGGAATTATTGTAAGGGGAGGATTCAAATACGGGATTGATTTTACAGGAGGAACTCTCATTCAGGTCAGATTTGAAAAAGCGCTGGATATTGCAGACGTCAGAAAAACCACCTCAGACATTGGTTTAAATGCTGAGATTCAATCCTTTGGGGATGCAAACACTTATATTATCAAATACCATGTGGAAAGAGATGCAGATGAGATAGTCAGCTCCCTGTCAAAGGCAACAGGTCTTACAGTAAGCCTCGAACGAAATGAAACTGTAGGGCCCAGTGTCGGTAAGGAATTACAGAAGAAGGCCTTTGTTGCAATCTTTGTAGGACTTGTGCTTATGCTCCTTTATATCTGGTTCAGGTTCGATTTTAAATTCGGCCTTGGTGCTATTATAGCACTATTCCATGATGTTTTTATAACCATAGGTATTTATACACTGCTTGGCAAGGAAATTACCATCCCCATAGTTGCAGCACTACTTACCATTCTCGGTTATTCGATAAACGACTCTATTGTGATCTCTGACAGGATAAGGGACCATTTAAAGAAGTTTGGGAAGGTAATACCTTACGGGAAAGTAGAGGAAATATTTAACCGTGCGGTAAATGATACCCTTTCACGCACAATTATAACCTCATTTACCACTTTGTTGGTTCTCTTATCGATCCTCATTTTCGGCGGTCCGGTGATATTTGATTTCGCCTTTGCGCTCGCTATAGGTGTGATCATAGGTACCTATTCCTCAATTTTTGTTGTTGCAGCCCTTGTGGTTGACTGGATGCAATCTCAAAGGAGAAAGGCAAAAAGTTGATTTTTGGGATAACTGGAAATCCTAATAAAGAAGACATCAAAAAAACCATAAGTCTTCTAGAATCACTTTTAGGCGAGGATGAATCCATTTTCTCAGAAGAGTTATCTCCGTTTCTTTCCACCAATCGCAGGATTCTCGCCTTTGACAAACTTGCTGAACATGTTGATTTCTTAATAACTCTGGGTGGTGACGGAACATTTCTGAGAACTGCAAGACACTCCCACGGTAAGCCAGTTATAGGTGTAAATCTTGGCGGACTTGGCTTTCTCACTGTATTTCGGCCTGAAGAAATAGAAGAGGTAATTAAAGATATAAAAAACAACAAATACGAGATCGAGGAAAGGTTCGCAATTAAGGCCATCAAGGGAAATAAGCATTTCCTGGCACTGAATGATATCACGATTATACTCACAAGTTCTTCCAGAATGATAAACATTGAGGTAAAGGTCAATGATGAATTACTGTACAAATTCAGAGGAGATGGGTTAATAGTTTCCACGCCTACGGGCTCTACAGCATACAACCTTGCAGCTGGGGGCCCTATACTTTATCCACGTATGGAGGTTATAGCTGTCACACCAATATGTCCTCATAAACTCTCCATGAGGCCTGTTATATTACCCTCGGACGTAATTCTTAATATACAGGTGTCTTCCAAGGGTGAAGAAATGCTCCTTTCCGCAGATGGACAGGAGAATATTAACCTCACCCAGAATGAGACAATTCAGATTGTTCCTGCAGATGAAAAAATTAAAATCGTTAAGACTAAAAGAACGCCACCCTACTTCTGCATTCTCAGGAACAAATTATCCTGGGGATAATGGGTATTACCAGTCTAAGGGTTAAAAATTACATTTTCGTTAAGGATCTGGAAATTGAATTTCACCCGGGTTTAAACATAATCACCGGAGAGACCGGTGCTGGTAAATCTTTGATTATCGGATCATTGAATCTGGCTCTTGGAGAACGTGTTGACTGGAGCCTTCTTCCTGAAAAGAAGGTGGAGATTGTCCTTACCCTCAAGCCTCCAGAAGAAAGTAAAAAGATTCTTGAGGAGCTGGGAATAGAAACTGATGAAGAATTGATAATCAGAAGAATTCTGGAACCTGCACAGAAAAAATCCAGAAGTTATATAAACTCTGTTCAGGTTCCGGCAGGTTTTCTTAAAGAGTTTACATCACAACTGGTTGAACTTCATGGCCAACATTCTCACCAGATATTGTTAGATCCACGGACTCATGTAGATTTCATCGATGACTATGGAGAACTCATGAAACTGAGGGAAGAGGTAAAAGAAATATTTCTAAAGGCAAAAACCCTTCAAGAGCAACTTCACACTCTGAAGAAAGAGGCTGATGAAGTAAGGGAAAAAGAAGAATTTTTGAAATATAAACTCAATGAATTAAAAAAGGCTGAATTAAAAAAGGGAGAAGAACAGGAAATTGAAGAGAGGGTGAGGGTGCTTTCCAATTTTGAAAAGCTGGAAGCCAGCATAAAGGAAGTACTGGATGAACTCTATGAAGGTGAAGAAACCGTTTATGACAAATTATCAAGGTCACTACATATTCTGGAAGAAGGGGAAAAAATAGATTCAAGACTGAAGGCAGAAAGAGAAGTTATAGCTTCTCTTTTAACTGAAATAGAGGAATTATGGAGGAGTCTCCTTGAATATAAAAAAGGGCTTTATTATGATCCCGTGGAATTGGAAACACTTAGAAATAGATTAACCTTTCTAAATCAACTAAGGGCCAAATATAGGAAAACAATCGAAGAACTTGTGGACGAGATTGATGTTATCAAAAATACCTTGAATGAAATCGAAAGCTTTGATGAAAGAATCGAACAAAAGGAAAAAGAACTAAAAGAAGCGAAGAAAAAATTATATGAAAAGGCTTCTCTTCTCACTGAGAAGAGAAAAAAAGTAAAAAAATCCCTGGAGAACCAAATTACCAGCGAACTCCATACTCTTGGCATGGAAAAGGCCCGATTTGAAATAATCATTAGCAAAAGAGAGATTGATGAAAAGGGAATGGATGATGTGGAGTTTTACATAAGCACAAACCCGGGAGAGCCCCCAAAACCCCTTAATAAAATTGTGTCAGGAGGGGAGCTTTCCAGGGTAATGCTGGCAATAAAAACCGTATTAAGTGAAGTGGATAAAGTTCCAACGCTGGTATTTGATGAAGCAGATGCCGGGATAGGGGGGAAAATTGCGGAAATAGTGGGTAAAAAGATGAAAAAAATTTCGAGAAAAAGACAACTTATAGTTATAACTCACCTCCCTCAGATCGCAATTTTTGGGGATCGCCATTTTGTCGTGGAAAAAATTATGGATAAAACCACAACAATAACCATGAAGGAAGTCCAAGGGGAGGAGAGGGTCAGGGAGGTTGCCAGAATGCTGGCAGGAGAAAAAATCACCAATTCATCAATAAAATATGCCAAAGAACTTTTAAAAATCGGAGAAGGAGTATAATATGGAGTTACCAGAAAGTGTAAAGAATTGTGTAAAATTTCTTTACGATAAGAAAGGGGAGAATATTCTCATACTTGATATGCGAGAACTTATACCTGAAATAACAGATTATTTTATTATTGTCACGGGACATACTCATGATCATGTACTCTCCATGGAAGAATATGTGGAGGGAGAGCTTGCAAAAAGAGGTCTTTTACCTCATCATATAGAGGGGCACAGACATTCCAGATGGATTTTAATGGATTACGGATTTTTTATTGTACATATCATGCTTAAAGAAGCAAGAGAATTTTACAGTCTTGAAGAACTCTGGGGAGATGCACCGAGGGTGAGATACGATGGTGAGTTTAAAGAAGAAAATTGAAGATGCCATCAAGGATATAACCAAGGAACTGTTTGATATAGAGCTGGAGATTATTCTTGAGGAACCAAAGGAGGAATTCTTTGGGGATTACACCACAAATTTTCTGTTTAAACTGGCAAAACAACTGCGAAAATCACCCAAAGAGATAGGAGATGAAATATCACTTAGACTCGAAGAGAAATTTGAAAAAGAAATAGAAGCCCTTGAAGTAGCTGGAGGATTTTTAAATATAAAAATTTCCTCCACCTCGCTGGGCGAGATTCTGGATTATATACGAAGCAAGCCCGATAAATTTGGAAAGAGCAATTACGGACAGGGCAAGAGAGTAAACTTGGAATTTGTATCTACAAATCCCACAGGGCCTCTAGTGGTAGTTAATGCCAGAGCAGCCACAGTGGGAGATTCTCTCAAAAGAATTATGTCCTTTTCCGGTTTTAGTGTGGATTCAGAATTCTACGTTAATGATGCTGGAGGACAGTTTCAGCAGCTTGAGGAATCAGTAGTTGCAAGAATTAAAGAGCTTGAGGGAGAGGAGGTAAAATTTCCGGAGGATGGGTATCCTGGAGAATACCTAATAGATATAGCTAAAGAAATAATTGAAAAAGGAGAAATAGAAGACGCTGGGCGATATGCTGTTGAAAGACTTCACTCCATGCAGATGAAAACCCTTGAAAGGTTCAGAGTAAAATTTGATAACGTGATAAAAGAATCGGAGATAAGAGCCTCTCTCTTTCCAGAGCAAGTCAGGAAAATACTGGAAGATAAAGGATTGATATATGAAGAGGAAGGGGCCATATTTTTCAAATCCACCCAATTTGGAGATGAAAAGGATAGAGTTTTAATAAGACGCACTGGAGAACCAACCTACTTTTTCTTTGACCTTGCCTATCACCTTCATAAACATTTTAGGGATTATGATTTATTGATAGATATATGGGGACCAGACCATCATGGATATATAAAAAGGATGGAGGCAGGGCTTGAAGCCCTCGGGATTGATGATGAAAAATTCAAGGTGCTTATCATACAGCAGGTCAACCTTATAAAGGGTGGCGAAAGAATCAGGATGTCCAAGAGGAAGGGAGAATTTTATACCATGGATGAACTCCTGGATGAGGTCGGTGTGGATGCAGCAAGGTTCTTCTTCCTTATGAGGACGGTCAGTGCACACCTCGATTTTGATCTTGACCTTGCCCAAACAATAGGAAGTGAAAATCCTGTTTACTATGTCCAGTATTCTCATGCCCGAATTGAGAGTCTTTTAGATTTTGCCGGAGAAAAAGGACTTACATATAAAAATGGTGACCACAGAAAACTCACAATGCCTGAAGAACGTTCACTGATGAGAAAAATCCTATATTTTCCAGATATACTGGAGGCAGTCTCAAGAACCCTTGAACCCCACTTACTTGTAAGATATCTGCTGGAAATCTCTGAACTTTACCATAACTATTACCAAAAAATCAGGATTGTTACCGATGATAAGGATTTATCAGAGGCCAGACTTCTTCTTTCCTATGCTGTAAAATCTGTGGTCAAAAATGGCCTTAACTTGATAGGTGTAACAGCACCAGAGAGGATGTGATATGGAAAGGCAAAAAAACGAATTGAGACCTATAAAAATTGCAAGAAAGTTCCTAAAGGATCCCGAAGGATCAGCTCTTATAGAGATGGGCAATACAAAAGTTCTCTGTACTGCAACTGTTCAGGACAAAGTACCCAACTGGTTGAGAGGCAGTGGACAGGGCTGGCTTTCTGCAGAATATGCCATGATTCCCCGTGCAACCCCTGAAAGAAAGGTAAGGGAATCAAGGGCCGGAAAACAGGACTCCAGATCCATTGAAATATCCAGGATAATAGGCAGAAGTTTGAGGGGCATACTGGATCTCACAAAACTTGATAATTTTACCATTATTATAGACTGTGATGTATTACAGGCCGACGGGGGGACTAGAACTGCTGCTATCAACGCGGGATTCTGTGCTTTATATGATGCCATAAGATACATGTTGAAAAATAGATTAATCAAAGAGAATCCCATTAAGGAATATATCGGTGCTGTATCCGTGGGTATAGTTGATGGAGAGTATGTTGTTGACTTATCTTATGAAGAGGATGTAAGAGCAGAGGTTGACATGAATGTTTCCATGACAGAATCCGGAAGAATAGTTGATATTCAGGGAACAGGAGAAAAAAGACCGCTCACCAAGGAGGAATTAAATAAACTTCTGGATCTTGCATGGGAAGGGATCAAGAAAATTATTCAGTATGAAAAAGAGGTTTTGAAACATGAGTGAAATAAAGGCACTTCTTGTTAACGGTTCTCCACACAAAGAAGGTATATCCATGACCCTGGCAAAACATGTTATCAATGCTCTGCATAAGAATGGCGCAGAGTTAAAAATAATCCATCTATATGACCAGGAAATAAAACCCTGTAAAGGTTGTGCAACCCTAGAACCGGAAAAATGTAGCCTGGAAACCTGTACTGAAGGGGAGCTCAAAGATTCCATGGCAGAACTCTTTCCCTTAATACTGGAAAGTGACATAATGGTCCTTGTAACCCCGGTCTGGTG
>Ga0190352_1000154_pt1 | contig 17282 bp, 22 predicted proteins | sample 4872131011_MG_FD_161682 | JGI IMG/M metagenome (GOLD analysis project Ga0190352, IMG submission 161682) | Hydrothermal vent microbial mat bacterial communities from Southern Trench, Guaymas Basin, Mexico - 4872-13-10-11_MG | ecosystem: Environmental > Aquatic > Marine > Hydrothermal vents >...
TTCCTCGACAAGTGGAACAACCAGAACTGTAATTATGAAACTTGCAACAGGCATTGCAGCAAGCTCTTCCATCACCTGAGATTTTACCGTAAACAAAGCATTCGTCATGACAAACGGAGAAGCGATAACCAAGCCAGCAAAAATCTGTTCACCAAACCTGTCCCAGCCAAGGCTTACAGCAGCAAGTGCCCTTGACTTGGTGGGTATGCTGTATTCAAGAAGCGAAGCGATTAACGGTATGAAAGCCATAAGAAGATAGACGGTGGCGAGGTTGTAAAGTTCTGGTACATTGATGAGAATCCATGCTAAGTTAATAATACCTGCGAACATAAAAGACCAAATCAACGCCAAGCCAAACGGTTGCTGAAATGTATAGGTCTGTTCAGGCATTGGTTTGAACATGTAGTCCAGCGGATTGATTCCAGTCGGGTCTCCGCCTTTCAACCTCCCCTCGTTTATTACTCTGTACACTATTACGAAAAACATAAGATAAGCAGCACCCGTGCAGACAAGCAGTACCAGTTCTTCTGGCGTCATATTACCACCCCCATATTTTTTGTTTCTAAAAATTTAAAAAATTAACCTTGTCCACGCTGAAGAACTGTGGCACGAGTGGAGATATGTCATTCATTGTCAGATTGGTTGAGGTTTCCAAGAACCTTGTCCACGCTGAACTGTGGCACGAGTGGAGATGGCTCGTCTGTCATCGCAATTATCTTCACGTGTCCGAGCTTCTCTATTGGGTATGGCTCCCTTACTGGTAAGTCTTCAAGCCTTCTCCAAACCTCCCACAAGTGGGATGCGAATATAGATGACACCCATAGTAATGCCTTGTTCCTGATATGTCCTTTCGTACCATCTGGGAAATTCGCTTTGTAGTATTCCTTTATCTTGTCATACAGGAGACGGTAGTAGCATTGGTCTGGTTTCTGGAATTCAAAGCACTTAGCTGTTCTGCCCATGAAATGTGTCTTCAGTCTGAGGTTAATCATTGTGAAAAACCCCTTCTCCTTCTTGGGTGGTCTCTCCACAAGCTTTACTTCGACTATCCTTGCACCGCATGGTTTCCTCGCTGACCCCTTCTTTATCTTTACAGGGCAGGTCTCTTTAGGACTTGTAGCTATTATGTGATGCCCATCTTCACACTTCAACTTATAGTGGTGCGGAATGAGTCCAGAGTATGCTCTGAGCCTTGAAGGATACTCGAATCTGCTGATTGGAGCAATCCATCCAATCAGACCAGCAGAAATAATAGGTCCTATACCTTTTAGCTTCGATAGATACAGTTCGTAGATTTCGAATTCAGACACCAAGTCTTCCAGCTTTGCTGAAATCTCTTTTTCAAGTTTTATCAGCTCGTTTGTAACCCACACCATGTTCTCTATGTCCTCCTCATTCACCTTTCCTTTAATCAACCTCTCAGCATACCACGAATACGGCTTGTCGAGTGCCGGGATATGAACATCGTATTTCGTTTCAATTGCTTCTATGGTTGATGCATAGTTTTCTTCAAACTGGATGGCTTTCGGGTCAAACCTGTCTCCGAGAGCTTGCTTAGCTTGCAGTAGCACCACTCGTTCCCATCCGACACTGTTTTTTATCCATGCCACCACTCTGTTATACGCCTCGATTCTCTGCTTTTGCAGGTCGTAGTATTGCTCCACCATATTACGAAGGTCAAAAACCTTCCTTTCGATTCTCTCTTCCATACACACATCACCTCCTTTCAATTTTAAAAAACCCTTCCACACACATTGAGCAAGTAAACAAACGTCATTTACCCCCTGAACACTGTGAAATTCATGCAGTAAACATCTCCAAATGGCTTCCTGTATATTATGAATTCCGGTATCTTCTCCACGTGAGGATACGTCCACCAGCTCCAGCACCTTACGACCAGATTTCTCTCTGGAGTGTGCCCACTCTTAATTATTTTTTCACCCATAGTTCCATTTGCGAGGACTACATAGTTTGCAGGCGGTAATCTGCTGACACTTTTTGTCACGATTACATTTTTCCCCGTGAAATACCATATCAGCGGGTAATACTCTCCGGGCGTAGTCATGAACACAACGTAGGTCTCGTTTACGGATTGGGCAAATTCCCTTGCTTCCCATGTGGTTGGCATGTAAAGTATAGGCTCGGCTGGATTTGTCGGATCAACGAAGTTTGCATGTAAACTTCCGTATAGTAGCAGAACCACGCTGATGAAGATGGCTGCCTTCCTGAGATTTTCTTTAAACTCGTTAATCGCCTGTGCCCCCAAGAGATATATTGGTAGCATTATGTGTATCACAAGCCACGGAACCTTTTCCTGCATGTAGGAATGGAACAGCAGTGTTGAGATGAACCAGTAGGCACTGAACACCATCAGCTTAGGCTCAGGTGTAGGTATATGTAGAAAGTCAATCTTCTTCAGAACCATATCCTCTGTTTTTACGATTGCGAACACCAGTAAGGGAAACGCATACATGAATATTATTTCGAGGAAGTAATACCACGGTCCAGCAATTCTTGCAATGTCGTGCTGGTGCTTCCAGTATTCTATAGCCCTCATAGCGGGGAAGTTTGATGGGGTAAATATGCTCAGGTCTGTCCAGCCGTTAGAGTATACTGTCAAGTAGACGAAGAAGAACAAAGCAACCGATACTGCAATATCTGTCAGCCTGATTTTCTTTATCTGCGTCAGGATGTAGATTCCGAATATCACTGCGTAAACGTAGAATGTTTCCTTGAGGCACGCAAATAGTGCCATGCACAGCGATGCGTAGATTAGGTCGAAGGTAGTCCCGTCAAACCTGTAATCGTTCCACCTGTGGTCGTAACGTAGATACTTGAACAGGAAGTAGACAAATAGAGCAACGAAGAACAACTGGAAGGAGTCTGCTCTGCAAAATCTTGAATAGTTCACGATTGCTGGACAGATTGCAACGAATATCGAAGCAAGTATAGCTGTGTCCTCTCTGATAAACTCCTTGTATCTGTATACGACGTACACTGTTAAAACACCGAAAATTGCTGGCATAAGTCTGAGCGTAACCTCCGACAGACCGAGCAAGATTACTGGAGGGGCAATTAGTCTGTAGAGCAGTGGTCCGTGGTAGGCTGGATCGTAGTGATAGTTGTTGAGAGTCAGCATGTTGTTTAGGATTACTGAGTGAACAGCCTCGTCAAAATACAGCGGTGCTCTATCGAGAAATGCAAGCCTGAGAATAGCTGCCAGTGTCAGAATGAACAACAGCACCTTGTTCTCCTTGAGTTTTGTAATTAGCTTGGAAAAGTGGGACATTAATCATCCCCTCTCAAAAGTTCGACAGTATAGGTCTCGGATTACGATTCGTGTTGCAACGCATTTTCCGCTCTTATTATATCTGCAAAAATCAAGATCACACTCTACTGTCAAGCTATCACCCCCGTCTTTTTCTAAAAACCACTTCTCTGAAAACTTCATCAAGATCTCTCAGATTACGCCTCAAAGCAGTCGTGCTAACGCCAAAGAACTCAGCTACCTCATTCTGAGTCACCAGCAACTCATCTGAGTATTTGGATGCCCAATACTGCGACAAAAAGTAAATGACGGCTGCCCCTGTGACCACTGGACTGCCATACACTCCCTCTTTTTTAAGCCCGTCCAAGACTTTTCCAGCATAATTGTGGAGATACTCACGGATAGGCAGGTTTAGAGCGTCGCAAATAATCTCAATCTGGTTGTGAAGTATCTTCTCAAAATCTGGAAGAATTTTTAGATTTAACTGCTTCTTTGCTACTTTCACTGTCTTTGTCTCCACTTTATCATTTGATATGAACTTCATTCCTATGTTTTCCATGTCGCAAATAGACTGAACTATCGCACGTGCAATGATAGAGACTGCATCTCCACCTTTTGCGTGTTTGTAAAGTTCCTGAATATCAAAGAACGAAAACGCAGAATCTAATACCACTTTCATAGTTTCTATGTATCTTTTTGATTTAATCCTTTCTTCAATTACTTCGACACACTTGTTATATATGTCATCTACCTTAGTAGCCGATTTAGTTTTTGCCTTTCTGTAACACCTTTCACTGCAATAGATTTTTTTACCTTCTCGCTGTCTGGCTATCTGTATGCGAGAAGGGATAAAAGTTCTTTTGCATACTGGACATACTGCCATTCACGACACCACCTCCATTATTTCAGTTTCATTTCATTGAGGAAGTCAATCAGAGCCTCCTTGATTTCGGCTGGTTGAACATCTACAAGTGCTCTTACCTCAGAATAGCTCTTGCCCTGCACAACCTTCTTCATAGCTAAACATATTTTGGACAGGCTCTCAAATCGTCTTTCCAGTGACTCAAGGTAATCAATCAACCCCTTTTCATCAACAGGCATCCCGCTACACAGAAACTTAATCCAGTTCAATAGCTCCTTTTTTGGCACCGTTCCAACCAATCTATCAACCTCTTTGCCATCTTTGAAGTATATAAGAGTCGGAATTGCCATTATGTTGTATTCACTCAAAATCTGCTGTCCGAGTTCGTCATCTGTATTTACACGATATATTTTGAGTTCACCGAGTTCTCCTTCAACGCTTTTTAGCACATCTTCGAGCATTTTACACGGTTTACACCACTCAGCCCAAAAATCCACTATAAATTCTTCCCCACTCTTTAGTAGAGACTGAAATTCCTCGTAACTCGACAACTCCTGCATGACATCACCTCCTGTATTTATACTAACTAACTACCTCCAAAAATTATGAATAAACATATAAATAGTTTTCTTTCTCTGGTTATCTTTCGCAACAAAGTTATATATTTGAAAATTTGTAAACCAGACTTTCTCTCTTTTTATCTCTGTATACTTGTAAATTTCCGCAGCTACTTTAAATTCGGTCGATAGCATATCTTTTTTTGTAATCTCTCACCTTTACTCCTCGTATTCGTGCATCAGTCCTCCAAGCTCTCCAAGCTCTTCAATCAGAAAGATGATGTGTCCCTCAATCCTTGGCAATAGTTCTGACTGCTTCTTTAGCAACACGATTGGTAGAACAAGCCCCTCTTCTACCGTTCCCTCAAGTTTTGGTAGTATCTCCCTCTCGATGAAGAGTGACAGCTTTTTATCGACCTCTTCAAAAGACTTCAACCACCAGTCTTTATCTCTGCCCAAGTAGCCCAGAGTCGAGTTCAGCAAACTCTCATAATCTATCTTTGCATGTCTGCTGGATTCTTGGGCATGTTGAAAAATATGGATTAAATTGAAAATCTTTATCGCCTTTGTAGTCTCTTCATCGAAGACATCCATGCTGACTTTGATTCTCTTTGGCATCCCATCACATCCTCCTACCCTTAAGCATCTGCAATTTATTTATGGCTGACCTCAAGTCTCCATCACTCTCATCAGCTATTACGTATAAATCTGAGTCACTAACTTCAATCCCCTCTACATTTGCAATCCAGCGTAGCCTGTCCTTTATGTCAAAGAGGTCAAGTTTTTCAAGCTCTATGAGTTTACACCTCGACTTTATTGCGTCTGAAATGTTCTTTACCTCGTTCGCAGTGAGTATGAACCTCGCTGTATAGTATTTTTCCATCGTCCTTCTGAGTGCAGCCTGAAACTCTTTTGTGGTATAGTCAACTTCATCGAGCAGAATAATTCTAAGTTTGCTGAACAGTGGAATTGTTGAACAGAACCTTTTAATCTTTGTTCTTACCGTGTCAATACCGTTATCGTCACTCGCATTCAACTCAATGAAGTCTGCCAGAACTCCATCCTCTCCGAGCAATTCATAAGCAACAGCATACGCAAGAGACGTTTTTCCCACTCCCGGTGGACCGTAAAACAGTAGATGTGGTATATCGCCAGCTTCAACACACTTCTTTAGCTCTTTAACGACCTGTCTGTGCCCAACAACCTCGTCAAGATATTTTGGTCTGTATTTCTCTGCCAAAACTCCCTTAAAAAAAGATTTAAGAGTCATCTCTTGCATCTCAACGCCCTCCGTCACGCCTCAAATCTCGGTGCGAGTATGTATGTTATTCTGACATCGTCACCTTCGTAGGAAAACTCTGCGGGATAATTTGTTGAAAATCTTACCCCAACAGTATCTCCACATTTTGCGAAAATCTTTGCAAACTCTCTGAGGTAATCCACCGCATACATTGCCTTTCCTTCTCCATCACAATCACGAACTTCCACCCTTATCTCACTCTCATCCTCTATCGCTGCTATACTTCCCCCGTCTTCATTCACTTCGAATATTACATTACCAGTGGTAGTTTCAAGTAGTTTGATGATCTTATTGAAGTTCCGCACGGTCATTCTTGCTGTCCAGTCTATATCAGGAACTTTTGGTGACCTTCTGACTGCTGTGGGGTCAATAAGTCTTATCTTGAAAGTCATTGGGTTGTCATTTTCATCCTCTGGAGTAATGTCTACCGTCATGACTTCATGCTTTATTGTAATCTTGCACTCGCTTTTTGTTGGGACGAACTTCAGGTAGTTGTTCAAATCACCAACAGGTAATCCAAACATCCCCTGCCCAGTAATGAATTCTGGTGTTAGTTCTGCAATGACCATTGCAACGTTTGCTGGATCAACAACTTTGGTCTTTATTCCTTCAGGAGTGCACTCAATTAGAGCCTCATCTACCAGAACTTCGATACAATTGACAAACATCTTTAGTGCCTTAACGTCGCACTCAATTTCAACAGTCATATTTTTGAGATAGTTCTTGAACTCCTCATCAAGCTTATCCAGATTCTCGACAGACGGCTTTACAGTGTTGAGCACTTCCAGAACTCTTGAATCAACAGAAGCAATCTTGTTTATCTCTTTAATCAAACCACACAACCGTCTTACTCCATCAATGTTCTCCTTGACGTATTTCTTAACTTCTTCGAGCTTCTCCACAGTATCAACCGTTCCAAAGTTCAGTTTCACGAATTCCTTGAAAACGTCTTTTCCCAAACCATTCCTTGCTGCTAACTCTTCAAGCTCTCTCAAAATGTCCACAGCCTTCTCTCCATTCTCCTCTTTAATTCCCGTCTCCTCAGCCATTCTTTCACCTCAAAAAAGTAGAATAGGAAAATATATATACCTTGCGTTATATTTGTAGCAATATTGCTTTCGACTTCCAAATCCTGTTTAGTTCATCTTCAATCTTTTGTACTTCTTCAAGAAGTTTTCTCCTGTTTTCCTCTTCTTCATCTTTGAATATGCTTGGCAGAGTCTTTTTCATGACTTCGTTGAGCAGTTTTTCGAATTCTTCGTGTGAAACTCTTCCCTTCTTGTTTCCTGTGTCTATCCAATTTATGTGCTTTCCAGTGGTCACCGAAAAGACGTTCTCGCACACCACCAGCCCGTAGTCAGGATGTTCGAATGCAACCACTGTATCGTAGGAAAAATAAAGTGTAAGGGCACCTATTTTGACATATAGTGTGTTTACACCGTAGTTTTCTGTACTGTATCTACCGTAATTACCAATTCTTATTACATCACCGATTTCCATAACCATCCCCCCTCCTCAGACGTTTTTGTTAATGTAATCAGTCAACGCATTATACAGTTCAAAGAACTCATCATTGCTTATCCCAAGAACTCTTTTTAGCTTTCTATATGTATTTCTACACCCATTCCAAACTCTGATAGCCTCACTCGGCTTGGTTATGCCAAGCTCACTTGCCAAGTCGTCAATGTCTTTAGCGTTGAGGTAGAGTGTAGCGTCAGAAAGTATGACCCCAAAGGTTTGCAAGAGATCTTCTATGGTGTCGTATCTATCTTTTCCAAGTTCATATTCGTGAATCGAAGCGTGATAGTTAAAGTAAGCTGTCCTACCTCTGCAATCAACAGCAATCTTGTGTTTGTAAACCACGGCATTCTCTACGAAGGGGCTGAGCACTTCCTCGCTCTCCACATCCCAAACGTTGATTGTTTTCTCCTTCCACTCAATTACAAGCTTACTTTTCTCGACTCCTCTCACCTTAAACTTCGAGAGGCTAACCTTAACTTCTTCACTCATATTACCACCCCCAACTCCTTTATGAGTTCTCTTAGAAACTCTATGAACATCCAACATTTCAACCATGCCACCATCAAAAAATTAAAGATCGTTTATTTCGTCCTCGACCTTTCTCAGTTCTGCGAGTAGCTGAACTTTCTTTGTGTAAAGCTCTATTACACGCTGATTTACTTTCGGATTGCAATTCAGTTCCGTAATAGCCTGTTTTATTGCTTCAGGTATGGGTATATTTGTCCGTTTATGTAGACCACGCATAATCATTCTGAACTTATCACACTCATGGCATCTCTCAAAAACTCTCAATGTGCTCATGCACAGCTTTGGATTGTCTTCCATCAGTTCCGAGAGCTTAACTACTTTGGTCTTCATAATTTTTCACCTCTTTTCACGTTTTTAATCTTCAAGCCACTTTGGAATTTCTGCTCCCCTATCTTCAAGCTTCTTCCTTAAGAGTTCTTTGATACCATATAGTCTTGTGTAGAATACCTCTTTTCTGATTCTCAGGCTATTTTTGATTATTGGTAACCAGAACTTTGGACTGTCTTCAATAAGCACCATGTCATGTTCTATTTCGTTCCAAAGACCCATCTCACCGCCACATCCCATTAGAAAGCCAACAAGAAACATCTCCTCTTTGTTAAAAGATTCCCCGTAGAACTTTATTATTTTATTTAGCTCCTCCACGCTCTCACCTTTACAGTAGCTTCTCAAGTTCCTCTTCAAGGTATTCAAGGTCTTCGAGTATGTTCTTCTTTATCTCCTCAGTCTTCATGTCAAGCATTTTTTCAATGGACACTATCAACTGGTCAACCCTCACATCTCTTATAATGTTCAATGCCTTTAACCTGTCGAGCATCTCTCTGATGCTCTCCTTAGTCCTCTCCTGCGGTTCATCCGACTTCAGTCCTTTGATTCTGTTGTAGATGCTCTTGATAATCTGATACTGGATTGCATATAGAATCTTGTCGTAAAGCTCTCCCTCTTCAACATGCTTCTTATCCACTGGAATTGCCACGAGCTTGGCATAAAGCTCTGGCTTTATCTCCCTCATCTCCTTGTCTGCCTCTCTCACAAGCTCTCTAAGCTCATCCAGTCCCTCCCTGTTCGTCAACTGCATGACCCCGTAGAAGCTGACTGTTCTGCTGTAAAACTCGCTCCTGTATTTGTTTCTGACACGCTCAATCTTCGTTCTGACGCTCTTTGGATACTTATATTTGATTTCCTTAGTGTTCTCATCAATCATTTCCGACTCTTCAATCACGTTCGGGCTACTCATCTGCAATCCGACGATATATATTTCCAAATCCATTCTACCACCCAAAAATAGTATATTCAAAAGTATATATATACTTCTCGTTTTAAAAAATAGGTTAAAAACTGAAAAAACCAAAAAAGTGTTGTGAAGTAATGGTTTTTACCTATTCGCATTTATCCAGTCAACAACTGACTTGTGCAAATCATAGAAATCCTCATCTCTAAGTCTAATAGCAATTTTTAGACCAAAGTATATTCTATGCAGTTGCGAGAACTTGCTATATCTGAAAGGAGACTTAGGTTCCAATCCCAATACTTCTGCCAGTTTATCTAAATCCGTTCTGTAACGGAGGAAAGTAACAGCTCTGTCTAATAGGCGTTCAAAGAGTAAAAGGAGGTCTTCTAAACTACCGTATGGGCTATCTCCGAGATCACCTACATCGTATGTGATATGCATCGCCGTTTTGTATCCCACAACTACCCTATATCTATCCGGCATAGAGCCAACGTCCTCCCATATCTGTATGACTTTATCCCTCCAACTAATCTTTAGCTTCTCTCTTTCCTCGCCATATATTTCAAAGGTCTCTCTCTCAACTTTAACTTCGTCTGACATACTATCACTTATGAACACTACAACAATTGCTCGAATGGGTTAAATCTTGAGAAAGCTTCTGCATTTTTGCCCAAGTCGGTCTTCTCTAATTTGCGTCCGTCCACGTCTTCCTTTACCTTATAAGCGACAAGTTCCTTATCACCAATGATGCTGAATCCAGTTATTAGTAGAATCTCCTCTGATTCGCTGTCCTCTCCGAGGCTCCCATACTTATAGTTCTGCATGTATCTTTTAGCTTCCTCCTCATCCTCAAACATCCGCATGTAAAAGCTACCAACAACCACAATCCACTCAGCCCCCTCCATCGCAAGCATTTCTGCGATGTTTTTAATTGCTAATCCAGTGTCCATATTTGGAGCTGGAACTATTACATAATGACGTAGTTCATCCCCTACCTTGCCAAACACCATTGGAACGTGGTCACCGTGTATTTTTACGTTCTCTACCGCAGTCTGCTCAATCTCCTTTATAAACGCTCTCATTTCATCTCTAATCGCCATCACCTCACCCCCACCACTACATATTTTACAAAAAATTGATAAAAAATGTAACAATTATTGAAAATGCCCCCCATTTGGTCTGATAATACACTTCCGCATCTCTGATGAATATAGCTTGTAATATTTGCATTTAAGAAGCCGTACACCTCTCCAGTATCTGAATTCTTCTTCTCCCAGTTCTTTCAGTTTTGTTCTGTGTTCTTCCACTTCCCTCTCTTTAAGTTTTATTGCCTCATCTACGTGGTTTTTGATTCTTGACTTAAACACAGCAAACAAGTCCTTCAAAATCCTCTCCGTAGCTGCGTATTCTGGATGTAGGGTTCTTGCCAAAAACTTAACTATCTCTTTCTTTGACTTTGAAAGCATTTTAGCCTCTTTCAGCAGGGCATAGTACCTATCCTTCAGTTCCTTGAGTGGATAGGCATCATACTTCTCTTCAAACTTTACGAGTTCCCCTGCAAGCTCCAGTATTTTCCTACGCAATCTCTTAATTTCTACATATTTCTCCTCAGGCATTGCAGGAGCAATTGCTCTGAGAGCATCCTCCGACTCAATACAAAAGCCATCTCTCAACATCTTTATTTCCGCTTCCTTAGGTCTGATACTCGACTCGTGGATGGTAATGTCCTGCGTAATTTTACGCAATTTATCTGCGATTCTGAACACTCGTGTGCGGGCGACCCTTCCCCTAATAGTGTCCAGCATCTCATAGATAGTTTTAAGCATCAAACCGATCTCGTCTGGAAAGAACTTAGAGTGTAGCTCGACATCGTTATTTAAGATGGTTGTAGTTTTAACTATCGGTTTTTCGTCCAAGTCATACTTATCGAGGTCTTTCTGCAATTCATTTAGGAACTTCGTGATTGTTTTGAATTTAGTAATCTTGCCGTTTTCGTCTATTTTATAGTATCTTACTGCCGTGTTTGCATAGTAGCCCCTCTTATACTTGCAGTAGTATTTCTCAAATATGTAAACTGGAAGAAATCTTTCGTCTATTTCCATTTCCTGTGAAACTGTAGGTGTTGGAAGTTCCCTATGCGTTCTTGCAGATATTACACCCCTTATAACACCGTCAAATCCTCCCTTATTTTTGTTGTAGGACATATACCCCTCATAAAACTCAAACTCGAACTTAACTGCCATAAGCATCACCTCCCTCTTACCATATATGCTAAAAAACAACAAAACATTTCCAAATACGAGGACAGTAATGTCTGATCTCACCAGCCCGCATCCACAAAGTATCCCTGCTATGAATACTAACAGTCACTCTATCTTATCTACTACTGTCATAGCAATCACCACGCTTTCGCATAGAGTCTTGCAAGCAACGGAAAGATAAAAAAGGCGTGGCGTATCCCCCCTTTTTGACCCTTGTTTTTTCCCATCCCCTCTGGGTCTTATTTAACAGGATACGCCACGCCAAAAAGAGTAATCGTCTTTTGTATTTATACGTTGCGTTTTAGCTCTTCCAACCTCTCAAGAGATTTCTTGGCTATGGCAATGTCTGTTGCATACCTCGCCAGCTTTGTATTGTTGTACAACCTCTCTGAGTCCTCCAACCACTTTTTGAGCTGTTTTTCTTCGTATTCAATTGCCTCTTTAAGGGATTCCTTGTACGGTCTGAACTTGTAGTCTTCAGGCAGTTTTCTTAGTGAAACTGCACCGACCTCTATAATCTTCCCCTCTGGAAATGGCTCTCTTTGCTTTCTCCTTCCCAACTCAAAAAGTACAGGCAACCGAACAACCTCTTTTACCTCCACCTTCGCTCTGAAGGGGCTATTTGGTATTGCTATAACATCGACAAGTATCCCATGGTATTCACCGTTCATCGCTGTCCAAACAAACACGGGCTTCCCAACCCAATTTATAGCTTCATCTCTCCTCATACTACTACCTCCATTTTACTAAAATAATAAAATAAATACTGTGAAAACACCACAACGCAACTTTCATCTTGCTTTCCCATATTCTCTCTATAAACTGGAATACCTGTCCTGACATTTTTTGTAGTGCCTGATACAGGCACGACAGCCCACATTAGCATAATTTCAGCCTCACAAACACTTATCGCTTTTGCAGTATCTTTTAGTCAAAAAACCAACCTTCCTCCTTGCAATGTTCCCGGTATTACTGTCTGTCCCTGATGCCACTGAATCTCAATTCTCTCAAAATCCTTTGATTTTTCATATAGCTCCTTAGATACTTCCTTTTCCTTCTCTTTTGTTGGAGTTAGATATATCAAATGCCATCCGCCTCTTGTCTTTGTAATCCAGTCTGGTTCTGGTAGTCCAGCTTCAAAGTATTGCTCCAAGTTCTGGTCGTCCACGTCGAGGATTCTGACTGGTTTTCTGCTGTTAGACTTCGCAATAGATGAGAAGAGTTTGGTGTCAATTTTTCGGAAAACTCTAAGTTCGAATTCTGGGTTGATAATTGCATCGCTCATCCATTGTAGCACTGTCTTATTCCATGTGGAAATTGCTTTTAGAGTACTCTTTGGATACAAGTCCAAGTAGGCAGCCATGGCTTCAAGAGGGATTGGTTCTCCTGTTTTGAAGTCAACGTAATCTCCTTCTTCCACTCTTAGGAACTTTCTTAATCTCCGTATATTTTCCTCTTTGTCTCCTTTTAGTATAATTTTATCCAAGAGTTCTTCGCTCCTTGATATTCTATCACTGTACTTCTTTCTGGCACAGATAATAGCGATTAGAACTTCATCATCTCGTAACTCCGGAACCACGCACTCGAACCACTTTTTCATTAACTCTTCCTTATATAGCAGTGTCATGCTTCACCTCCTTATAACGAGTTAGTCCCTATAAATATTTATTCTCATAACTATATATACTTTTCATTATCTGCTGAATTTAAGCTCTCTCGTAAAAACTTTAACTATCGGTTGCTGCTAAGTCCCTTCCGAAAGGGAGGGGATACAGCTCTACAAAAATAAAAAAATTAAACTAACTCTTTGAAGACCAGATTTGATTCGCTTATGAGGTCTCTTATCTCAACGATTCTATCGCTAACTTTCTTCAATGTCTTTGCCTCTACACCTATCAGCACCGACACGACTTTTACCTCATTTTTCTTCCTGAAGTCGTAGAATTCTTTTGCAAATTTATCGCTAACCGTGCACTCACCGTCAGTAATGAACAGTATGTCCGCTCTCTTGAACTTCCCGGATTCAAGTATCTCGACAGCCTTTGTGAGTGGTTTTTCAAAGTCAGTTCCGCCACCGCTGAAGGTCTCGGCAACCTCGATAATCTCTTCAAGGGTGGGTGGTTTTTCAAATACCATTACCTTCTTTACATCTACACTGAAGAACACTATGGCGAGCCTTGACTTCCTCTTTATTGCTATTTCCATGCACGCCAGAGCCACAGCCTTAGCCCATATTTCTCTCGTTCCTTTCATTGAACCGCTGACATCAACGCATGCCACGAAGTCTCCCTTACCTTTACTTTCTCTGTTCCTGAGTTCATACTGCATTAGCTGTTTCTCTACGTATCTCTTGTGGAAGTCCATCTTAAGCTCCTCTATATTCAGCTTCGCAAGTTCGATTGGTAGCAACCTCTGAACGTCATCACCTGTTCTAACATCGTAGATTTCCGTAGCCCCCCTCTTTACCTTCTCTTTCTTTGTTGATTGCAGTATCCTTTTCATCCGTCCAAGCTCCCTTGCAAGCATTAGCAACTTCTGGTTTCTCATCAGAGCATCGGCAAGCTTTAGTCTCTCTTCTGGTGGAAGCTTCTGCAAGCCACCCTTTTCCTTACCCCATCCAAACGCATGGATGGAGTCGTTAACCTCTTTTGTCCTTTGTGAAGCCTGATTTATTGCTTTCGACACAACCATCTGCTTTACTGAGTTAGTGATACTGTTTGTCTGCTGTTTTATCTGCTGTTGCAGATTATCTAACTGCTGTTGCAGATTGTCAACCTGCTGTTGCTGTTGCTGTATCTGTTGCTGTATTTCCTGCTTTTGTGCTCCGCTTGCCCCTTTCATCTGCTGTTTCAACTGGTTCAGCAAATTCATAGCTGACGATAGCTGTTGCATTGTCTGTAACTGATTGGTTTGCAAATCCTCCAATTCCTGTATCTTCTGGTTTATTTTAGAGTCTCTCTTGATGATTTCCTGTATGACCGTCTCAACAAATGACGCTGTGGCAACTGCCGAGTTAGCCTCATTCATCTGGGTAATTGCTCTTAGCTTCTGGTATTCCTCTGTTTTAACTGCCTTTTGCAATATTTCTTTGTTGACAAGGAATCTCTCGTCAATCTTCTCGTCCTCGATGAACTCTGGTTTATACTTGAAAAATAAGTTAAATGTATCGAACAGAAGTTCGTTGACGGTCGAAAAGTTTATTTTGCGTGGCATCTCTTCAAGAACTTTTGACTTCTCAGCCAGACCGTCGTATACCATTCTGTCGAATCTGTCGTGATTTACCGTCTGTTTCTGTTTGTTGATTACACTTCTTAACAGAGTTTGAGCCTTCACGACTCTACCTCCTTCTCGCTTGTGTCCTCATCCACATCCTCTTCCATCAGTAGCATCTCCTTCTTCATTCTATTGTAGATTGCCATAGCTCTCCCTCTAACCTTCTTTAGTGGCTCCACGTTCTTACCAGCATTCTTAGCCTGTGCAATAAGCAAGTCGAGTTGTTTGATAATCTTGTATATCTTCTGGAAGATTTCAACTGACTGTTGGGATATAGTCTCGTATTTCTTTGCCTCCTCCTCAAAATCATTTAGGATGCCGAGAATTTCCTCAGCCTTCTGTGCGTATGGGTTAGCCACCTTGAGGACTGTTGACTTTACAACAGGTATCTCTTCTGGGTCTGTCCAGTAGATGTATTGCAGGATCGCAATGTCATCATCAACTGCTTCTATCCTACCATTTAAATATGCATAGGCTTTTACTGCGTCGAGTGACTGCTTAAATCTCCTGTCGCTAATTCTTACGCCTTCCTTCTCAAGCTCGTATTTCACCTCAATCATTGAGTTGATGACTGATTCTGGCACTTTTACCGACTGTGCTTCCGTTATTGCCTTGTTCAATTCGTCGAGACCTATCGTTGTATTTGGGACATATTCGTTAGAAGTCGTTAGCAACTTCTTCAGGTTTCGAGCGTCCTTGATGTATTCAACAGTCTTTCTAATCAGCAATCTGTCATACATTGCCTCAAGTCCCTCATCTTCATCTGGTAGCTCGTTTGAGGCTGTAACAAGTGAAATCAGTGGGACATCCTGTGGTGCTCCGTCGTTGTAGAATATTCCCTCGTTTATTATTGTCAGCAAGCTGTTGAGAATTGCTGAAGATGACTTGAATATTTCATCAAGGAAGGCTATGTGTGCCTCTGGTAGCTTGTTTGTTGTAATTCTCTCATACACTCCATTTGTGAGCTTCTTAAGGTCATATACACCAAAGACCTCTTCTGGAGTCGTGAACTTTGTAAGCAATCTCTCGAAGTATACACAACCTGTGATGTGGGACGCAATTGCTCTACATGCAAGAGACTTTGCAGTTCCCGGTGGACCGAGAAGCAAAACGTGGTGCCTCGAAAGAACAGCCGTGAGCAGGCAGTCAATCTCCTCATCCCTCTCAATGAAGAAGCCATTAAGCTCCTGTCGTATCTGCCGAATCTTCTCCTGAGTGCTCATTATTCTGTACCTCCGAAAATCCCTTCGAGTTCCTTCATGACCTCGTTGAATACCTCTGGTCTGTCCCTGCGAATCTTTGCAAGCCTTCTCAGTCCAATAAGGTCTCTCTTTCCAAGCTGGCTCGGTGAAAAATTGCTTACAAAATACTTCGCCTTCTCCCAGCCGACCTTCTTGACATCGTTGACCACCTGCCAACCCATGTGGGCGTGTTGCAGGCAGTCGTGCTCTACCAAAACGTCCTCTACCCTTTCGGGTAGCGACCTGCCCTTAGCGGGCATGTCCTTACCCCCACTCATTTTTCTACCACCTCTTCTTCTTTTCTGCCAAAAAGAAAGTTATGATTAAAGATATATATAGTTTCGGTTACATTATTTTGTGCTTCATATTGTAAAACCAAAGGCAAAAGGTTAAAATAAAAAAAGCAATACTTAATCACTATGAAGAAGAAGTTGGTAGTGTGCCTTGCAATACTCACATCGGCTTTGCTTCTCGGATGTGTAGGCACGTATGTGGTTCTCATCAAGGACTTTGATATTACTGATGTCTCCGCAGACCTCCAAACAGCATACGCAAATGTCTCCCTTCTTGTGGTTGAAAAGTCTCCAGTCTCAACTGAGATGGATCATATAACATTCAGTCTGTATTGTATAGACAGGGTTCACAACAATACTGAAGTGCTAATATGGACTGGAAATTACAGCATTCACACTCCTTTAGGAGATGAGACTGAAATAGTAGTTCCGATGGAACTTAACGTACCCTCCGAAGCGATAAGAACTGTTGGCTATAACTTACTCCTATGCGGTAATGTAACTCTGAAGATTTCTGGAGAAATGTCTGTTAAAGAGGCAGGAATACCGACAACTGTCCACGTCGAGCATGTAACTACTATCAAACCATATATTCACCCCTTACTACTTCCAGTTCTGGGTAGTGCACCACCCATTTATTCTTATAATTGCTCACCGCCACCAGAAAGCTAATTGATTGACAAAAACTTAAAATAACTTCAAGTCCTATTTAAAAAGGGTGGTGTGATGGCGAAAAGAAAAGTAAAGTATCCTGAAATAGCAAGAATTTGCGATAAGATTGGTTTAGACGAAGACGAGTGCTCGGTTTTCGAAGCAGCTGTATACGCAATCTCCACCATACCTGAAGTTCATCAATATGCATGTGCTGATGACCTCATCGCAGCAATGAACAGAAGAGGAATCGTTAGCAATGAAGACTACGACGAGGTTCAGAAACTCGTGAGGGA
>Ga0190352_1000156_pt1 | contig 17254 bp, 17 predicted proteins | sample 4872131011_MG_FD_161682 | JGI IMG/M metagenome (GOLD analysis project Ga0190352, IMG submission 161682) | Hydrothermal vent microbial mat bacterial communities from Southern Trench, Guaymas Basin, Mexico - 4872-13-10-11_MG | ecosystem: Environmental > Aquatic > Marine > Hydrothermal vents >...
AGAGCAGAGGGTTTGCATTGCCTGAAAGACCCGATGTTAGGACTGATAAAGATTATCAGTGGACAATAATTGATAGAAAAGGGAATAGACCATGGTATGTTGTAATAAAAGAAAAAGGGGGATTAAAAGTTTACAATATTACAAAAATCACTGATAGATTTCCTATAACGAGAGACAGGAGCATAGACGTTCAAAATGTTTCAGAGAACTCGTTTGTCATTTTAAATAGATTTTATCTTAAAACAGGTTTCATTAGTTCATATGGAGGGCATTTAGGGCAGCATAGGTTTATAAGGATTAAGGATGATGAAGTTTATAAACTGGAAAGGTATGACCGATATTATGATAATGGGATGATTAATTTATTATACATATCGTGAGCGACATCTCAATGAAATGTTAAAAAGAAGTGATATGATGAAAGTAAATATCTTAAGCCCAGTTCACCGTGGGGGTCCTTACAATTGGGCAAGTGATCTTGTATTTATGCTAAATAAAAAAGGGATTAAAACTAAATGGATACATAACTTAAAAAATATTCTGATTAGTCTATTTTACCAAGATGCGGACGTTATTCACACAGTAGTTCCACTAACTTATAGACTCTGGGTAAAACCAGTTGTTCTAACTGTTAAGGGAGATTATACAATCGAAAAAAGAAAATGGAGACTCTTATATCCATTAGCAATTAAAAAAGCCGATATTGTCACAACACCAAGTCATTTTTTAAAACAAAGACTAAATTTAGATGATGCTGTTGTCATTCCAAATGCTATTTTTCCAGATAGATTTAAAATAGTTAAACATTTTGAGAAAGAGATTATAAATTTGGTGACAGTTACCAATTTTGGTTTTAGAGATAAAGCGGAAGGCGTTTTAAACATAGTTAAAATACTCGAAAAAGTTAAAAAAAGTACAGATAAGAAGATTAATTATACAATAATTGGAGGAGGAGCTTATTTAGAGCAAATAAAAGAGAAAACGAAAGAATATGATACAAACGTGAAATTCACAGGATTTTTGGATAATCCAAAAGAAGTTTTGGAAACGAGTGATATTTTTGTCTATTATTCAATTCACGATAATTTTCCAAATAGTATATTAGATGGTATGGCTTCGGGGCTTCCGGTGATAACAAATAACGTAGGTGCAGTTCACGAAATAATTGAAAGTGAAAGGGATGGTTATGTTGCCGAATACGATGAAGATTATCAGAAGTACCTTTTGAATTTGTTGACTAATTATAAGTTAAGAGCGAAAATAGGGCAGAGCGCGAGAAAAAAAGTGGAGGGAAAGTTTGATTGGAACAATGTAGTTGGGGAATATATTTCTATTTATAAGAGTTTAAAACATTAAAATAGACCTCTTCAACTTTCACAACAACACTGGAAACGATAGAAATATTTAAATGTTACATATAGAAGGTAGGATCGTATGACCGACAAACTTAAGATTTGCATGTTTACATTGGGCTCATTCCCGAAAGGTGGAGCTGGAACTCTAATAGATGTACTTTCTCGGTCTCTATCTAAAAAAGAGTGTGAAATATCTATTATATGCCCTTTCATTAAAAAAGATGAGATTGAAGGCATAGAAAACGTTGAAATTAATCCTTTATCAGAGCCCAATGAAAAAAAAACAAAGATTCGTGTATTACTTAAGATCCGTGCGTTGCTTAGGTTATGCAATATAATAAAACATAACAATTTTGATATTATCCATGCACATTATGTTTTTCCTACTGGGACGTTGGGAGTTTTAGTAAAACCTCTTGGTACACCTATAATAGTAACGTCTCACGGAGAAGATATACAAAAGGATGAGGTAGTCGGCTATGGCTATAGGCTAAACAAAGTCTATGCAATAATAATCTGGCTCACCTTAAAACTAATTGATGCTCACGTACTCCTAAACAAAACCATGATAAAAGACGCAATAGAGGCAGGTTCTAACCCATCAAAAATACGAGTTGTCTACAACGGCATTGATCTCAATAAGATTCCATTTTTAGGAGGAACAGACATTTTACAGCGATACAAAATAACCGAAGATAATTTCACAGTCTTATATCTTGGAAGACTCCACGCAAAGAAATGCCCTGATGATTTAGTTAAAGCGTTTCCAAAGGTTGTTGAAAAAGTTCCGAATGCAAAACTGGTATTTGCCGGCAAAGGAGAAGAAGAAAATAAGCTGAAACGGTTAACCAGTAAGTTAAATCTGAGCGATAAGGTTATGTTTACGGGGTTTGTTTCAGAAGCTGAGAAATGGGATTTATTAAAAAGATGTGATGTATTCATTTTACCATCCGCTGTTGAAGCTTTCGGAATCGCCACAATAGAGGCGATGGCGTGTAGTAAGCCAGTAATTGCAACGAACGTAGGACCTTTTCCTGAGGTAATTAAGGATGGGGAAACTGGTTTGTTAGTTCCTTTACACTCTCATAGTGATTTGGCAGATGCGATAATCGAACTTGCGTTGGATGATGACAGAAGGATGAAGATGGGGAAAATGGCGAGGAAAGATGTTGAAGAGCGGTTTGATATAAATAAGATTGCGGATGAATATTTAAGGATATACGAGGAGTTGATAAATAAGAAGAAAAGGAGAATGCCATAAATGGAGAAAAATGGTGTAAGGATCGGCATGGCATCTGCATACTTCGCAACTATGAAAGGTGGGGGCGAGCATTACACGTTACATTTATCAAATAAGCTTGCTGATTTGGGATACGACATAACGATTATTTGTGGAAGACAGCCACTTAAAAAGCCAGAGCCTTTATCAGATCGTTTTAAGGTAGAGTATGTCCCACAATTATACTTTTTGCGCGATTGGGGAATGAAAAGGACAAAATTAATCAGCGGAGGGGCTGGTTTTGTTCATTCTTATCAGTATAGGTTGTCTTGTTACAGACATTTATTGAAGAATCATGATTTTGACGTTATTCATACGCATGACCCTGCATCACTTCATGCCACTGTTCGGATAAAGAGAAAATATCACGTTCCAATTGTTTCTACTTTTCATGGGCATCCTTCTTCTCGACACATAGAAGAAGTGAAAAATGTTGATGCAATTCTGCCAGTAAGTAAAGAAATAAAATCTTCTTTTGAAAAATACGGCATCAAGAATGTGTATGATATCCCAGGAGGAGTTGATTTATCACATTTCAAGCCGATGAATAAAGATAGATGTAAAGAAGCAATAGGATTAAATGGAAAGGTTATCCTGTTTGTAGGCAGATTAATTCCAATCAAAAATCTTCATAATCTCTTATACGCTTTCAAAAAAATGCAATCAGCAGTTGAAGATACAAAACTCTTAATAGTTGGGGATGGTGTTTTAAAAGGTGAGTTAATGCGTACAGCACAAAAATTAGGTCTTAATGAAAAGACAATATTTACAGGGGCAATTGATTATGAGAAAATGCCCACATATTATAACGCAGCAGATGTTTTTGTTCTACCTTCAATATTCGAATCCTTTCCCCTCGTCGCTTTAGAGGCTGCCGCATGCGGTGTCCCCCTTGTCATCTCAATTGGTGCCAAGGCGTTTGTGGAAGATTTTGGGGAGGATGCAATTTTTAAGGTTGACCCGAAGAGCGTAGATTCGATATCGAATGGTATAATCCAAGCGTTAAATGATGAAGTTAGTAAGGAAAAAGTAGAACTATCACAAAGCAGAATCAAAAAGTATAGTTGGTTAGAAAGAGCGAAAAAAGTTGCCGTGATATATGAGATGGTAATGAGCAGATGATTAAAGTCCACCCCTTACCCTACGCAGTAGACGTCGCATTTGCGATCCGGGATGACGATGTCAGCTATTTCACTTCTCCAGAGAAATTGGAAAAGATTTATAAAAGCGCATGGGATATGGGTTTTAAAGTATCTTTTGCGGCAATTCCTATGCATAAAGGAACAAATAACCTGAATATACCACCAGAATTTAGAAATACTGGCAAATACTATCCAATAAATCAAAATAAAGAGCTTGTAGAGTATCTCAAAGCAAAAATATCTGAAGGCAAAGCAGATATAATGCAGCATGGTTTTTGCCATACCGAAAATTCTAATCTTCCAGCTTTGAAGTTTGATTTAGAAAAAGGACTTTTATTAGGCTATAACGGGCAAAAGACGGATTTGTCGAAATATTCTGAATTTCACGGAGCAGATGAAAAAGATGTTAGTTCCAAAATAAAAAAAGGGAAGATTATTTTAGAAGAGACTTTTGGCGTCCCAATAAAAGTATTTGTTTCACCTCAAGAGCTTTTAACAAAACATCTGTGGATGGCGTTATGGAAAAATAATCTAAATTATTGTGGTAGCATAGGAAGAAATGTAATAACTCAAATTCCGGTTAGATATATAAATTTCTATCCCCTGTTGAAGCTGCTTACAAAGAAAGCTTTTAGAATTAATCCAGAGGCAATTGCGGAAGATATAACGCATATCACAGATATTATTACCATTCCAGCCACCTATCGCCATTATTGGAATAAATTCACGAACGATGGATCAACAGAATATTGGTTTAATCAATTTAAGAAAATCTTTGAGATGAGAAAGCAGCAAAATAGCTATTTTATCTTATTAACGCATTATTGGGAATACTTTTACGATTGGGAAGAAGAAATAACGCAGAAGAGACAGTATGAATATCTTGATAAGATATTTAAGTATGTGAATGATAATTCAAAAATGTGGAAATGCACGATAAGCGAACTGGTGGAGTGGATGATAGCGCGGAATAATATTATAACGAAAGAGAAACAGGGAGAAATAAAAATATTTTCTCCTTATGATATAAGTGGTCTTAGTATTCAATTGGATCGAGGTATGGAAAACTTTAGTAATGAAAATGCTGAAATCAAAGAGAAAGATGGTAAAAGTTTTATGGTGTTAGATGTGAAAGCAGGACAAAAAATAACTATCCCGTAAGTACAGAGGTGGAGCAAGAATAGAAAATGAAACTCGCAATTATAACATGTAGTAGATATCCTCCTACATTAGGAAGTGGAGCAAGACCAATAAGGCTCTTTGAGGCGATATCAAAGAAACATGAAATACACATTTTCTATGTCGGACAATCGTGGATAACCACGAATAGAAATTTTAGAGACGGCACATTTTTGATTCATACTGTAAAGCTCCCATTAATTAATATACCAAAAATTGGATTCTTCTCTTATAAATTATCTGGTGATTATTTTGTAAGACGAATAAAAGAATTTGACGATTTTAATGCGATTTATTTAGATAGTCCTACCATTTGGGCTTCTTTAGCTCTCAAAGCAAGTAAAAAACTTTCCATTCCTTTGTTTACTGATTATCCTGATTTAGAAGTGTATGAGCATGATTCTGGAATTGCTCACAAGATTTACAAAATTATCACAGTAAACACAATGAAAGATGTTTTTAGCAATTCTAAACATATATTTCCAATGTGTCATCTTCTTAGAAATAGACTCATTGACTTTTATAAAGTACCAGCAGATAAAATAACCATAATCCCAAATGGCGTGGATACAGGTATGTTTGACCCTGCTACAAAATCAGGATTAAAGATGCGAGAGAGATTCGGGTTATCGAATTCCATAATAATAGGATTCTCTGGTGCATTAGAGAGGTGGGTGAGGATTGATGTGCTTTTAAAAGCGTTTAAAAAAGTTGGAGAAGATTACAAAGACGTGAAATTGTTAATTGTTGGAAAAGGTTCAGAATTAACTAGATGGAAACAGTTAAGTAAAGATTTAGGAATAGAAAATGATGTTATATTTACAGGTTTAGTTCCGTATAAAGAAATTCCAGAGTATATTGCTTCTTTTGATATTGCAGTATCTATTTTTTCCAAATCTTTATTTACTGATGTTGTATCTCCTTTAAAAGTCATAGAATACATGAGCATGGGAAAAGCAGTTGTGGCTGATAATTTATCAGGGACAAGAGAATTCATAAAAAACGAGGAAAATGGGATTCTCTTTGAGTCTGAAGACACAAAGAGTTTGGAGAACGCAATAAGAATGATTTTGGATGATGAAAAATTAAAGAGAAAAATAGAAAGAAACGCGAGGAAAACTGCGATGAAATATGATTGGAAGATATTATCAAAGAGAATGGAAGATATTATGATTGAGAATTTATGATGCCTTTCTTGTTCTCTCGATTAAACCTACTATATAACCAAAAATCCCTAATGCATGTATTAATATAATAGTTGGAGCGATAATAAAAACTTTGAACGACCTTAATTCCTTATATGCTTTTATAGTTGGTCTTAGTAAATATATCAAAACACAAGCTATCAGTAAGAGCCATAGAAGTTTATACACGAAACCAGATAATAACAAAATGAGACCAAGCAGATATAAGGCATATTCTCTAAGATATTTTTTTAAAAACAATCCCGCCTTCCCATTCCCTTTCGCATACAAATAAAATTGTTTGAAAAGGCTCCTTAAATTTGGTCGTACCTTCCACCAAACCACCGCATCCGGCACAAACGCAAATTTGCACCCTACTTTCTTCAAATTCAAGTCAAACAAAGTATCTTCAGCCGTGTATAACCACTCAGGATATCCACCTACTTTTTCCCAAACTGTTTTTTTATATGCAACTGATCTACTCGATGGGAGAAACTTATTTGAGTCCTTTAACACTCGCTCTAATTTTGGGTAAGTTAACTCAGCCACACATTCCTCAAACTCAGTTCTTGCATCAGCTTCATACCATCCTGATACTACATCCACGCTTGGATCTTCTTCAAACGGCTTAATTAAATTTTCCAGCCAATGTTTATCAATCCTACATCCAGCATCTGTGGAAGCAATTACATCATATTTTGCGTTTTTTATTGCAATATTTCTACCTTCCGCTATGTTAGCCCCTTCTTTAACGATTAGCTTTATAGGAGCACCTTTTTCAATATATGAATTTATGATTTCAACTGTTCTATCCGTAGACCCACCATCTACGATGATGATTTCATCTGGCTGTCTGGATTGAGAAAGCAATGAGTCTAAGAACTCTTTTACTGAAGATTCCTCATTTTTTAGCGTGCAAATTAGAGAGACTTTTATGCCGTTCATTTTTCCATACCCCATAATTTTAGATATGTGTTTGTTACTTTTTCCCATGTTTGATCTTTACTAAACAAATACGCATTTTTAATCTTTTCTTCTGTTTCTTTCTGATGGTTAAGATAATAGGTAATTTTTTCTGCTAATTCCTCAGGAGATGAGGCAATGACCATCATATTCTTTGAATTTGGCATCAAGGTTAAATAATCTTTCTTTAGTTTATTTTCATATACAGCAAAGACCAGCTTTTTATTAATCATCGCTTCCAGTATTGCAAGGTATCCAGAAACAAATGCGAATTTACTTTTATCCAAATAATCAAGCGGTTTTTCAACAAAACCGTGTAATTCAACATTTAACTCATTTCCCTTTATTATTTCTTGTATCTTTTCTCGCAGCTTGCCATCTCCGCAAATGTCTAACTTAAAATTTATGCCATGTTTTTCTTTTAAAATTCTTAGAGCGTCCATATACATCATAATTCCTGTGTCTTTTTCTAATCTTCCAATAAATACTGCGCCTTCAGGATTTGTATTACTCAGTGGAGCTGGCATATCTACACCACCATAAGAAATAAAAGAGGCTTTTGTGCCATACCATTTGGGGATATAATCCCCTATGCAGATGTTACCTTTAGTTAAAAGTTCAGTAATCTTTCTTTTGAATAATATTTTCCTTGGTATTGGTATGATCCCTTCATACCCATGAAAAGTAACGAAGACGGGTTTTAGAGGATATAAAAACCTAAAAGGTAAATACCAATATATAAAAGTGGCAAAATCATGACAATGTACAACATCCGCATTTTTGATGAGATCTCTATGCTTATATATCCAGAGCCAAACTTTTGGCAATCTCATTCTTGGGAACCTATACACTTTCATTTTGTTTAATTCTTCAAAATCCGGCAAACTTTTATCGTGCTTTATAGTAATTATAGAAACTTCATGCCCTCTTCTAGCTAATACTTCAGATATTCGTTTTACGTGTTTCTCCACACCACCAATATGGGGATAGAATAATGGGGCAAACATTGGGATTTTCATTTAACCACCCCACCCAAATTCATGACCAGTAACTGATTCAGTGGCATTGCTCATAGTTGTAAAAATATAACCGCCGTACGTCTCATTTGCTTTATTTACATCTAAAATAAACTCTTCTAGGTTTTTATAATCCCAAACATGTGTATATACTAAAAAAATTTGTGGCCCATATTTTCTAGCATCATTTTCAATATCATCGAAACTGTTTACATATTTATTCCATGTCCAACCATATCCAGACCCTAAGATATAGGACTCGTACGGAGATATTGAACCTTCAACAGTTATTTCAAACCAACCATCGCTTTTATTATCTGCTATTACATCAGCATCCGTTAAAGTCATGTAATAGTCATTACCATCGTACAAATTAGTAAAGCTAACATCAGAACTATAGTTCCATCTCCCATAAACTGATACTCCCGGAGTCGCTGAGCCATCAACAATGTTATACCTCTTAAGTATATTTATTTGTGAATCGTGTAGCAAATTCCACCCCCCTCCTTGATTTTAAAGTATAATTTTCATTCACATTCTCCTTCATAAACTCTGTGAGTATTTTTATACCATATTCTAGATTTTTCTTATACCACTCGGTCTTTTTGGTATGGTTGCCACAATTCCAAGGAGCAATCCACTGACCGTTTTGATAAACCCAATCATGGTCGTGTAAAGCGATCTCATCCCCTTGGTTAAAAATTTCTTGCAAGATCCCTTCATTATAGAGCATACGAAGCCAGTTATCTTGGACTCTACAATCAACGGCAACTCCCCATGTTATCGGAACGCCATACTTTTTAGCAATTGCATTTAAAATTCTGGCATTCCAAACCAACTGCACAAATTCATCACTTTGTGGGTCAGGTAATCCTGTGCCAATGCCTTCACTCCTCGGTGGCTCAAAATCACAGAAGATAACTACATAGATTGGGGTATTATTTTTGGTTGAAGTTTCAGGGGGAGTAATATGTTGTTGTATTATAAAGAAACCGCCTCCTATTATCGCGGCAAGTATGAGAAAAGCTACCAAATATCCAATTTTCTTAACTTTCATGCACATTCTCCTTTTTAGCTTTAATTAAAATGTTACAAGGCTTAAAATGGCTTGGGAATATATGAGATAGGACCATTCTAAGCTGCTTAGTTTTAGATACAAAAAAGATCTTCTTTATTTTTTTGACTGAGAATTTTGCTAATTTTAACTCGGAGATAATGAGTTCTGGGGTATACGACCGAACATGTCCGTTTGCATTAATTAATGTTCTACAAACAGGGCATTTGAATGTATTCATTTCAAGATTTTCATAAAGGGGTACAGAAACTAGAAGTGCTCCTTCATTTTTTAAAACTCTTTGTACTTCATTTAACACCGTAAATGTATTTGTCGAAGGAATATGCTCTAATGTTTCTAATAAAAGAACGGTGTCAAAAGAGTTATCGTTCCAAGGAAGATTTTCTGCAGAACCAACGCGAAAATCACCATTAAATTTCTGTTTAATATTTCGGATCGCCTCGGCCGATAGATCTATTCCAGCTAATAGCAAATGAGGAAATTTTTTATGTAATTCCTCTAATTCAAAGCCATATCCAACTCCAATATCGAGAACACTAGACGCATCTTTTGGTATAAGTTTAATAGTTTCTTGGATTCTTTTCTGAGTTGTTTTATTCTCTTTTTCTACTGATCTATGATATTTCACGTAAAAGTCCCACATATCAGGAGAATTTATATCTTCTAGTGTTGCAAAATCTTGAGAATATGTCTTTTTTAAATTTATTAAATCTGATTTTTCAGCCAACTTTTGTCTTAGCTTCTCTATTTTGAAGGGATTACTCTTGCAAGAATCACAAACTATCCCTTTAGAAAGTTCTGCACCGCAGACTAAACAATTTGTCATACTATCCTTCTCCATACAGATTTCAATACGTTAACAAAAGATAATCTTGATGACAAGCTAATCTTTCTATAACCAAATGTGAATATACCCCCAAAAGAAATTCCTATTGAATCTCGAAATTCTGCTAAATTATTTAATAAATGTATCCGTTCCTTTTGTAAATTTTTATATATATCTTTATTCACCTGATAGATCCCTGAAATAGAAAGATGTGAATCTATATGATTACTAATTATCCCAGGGAATTTAGTGTACTCTTTTAAGTGAAAGCCAAAGATAATATCTACGGCAGGTAACTCCTGATTTGTATTAGCAGATTGCGAGTATTTGGAGAATTTAATCAAGGTTCCCTCCCCATCAAAGTATCCTTCATAATTATCCTTAGATGAGAAGCTAAAGATATTTTCTACATAGTTGTATTCTTGTATCTGTTTTACCAATTTTTGTGATATAGTATTCGCTTCATATAAATAATAAATTAACATTTTATTTCGTTCAATTTTGTCAAGATCGAACCAGCTCGAACGAAACTTCCCAAAATTATAGATAAATTCATCAAATTCTGGAAATGATTTTCCTGATAGACTCTTCACCATTTGAATTGGATATTTAAGAGAATTTAATCGAGCCAAAAGCAATCTAACATCCAATTTTTTAGATTTGAGATAGCTTAAATATTCGTAGCAAAGAGATACTATACAAATATCGTTCAGTAATATCAGCGTATTATATTTTAATTCCTCTCCCCTTAACTCGTTAATTTCAAATTTCTCTCCATATAAATGAGATAAATTGAATAGTGAAGTTACTTGATGCAAATTTTTTATTGATACCTCATTGACGAAATACTGTTCATGCCAGAGTATATATCTTGTTTTTTTACTAAAATTCCTGATAGAAAAGTAGTATTCTTTAGATTTGACTTTTTCATCAAGCACCACTATAAAATCTAAGTCAGATATACCATACACACCGACATTTCCTATTTGATAAATAGATATAACCCCTGGATCTTTAGAGATATGATGGACAAATTCGTCCTTTGCTGTGTCATAGTCTTCCGGAGTGCACATTATGGGTTCATTATAAAAATTATATCGGGGAACCTCTATATTATTTTTATAAACATTTGACTTACTCATACTCATTTCTTAATCCCCCTTTCAAGCATTTGTTCTGCCAACTGGAGAGTATCTTCATAATATTTTTTGCCGAGCATCTCATCAACTTTTTTGGGTATCTGTTTATTAATGACATGATTTAACATAAAGTAAACTTTGGGGTTCGGCAATATTTCAAATATTTTTCTCATGAGTATATTATTGAAGACACCTTTATATTGCCATTCCGATCTGATTTTTGTAGCTTTCTCAATTATCGTCCAGTCTTTTTCAGAAAACTCTTTTTTAACAAGATCAAAAGAGTATTTTTTATAACAATATTGTCCGTTTGCTTGTAAGTACGCCAGGGGTAATAACTGTAATATGTGAAGAAACATCTTTAACTCGAAAATATCTGTTATTGGTTTATTTAGTATGTATTTTTTTCTGAAATAGTAGCAGGTATTCCAAAGAGTATTTAATCGTTCTATCTCACAATCTCGTTCATGAATTACAATCTCATTGTTGCCGAAGAATGACAGTGAATAATCAAACAGTACAAGTGGAAAATATGGCTGTGGATAGTATGCAAGGTCTATCTCAGTCAAAACGAAATGACCATGATGTTGTAATGGATCTATGCAATAAAAATATTTTGTAGCCTCGTAGGCATATCTTCTGAGCTTTAACAACTTTTTTGCGTTTGTGGCAATATCTCTTTTGATAATCATTAGAGTATCTACATCACTCCAGCCCTTTACATAATCTAATGTAGCCATGCTTCCATGAATATAGTAATCAACCAACATTTCTCGTATATGTCTTTCAGTAAACTGTTTTAAGTCGACTATTGGCTTCAAGAACGGTGGATTGTAAGATAGATAAATTTCATTGCTGAAGAGTTTAATATTTTTTACTATTTTCTTTTTGATAGATGAGTTTAGCATTTCTACGTTATTTTCAAAATCAGAGTATAATGTTGCTATTACCTGTGAGATATGCACAGGCGTTATATTATTCAAGTTAATACTTAGCACAGCTTCTGATTTCTGGAAATCTGCAAATCTATTTAGATTTTTAGTCAAAAACAACAAGTCTTCAAGCAGGTTAGAATATGAGGGAGTAAATCTATCAAAAATTGGAAAAAGTAAAATGCTTCTTCTTGATAAACCCTCTCCGTTAATAAATTGGTATAAAAGGGTGTGTAATTTGTCTTGAAAGACAGATAGCAATATGTCTTTTAACGGTGATTTATATTCTTCCTTCATATTAAGGTTGTAACGGAGCCATTGAAGTGGATCCATGTAAATTTCAAACTTCTCGCCATCCTTTAAATAGAGATTGGCATACGGACTAAACAAATATCGGCTGCGCATTTTATTTTTCTCATTCATAGTGGTTCACCAGTATTTTTGAATATTTTATAATGGATATATATTCCAACATATAAACTGCCTAAGCCATATATGATTAACGTGGATAGTGCAGCGCCAATTGCGCCATATTTCGGTATCATCAGATAATTTCCTGTAAAGTTTCCCAATAATTGCATTACATTTAAATAACCAGATAACTGGGGTTTATTAAGGGTGTAAAATACTAACCCAAGTGGGCTAGTCATCACACCAAGGAGGCGGATTGCAAAAAGTATCACAAATATAATTATCGAACTTCTATATTGAGACCCATATAAAAATAGTATCAAGGGTCCTGAAAAAACGAGAATGGGTGTCATAAGAAACACAATTAAAGATGTATATTTTAATGATTTCCTGATATAATTTTTAAGAGCATTGCTTCCAACTATTGTACTTGCTTTGGGTAAGAGAACCGTAATCAAAGACCCTGTTACTAACGAGACAGCAAACGCAAGATTAAATGCTGCCGAATAATATCCTACCTCTTCTGTGCTTTTAAAATAGCCTAGCATCAAAACATCGAGTCTATTAAATATCATCACACAAAATGTAGAAACTAGAATCCACTTGCTAAAATGGAATAACTCGTGTAAAGCCTTATTTTCGTCTCCTTTTGCTCTTAAAAAATCCCTCGGTATGATTAAAGAACCAATCAAAAATGCAATAAACGGAAGGATTATAACTGTTGTGAGAGCACTAAGGAGGTTGAGTTTATAAGTTAAAAATAATAACCCGATTAAGGTGAGCTTTCCGAGAGGATTTATTAAGTTAACAAATGCAAATTTTGCAAAAGATTGTCTGGCTTGTAGTGTTGCGGATATATAAGCTACCAATGATGCACCAAATGCACCGATAAAAGCGAGTTTTAATGGAAATATTAATTCTGGCTTTCCAAAGACATGAACTGCTAAAGATTCAGAAGCAAAGAATCCGATTAAGAATACTAATACAGAGATAATTAATTTGAGTTTCAAAGAGACTTTGAACATCAGGTCTGCTTTTAACTTATCCTGATGAAGATACAAAGAAGCAAATCTGACTAATCCAGTGCCAATACCGAAATCGGAGAATTGAGTTGCAATGCCCATAACAGCTAATGCTACGGAAAATAAACCGAATTGTGCTGGTCCCAAGGTTCTCACGATTAAAATAGTTGCGATGAATCCTAAGCCCGCGCCAAGAATGTTTCCGGTCAGGACTATTGCAGAATCCTTCGCAATTTTTGATTTTGATAGTTGGATAACTTCAGAGATGTTTTCCGTTAGATTCATAGTGTATCTCCTATGATTCCTAAAATTCTAATTCCAGCTTTTCCATCGCCAAAGAGATTCTCCCAATTTCTTTCTTTACTTAGCATAATTTTTACACCCGCTAAAATTTTATTTTTATTCACCCCTACTAAAACATTACTCCTAATCTCTAAAGTCTCTGGTCTCTCGGTGTTATCTCTCAAAGTAACACAAGGAACTTTTAGAATGCAAGTTTCTTCTTGCACACCTCCAGAATCCGTTAACACGAGCTTTGCATTCGCTTCTAACTGTAAAAACTCAAGGAATCCGAGAGGTTCGATTGCTGTAATCCCCTTTGGAACTTCCAGTCCAAATTTCTTTATTCTTTTCATCGTTCTCGGATGAATAGGATATATTATAGGGAGATCGAACTTATTGTAAACTAATTCCAATCCTTCTAAAATCCCTTTTAACCTTTCTTTTACATCTACATTCTCCTGCCTGTGCGCGGTTACAAGGAAATATCCTTCGGGATTCAAATTTAGCTTCTTCAAAATATCTACTTTTCTTCTCGCAATCTCTAAGTTCTGATAAACTGCATCCACAATTGTGTTTCCCGTGACAAAGATTTTATCTTCTTCTATGCCTTCTCTTAACAAATTCTCTCTCGCTTTCACCGTTGGTGCGAATAAATAATCAGAAATATGGTCTGTCAAGACCCTGTTAATCTCTTCCGGCATAGTTCTGTCATAACTTCGCAAGCCTGCTTCTACATGTCCAACTTCTATGTGGAGCTTGGAAGCAGCTAATGCACCTGCCAGAACCGTGTTTGTGTCGCCCTCGACTAAGACAACATCTGGCTTCTCTTCGTTTAGGATTTTTTCTATGCCCATGAGCATCTTACCCGTTTCTTCAGCATGCGTGCCCGAACCCACATCTAAGTTGTATTTTGCAGCCGGGAGTTCCAATTCTTCAAAGAAGATTTTGTCTAAGTTGTAGGTGTAATGCTGACCAGTATGCAGGATGAAGTAATCTATATTTTGCTTTTCGCATTCTCTTATGACTGGCGACATTTTTATTATCTCCGGGCGTGTTCCGAGGATGATTGATATTTTCATGGTTCCACCTACAACCCCTTGTAATAAAATCCTTTTTTGTTTGACTCTTGTTCATCAAACATCCTTCTCACATCGACCAATACAGGCTTATCATTCATAAACTTCCTGATGTCATCCAACTTCATCCTCTTAAACTCATCATGCGCCACTGCTACAATCACGCAATCCATTATGACATTAAAATCATCCAAAGCGTTCACACCAAATGCTTCTATCTCCTCCTTGCTAAGTAAAGGGTCATAACCATACACGTTAACGCCAAACTCCCTCAACTCCTTCACCATCTCTCTCACCGGCGACTCCCTCGTATCCGGCACGTTCTCCTTATACGTTAAGCCCATAATCAATACTTTCGAGCCTTTGATAACCTTACCAGCTTCGTTCAAGCCCTTTATCGCCATCTCTGCTACGTGCTTCGGCATGTAATCATTTATTGCCCTTCCCGCTAATATCACCTGTGGATGATAACCGAGCTCCTTCGCTTTATACACCAGATAATAAGGGTCTACGGGGATGCAATGCCCACCGACAAGTCCCGGAGAGTAGTGGTGGAAGTTCCATTTCGTGCTCGCTGCCTCCAATACCGCTTTAGTATCTAAGCCCATCTTATAGAATATCATCGCAAGCTCGTTCATCAATGCGATGTTCAGGTCCCGCTGGATGTTCTCTATAACCTTTGCCGCTTCCGCTGTTTTTATGTCTTTCGCTTTATAAACATTCGTTATTAACCCGTATAACTCCGCTAAAATCTCGGTAGTCTCTTCATCCATCCCCGCAACTATCTTCGTTAACTTATCTATGGTGTGTTCTTTGTCTCCGGGATTTACCCGCTCTGGAGAGTAACCTATTTTGAAATCAGCACCACACTTCATCCCGGATTTTTCCTCCAGTATTGGCTTCACAATCTCTTCCATCACTCCTGGATAGACGGTAGACTCCAGAACCACAACAGCTCCTTTCTTAAGATTCTTGCCCACGAGCTCAGCAGCAGACTTCACATATGACAAATCCGGTTCCTTCGATTTTGTCACCGGTGTGGGAACGCAGATTAAAACGAAGTCTGCTTGTCTTATCCTGGAAGGTTTTGTTGTGAATTCCAGGTTATCTTCGTTGTTATTGCTGTTCAGGTTTTTTATCTTCTCTTCATCTATGTCGTAGCCCGTCACTTTCAGGTGCTTGGAAAATGCCTCAGCTAACGGTAAACCCACATACCCCAAACCTACAATGCAGACGGTTTTGTGTTTCATGGTTTCACCCCCATCTCACTCCTCCAAATATGCTATACCTGAGCTGATATTGAAGCAAATCGTGAATCTTTCGAGCAAACTCTTGAAACCAAGAATCAACGGAACTCTATCACTCATTGCACAAAACGCATAGAATTCAACCTCATTTGTATGATTCAACTCATCATCAAACAATACACCCCTAATATTACTTACTTTTACTGGCAAGCTGCACTCCTTTTTGGGAACGATCCCTTGAACCGAATGATCCACCTTCTTTTCTACATAAATCCCTTCCCAAATATATCTTGGAATGACCGATGTATGCGCACCTGTATCAATTATAGCCTCATACAGCTTACTCCATCCTGATTTTGTCTTAAACCGGATTAATTGCGAAGCATTTTGATTAAACTTTCCTAAAGTTTGAATTGATAACCTTACTAACTCTCCATAGTCCAATTTCAAGTCCAATTCCGGGTCTATCAGTTTCTTTATCCGGATTCGCAGCCTAATAGACATGTGCACCGCTTTCTACGAAAATCACTGGAATCTCTTCTTTTCTCTTACCGGTGAGCTTCGACGCCTTCTCCTCCACGTATTTTATACTTTCTCCTGCCACAATAACCTCTTTGTTCACGATTGCCACCCATAAGTCTCTGAATTTCAGTTGTAGATTTTTATAATTATCGAGACCCCACTTCATATCTTCCATGAACGCCTTCTGGATTTCCATTTTTCCATACCTCTATTAAAATAATATCTTATTTATTATGTTTCTTATAGAAATTCATCAGCACAATATTCAAACTCATTTATATACGACTTCACAATCTCTTCTGTCACTCATGGGCTCCAGAACCACAACAGCCCCTTTCTTGAGATTCTTGCCCACAATTTCTGCCGCTGACCGCACATTTGATAAATTTTAAATTTGGCTCCTTCGATTTTGTCACCGGTGTGGGAACGCATATAATCAAAAATCAGCCTCCCTAATCATTACAGGGTCAGAAGTGAATGCTATGTTGCATTCGTTGTTTTGACTCAGCTTCTTTATTTTGTCAATGTTTACGTCGTAGCCGATCACCCTTAGATGCTTCTTTGAGAATGCCTCAGCCAGTGGCAACCCCACATATCCCAGACC
>Ga0190352_1000157_pt1 | contig 17137 bp, 13 predicted proteins | sample 4872131011_MG_FD_161682 | JGI IMG/M metagenome (GOLD analysis project Ga0190352, IMG submission 161682) | Hydrothermal vent microbial mat bacterial communities from Southern Trench, Guaymas Basin, Mexico - 4872-13-10-11_MG | ecosystem: Environmental > Aquatic > Marine > Hydrothermal vents >...
GCGTTTCAATCCCTTATAGGTAGGCTAAAAACACTGCTCCACCTCCCCCGTCTGACATCCAATACCAGTTTCAATCCCTTATAGGTAGGCTAAAAACCTACAGGATTAAAAGTAGAGATAAAGCCTAAAGAATGTTTCAATCCCTTATAGGTAGGCTAAAAACGATGTGGTGAAGGCAGAGTTGGACAAAGATATACGGTTTCAATCCCTTATAGGTAGGCTAAAAACACAACTGACTTGGAGAATACCTTTACTATCTCCATGTTTCAATCCCTTATAGGTAGGCTAAAAACCAATAAGCATATATCCCTGCACTCTGGTACTGTTTAGTTTCAATCCCTTATAGGTAGGCTAAAAACACTGCTCCACCTCCCCCGTCTGACATCCAATACCAGTTTCAATCCCTTATAGGTAGGCTAAAAACGTGGATGCCCCCCGTCCACTCACCTCTGGAAAACTGTTTCAATCCCTTATAGGTAGGCTAAAAACTAATAAATTCATTAAGTTTGAAGCCGTTAATAATAGTTTCAATCCCTTATAGGTAGGCTAAAAACCTAAAAGCAGGTGAAGACCCACTTGATTTAAGCATGTTTCAATCCCTTATAGGTAGGCTAAAAACTCAAAGAAAAAGAATGGTTAGAAAAACGCACTGATGGTTTCAATCCCTTATAGGTAGGCTAAAAACTGCTTGGCATTGCTTAAGATATCCTGCATGAGTTTTGTTTCAATCCCTTATAGGTAGGCTAAAAACCTAGTTGGCAAAGGGAAGGGAAAGGAGGAGAAGAAAGTTTCAATCCCTTATAGGTAGGCTAAAAACGGGTAATTTTGATTGGGAGGGTTAAGAATGACCCAGTTTCAATCCCTTATAGGTAGGCTAAAAACTTATACAGAGCTAACAAGTCCAACGGATGAAGAAGGTTTCAATCCCTTATAGGTAGGCTAAAAACTTGCCTGTGCAGGCTGTAATTTAAAATAATTCTTCGTTTCAATCCCTTATAGGTAGGCTAAAAACCTTTACCCCTTCCTGCACATTCCTTGATTAAACCAGGTTTCAATCCCTTATAGGTAGGCTAAAAACTATATTCCCACTCAGTGCACCATACATTACCTTTCTTGTTTCAATCCCTTATAGGTAGGCTAAAAACAATTTGTTTTGTCAAGAGGATTTTGGCCTAATTTTTTGTTTCAATCCCTTATAGGTAGGCTAAAAACAAAGCTAGAAGCTTTCTTATCAGAGACCGAGTTAGGGTTTCAATCCCTTATAGGTAGGCTAAAAACTTGTAATGATGTCACTTACTGGAGGGATAATCTCATAGTTTCAATCCCTTATAGGTAGGCTAAAAACCCCTTGCTCTGATGCTTGTTTTTTCAGATTATAAAAAGTTTCAATCCCTTATAGGTAGGCTAAAAACCGTGCAGGTCCCGCAGAGTCTCAATTACACGGGCATGTTTCAATCCCTTATAGGTAGGCTAAAAACGTTTTATATCTGTATTCATCAGCCTGTTTGTGGCCTGTTTCAATCCCTTATAGGTAGGCTAAAAACCCAATATTTGAGTTTTTCTAAATCAGAATGAAGGCAGTTTCAATCCCTTATAGGTAGGCTAAAAACGTGATTCTATTTCTAAAGCAAACAAGATATTCAAATGTTTCAATCCCTTATAGGTAGGCTAAAAACTTATATGATGAGCAATTTGGGTGTGCTCCTATCGTGTTTCAATCCCTTATAGGTAGGCTAAAAACTTGAACAACTTGTTCAATTGATACTCCGTCCTTAATTTTGTTTCAATCCCTTATAGGTAGGCTAAAAACGCTTAAAATCCACTGCCAATCCTAATTAAGGAGGATGTTTCAATCCCTTATAGGTAGGCTAAAAACTTTGATTGATAGCTTTGTCTTGCTTTGTTAGAAAGGCGTTTCAATCCCTTATAGGTAGGCTAAAAACTTCTCCAGCGCATCCACTTGGCGCTGCAGTTTGGCGTTTCAATCCCTTATAGGTAGGCTAAAAACTATATTACTTGCCAAGTGGATACTGAAATTGATTGTTGTTTCAATCCCTTATAGGTAGGCTAAAAACACTAAAAGAAGAATTATCCAAAACATTGAAGCCTCCGTTTCAATCCCTTATAGGTAGGCTAAAAACCTGCCAAAATTTCTTCTCTTACTTCCTCAACTAGCTGTTTCAATCCCTTATAGGTAGGCTAAAAACATGAATTTATTATATTCATCTTGATAAATAGAAATAGGTTTCAATCCCTTATAGGTAGGCTAAAAACTTATAAAAAGGGTAAAGGCTAGAGTTAATGAAGTGGTGTTTCAATCCCTTATAGGTAGGCTAAAAACTGCCCAAAATCCCCAAAAATAAGCCCCTTTGAAACGGTTTCAATCCCTTATAGGTAGGCTAAAAACTTACTACAAAAAAAGGCTAAAGATCTCCTTGGGAGATGTTTCAATCCCTTATAGGTAGGCTAAAAACACGGATACTCAATCCGTGGGCTTCAGAAAGAAAAGGTTTCAATCCCTTATAGGTAGGCTAAAAACTTCAACCGATGGTTCTTTGGGCAATGGATTTTCATAGTTTCAATCCCTTATAGGTAGGCTAAAAACGAATTGTTATCTTTTTATAGAAAAATTGGCTTGAGGGTTTCAATCCCTTATAGGTAGGCTAAAAACAAGCTTTGATGATATGATTGCTGAAAGAGGTTTGGAGTTTCAATCCCTTATAGGTAGGCTAAAAACGATATATTTTACTTTCATTATTACCTCCATTTGTTATGTTTCAATCCCTTATAGGTAGGCTAAAAACGGAATATGAAAAACGAATCCTTGGCCGTTTTTAAACAAGTTTCAATCCCTTATAGGTAGGCTAAAAACTTCCCACCGCCTAATATTTCTCCTGTAAACTTGTCAGTTTCAATCCCTTATAGGTAGGCTAAAAACTCAGATGATATGTTGGAAGATAATTATCTACTTGCGTTTCAATTCCTCATAGGTAGGCTCAAAACTTCTTTCAAAATAAAAAAGGCCGAGCCAACAAGCGTGTTTCAATTCCTCATAGGTAGGCTCAAAACTCCCTCAACTTGGGCTATTTATTTTTTCTAATGCTTGTTTCAATTCCTCATAGGTAGGCTCAAAACCAACCAGGTATAGGTAGCGAGCCAGGTTATGAGAGGGTTTCAATTCCTCATAGGTAGGCTCAAAACAAACAAGTAAAGAAGCAAATAAACGAAATGTTAGACGTTTCAATTCCTCATAGGTAGGCTCAAAACATAAGTAAAGGAATGATACCTTATCATCCCAATGTGTTTCAATTCCTCATAGGTAGGCTCAAAACATACTTCTCCTGCACTTGGATATGTTGAAGTTTTTGGTTTCAATTCCTCATAGGTAGGCTCAAAACCCAATTCCTCTTTTGAGTAGTCATGAGATCCAAAGTGTTTCAATTCCTCATAGGTAGGCTCAAAACGGTTAAAAATGGTTAAGTTTAAAAAAGGGGATAGAGTGTTTCAATTCCTCATAGGTAGGCTCAAAACATACTTCTCCTGCACTTGGATATGTTGAAGTTTTTGGTTTCAATTCCTCATAGGTAGGCTCAAAACAGGGTAAGAAGAGATAAGATTGTTTAGTTCTGGCCGGTTTCAATTCCTCATAGGTAGGCTCAAAACATCTATCTAGCCGTGATTTATGACCCGTGCTATGTGTGTTTCAATTCCTCATAGGTAGGCTCAAAACAGAAAATATTTGGTAAGGGAATAAAATGGTAAAAGAGTTTCAATTCCTCATAGGTAGGCTCAAAACAAAGATAAAAACAGAGCTTAAAGATAATATGATTTGTTTCAATTCCTCATAGGTAGGCTCAAAACTTATACATGTTATATGAAAAAAGTTAAATTTAAAATGTTTCAATTCCTCATAGGTAGGCTCAAAACCAATTTAGAATTATTCTAAACTAACTTGTAAACTCTTGTTTCAATTCCTCATAGGTAGGCTCAAAACTAAGAAAAAACACTCATGAGAAGTTAAGCTTGGTGCGTTTCAATTCCTCATAGGTAGGCTCAAAACAAATTTAACTTGATAATAAAAAGTGTATTTTAGCAGGGTTTCAATTCCTCATAGGTAGGCTCAAAACTTGTTTACCGCATTAAAACAGAAAAAAATCAAATTGGTTTCAATTCCTCATAGGTAGGCTCAAAACTCTTTCCCTTGGATAGTAAGATAGGCTTTTTTATGGTTTCAATTCCTCATAGGTAGGCTCAAAACTTGTTATCACATCCCATAATTGTTATTAACAAATCTAGTTTCAATTCCTCATAGGTAGGCTCAAAACGGAATTGAAGTTAGTTGTCATATCCAAACAGATGCGTGTTTCAATTCCTCATAGGTAGGCTCAAAACTTTTCACGTCTAAATTAGCACAAGGAAGCATTGCTGGTTTCAATTCCTCATAGGTAGGCTCAAAACGTGATACGTGACCAACAATGTGACTAGTATCAAGAAGTTTCAATTCCTCATAGGTAGGCTCAAAACCAAATCAGAGACCTAGCGACAGGCGAGCTAAAAAAGGGTTTCAATTCCTCATAGGTAGGCTCAAAACAGATGCCAAGATTACCTAACAAAATCTTTCCTTGGTGTTTCAATTCCTCATAGGTAGGCTCAAAACTTCTAAAGCAAAACCAAATTCACCTACTCCTAAAAAGTTTCAATTCCTCATAGGTAGGCTCAAAACTTTCAATCATTTATCCATTTACAAATAATCCATCCACTGTTTCAATTCCTCATAGGTAGGCTCAAAACTGTAAAAGAAAAAGCTAAAGAAAAAATGGGTAGGTTTGGTTTCAATTCCTCATAGGTAGGCTCAAAACAATGGAGATACACAAAAAGGCGAACCTATACCTTCTTGTTTCAATTCCTCATAGGTAGGCTCAAAACAAAAATAATATCAGGATATACAATATAGAAAATTTGTTTCAATTCCTCATAGGTAGGCTCAAAACGTTTTATGTTTTATGACAATTTTGTTACAATTGTGTGTTTCAATTCCTCATAGGTAGGCTCAAAACGAAAAGGAGTATTTTGTCTAGCCGTGAATAAGTGTTGTTTCAATTCCTCATAGGTAGGCTCAAAACACATCCCCATAAGACAAAAAATTTAAAAATGTTTCCGTTTCAATTCCTCATAGGTAGGCTCAAAACGAGAAAAAAGAGTATTTTGTTTAGCCGTGAATGTGTTGTTTCAATTCCTCATAGGTAGGCTCAAAACTGAAGTTGACAGGATTTTGAAAATAGCATACTCTAGTTTCAATTCCTCATAGGTAGGCTCAAAACTTAATATTAAAGATTTACGGCCAGAAAATTTAAAAGAGTTTCAATTCCTCATAGGTAGGCTCAAAACTTAAATAAACGTGTAACTACAATTCTTATAATTCAAGTTTCAATTCCTCATAGGTAGGCTCAAAACTAATCCTAATCTTACCACGGCCAGAAAATCTTACTTTGTTTCAATTCCTCATAGGTAGGCTCAAAACTTCTCTTGCTGTGCTTAATAAAACGCTTGAGAGTGAAGTTTCAATTCCTCATAGGTAGGCTCAAAACCTTTTGTGATTTTTAAGTGTAAAAATAGACTTATCCTGTTTCAATTCCTCATAGGTAGGCTCAAAACATAGGGTTGATTTATAGTTATTTTATTTAAAAACCTGTTTCAATTCCTCATAGGTAGGCTCAAAACAAAAACCCTAAGCAAACAGTTTTCTCAATTAAAGAGTGTTTCAATTCCTCATAGGTAGGCTCAAAACTCAAGCACTCTGGCTATGCTCCTGAAACTCAAGAAGTTTCAATTCCTCATAGGTAGGCTCAAAACTAAATCTTCACGTAGGTGTTTTATACCAATTGTCGCGTTTCAATTCCTCATAGGTAGGCTCAAAACTAAAAAAAGGAGCTGGATACGGCGAGAAGGTAGGGAAGTTTCAATTCCTCATAGGTAGGCTCAAAACTGTGGCCGTGTTTTGGGTGAGAAGCAAGGCGAGGGCGGTTTCAATTCCTCATAGGTAGGCTCAAAACACAAAAAGAAGATATACTTTCTTTCGCCTTTCATGGTTTCAATTCCTCATAGGTAGGCTCAAAACCTATTCGCTCAGACGGTATTATCTTGAGGAAGACCTTGTTTCAATTCCTCATAGGTAGGCTCAAAACACAAGCACTTTACCAATTGAAGCAAAACAATTGCTGTTTCAATTCCTCATAGGTAGGCTCAAAACTGGATTGAAAGAACTTCAGAAGCAATACAAAGAGATACGTTTCAATTCCTCATAGGTAGGCTCAAAACTCATTTTCCCCTCTTTATTGCTAGTTGTCGTTCCCGGCCAAATTGTCAAAATAGCTCTCTTATTCATTTTCCTTTAGCAAGGTTTTACTGATGTGTCAATACTTTTGGTTATTTTTATGCCTCTCGTCGTTTCCTGGGTCTTTTTATACTAGGAGGCATTGACGATAAACATTAAATACGTAAAATCTTTACTCTTACATCCAGCTATCTACTAGCCACCAATCACAAAATACATTCCTCTCCACCTTTTTGAATGCCCATAATTTCGCGGCTGCTGTAACGAGTGGTACGGAAGGTGTAGAAAATCACCGAGTCTTTTTCCTCATTAATAATATGCTTTAATTCAGTTCTTAGTTTTTCTAGCTTGGCGGGGCTAATGTCTCCTTCTAACACCGAGTTTTGCACCCAGTGGAGAAATTTACGCCCTGTTTTTAACACCTTGTTTACCCGCTTTACCTCTACATCATAAACCATGATGACAAACATTTTTATAGAACCTCTTATTTTTTTCTCTTTAAACTCACAGCATCTTTTTCAATCACTAGTCACCAATTACCAAAATTACCACCTGGCTATGAATGGTTGATAACATGCTTCGTCCATCAGGTGTTTTTCAAGTTTGTATAACTCTAGACGAATAAGCTGGCGGTAAGAGACATTTCTTCCTAATTTTGGATGCCGAATGGTGGCCTTTAGCCGTTTGTCTATTTCTTCCACAAAAAGTATACGTCCTTTTTCATTAAGAACAAGACCGTTTAGGTGTTTTTCAAAGTATGTTTTTTTGACCATTTTTTTATTAACCAGGGTGAAAATAAGTCTGTCTACAATAATGGGTTTAAAGATCTCGGTTATATCTAAGTTAAGGCTAAATCGGCGAAAATTTGTGGTATGCAAAAAGCCAATGCGTGGGTCAAGGTGAGTTTTATATATTTCACTTAAAGCCACAACATAAAGCAAACTATTGCCAAAACTGATTAAGGCGTTTAAGCGATTACGTGGTGGTCGGCGTGTTCTTTCTTCAAAGATAAAATCGCTATTACTTAAAATTTTATCAAATGCCCGATAGTAATAATCTCTGGCATTTCCCTCAAGGGCCATGGCTTCTTCTACACTTTTTGTATCTCCAATGCTATTTTGTAGGTTTTCTATACTCGTCCGGATTTTCCCTAAATCTACACCGCGGTTAATGTAATAACTAAGCACCTTTTTTATGTTTTCCATTGCTCCCCAGACAAAAAGCCGTGCCAAGAGCAGGCGTTTCTTTTTATCTAAATAATGTTCGGCTTGTTTTAAAATCATATAACCCGAATTTAAGTGTTCTCTGGGATAAAAGCTACCAACATAATAGCCATAATGATTGAAAAAGTGCAGGATGATTTCCTGTTGGGTAAAGAATTCAAGGATGCGCTTATTAAGGGTAACCTCACCAAAAATCAAAATTTCTCCAGTATTCTCTACTGGCACATATTTACGCCCTTTCTCTCCTTCAAAATAGATGGTATTTTGCTTGCGCTTTAACTCCCCATCAGAGAAGATATAAATGGTTCTTTTCATGATTGAAGATACTATCTTAAATTGATGACATCATAATGGAATTGCTTGTAAAAGACAATAGTGTCGGACAATACTAAGTAAATGAGAACAATACTTAGTCTTTTGGAGCAGAGGAGGTTTTTCTTAATAATTTCTTCTTATAAGGCAAAATAAGCTGTTTAATTTCATGCTTTAACAACTCGTATTCAGGGTCTTTATGGACCAAAATGGCTCTTTCTTTTTCAGCAAAAGCAGCAATTATTGCATCAGCTAAAGAAATTCTATACTTTGCCTTAAAATAGCTTGCTAACATAAGAGTAGGCTCATCTATTTTCCATAAAATTTCTAGGTCTAAACTTTTTATCATTGCATATCTTTTGTCTGCGGTCTCTGTGCCTTTTTCCTGTAAAGTAATATAATAAATTTCTAAGAGAACGATGAATGGCACAACAATCTTCTCATTTTTTAGCAGCCTTTCTACCTGGTTTGCTCCCTCTTCATCTTCTAAAAGTGTGAACCAGGCTGAGGTATCAAAAAGGTATTTATTCTCTTCTCTCATCTAAGGCTCTCTCTTTGAGCAATTTTTCTAGAAGTTTTTCTCCCTTTGCTATACCTCGCAAAGAGCTAATTGCATTTTTAGGTATAGGAATCACTTTAATTACCTCTTCTGTATCAATCCATTGAAGGATGGTTCCCTCATTTATTTTATATTTTCTCCGAATAGATGCCGGAATGACTGTTTGTCCTCTTTTTGTTACCGATGTTTTTATCTTAATCACCTCCTTTTTAGAATTATACAAGGCAATATGGTAAATTACAAGATAAAATTTTAAAAAGAAAGATAAAAATTTATTATACCCAACAAAAATCTTTATAAGCACAGTGAGAGCAATATTTAGTTCTTTGTGGTAAGGGCGGTTTTTCTTGTCTTATAATTTCTTTTATTGCAGTAAAGGCATGTTTTAATTCAACTTCTATGGCATCACTCAATTCTACCTTGATGCGTTTTTTCTCTTTTGGAATGAGGAGTTCACCAGTAGCAGCAATGCCATATTGTTTTAGGCAATAGAGGTAATAGGCCAGTTGCATCTTGGCTGGGTGTTCAAAACGAGAGGACTTTTTGATCTCACCTACAATAAACTCACCGTCTGCCTTTTTTATCAAATCAATCTTAATATGTCCAAGTTCTATTTCCTTTTTCTCCCTAGCATAGCTTTCTTTTTGAATAAGACGCCCAATCTCTAAAAAAGGGTCTTCTTGATTAGGATGTAACTCATGTGCCATGAGCCAAACTTCTCTTTTGCAAACATAGTAATACCAGATTAAGGTGCCAGTGATGCGTAGCAATTTAAAAAGCCCCTTCTTTTTCAGAAATTATCTTTTTGTATCTTCCTAAGGAACCAAAAAGAGTGTCTCCTTTCTTCACTTTAAATTTCTCTTTTAATGCCTCCCTTTTTGGAATTTTACAATCTCTTCAATAAATGCCTGCTCTTCTGGTATATAAAGAGTTATCTTCTTTCTTGCCTTTAAATGCTTAACTTTAACTTTCATTTATACCTCCATTATTTATACTTCTATCTTCTTTTTAATCCACCTCCTTTATTTGGTCAGAGTAAATAAAAGTTTTATTTACTAAAAAGGCATTTATTCTTCTAATGTATCCTTTGAAGCAAGAGATTGGGTAACTTGAATAAGGCCCACAAACTTGCCATTTCTCTAAATATGTTTTACCTGATCTTCTAGGCCCTACAAATGGACAATCAATCTTTTAAAAATTTCTTTTTTGTCCCTCTTTATAGGGACAATTTTATATCAATTTGACTCCATTTGTAAGGACAAACTTAAAAGAAGATAATTCACAAAAAATAATGAAAAACTCGTTTGAAAAAACTAAGACGGGGAGTAAGGGGATTGTGATGTTGAAAATGAACAAATAAGTGCTTAATAAATTACTTACCAGGCAAAAAGAATATCTTCATGGATAAATCCTGTTTCTTTAGAATAGAAAGCATTTTTTATGTTTTCGCTATCTTCATAAACAATTTCTTCGAAAGAAATTGTTCTTATGTTATATCCGCATTGAACAGGAGGTAAAATTGCATTTTCTCTTAATAAAATTGAAAGAAGATAATTGTTAAAATCTCGTTTAATAGCAAGAAATGTCCTTTTTCTTTTTTTAAAATCCTTTTCAGACATAACTTCTTGACAGAATTTTTCCCACACATAAGAAGCCCTGTCATCAAATTCAACAAAAATTTCAGTAGTGTTTCCCTTTTCTTCTATCAATCTGAACTCACTCACTCTGGATTGGAATTCCATTGAAATTATTCCTTTCCATATAAAATCTGAATAATCCTCAATGTTAACTTTTTGGGTGGCTTTGTTAAAATATGCATTAATAAGGTCAAAAAACTCATTTTCTTCCCATGCATTTTTTATAAACAGCATGTTTTTGGTTAAAGGTGGGAGTGTTTTCCCATAAACAAAGCCTGCTACATTGAGGTTAAAGAGGATAACTTTTCCTAACAACGTTCGTTCTTCTCGGTTACACCTACCTGCTACCTGAATTATGGAGTCAAGAGGACCAATATCTCTCCATACTTCATCAAAATCTAAGTCAACGCCAGCTTCTATTACTTGTGTGGAGACGACAATTGGTTTATATCCCACTTCAAGCAGAGCTTTTATTAAAGCTACTCTTTCTTTTCTTTGTTTTGGAATGATATTAGTTGAAAGATAAAAAATAAAGGTTTTATCTGAAAATGTACTTTTTATTTTGGGAATACATCGCTTGTATTGTTGTTTATTAATAAAAAAATCCATTTCTGATGTCAATAATGACTCAATTTGAACTGATGACGTTAGAGAAAGCTCTTTCTTAATTTTTTTATATACCTCAATAGAAGACCGAATGGTATTTAACACTAGAAGATATGATTTATTTTTATCATATTTGGCTATAAAACTGTCTATAAGCTCATCTATATTGTTAATTTCTTGATTAACAAAGAGTTTAATTTTTTGTCTTTTCTTATCCTTAAAATAGCTTTCATGGTTATCAACAAGTTCCAGTGGGTTATCTTCTGGTAAAAAAATTAGTGGTTTTGTGGCAGTAAGAAGAATAATATAGCATTTTAAGCGTTTAGAGAGTTCTAAAAATACATTTCTTACTAGTTTCCAGTATTCTAGCGGAATATTCTGGACTTCATCTAAAATAAGGATACTTCCTGCTATATTATGAAACTTTTTTAAAAAGCTGTTTTTAAAGCCAATAAGGGTATGAAAAAGCTGCACAAATGTAGTAACGACAATTTCAGCCTCCCAGCTTTCAGTGAGAAGTAATGCTTCGTCAAGCGGTTTTTCTGTGCCTTTTGTTTTATAAGAAATATCTGCTAAATGATGGTGTTTTAAAAGGTATTGAGTTTCGTTTTCTTTAAAGTTAGGAAGGCCATTTTTCAGCACATTTTTTATTATCGCATAATTTTGCTCAATAATATTTATAAAAGGAAGGGCATATATAATTCTAGGTTTATAATTCAATTTATTCTCAATTCTTTTTCTCAATTTCAACGCAGCTGAAAAAACAGTAAGTGTTTTTCCTGAACCGGTAGGTGCGGTTAAAGTAAACAACCTTCTTTCAAGAGGGAAAGAAGTAATTTTGGCCATTACTTTTTGATATATCTCGTCACGTATCTTTATAAGTGGTGTTTCTGAAATACCAGAAAATATCTCTTTCTTATACTCATCAACAAGGTTATCTGGTAGATCTTTTCTTTCAAGTTCTGACACTTTACCAGCGTCTCTTTTATCTGCATCAATTAAACATGAATATAGGGTTAAAGTTTGAAAGGCTATCTTTATTTTTTCTTCTAAAGACGCTTTTTTAAGCTCATTATAGAGCTGACGGAGCCTTTTTAAATGCTCAATCCAGTTATTTTCAAAGGACTGAATGCTTTCAATATTAAGCCCTAAAGTTTTTAACTCACTGATTATTGCTTTCTCGTGCTTTTTCAAATTTTTTATTTGTTCAATAGTGGCTTTCAATTTTGACCTCAAAGAATTATCCTCACATGTTAAAAAAGACGGTGGATTATCCAGATATGTTTTTAGGGGAATATCTTTTTCTATATCACCCAAATTGCCATGATGATGAAGAACCGTAAAATAAGCTGTTAAAGGAGCATATTTATTTCCCTCCATCAACTCTTTATCCAAAGAAACGACCCATGAAGAAAACACAGCTGAAATAAATCCATGATTTGCTTTTTCAGCATGATTTTTTCTTTCAAAAAGTCTGTCTTGGAAAAATGTAGTGTATTTACCAAAATCGTGTGTAAGGGAAACTAAATTTACAATTCTTGTCAAATACTTTTTTTCGGATGCTTCTATTGGTAAAGTCAAGACAAACTTTTGGGCTAAGTTGGCAACTTCTTGAAGATGTTCCTTTAAAAGGGTTTTCCCAACAATTTCTCCATTTTCTCTTTCCACATGGGAATAAAACTCCATCTATCCTTCCATGAATGCTATCCTTTCTTTAACAGAATTATAAGTAACCTCATAAGCTTCTTTGATCTTTAAGTAAGCTTTTCTAGTGTTTACTTCATATATAAAATCGGCTGTAGCCTTAATTCTCCTTTCATTATCAAATTCAAGAGGCATCTTTTCTTTAAGATAGCGTAAAGATTTTCCTGCAGAAGAAACAAAGTGTAAAGAGACTTTTTGGATGAGAGCGATATTGACCACGCTATTCAATTCAGCTTCTATTTCTCCAAGATAACGAATATCTTCTTTTTTTAATAAGGCAACAAACTCTACATCGGCGATAAATTCGCTAATACCCATATATGGTGGGTAATGCCAGTTTCTGTTTATTATGGCTTTAGTAAGCATATCAAAAATATCATCCTCTTCATGATAAAAATAAATGCGATATTGTAGAAGGCCATCAGGAGTTTTTAAATCATTAGGTAAAACTATTTCTAAAGGAACGGCCGTAGGACCAGCACTGCCATTTAAGGCTTTTAATCCTGCTGGCTTTCCTTTACCTGGGCTTTCAGCAGTATTTACATAATTTACTGTTTGCATCATTTTTCTTACTGGTCTTTTCACAGAAAGGGCTATCTTACATTTTGAAGAAGCAAACTTTTCATAATAAGGATCGTTACCAAACTCATTATCATAACCTAATATTCCTGCTATTAACCCAGTTATTGTTGTGCGTGGAGGAAAGGTATAAGAAAGAGAAGAAGAATTTGTATAAAAAGCCCTGAAATGGCCCATTTTTCCTTTAAGGTCAAAAATTAAAACTCTGTCTACATCACTCATTTTACTTTAACCTGTTCTTCTACATATCTTTTGATTTCAAGGGTAATTTCAAGGACTTCCTTTGTTTCTTCATCAGAAGGCATAAAGAAATCTTCGGGATATCTTACTTCTACGGCATAATCTGTAAGAATATCAGCCCTTTCTTTCAAAGAGGCAATTTTATTGTCTTTTTCTTCTATCATAGTAATAAGGTATCCAATTTCATGTGTTTTAGGTGGCCTTATTCCCAGATAAACCATGTATGCCTTAAGATATTTCTCGGCTGCTTGCTGACAGTGAAAACAAACTATGTCGTTTAAATTCTCTTCTGAATTTAACAGTTTTTGGGCAGCCTTAAGGTCATGCTCGGCCTTTAACAACCACTCTTTTACCAACTCAATCCTGTTTTTCATAAGCAACTTTTCCCTGTTCTAAAACAGAAGTAATAAAAGCCTCTTTCACACCTTCCCACTTCTTTATTTCATCTACCGTATAAATGAGAATATCCTTGGGTATGGCAACCTTATTCCACAAACATTTCCTAATCTCTCTAGCGCGTTTATATCTGGGCAGTTTATGGTCTTGCACCACTACTAGAATGTCTATATCGCTATCCTTAGTAGGTTTTCCATAGACATACGAACCAAAAAGAACAATCTTTAGAGGAGAAAGTTTCTCTATAATTGTATCTAAAATAATTTTTATTTCTATTTCTATATCTTTCATGGCTCTATTTTATGTGGTAATGTTACTAATTCAAACTTATGTCCATTGTTTAATTGAGACAACTCGGAGGCCATTTCTTTTAAATCAGGATGCACCCACAAGTATATCTTTTCAATTTCATTTTTTAATTCTTGAGCCTTTTCCTTTAATTTAGAAAAATCTAACTTTACATCCTCAATATCCCTCAAGCTTTCTTTTTCCTCTAGCGAAACATATTTCCTCAAATCTCCTAAAAAAGTCTTATCATCTTGATATTCCAATCTCAAATACAATCTGGGTGTTTGACCTATCTTACTTCTTGTTGTGGCTTCCAGAGGAATAGCCTCTATTATAGCATTATCAAAAAGTTTTACATCATCTTCAGAAAGATTAGTTTTTTCAGCCCTTTTGCCACTTATGATGCCATGAAAGGCAATAAGTGAATAATAAATGCGCCAGTCTTTGCCGAAAGTGCCGTATTCTTCTTCGGTATTTTCTCTTGTTCTACCTGCAAAGGTGGATGTAATTGAAGAAGATTCAATCATGTCAACTTTATTAAGAGAATATCCCCAATTTATCTGGACGGGTCCTGTAAATGTAAAAGAGTGGCCTTTGGCAGGGTCTTTTATTGGAATTGTAGCTCCAAAAAGCCTAATATCAGTAAACCAAGCAGTAATTATTTGGACATCGTCTATGATTTTTGTAATATCACCCGCTAACAATTTCCCATTTTTGTTGAGTTTATCTTCAAGTTCTTTTATTTCTTTTTGTTTTGATTCAAATAACTTAGAGTCTTTGTTTAAAACAATTGCATAAGCTATTCTCTTTGTAGCATCAACTGTCCTATCGTCTACTTTAGAAACAAAAATTTGATGCCCCAATCCCTGTAGATAATCCCTTATATACCTTTTCAATCTGACATCACTTACCAGATTTGTCTTAGTAGCATAGTCCATTCTCGGCTTATTTTCATCATCAGGATCGCCGTTAGGATTACACATCTTGGCATCATAAATAAAAAGGAAATCGCTATTTCTTGAATAATGATTACTCATTTTCTTCCTCCTTATTTACATCGTTTGTCTCTTCACTCTTAATTTCTCCTTTAAGAATTGCCCGATATGTAGCATACGCATATCCAGAAAGGACAAAAAATACAGCTTCTTCATTAGAAATGTTCCAACTTTGCCAGTTTTTATCTAATAACTTTTTCATCTCAGCATATATCACTTCATTATAAGAAAGGATTTTATATTGATCTAATTTTTCTAAAACATCATTAACGAGCCTTAAAATTTTAGCTTTGTCCATTCCCTGATAATTTATTTTTTTCAGAATGGGCTTTGTTTTATTTTGATGGTTATATTGTTTCCTGCCAATTTCCCCTATGAGAAATCCAAGCAAAAACAGACCTATTTGGAGAGAGGAATAACCCATTTCCTCAATAAATTTTTGTAGTCTTTCGTATTGGTGTAATTGGCTTTCAATGTCTTTTTTCTTAGCCCCTGAAACACTTTCTTTTTTCCTTTGTAAGTTTGAAATTATTTCTACAAAAATCTTTTCATCCATACTTAAGCCTCCGTTAAGCTGAGTAAGTTCTTTTAAATATAAGAGCAATAAATTGGCATTTAAAATTGCTTTAACCAAAGCCATATCCCTTTTTTGTTCATTCCATTTATTTTCCTGACAGTTCCTTCTCCCTATATTGTAATTGCATATAGCTCCATGTCTATAAATAGCAGCCAACTCAACAAACTGTTTGATTAAAAAATCATACGCTACAGGCTTATCTGTAAATAAGGCATCATAAAACTCTAAGACCTTTTTATAATCTACAAACTCATTTTTAGACTTCCTTACTGGAAACAAATAATACATATCGTCAAGGCCAAGATACCACTCTGAATCTTTACCTCCCAATATTTCTTGCGCTTTATCTTGGAGTTCATTTGCCGTTTTTAGAAGAGTCTCTATCCTTGAAGGCGGCACATCGGGGATAAGCTTTAGAATTTTGAATTCGCTCTTTGAAGCTTCATAAAAAAGCAGGTGAATTACAAAAGCATCTTTAATTTCTTTGTACTCAGTAAGTTGATTTTTTAACGCTTGCCACATTTTCCAGTTTTCTAAATTTCTTACAGCATTAAAATGACTTTTTACATTCTCAGCCCACTCTTCAAGAATTTCTGACATATAGGAAGAGCTAAAAATAAGCTGAGGAATAATAAGGAGAGATTTAATCAGGCTTGTAGATAGATGATTTTTTATAAATGTTTCACCTGCAAGAAGGCTTTTATAGCAATTTTTACATAAACCTAAGTTTTTCAAAAAACCATCATTTGATTTTCCTCTTAATCCTGAAGAAAATCCTATTTTGTCTGTATTATAATATGTAAACCGAAATTGGGTTGTATCATAAGTTATAACTTCTTCTTTTTTACACAAATGGCAAACTCCTCTAGTTGAGCCTCCAAATTTTTCTTCAATAACAGAATTGGCAATGTAGGTGTGATATTCTGGAAGGCTTACAAGTAATTTGTCATTGCATTTAATTGTGAAAAGTGCTATCTCTCTTTTGCTTATGCCCTCCTTTTCCTTGAGATAAGAGAAAACTTCCTTAGTAACAACCTTAACAACTTCCTTAGCATAACCATTTTTATTTTTCTCTAATGCCTCTTTTTTAATCTGCTCTATACTTTTGTTACTAAGGCCAAACTTTTTAACGTCCAATACATACCGATATCTATTCTGTTGTCCAATCTGTTTTCCCAAATCATAGAAAAAGAGATTTTTTATTAAACTTAAAATATTTTTAAGCTCTCCCTCATCTAACCTTTCTATTAAATTCGGGATAGTCTGAGAACATAAAAAAGCCAAATTATTTGTAGTTAACCTATCTTGAGGACTATTACCTGCTTTAGGATTCCCAATCCACAAATAGTCTAAAGAAGTGCTATTTCTTATTTCTTCTTTGTCTAAAGAAATTTTTTTATTCTCTAGGTCAAAGTTTATTATTACAAGATATTGCGTTTTATTTCCTTCTAAAGGAATGTCTTGCACTAAAGCTTCTAAAATACTTGATGAACTCTTTGTTAATGAAAATTCTCCTATTTCTTTTATTCCTTCAATCATTATTTCCCCTCAACAAACTGTCTCAAAAATGGCGCAATTGCCATTTCTGTCTTGCCTGAACCAGCTGCCGCTTTGACCAAAATGGGGAATTTGTCGCTTAAGGCTAAATGAAAGAACTGAAGCTGATGAGGAAAAGGATTTTTTATAT